>Ga0208220_1000070_pt1 | contig 36136 bp, 35 predicted proteins | sample NGESurdeep092012_9_FD_184484 | JGI IMG/M metagenome (GOLD analysis project Ga0208220, IMG submission 184484) | Arctic peat soil microbial communities from Barrow, Alaska - NGEE Surface sample F53-1 deep-092012 (SPAdes) | ecosystem: Environmental > Terrestrial > Soil > Wetlands > Peat ...
AGTTGTTCTTCGCAGGGTCGCAGAAGCGGCCGCCGCAACTCAAATCGAGACCAAACGGAATCGACATTTGTTCATTCATCATCAATGACTTACACTGTCCGATTACGCAAACGTTGGGACACTACTGAGTGCATACAACCTTTTAGTCGAGGATGCACGCAGAATGTTCAATACGTAGAATTGTTTTGCCCTTTCAGGGTCTTTCATGGGTGACTGTACCTGAAATCGCAAATTCCTGTTCCGTTTCTTCCGGAACTCGGTTAACCGAAATGCGCCTTGATGAAGGGTTCCAGCTTCTGCCAGCTTTCCGAGAGGGTACCGACTGCTGACAAGATGGCTGGAATCCGCTCTAGCGCCTTCGTAATTTTGAATTGCTCCCGGCGCGCGGCGGGTCTTCCCCATTGGTTGGTGAGTGTGTTTAGCTCTTCAACAACTTCAGCCCGCGCAGAGGCGTGAAGACCCGGCTCCTTTTCTACGTCGTCCGTGAAGGAATGGAGGGTGTCTCGATTGATTGCCGTTATTGAGTTGCCTTGCATGCTCTGGTTGATTTGGGAGCCCGTTCCACTTACTGCAAACGTCCCCGAGTTGCTAAGTCCGTGAATGTCAATTTTCATGCTTTCTCTCGGCCTAAAAAAAGCCCATAGTCCAGCCCGCTGCCTATCCAGCTCGTTTGCTTGCATCGCCTGCACCAGCACCAATCCGAATACAAAAAATAGGACCATGGAAAGAAAGTAGGCTTTGCCGCCGAAATCCGCTACGACGGGCCAGTCAAAGAAATCACCGGCAATTTGTGCGGTTCGCCCAATCACGAACGCGGCGATGCAAAGGCCACCAACCACGCCAAAATAGCGAGCGCGGCGAGCAATACTTTCCTGCAAGCTCGTTTTGAATGCATTGCCCAGTTTTGTGAGTTGCTTTTTGGGAATGCACGCAATGAATATCAGCAGCAGCGCTACAGCAATGTAGGCTATCGTCCGCAGAAGTGTAGCTAATGGACTCATTGGCACGGAGACGAGGGTAGCTCTTCAAGCGTATCACCGAAATCAGATCAGGGGTCGGGGCGCCTCCTATTCCAGATTCATTTCGGGAGTTCTCGTCCCGCCTCTCAATCTCGCTGAAACTCACATCTTCGCAGCGCGGTCGTAGCATTGCGTGGTTTTGATGTTAGCGTTCCCGGCGCTGGGCTGCGCGATTTCGAACTTGGCACCGTTCGTTAGAAAGTTGGTGATGCCGGTGGCGCGCAAAACACGGCAGCTATCGCGGTTTGGGTGCCTGCTGCATCCTTCGCGCGACGGCGCACCATGTACCAGGCATCGACGGGCAATAGGGCCCCGGGTGTTTCGGATGATAGTCGGGTATGTCACTTGGGGTGCTTTCCGTTGAGTAAGGTACAGACCGCCGCGCAGGCAGCCACAACGAATCTAGCTTCCTCTATGGCAGGCTCGATGCCTTCTTTCCCGTGTCTTGCCCCTGCGTCTGAAGCGTACCCATAAATCCCGTCAAGACTTTTTTTGAGCGCCGCATGGAACAGGTCAGGGTGCTTGTCCAGATACTTCCCGAGCGTCATCGTCTCGCCAGTGATCTCGCCCAGCACACATTCGACGGCGCTGGTGGCATGGGCGACCGCGCCGCTGGTATTGGGCTTGGGACGTGCAGACATCGCATTCATAGCGAGACTAAGATGTCGGGCGGCGGTGACCTTTTGGCTCTCTGCCAGAACGGAGACGGCAGTTGTCATCGTGCCTTCAAATGCTTCGTCTCCACGGGTGACGACCTTTCCGTTCACGAGCTTCCAGCCGATGTTCTCATCGAAAAAAGCCTTGTTGATGTCGCGGACAAAATATTCCAGCGTGGGATCTAAGTAATTTATTTTCTTGTGAATGCATTTATACAAGCCCTCGATGATTTCATAAATACGAAACCACTCGCACGCCCTGATGTGCCTTTCGCAATCGTAGTAGGGCGCCACGTTTTTTACTGGCCAGACCTGCAGCGCCGTACAGATTACTTTTTGCATGTCGTGATAGTTGAAGTACTCCTTACTCAACAGATTGAGCAAGAACATTCGAAAGCTGACCGGGACCACGTCTCGGAGGAGAGTTCCGGCTGGCGGTCCGGCAAGGCGGTGGCGTTGCGAAAAGGACTCCGGCATCTCCTGACGCTACCATCCTACAGCCCAACTTACTGCAACATATACGTTCTTTATGTTGCGGAAGTAATCTGAATACTGGTGACCGTCCGCACGCTCAGACTTTCGCAGCTTCGAGTTTGCGGGCGGCGCGCGAGCATAAGTGGCTAGCACGTGGACTCACACGAACGGATCTGCTCTGCGATTTCGTCAATGCTGAGGCTCGCCAGCAACTTTTCGCGATTCCGATTGTAACCGTCATTGCCGGACCGATACAAACGCAAAAGGCGGCCAATCTTCCGCGCGTATCGCCATTTCGCTTTCATGTCACTACAAAAGTAGGTACCGTGTGGGATGATATGCGAATGCGGCTGGACAGCGAGGACCAGCGCCGCGAGTATAGCGAACAACGGCGGATCGTCCTCGGCAAAATTGAAGGGCGGCTTTATGCGGTCGCCTACACCATGCGCGACAAAATCATTCGGTTGATTTCCGCACGGAAGGCTAACCAACGCGAACAGAGGAAATACGATGAAGCGCTACCGACTTGACCCCAAGAAGCCCCGGCAACTGACCGCCGCAGAGGCGCGACGGCTCGATGCCCTGCCCATCGACTACTCAGACATCCCACCCCTTGGCGAGGAGTTTTTTAAGAAGGCCGCTGAAGCATGGCCCCCAGCTAAACATCAACTCACTATCCGCCTTGACGCGGACGTGCTGAACTGGCTGAAGGCGAACGGCAGGGGCTATCAGACCCGCATCAACCGGATTTTGCGGACGGCAATGGAGAGCCAGCCGCCACGCCGATCACGTTCCACAGCGGCGCCGAAGAAGGACAGCCGAACACGCGCAGACTAAAGGCGGCTTGAGCCACGTTGCGTGAAGGCGAGAAGGCTTGCTTCAACTATTCAAAAAAAGAGGCGACTGACGATGGAATGGATTCACTGTGCATCCTACTTTCTTGGCGGTGTTTTTCTGACAAATGCCGTTCCGCATTTTGTTAGCGGCGTGATGGGGCGTCTCTTTCAAAGCCCGTTTGCCAAGCCCCCTGGCCGAGGGCTTTCTTCTTCGACGGTAAACGTGCTGTGGGGATTTCTCAACTTGGCCGTTGGTTATGTTCTTATATGCCGCGTTGGAAACTTCGATTTGCGGTCCACGGATCAGGTTGTCGTTTCGGGATTGGGCGTTCTTCTCGCCGGCGTGATGTTGGCGCGCAGTTTCGGACGGTTTCACGGCGGCAATTCTCCTGGGAAGGAGTGAACGATCCGGTCTCTACAAATGCACCGGAAAGGTGCAATGCACCGAGAGGAGAGGATGTGGAGGGAGCCGGTACTTTCAGGTCAATGAGTCTACGCTGTCCGGCAGAGAATCGCGACTGTGAAGGCGCGGTGGATTCGGCCTACCTGATTACGTTCGTTTGTTACGGCGCTTGGCTTCCGGGCAGGCGCGGAGCGGTGGACCGCGATCACAATCAGTTCGGCGGCCGTTGGCCCGAAGGAGATGCGGGGCGGGAAGCCGGAGCGAGGAGCCGGATGAAGCAGCAAGCCTATGCATTGGATGCGGGGCGGCGCGAGATCGTCCTCGACGCCTTGCGAGAGGTCTGCTGCTACCGGAGCTGGACGCTTTTGGCGGCCCACGCGCGCTCCCAACACGTACATGCGGTCGTTGCTGCGCGCGAGAGACTAGAGCAGGTCCTCAATGCGTTTAAGGGGTATGCGAGCCGCGCTTTAGATCGGGTGGCACTGGATCCACCCAACCGGCGACGGTGGGCACGACATGGCAGTACGCTGTATCTATGGACCAGCGAGCGAATATCGGCTGCTGTTCGCTACGTGGTGTGCGAGCAAGGCGAGCCGATGGCGGTTTGGGAAATGAATGCCGATGCCGCTTGCTGACGCGCGCGGTTCCGTGCTGGAATGCCGATGCCGCTTGCTGACGCGCGCGGTTCCGTGCTGGAATCTTCGGCTCGCTGAGAAACGCGGCCTCATTGCTGGATGGCCGCTTGCCGATGCCGCTCGGCCCAGAGGGCACCCCCGCGCGCGCTACGCTACCAGCCGAGGACGGCGGCGAAGAGCAGAGGGGCGACGATGGAGGCGTCGGACTCGATCATGTACCTGGGAGTGCCGATGCTCAGTTTTTCCCAGGTAATCTTTTCATTGGGAATGGCGCCGGAGTAGGAACCGTAGCTGGTGGTGGAATCGGAGATCTGGCAGAAGTAGCCCCACAGCGGCGTGTCTTTGCGCTGCAAATCCTGGCGCAGCATGGGCACTACGCAGATGGGAAAATCGCCGGCAATGCCGCCGCCGATCTGGAAAAAACCGATGGACGAATCACGCGAGGTTGCGGTGTACCACTCGGCGAGCGACATCATGTACTCGATGCCGGCGCGGACTGTATGCACATTTTTGACATCTTTCAAGATGCAATGGCCGGCGTACATATTGCCTAAGGTGGAATCTTCCCAGCCGGGAACAAACATCGGCAAATTGCGCTCCATGGCGGCGTAGAGCCAGCTATCTTTCACGTCGATCTGAAAACTTTTTTTGAGATCGGGAGATTGCAGGATGCGGAAGAAGAATTCGTGGGGAAAAAGCCGCTCGCCGCGCTTATCGGCGGCCATCCACTCGCGTAAAATCACGCTCTCAATGCGGCGCATCGCCTCTTCCTCGGGGATGCAGGTATCGGTGACGCGATTCATATGGCGGTTGAGGAGCGCCTGCTCGTCCTCGGGCTTCAAGTCGCGCCAATTCGGGACGCGCTCATAGAAATCGTGGGCGACCAGATTGAAGACGTCCTCCTCCAGATTGGCTCCGGTGCAACAAATCGCGTGGATTTTATTTTGGCGGATCATCTCGGCGAGCGAGATGCCGAGCTCGGCTGTGCTCATGGCGCCGGCCATGGCGAGAAACATTTTTCCGCCGCGATCAAGATGATGGATGTAGCCGTTTGCCGCCTCAATCACAGTTGCGGCGTTGAAGTGGCGGAAGTGGCGCTCGAGAAAAATGGAAACAGGGCCGCGATTCATTTCAATCCAACTCCAGAGGGACGTAGATCAAGTGTCCATCGCGCTCGATCAGCAAGACGGCGGCCTGACCGGGCTTCATGGCGTCGAGCACCTGGCGCAATTGAGCGACTCCGGCGACCACTTGGCGATTCACCGAGTAAATTACGTCACCGGTTTCCAGAGGCGGCCCGGAATAGGGAGCGTTGGCTTTGCGCGCGGCCACGACCACTCCGGCGGGACGGCGCAAATCAGGCATGAGATGGAGTACGGATTTGGTGAGGTCGAGTCCCACGATTCCGAGCTCCGACACCATATTCTTTTCCGGATCGACCATGTCCGCGAGCGCATCCAGCTCTTCTCCCGATTGCTCTTCGGTAACCACGGGCAAATCGAGCTGACCCGAGCCGCGGTGGACGTTTAGCGTCACGGTAGTTCCGGGTTTGAGCCGGTAAATATTCGCTTCAAGCTGATGGACGCTGGACATGCGCTTGCCGTTTAAAGCGACGACGATGTCATCCACTTTCACTCCGGCGCGATCGGCTGCGCCTCCGGGCTCGACATCCGAAATGACGATGCCGTGATCGGTCTCAAGCTCCAGGCCCTCGGCCATCTGAGGCGTAATGGTTTGGCCGGACAAGCCAAGCTGCGCGCGATGCACGTGTCCTTGCGCCTTTAATTGCGCGTATACCTCGCTCGCGATGTTACTGGGAATGGCGAAGCCGATGCCTTCGCTGCCGCCGGACTGACTGAGGATGAAGGTGTTGATTCCGACCACGTGGCCGTCGGCGTCGACGAGCGGGCCGCCGCTGTTGCCGGGGTTGATGGGAGCGTCGGTTTGCACATAAACCATGGGATCGCCGGGTTTGATTTGCCGCGCCACGGCGCTGACTACGCCCAGGCTGACCGAATTATCCAAGCCGAGAGGATTTCCGAGCGCGAGCACGATCTGGCCCTGCTTGAGATCGTCCGAATCGCCAAAGACAAGATAGGGAAGATTTGTTTTATCGATTTTGATCAGCGCGAGATCGCTATCGTGATCCTCGCCCACCAACTTGCCGGTGAGGGGATGGTTGAAAGAGCGGTCGCCACGCTGCCGCGCCTCGGCTTCCACACGCACGTTCACCTGCACCTTGATTGTGTGGGCGTTTCTGACCACATGCTCATTGGTCAGGATGTATCCGTCGGGACTGAGGAGGATGCCCGATCCGCTGCTGTTTTCAGCCGTCAGCAGCTCGCCACTGTTATCCGAATTGTCACCGGTCACGTAGCTGCGCACGAAAATCTGGACGACCGCGCGGCCGGAGCGCTGCGAGATCTCTTCAAACGAACCACTCAATTGCCGCAAGACGTCCATCTTTTGCGGGTTGGGCAAAGCGGGCGGTTTCACTTCCGCAGGCGATGCCGGGGCCAGCGACGCGGCCGATTGTCTTGGGGAGGCGCAAAACGCGCACCCGGCGGCCGCTATCGCCAGACACACGCCGATTACGAATTTCAATTTCATGGGATACCGTCACTTTAATGGATGCGTGAATAGAGTACTTACATTCGCAACAATTGTTAATCTCAGACAGTACTCCGCAATTTGCAAGTTCGCATACGAATCCCGCAGGCGAAGCGGCGCGGCGGCCCAGGGGCGTCTTCGCGGGTTGCGGCCGGCATTCTGGCGAGCCGCCTTACCGGGCTGATCCGGGAGCGGGTGATTGGGCATTTTTTCGGCGTGTCGGCGGTTGCGGACGCCTTCAAGGCCGCTATTCGCATTCCAAACCTTTTAAATAACCTCTTCGGCGAAGGCGTGCTTTCGGCATCGTTCGTTACGGTCTATTCCAAGCTTCGGGCGCTGGGGCAGGACGAGGAAGCGGAACATCTCGCGGCGGCGGTGTTTGGAATCCTGTCGGCGGTTTGCTCGGTGCTGGTGCTGGCGGGAATATTGGCCACGCCTGTTTTGATCGATCTGATTGCGCCGGGGTTTCATGGGGCAGAGCGGCTTCTGACTATCCATATTGTGCGGATTCTGTTTCCGGGGACGGGCTTGCTGGTGATGAGCGCGTGGTGCCTGGGCGTGTTGAACAGCCACCGGCGCTTCCTGCTCTCCTATACTGCGCCGGTTGCGGTAAACATCAGCATGATTCTGGCGCTGATTCTGTTTGGCGGGCATACGGCACGGAACGAGCTGGTACTGGATCTTGCGTGGGGATTTGTGATTGGGACCGGGCTGCAATTTCTGGTTCAACTGCCGCTCGTGCTGCGGCTGCTGCCGGGGTTTCGTCCAGCGTTCGAGTGGCGATCGGAGCACGTTCGATCGGTGATCCGCAATTTCGGGCCGATTTTCGTCAGCCGCGGGGTGGTCCAAATCAGCGGGTATATCGATTCGATGATCGCGAGCTGGCTTCCTGCGGGAGCGGTGGCGGCGCTCGGCTACGGCCAAGTAATTTCGATTTTACCGGTGAGTCTTTTCAGCATGTCGGTTTCGGCGGCGGAACTGCCGACGCTTTCGAGCGCGGTGGGCACTCGCGAAGAAATCGCGGAGTTCCTAAGAGGGCGGCTTTCGGCGGGATTACGACGCATCGCGTTTTTCATTATTCCTTCGGCAGTAGCGTTTCTGGCGCTGGGCGATGTACTCGCGGCAGCGCTGTATCAAACCGGCGATTTCCATCATTCCGCGGCGGTTTATGTCTGGTCGGTGCTGGCGGGTTCGGCGGTGGGGCTGCTGGCCACTTCCCTGGGGAGGCTGTACTCTTCGGCTTTCTATGCGCTTCTGGACACGCGAACTCCGCTGCGCTTCGCCATCATTCGCGTGATATTGACCACGGGGTTGGGTTTCTTTTTCGCTCTGGCGCTGCCGGGTTGGATCGGCATCGATCGGAAATGGGGGGTGGCGGGGCTGACGGTATCGGCGGGAATTGCGGGGTGGGTGGAGTTCACGCTGCTGCGACGGGCTCTGAGCCAGCGCATCGGCAAGACGCCGCTTCCGGCCGAATTTGTGCTGAAACTGTGGATGACCGCGCTGGTTGCGGCGGGACTGGGCTATCTCACCAAAGAGGCGATCGGGCCTGTTCATCCACTGGTGGTCGCGTGCGCGGTTCTGCCGGTTTACGGCATGGTGTATTTTGGCGGGACTCTATTTTTGGGAATAGAAGAATCGCGAACCACGCTCACATCGATCGCGCGGCGGCTGGGGAGATGAACGTCAAAGCGGCGCGCCGCGCGTGATGCCGCCGAACCGCGTGAAGCCGTTGTGCACGGAAAGAGAAACATTCGGCGCATTTTGAAACAGCGCCGGTGACGACCCCGACCAGTGTTTCACAAAGGGTCCTTTACGCTTCTTGCGTTTTTCCCTTTGATAAGTGTTACGCTACAGGATACAGTCTGCCGCTGAAAATACGAAACTTCATCCATAAGGGCCTGAAACGCCTCTATGCGGAGGACAGCGTGAAGGGCGTTCCACCCGATACCGTGGACAAGCTGCGTAAGATGTTCGCGTTTCTCGACAACATGGCAGACGCAGAAGAATTGCGGACGCTCACGGCGTGGAAAGTTCACACGTTGACTGGCGGCCGCAAAGGCATATGGAGCCTAAGCGTTACCCGCAACCGCCGCTTGACGTTTCTTATCGACCTCGCAGAGCGTGAAATCTGCGATATGAATTTAGAGGATTACCACTGACACAAGGAGCAAGGACCATGCCCATGAAGAGCCCACCGCATCCCGGCGATTTTATCCGCACGGAAATCATTGAACCCGCTGGCCTGTCTGTCACGGACGCGGCGAGGGCGCTTCAGGTGTCCCGCCCCGCCCTGTCCAGTTTGCTGAACAGCAAGGCGGGCCTGTCCGGCGAAATGGCGCTACGGATTGAAAAGGCTTTCGGCGTGAATATGGATACCCTCATGCGGATGCAATCGTCTTTCGACATCGCGCAGATCCGCAAGCGTGAGAAGGAAATCCGGGTCCGGCGCATTCGCCAGCCCGCAGCCGTTCACCCATAATCGTTACGTATCTCTGGTGAACTATGCCGATGAATAGCGGCACATTCTCACGGCGACGGCCGCTGGCGTGGCCCAGAGGGCACCCCCGCGCGGGGTTCTGGGCGGGGAGCAAGGTTGGCGGCGATTGTGGCGATGCGCAGATCTTCCTGAGCGGACAGCACGCTGGTTTTAAAATTGCCGAGGAACGCCAATCCGGAGCAGATTTCGGAACGCAGTTCCGTTGCGTGCTCGCCGATGCCGCCGGTGAAGATAAGAGCATGGATGCCACCCAGCGCAGCGGCCATGGCCGCGATGGCCTTTCGAATTTCGTAGCAAAACATAATCAAAGCCAAGTCCACTTGCGCATCCTGTTTGCGCAATTTCAGCAGGTCCCGTACATCGCTGCTTTTCGCGGAGACGCCCAGTAAACCGGAACGGCGATTCAAAAGATCTTCGAGCATGTCCGCATCCGCGCCGCACTGACGCATCAGGTACAACACTACGCCGGGATCGAGATCGCCACAGCGGGTTCCCATCATCACGCCGCCGGTTGGGGTAAATCCCATGGTGGTGTCGATCGACACGCCGGCGCGAATGGCGGTGATGCTCGCTCCATTGCCAAGATGCGCGACGATCAACTTTTCGGGAAGCGCGTTTAATTGGGCAATGACGGATTCGATTGATAATCCGTGAAAGCCGTATCGCTCGACACCCATAGCGCGCACTTCGGCAGGAAGAGCGAAAGTTTTGGCTGCATCGGGCATGTTTCGATGAAAAGCGGTGTCGAGACAAACGATCTGAGCGACGTCGGGGAACTTGCGTCGGGCCGCTTCGAGAATCGATAAAGCCGCCGGCATATGCAGCGGAGCGTAGGAAACAGCGGCGCGCAGTTCTTCCATAACGGCGGGAGTCGCGCGCTGGTGATCCCTGATGCGTGGACCACCGTGAACGAAGCGGTGACCTACCGCTTCCGGAGGCGGAGCGCCGCACTCATCGGCAGCGTTGAGCGCGTGGGCGAGCGCAGCTGCGTGATCCGAAAAGCCGATCCGCTCCCGGCGCTTCGAGCCGTCGGGCAAGGTCATCCAAAAGCTGGAATGAGGGCTGCCTATTTCTTCCGCTTCCCCTTCGCAAATGAGCTTGGCCGCGTGGGGACCGCAGCGATAGAAGCCGAACTTGAGCGAAGAAGAACCGCAGTTCAGCGCCAGGACGGGTAAGTCTTTCGTTTGGCCGCCGGTCACAGACTCCATTTCCAGTTCAGTACTTCCGGAAGATCTTCGCCGTGCTCCCTCACGTAGGCCTTATGCCGCTGAATATTTTCATTGAAACGATCGGCGGCTTTCCCAACGATGGATGCCAAGCGCGGGATGCGCCGAATGGCATCGAAGGTCAATTGAAAGCGATCCATGTTATTGAGCACGGTCATATCGAAAGGGGTTGTGGTGGTTCCCTCTTCTTTATATCCGCGAACATGAATGTTGTCGTGATTGCGGCGGCGGTAGGTGAAACGGTGGACCAGCCAAGGGTAGCCATGGAAGGCGAAGATTACGGGGCGATTGGTGGTAAACAGCTCATCGAATTCCTCGTCGGGCAAGCCGTGCGGATGCTCGCTGGATGGCTGCAAAGTCATCAGGTCGACGACATTCACGACGCGAATCCGGATATCGGGAACAAACTCACGCAGCAAGGTGACGGCGGCGAGAATCTCAAGGGTGGGCACATCGCCCGCGCAAGCCATGACCACATCTGGATCGCCATTATCATTGCTCGCCCACTCAAAAACGCCGAGTCCTTTCGAGCAATGGCGAACGGCGGAATCCATGTCGAGCCACATGGGAGCGGGCTGTTTGCCGGCGATGATCAGGTTGACGTATTGGCGGCTCCGCAGGCAGTGATCGGCGACGGAGAGCAGGGTATTCGCATCCGGCGGCAAGTAGACGCGCACCACATCGGCCTTCTTGTTGACCACGTGATCGATAAAGCCGGGGTCTTGATGTGAAAAGCCATTGTGATCCTGCCGCCACACGTGGGAAGAGAGTAAATAGTTCAAAGACGCGATGGGTTTGCGCCAAGGCAGGCCGTTCGATACCTTAAGCCATTTGGCGTGCTGATTGAACATGGAATCGACGATGTGGATGAAAGCCTCATAGCAGGAAAAGAAGCCGTGACGCCCGGTCAGCAGATAGCCTTCGAGCCAGCCTTGGCACATATGCTCGCTGAGCACTTCGAGAACCCGTCCATCGGTGGTCAGGTTTATGTCGACGGGTTCGACTTTTGCCATCCACTCCTTGCCGGTGACTTCGTAGACGGCATCGAGACGGTTAGACGCAGTCTCGTCGGGACCAAACAGGCGGAAATTGCGCGCGGCGAGGTTGTGCTTGATCACATCGCGCAAAAATTTTCCGAGCACGCGCGTCGCCTCGCCCTCGACTGCGCCGGGCTTGGGCACATCCACCGCATAGCGCCGGAAATCGGGCAATGTCAAAGGTTGGAGAAGCGCTCCGCCATTCGAATGAGGGTTCATTCCCATTCGCCGGTGACCGGTGGGGGCAAGCGCGGCGAGATCCGGACGCAGTTTTCCTTCTTTATCGAAAAGTTTGGCGGGCTCATAGCTGCGCATCCAATCTTCCAAGATCTTCAAGTGGCCGGGATTGGAGAGAACATCGTCAACCGGCACCTGGTGGGCACGCCAGGTACCCTCAACCGGCTTGCCGTCCACTTCTTTGGGGCCGGTCCAGCCTTTCAAAGTGCGTAGGATGAGCAGCGGCCAGCGCGGCCGCTCAACGGTCTGCTGGTGACGCGCGCGGTGCTGGATGGCGCGGATCTCTTCGAGCATCTCTTCGAGCACCGCGGCCATTTCCCGATGCATGGCGGCGGGCTCATGCCCTTCGAGGAAACGAGGCGCGTATCCATAGCCGACGAATAGATCGCGCAATTCGTCCTGAGAGATGCGCGCCAGCACGGTTGGATTCGCGATCTTAAATCCGTTGAGGTGCAGGATCGGCAGCACTGCTCCATCTTTCGCGGGGTTGAGGAACTTATTCGAGTGCCAACTGGTCGCGAGCGCGCCGGTTTCGGCCTCTCCGTCACCTACTACGCAGGCGACGATCAGGTCCGGATTATCGAAAGCGGCGCCATAGGCGTGCAGCAGAGAATATCCAAGCTCACCGCCCTCGTGAATGGAGCCGGGCGTTTCCGGCGAGACATGACTGGGGATTCCATAGGGCCACGAAAACTGGCGGAACAGCCGTTTGATGCCGTCGCGATTCTGCTCGATATTCGGATAGAGCTCGGTGTAGGAACCTTCGAGATAGGTATGAGCGACGATGCCCGGGCCGCCATGTCCGGGGCCGATGACGTACATCATATTGAGATCGTGCAAACGAATCAGCCGATTCAAATGCGTATAGATAAAGTTGAGGCCGGCGGTGGTTCCCCAATGCCCCAACAAACGCGGCTTGACGTCCTCTTTCGTGAGCGGGCGCTCTAATAGCGGGTTTTCTTTGAGATAGATTTGTCCAACGGTAAGGTAATTTGCGGCGAACCAATAATCGTTTAGCTTTTGGACTTCTTCGGCGGTGAGTGCTTCGGGCATGTCTCTATTATCGAGTTCGCGTGTAACTGCGAACCGATTCACTGCACTTCGAGCTTCACCGTCACACTCGCGCGGATATCCAGGCTACCGGTCTGGATGGGCGTGGTTGCCGATTCGGCACTGGCGGAGATCAAATTAGATCGCATCATCGGCAAAGGCCTGATTACCGGCATCTCGGCGGGCTCGGCTTCGAGCACTCCCACGACGCGCACTCCTAACGCTTTGGCAATCGCTTCGGCATTCGCCCGCGCTCGTTCCGCCGCCTCACTCAAGGCTTGAATTCGGGCGGTTTGTTCGTCGCGAAGCGAAAAAGAGATTGAGTTGATGTTGTTCGCTCCCGATTTTGTAGCGGTGTCAACGATTTTTCCCACTATGGATAAGTCGTCGACGGTCACCAGCACTGTATTGCTCGCGCGATAGCCGGTGAGTCTGGGCGGATTGGCATTGGAATATTGATACTCGGGAGCAAGGGAGTAGCCGGTTGTCTTGATTTCGCCGCTGCCGCCGATGACTTTATTCAAAGCGGCGAGGACTTCGGTGGTATCCGCCGCGTTTTGCGCCGATGCGGCTTGCGCGGCGCCGGATTGCGTGGTTACTCCCAGGGAGATTTCGGCTCGATCCGGTTTGGCGGTAACGGTGGCTTCGCCCGAAGCCTGAACAAAGTGGGGCGGCCTCACTCTATCCTGCGCTAATATCGCGCAAGGCAGCAAAATAGAGAGAAGAAGGATGCGATGCGGAATCATAAGTCCAAGTTAGCGCGCGCCGGGCTCCATGCGTAAAGCCCTGCTATACGGCTCAATCATCATCGGCCTGCTGATCGTAGGGGGTGGAACAGCTCTCTACTTCTACGCCAAAGGCTTCGGCCCACGGGCGAAACAACGCGTCGTTCAGGCACTGGAAGATCGCTTTGACGCGGATGTCGAGTTGAAATCGTTGGATCTTTCTTTGTATCCTCTGCCCAAAGCGGTTGGGGAAGGGCTATCGATTCGCCACAAGGGATGGACCGATCCGCATCCTTTGATTTACATCCGCCGTTTCACCGCGCAAACCGATTTCAGCACGCTGATCGATCGAAGAAATCAGGTCAGCCTGGTTCGTCTGGAAGGACTCGAAATTCATCTTCCGCCGCGCGGCGGCTCTACGCTGAGAGAAAGCGTTGAAAACAATTACAAAGTGGCGAGCGCCGAACCAGGCAAGGACACCACGCGCTTTCGCTTTTTGATCAAGACCATTATTGCGGACGGCACCGTGCTCGAGATTGAGCCCAAGGAAGAAGGGAAAGACCCGCTTCGGTTCGATATTCGAACGCTGAGACTTCATTCCGTGGGACCGGGCCAGGCGATGGCTTTCAAAGCAAGTTTGACCAACGCCAAGCCGCCGGGACTCATCGACACCAGCGGAAGTTTCGGACCTTGGCAGAAGGACGATCCGCGATCCACGGCGGTCTCCGGCAACTATACGTTTCAGAACGCGAATCTGGGTGTGTTCAAAGGAATCAGCGGCATTCTCTCCTCGACGGGCAAATACGGCGGGGTCCTGCAACATATAGAGGTGAATGGAACCACCGACACGCCGCGGTTCGCGTTAAAACGAGGAGGCGAGCCGGTACACCTGACTACCAGCTTTCACTCGGCCGTGGACGGCACCGATGGAGATACCATACTCGATCCGGTAGATGCTCATTTTCTGCATTCGGAGTTCATTTGCCGGGGCGGCGTAGTGCATCAACCCGGACAACCGGGCAAAACCGTATCTCTCGATGCGGTCACGTCGCACGCCCGCATGGAAGATATCTTGCGATTGATCGTGGGCAACGGCAAGCCATTCCTAACCGGAGCCGTAGACTTCAAAAGCAAGATTCTGATTCCACCCGGACATGAGGATGTTTTGGACAAGCTTAGTCTGGATGGCGCATTCAACGTCTCCGCAGCGCAATTCACCAGCCCCAAAGTGGGGCAGCGCCTTGAGACTCTGAGCGATCGCGCCAGAGGCGTCTCAAAAAAAGAAGAGGAAGATCAGCCGCAGCAAAACGTCGCGTCGGACTTCCGAGGCCGCTTCACGCTGAAGCATGGCGTTACCACATTTTCGAGTCTTTCCTTCAGCGTCCCGGGCGCCGCGATCCAACTCGCCGGCAAGTACAACTTGCGAACGGAGCAGATCGATATGAGCGGACAGTTCCGGATGCAAGCGACGCTATCCCAAACGCAATCGGGAGTGAAGGAACTGCTGTTGAAGCCGCTGGACCGCTTCTTCCAGAAAAATGGCGCGGGCTTCGAACTGCCGATTGTCATTTCGGGCACGAAGTCCAGTCCGGAAATTGGCACCGAGATTTTCCACAGGAAGATAACCATACACTAGAATGATGCTCAATCTTAGCCGCAGCCGATATCGCTTAATGAGTCTTGTCTCATTCGGAATCTTCATGCCATTGGCGCTCAACGCCCAATCGGCTCCGAACCTCCGGAAAGAGAATTTCGGCAAGACTCCGAATGGGCGGCAGATCTTTCTGTATACGCTCAGAAATCCAGCCGGAATGGAAGTCAAGATCATAAATTACGGCGCGAGGATCGCGTCCATCAGAGTGATGGATCGAAACAAGAAATTCGACGATGTGGTTCTCGGGTTTGACAATCTTTCCGGTTATATCTCGAAGAACGATCCATACTTCGGCGCGGTAGCGGGCCGCTACGCGAACCGCATAGCTCACGGCACGTTCAAGTTGGATGGAAAGCTGTTTCATATCCCGCTGAACGACGGGCCGAATGCACTGCACGGCGGCACGATCGGTTTCGACCGGCGGGTTTGGGACTCGAAAGACGCGTCAACGGCCGATGGTCCGGCGGTGGAGCTGCATTACCTCAGCCCCGACAGTGAAGAAGGATTTCCCGGCAATCTGAACGTGACTGTCCGGTACTCGCTGAACAACAGGAACGAACTGCGGATCGATTACTCGGCCACAACCGATAAGGACACGGTGCTGAATCTCACCAACCACTCCTATTTCAATCTGGCGGGAGCGGGGAGCGAGACGGCGCTCAATCACAAAGTGATGCTTGCGGCGAGCCGGTTTACTCCGATAGACGGCACGCTGATCCCGACGGGCGCGCTTCAGAGCGTTGCCGGAACGCCTCTCGATTTCAGGAAGTTGGCTACGGTCGGCTCCAGAATAAACGATAATTACGAGCAACTGAAACTCGCGAAGGGATACGATCAGAATTTCGTGCTCGATCATCCGGGAGATCTTTCAGCGCTGGCGGCGAAGGTGGAAGAACCGAACTCGGGCCGCGTTATCGAAGCGTTCACCACTGAGCCCGGCATCCAGTTTTACACCGGCAACTTTCTGGACGGCACAATTCACGGGATTGGGGGTGTCTATCGGCACCGCTCGGCGCTCACTCTCGAAACACAGCACTTTCCGGATTCACCGAATCATGCGAATTTCCCCAGTACGGTATTACACCCGGGCCAGAAATTCCAAAGCACGACGATTTTTCGTTTTTCGACCGAATAGCGGCAGCTATTTACGGACACGCCTGAGCGTGAAAGCATCCGGGCGGAGTGTTGCGTTTTTAAGCTTTTTCCAATCGTCGGTGACGTGAATCAATTTTCCGGTGATGTGATTGGATTGCTCAGAAGCGAGAAAAGCCGCAACCTCGAGCTGCGCCTCCGCGGAAACGCCGCCGGTGCGCCTGGTCTCCTTCGCCTGAGCCACCACTCCGGGCTCGAGGCGGCTCTCGGCTCGGATGATTTCATCGGTAAGGCTGGTGTAGGCGGCTCCCGGATCGAAACAGTTGATCTGAACATTGTGATCGAGCAACTCGGCCGCGAGCGCTTCGACGAGACGGACCAGCGCGGTCTTCGACGTGGTATATGCCGAGAAATTGCGCTTTGGGACATCATCGCTTTCGCAGGCGAGAACGACGATCTTGCCGGCGCGCTTCTCGATCATGGAAGGCAGCACGGCGCGGCAGGAATGCACGACGCCCATGAGATTGATCTGCATGGCTTCGGTCCAGGCCTTCAACGGCGTCTGCAAGAACGGGCTGAGAGGGCCGGCGGTCGCCGCGGCGCAGATCAAAATATCGATCGGACCGCCAAAGGCCGCGCGGGCGCGCTCGACGGCGAGCACCAACTGTTCAGGCTCGGTGACATCGGTTCGGATGCGGACGGCGCTGCCCTGCGCCTGCTCAATTTCGATATGGGCCAGATCGATCTCCGCCTTGCTGCGTCCGGCGAGAGCGATTCTCGCGCCCAGCCCCGCGAAGCCGAGCGCCAATCGCTTGCCTAATCCGCGTCCCGCGCCCGTTACCAAAACGTTCTTGTTCTTGAATTCAGATGTGAGTGCCGGCATATCCGCTTGCTCGGTTGAAACCAGAGCCAAATCGCAGCCCCACTAAAGGGTAGAACACACCGGAAATCTTAGTAAATACCCCTCTTTCTACGCGCGTCGCATCGCGCAGAGATCTATGAACGAGCAGGGCGCTCGGCGCATTCCCCAATCGCGGCAGAGGGCGTGTTGAAGGCGCATCGTTGCCGGTCCTAACCATAACCCAAACGACGGAAGTGTTTCAGTGTACCTACAAACAAGGTACACTTAGGAGAGAAACATGAACGGGCCCGAGATTGAGTTCGATTGGGACGGGGCGGATATCGGCCACATGGCTCGTCACAGTGTTCTTCCGGAAGAGGCGGAGCAAGTCATCCTCAACGATCCGGTGGACCTTGGAATGGAGATCATCGAAGGGGAGGAGCGCTATTTCAACCTCGGGGCGACAGTGCAAGGCCGCGTTCTTCTCGTGATGACCACATGGCGCGAAGACCGTGTACGCGTTGTAACGGCGTTTGAACCAATCAAACGCCTCATTCAGTTTTACTACCAAGAACGAGAGAGGTGATTCACTATGACCAAGAAACAGCCACCCTTCAAGACTGAGGCACAAGAAGCCGAATGGTGGGCGAAAAATCAGAACCTTATCGCGGACCGCTTCGAGCAAGCCAAAGCTGCAGACAAACTCGGCAAGGGGACCGTGGCGCGAGTTGCCCGCGAGCGGGCCGGGCAGGCCGGAGCGTCGCCAACGATCACAATCCGGCTGGCGGAAGATGACCTCACACGAGCCAGAACCTTGGCCGCCGAGAAGGGATTGCGGTATCAGACGTACCTCAAGATGCTGCTGCACCAAGCTCTGAACTCCGAGGAGAAAAAAGTTGGCCGCCGGTAGCCACAGGTGGGTTTCTGTGTTGACCAGTTCTAATCGGCTGAGCGCAAGCCCGTCTCGGGCATGTCACCGAGCGATTGAGCCGACTTCAGTTCATCGGATCGCTGCCCGCACTCCACGAACATCCCTCGTCCACCCGCCCTCTCCTACCCGGTAAACTCGTGTTTTTGCGCTATACTTGCCGATAGCGGACTTCGAGTATTTCTGTCGTTCGCACTTCCATCCTAAGAGGCGAATGAGTAAAGAAGACAGCATTGAAGTTACTGGAACAGTCGTAGAAAAATTTCCCAGCGGGTTGTTCAGCGTGCAATTGGATCAGGAGCGGACGGTTCTCGCTCACCTGGCGGGGAAACTGAGACGCAATCGAATCCGCGTGCTAGCCGGCGATCGAGTCACCCTGGAGATGTCCCCTTATGACCTCACCAAGGGCCGCATCACCTACCGGCACAAATAACATTCCTTCCCCGCAAGACAATTCAAAGAAGCGTGTTCTGGTGGTTTTCGGCACGCGCCCGGAAGCCATCAAGCTCTCTCCCTTGATTGCCGCTCTGCGCGCCGCGCCGTGCCAGCCGACGCTCGAAACAGTGGTTTGCGTCACCGCGCAACATCGTCAAATGCTGGACCAGGTGCTGGCGCTGTTCGGGATCGCTCCCGATTACGATCTCGATCTGATGCAGCCGGCGCAGACCCTCACTGCGTTGACTTCGCGATTGCTGGCTGGGCTGGAACCGGTGCTCAGAGAGGTAAAGCCGTCTTTAGTGGTGGTGCAGGGCGATACGACTACGACGTTTTGCGCCGCGCTGGCCGCCTTTTACGCTGGAATTCCCGTGGCGCACGTGGAAGCGGGCCTGCGCACGTTCGACATAACCGCTCCTTTTCCGGAAGAAATGAACCGGACGATTACCGGCCGATTAGCTTCGCTACATTTTGCCGCGACCAGTTGGGCCGCGGAGAACCTGATGCGGGAAGGCGTCTCACCCGCCGCGATTCAGGTGACGGGCAACACCGGTATCGACGCCATTCTCGCCATTCGCGATGCGCTCGAGCGCGGCGCCCGCTCCAGTCTTTCTCTTCCGGCGAGCGAGGGCAGGAAGCTTATCGTGGTTACCGCGCACCGCAGGGAAAGCTTCGGCGAAGGCTTCGTTCGGATCTGCCAGGCGATTTCCGCTCTCGCCGATCGCGAGGACATCCAAATTGTCTGGCCGGTTCATCCCAACCCGAACGTTCAGAGTACAGTGAATGCAACCATAAGGGGCAAAGCCAACGTCCTTCTGCTAGAGCCACTCGATTATCTTCCCTTCGTGGATCTTATGCGCCGAGCCTACGTGTTGATTACGGATTCCGGCGGCGTACAGGAAGAAGGACCTTCGTTGGGCAAGCCGATTCTCGTTTTGCGCGACAAGACGGAGCGTCCTGAAGCGGTCGCCGCGGGCACTGTGAAGCTGGTGGGAACCAGCCGCGAAGCCATCTTTAATGAGACACTACGTTTGTTGGAAGACCGGGCTGAGTACGAAAGAATGGCGCGCCTGCACAACCCATACGGAGACGGCCAGGCGAGCGGCCGCATTGTGGAACGCATTCTTTCCCATCTCAGGTCTCAATCCGGATCGAATCGGGGTGGGGATCGCTAAACGCCCGAATGTCCAGCGTCCACTACCATAAGAGGTTGTCACCGCTCGATTCATTTCGGGACCAATCCAGCCAGTCACCACGCGGAAGGCATTGGCCGCAGATTTACTTCGGTGTCGCCGCCACCTCACTGGGCACTTTGCTGCTCGAGCTCGCGCTGACGCGGGTATTCTCGGTGGTCTACTTCTATCACTTTGCGTTTCTCGCGATTTCGATCGCCTTGTTCGGGCTGGGCGCAGGCGGTGTTTTTTCCTATGTGGTTGCGGGCTGGCGGGGTTCGTTCTATGGAAAGCTGGGCGTGCTGGCGGCGCTCAACGCGGTTGCAATCGTGGCGTGCCTCTCCTTTCTGCTGACTCGCGCCGCTAGTCTGACAACGAATGGATTGATGGCGGCCTACTTCGTCGCCGCTGTTCCATTCCTGCTCTCGGGAACCATCGTTTCGCTAGTGATCGCCGATACGATCGGGCGCGTGAACCGTGTTTACTTCTTCGACCTGAGCGGCGCGGCGGCGGGTTGCGCGGTGCTCGTTCCGCTGCTCAATTGGGTCGGCGGCCCGAACACGATCCTGGTGTCCTCGGTTTTATTCGCGGTTTCGGCGGCTATCTGGTTTCATCTCGCGCACTCCTCCCGGGGGCGCATTGCCGCCGTTTTGCTGGGGCTTCTGCTGGTTGGACTGATCACGTACAATTCCAAGTATTTCCTCATCGATGTGAAGTTCGCAAAAGGTCATGCGCTGAAGAACGAGGAATTCGTGCAGTGGAACAGCTTTTCGCGCATCGCGCTGAAGTCCGATCCGGAGAACGGCATCAAAAGCATCTTGATCGATGCCGACGCAGCCACCGGCGTAGCGCGCTTCGACTTCAAACATCTCTCGCCTGAGCAGCGCTTCGATCTCGCCTATCACGGCCCCGGCTTTCCCTATCTTCTGCGGCCCGGCGCGAAAACGCTGGTCATCGGTCCGGGCGGAGGCTGGGACATTTCCCGCGCGCTCGCTTCCGGCAGCAAAAGCATCACCGGCGTCGAAATCAATCCGATTATCGCCAAGGTCATCATGCGAGAAAAATTTCCGCAATATAGCAATCGTCTCTATTTCCGGCCTGAGGTCAAGATTGTCATCGAAGACGGCCGCTCCTTTGTCCGCCGCTCGAATGAGCATTACCAGATCTTGCAGGCTACTCTCGTCGATACCTGGGCGTCGACAGCGGCTGGAGCGTTTGCTCTTTCGGAAAACAACCTCTATACGACGAATGCCTTCCTCGACTATCTCTCGCATCTGACCAGCGACGGCGTGATGGCCTTCACGCGCTGGGGTTTTGTTCCACCACGCGAATCTTTGCGCATCGTGTCCTTAGCCTATGCGGCCCTGAAACAAATCGGCCAAGAAGATCCGGCGCGAAACATTGCCGTTGTGCGGGAGAACTTGCAGCAGTTGGACACCTGGGGCGCGCAGGACACGATCCTGATTTCCCGCAACCCTTTCAGCACGACCGATATCGACCGCATCCGAAGCTCCGCCGCCAAGGCCAAGATGGAAGTGGTTTACTTCCCCGGGACCGACTCCAAAAGCGCATTTCGCGATCTGCTGCTTGCGCCGGACGTCAATCGCTTCTACGATTCTTATGCGTTCGATGTCAGGCCGGTAACCGACGACCGCCCGTTTTTCTTTTACACCGTGCAGCCTCGCGATCTCTGGAATTTCATGATGCATGCATCCCATGAAACCGCCGATTACAAGATTAACAGCGCTCTTCCGGTTCTGTTTGGGCTAGTTGCCATCAGCATCATCGCCACCTTCATCATTCTTTCTTTACCGCCGCTATTGCTGGGCCATCGCCTGCCACGCGAACCAGGCAGCATTCGGTCGCTGCTTTTTTTCCTCTTTATCGGCGCGGGTTATATTCTCATTCAAGTCGCGCTTATTCAGAAATTCGTCCTGTTTCTTGGACATCCCACTTATGCGCTGACCGTGATTATCTTTTCCATGCTTCTTTCGAGCGGCATTGGAAGCTTCTCGAGTAAGCGAATCGTGCGCGGAGACATACGGACGTTGAGCCGCGTTCTGCTGGCAATCGTGGCCGCGATCCTGGTGCTTTCGGCGATTGTCGCGCCCATTTCCGAGAGCGGCGTCGCGCTTCCTTTCCCGATCAAGGTGTTCATCTCGGTTGCCGTGATCAGTCCAGTCGGATTCCTGATGGGCATGCCGTTCCCGACCGGCTTGACGCTGTTAGAGAGAATCATGCCGGCATCGGTGAGATGGGCCTGGGCGATCAACGCCGCTTCGAGCGTGATGGGCTCGGCGGGAGCCATGTTTCTCGCCATCTACATCGGCCTGCACATGACACTTATCGTGGGGGGGGTGCTGTATGCCGCCGCTTGGATCAGCGTGATGCGCTCGCCATTGAGCCGAAAGTACACGAATGAGCTTGCCGCAGCCGCGTAAATAGCGTGACCACTCAGCCGGGCAAACAGCACGATCTACACGGCAGCGCGCCGGATGCGCACGATACGGCCCTGCTGTGGATCGATGCGATTCACGATTTTGAGTGGCGACGATCGATTTCGGGCGGCTACTGCATGATGCGCAAGGCTTCTTCGAGAGCTTCGATGAAGAAGTATTCGCCCCACATCACGGACTCGTCTACTCCGAGCCCCTTGTGGATGTGGTAGACGCCGCCCTTCAGCACGCCTTCCCACTTGGGGTCCGCGCTAGCCACATACTTTGTGCAAAGGCTGCGCAGAATGTGAATTGCGGTGGACCAATAGAAGTGGCCCTTCATGGGGTCGGCGATTTGACGGCAGAGGCGCAGCATTCCGGCGGCGGCAATCGCGCCGGCTGAGGAATCGACGAGCGATCTGTTTTCGGGCGGGGCGTTGTAATCCCAGGGCGGGACGCCATCCGCGGGGGTGTGCGTAATGTAATAATCCGCGCAAGCTTCCGCGGTATGCAGGAAGCGCGGGTCGCGGCTGTATTCATAGGAAGTGCAAAATCCATAGAGCGCCCAGGCGAGTCCACGCGACCAGCACGAATCGCCTCGAAAGCCCTGCTGGGTCGATTGCCGCAGAAATTCTCCGGTCTCGATATCGAAAATTCCCTCGTGCGCGGTCGATCCGTCTCCGCGCACCAGAAATCGCCGGGTGGTCACGCAGTGGCGGACGGCGATGTCCCGCAGCTTTTTGTCATTGCATTCGCGCGCGGCATAAAAAATGATGCCGACGTTCATCATGATGTCGATGAAGATGGAATCCTCAGCCACGAACGAGCGTAAATATTGCCCGGTCTCGCTGAAGCGCTCGGCGAGCGTTCTGCCCGCGTGCAACACAACCTCGCGCATGGCGTGGTCTCTGGTGGCTTGATACCAGCGGTGATAGGTGGAGAAGAAGATGAAGCCGAGATCGTGCACATCGCTATCCGTTTTCCGGGATTCCAGCGGCTTGCTGTAGCGGATCGCCTGCTCCATCCAAAATTTCGATTCCGGTTTGTCGCCCCCGAGGTGCTTATGGAAGAGCCACATCATGCCCGGCAAAAAACCATCGCACCAGTGCGTCCACGCCGCTCCTTCGTGCTTCCACTTGCCGCCGATGCTGTACATCGGATAGAAATCCGGATGGTTCTCGATGAGCCGTTTTACCTGCTTTTGCGCAAAGCCGATCGCATTCTCAAACAGCTCCCTATCGGACTCGTAGATGAATTGGATCACATAAGTACCCGCGATGACAATTATAAGTAAGCTCCTCGCCGGCTCTGCTACCATCGGGGAGCATGGCCGCGAAAGTCACCATCGTCAACAACGGGCCAATTCGCATCGAAGGCGAATTTATCATCCAGGATTCCGAAGGAAATTCGTTCGGATTGAGTGGCCGATCGGTCATTTCCCTTTGCCGCTGCGGTATGGCGGAAAACAAACCTTTCTGCGATGGCTCGCACGGCCGGAACGGCTTCCTGTCTCAATGCAAGGCTCGCGATCTTCCGCCACCGAAGCCGAAGATTTGAGAGCTTCTCTTGCCGCCTGTCTCCGGCCGAATTGCCGCTGAATCCGCGGCCAAGCCGCACGGCCGCCTGATTGAGCTCGATATCCTGCGCGGCTTCCTGCTGCTGTGGATGACGCTGACCCATTTACCAACCGCAGTCAGCATCGTTTCGAATCAAACCTTCGGTTTCGTCTCCGGCGCCGAAGGATTTATTTTCCTGTCGGCCTTCATGGTGGCCCAACTGGAGTATCGGATCGAGCGGAAAAGCGGCCCGTCCGCGACGCTTCGCGATTTATCCAGGCGAACCGTAAGAATTTACATCTATCACTGTATTCTGCTGGCGATCGCCTTTACGCTGGTGGCGGAATTCGGCGTCTCTTTTCACCGCCTGGCGCTTGAGAATCTGCTCTCTTTTTATTTGCAGCGCCCCACCCAAGCCATTTTGGCGGCGGCGGTGCTCGAGTATCGCCCTTCGCTGTTCGACATTCTGCCGATATACATCATTTTCATGGCGCTTACTCCGCTGATTCGCAAAGTGGCACGGCGCTGGGGTTGGGACCCGGTGCTGGTGGTGAGCTTCTGCATATGGGCGGCAGCGCAATTCGGGCTTCGGGCCTGGCTCTACAGGCACGTGAATCTGTTTGGTCTCTCGGTTCCCGAGAATTCGACCGGGGCCTTCGATCTGTATGCCTGGCAGCTTCTTTGGCTCACGGGACTCGCATTGGGCAGCATATACGCCGACACGGTGGCGGGCGTGGTCCAACCCAAACAAAAAGTTCCGCATATTGAGATCCCGCGCGGGCTCCTGCGCCTTTCGGTTGCCATAGCCATCGTCTTCTTCGTCCTTCGCTACAGCCCGGCAGATCGGTGGATCGATCCGAATGTGTATGGCTGGCTTATCGATAAATGGCATCTCGGTCCGGTGCGCGTGATCAACTTCAGCGCGCTCTCTCTTCTGCTTGTCCGCTTCGGGGCGAAGATCGCGCGATTACCAGTTCTGATGCCGCTGGCTTTGCTCGGCCAGGCGTCGATCGAAGTTTTCTGCGTTCACGTTCTGTGCTGTGTCGGCGGTAATGCCCTCAGCAAAGACGCCGACCCCAACTTGCCATGGCAGCAGCAGATTTTTCTGCTGGCATTCACTCTCTCCGCTCTCTTCCTTACCGCGCAAGCACGCAGGATCTGGGTTCGCCACAAGCGCGGACAGCCTATTCCGGATTCGGGCTCGAAGGCAATTGGCTGAGCACGCGGATATCGCTCAAATTGCGATAGTCTTCCGCATAATCCAATCCATATCCCACCACGAACTCATCCGGTATCCGGAAGCCGACATACTTCACGTTCACCGGCTGAATGCGGCGCTCGGGTTTGTCCAGCAGCGTGGCGATCTCCAAAGACTTCGGCTTACGTTGTTCGAGAAGCCTGCGCAGATAGCTCAAGGTAACGCCGCTGTCTACGATGTCTTCCACAATCAGCACATCGCATCCTTCGATGTTTACATCGAGATCCCGCGTTACCTTGACTTGTCCCGAGCTTGTTTTCTCCCGGCTGTAGCTCGAGATGCCCATGAACTCGATGCGCACGGAGGGCCGCTTCAACGCACGCGCCAGATCGGCGACAAAAATGAACGCCCCCTTCAGGATCGAAATCAGATAGATGGGGCCGTCCTTATAATCGGCGTCGATTTGCGCCGCCATCTCAAGCACCTTCTGTTGAATTCGCTCGGAGGAAATCAGGACGCGGTCGGCGGTGGCGGCCATTGATGCAATTCTAGCCGTTGCGCGGACCGGGCCGTCCGGGGCGGAAATAACGAATACGCATCCGCGGCCAGGGTGCGCGGCATAGCGCCGTCACCAAGCTGGATTTTCGATTCAAAACTTTAAGACGATTACTTTCCCGCTCACAGCGATCTAACTGCCGACCGGAAGGGGGCAAGCGAATGCGGGAAGAGTACAAACCGTCAAAACGCAGTCTTCGCGGACTGGATTGGCTATATTTTTTTCTTGCCGATATACAGACCGGAGTAGGCCCCTTTCTAGCTGTGTATCTGGCCAGTCAGAAGTGGAATCCGGAGCAGGTTGGGATCGCGCTTACGATTGGCGGGTTGGCGGGGGTAGTTACCCAGATTCCCGCCGGAGCCGTGGTTGACCGGGCACATAGAAAACGGCTGCTAGTCCTCGGAGGCCTCATAGCGCTGGCCGTTGGATCGCTTTTATTGGCATTATGGCCAACTTTCAGGGTAGTGATCGCGGGGCAAATTCTGATTGGAGGCGCCGGCGCGATCCTGGTCCCGACAGTGAACGCCATCACGCTTGGTCTGGTCGGCGCGGCCGCCTTCGATCGGCGCTTTGGCCGCAATCAGGGCTTCAATTCCGCTGGGAATTTCTTCGCGGCGGTGATAATGGGGAGCGTCGGCTATTTCCTATCCGCGCGCGGGATTTTTTTCGTTGCGCCGTTCCTCGCTTGGCCGTGCGTGGCCGCCTTATTCAGCATTTCCAACAAAGAAATCAGCTTTGAAGGGGCGCGTGGAGCCGCCACGGACGCTGAAGACAAAACAGGCGTGAGCGGCATTAAGTCTCTTCTGAAAAATTACACACTGCTTTTGTTTGCGGGATGCGCGTTCCTATTCCACTTTTCCAATGCCGCGATGTTGCCGCTACTCGGACAAATGCTCGCGCATGGCAGAAAGGCGGCCGCGGCCCCATTCATGTCCGCCTGCATTTTGGTGACTCAGTTGGTGATTGCGGCAAGCGCGGCGTGGATCGGGCGTACGGCCGCAAGAATAGGAAGAAAGCCGCTGCTACTCATCGGCTTCGGTGTCTTGCCTATACGCGGGGCGCTCTACACGCTGACGACCTCCATACCATTTCTGATCAGCATCCAATTCCTCGATGGAGTTGCGAATGCGATCTTCGGAGTAGTTTCCATTCTGGTGGTAGCCGACCTTACGCGGGGCACAGGACGCTTTAATCTCGCACAAGGCGGACTTGCCACCGCGGTCGGCATAGGCGCGTCCGTAAGCACCACTTACGCTGGAGTTCTGGTGCAACATCTTAGTTACAAAGCGGGGTTTCTGGGGCTGGCCGTCGTGGCGGTCTTTGCGTGGATGCTCTTGTTCTTCAAGGTACCGGAAACGCTGGCGTGGGACAAACTGCCGCAGCCGGCGAAAGTGCCCGGCGGCGCTTACTGAATAGATCCGAGGTTTTCATCCCTGCATGGCGCGATTTGCAAAGACACGGAAGGCCTTGTCCTTATGGAAGCAGCGGAGAATATCTCGATCGAGAGTTGCCAGGTAAACATTTCGGTTCAAGGCTTGAGCCATAAGAAGACGGTCGAACGGATCCTGATGCAGCGGCTGCATCTGTCCCATGGTACTAATGTCGCTAAGCGCGATCGGCATTTCCGTGCATGAGAATTCTTTCATCGCCGCCTCCAGATGATCGAGATTAAACGGGAACAGTTCTCCGCTTTTCAGATGTTTCAGTTGTATCTCCATTGCCGTGACGTGACTCACGTAACGATGATGGGCTGCCTCAATGGCAGCCAAAAGACGTTTTGGAATTCTCTTTGGCGCGGTAGCCATCCAAATGACGATATGGGTATCGAGCAGTAAGTCCAGCTTCACGGCCTAGTAATGGCCCTCGATGAACTGTGCGACTTCTTCGTCGGTCATCGCAAACAGCATGGAATCGGGAATTTCCGGCATCCGATCCTTCAGAAATCCGAAATGGAATTTCGCCCTTTTTATGGGAACGATCTTCGCGACGGGAACTCCATTCCGCGCGATAAAAACCTCTTCTCCGTGTTCCGCCGCTTCGACCAGATGAGACAGCTTGGTCTTGGCGCCAAGCATATTTTCCTGAATCATAATCCCATCTTAGTCAAGCAGCTTAGCTAAGTCAAATCCGGCCTGGTGGCTTGACTGCATGGGCAATCCGGTGCGCTCTTTAGGGCGTTTTTGCAATCTGCCGGTACTCTTCTTCCGATTTAGCGGGCAGCAGAACCCACAGCGTGTAAATCCCGAGCGCGGTCCCGAAAGGCATGTCCAGCAAACTGAAACAACCAAAGATAATCGCCAGCATGCGCGCCCAGGGTTGCCGTTCGAGCAATCCCCACGCGATTACGATCCCAATTGCCGCGCCGATCAGCAGCAGCACTCCGATCCCTTGGAGTAAGCCATGGACGAAGTCCGGCATACCGGGGGGAACATTCGGCGGCAGAAACGGTATCGCATGCCCGAAGACCACGATCAGGAATAAGCCTGGCAACAGGCGGAATGCCGAGATCGCCAGCCACAGAATGGCGAGCAATCGGACATGCCCGGCGATCCGGCTCTTCACCGGCATCAGCGGCACAGCCGTCGCCATCGATTTGCCGCAGTTGGGACAAAAATTCCGATCGGGCACCAACGGCGCGCCACAGCGGTCGCAAAACATGGTTTACTCTCCCTGCTACCGCGAGGCTACCGCGGCGTTCAGTTCTTTAATAATGCTGCCCACGAAGGCCTTGGCGTCGCCAAAGAGCATCAGCGTTTTTTCCAGGTAATAAAGCTCATTATCGATGCCAGCAAAACCGGGATTCATGCTGCGCTTCACTACCATCACCGTGCGCGCCTCATAGGCGTGAAGGATCGGCATGCCCGATATCGGGCTGTTCTTTTCGTTGAGCGCCGCCGGATTTACCACGTCGTTCGCTCCAATCACCAGCGCGACATCCGCCCGAGGAAAATCCGAATTGATATCGTCCATCTCAAAGAGCCGGTCGTAGGGAATATCGGCCTCCGCCAGCAGCACGTTCATGTGGCCGGGCATGCGGCCCGCCACGGGATGAATCGCGAAACGAACATCAATGCCTCGCTTCGAGAGCACATCGAACATTTCACGTAGTTTGTGTTGGGCCTGCGCAACCGCCATCCCATAGCCCGGAATGATGATGACGCTGCGCGCCGCATCCAGAATTTCCGCAGCTTCCTCGGGCGACGCGGATCTAACCGGACGCTCGCTGCTCTGCTTTGCCGCTACCTGGATGGTGCCGAACGCGCCGAACAACACGTTGCTGAAGGACCGGTTCATGGCACGGCACATAATCACCGCCAAAATAAAACCCGAGGAGCCATCCAGCGCCCCCGCGACGATCAGCAGCTTGTTGTTCAGCACGAATCCCATTGCGCTCGCCGATAAACCCGCGTAGGAATTGAGAAGGGCGATCACGGTCGGCATATCCGCGCCGCCGATGGGAACAATCAGCAGGACGCCGAAAACCAGCGAGAGAACCGTGAAAATGGGAAATAGCCACATCCGTTCCGGAGAGATCACGAGCAGAATTCCCACGATCGCCGCCGCGGCGAACACTCCCAGGTTCACAAAGTTCTGGCCCTTAAAGGTGATCGGCCGCGTGGGAAGCGTCTCCTGCAGTTTTCCGAAAGCCATCAGACTGGCCGTAAAGGTGAGAAAGCCAAGCAGCGTCTCGAGCACCAGCGCGCCCATCGAGAACCCGTGCGGCATATGGCGGTAATATTCGGCTGTTCCAATCAGCGCGGAAGCGAGCGCGCCACACGCATGCGAGAAAGCAGTTCGCTGGGGGACCGCCGTCATGGGCATGATGTATGCGATTGGAACTCCGATGGCCGTTCCCAGGAAGAATGCGATCAGAATCCATTCGTAATTCACCACTTCGTGCCGCAGCAGCGTGCCCACGACTGCCAGCAGCATGCCGATCTCACCGATGATTACGCCACGCCGGGCAGTTACCGGCGAATTCATCCACTTGATAGCGAGAATGAAACTCGCGGCCGCAAGAATGTAGAGCGCCGGAAAAATGTTTTCGATCATTTCTTTTCCGGCCCCCGCTTCTTGAACATTTTGAGCATCCGGTCTGTAATGAGATAGCCGCTCACCACGTTGGTCACGGAGGCGACTACCGCAATGAAGCCCAGCGTGCGCGACAGCGTGGAAGCGTCCTTTTCACCGGTGATCAGGATTGCGCCGACCACCGCGATTGCGGAGATCGCATTGGTCAGGGACATGAGCGGGGTGTGCAGCAGCGGAGACACGCGGCGGATCAGCTCGAAGCCTAGAAAGGCGGACAGCATGAATACCCAAATGGCGATTTCGTACGAGGTCATATCCGGACTTCCTTCTCACCGGCTTCTTGCCAGGCTTTCAAGAGCTCGGAAACGCGTGGATGGACAACTTGATGGTTGTGCGTCACCAGGGTTTCACGAATAATCTGGTCGTCCAGGTTCACATTCACAACTCCGTCTTTCACCAGCAGCTTCAGGAACGCTGCAACATTGGTCGCAAACATCTGGCTCGCGTGGTAGGGGGCAGTGGAGGGTAGATTCAAAGGTCCCACCACGGTAATGCCGTTGTGGACGATGGCTTCGCCGGGCCGCGTCAGCTCACAATTTCCGCCCCGCTCCGCTGCGATATCGACGATCACCGACCCCGAACACATTCCGGCGGTCATCTCAGCCGTAATCAGCACGGGAGCCTTCCGGCCTGGAATCACGGCAGTCGCGATCACCACATCCTGCTCCCTGAGCACCTCCGCCATCAACTCACGCTGCCGGCGGTAGAAAGCTTCGTCCATGGCCTTGGCATAACCGCCCGCGCCTTCGGCGGAGCTTGAATCCACATTTAAGACGACGAACTTAGCGCCGACACTTTCGACTTGTTCCTTCACAGCCGGACGCACATCGTACGCCGAAACAACCGCTCCCAGCCGCCGCGCGGTTGCAATGGCCTGAAGACCGGCTACTCCGGCACCTAGCACAAAAACCTTGGCGGGAGTGATGGTGCCCGCAGCGGTCATTAACATCGGGAAAATTTTAGGCAGATAGGCAGCGCCGAGCAGCACGGCTCGATAGCCCGAGATGGTTGCCATAGAAGACAGCGCATCCATGCTCTGCGCGCGCGTGATGCGGGGCATCAGTTCCATGGCGAAGGACGATACTCCGGCGGCGGCTAAATCCGAGCATTCCTGGAAAGCCGTCAAGGGCTCGCCGAAGCCGACGACGGCGTGGCCTTCGCGGAGCAGCGGAAGATCGGCGCGGCCTACTTCAGGATTAGCACCCAGAGTCCGCACTTGGGCGATCACGTCCGCTTGCTGGAACAGTTCCGCGCGGTTGACCAGGCGAGCCCCGCGAGAGACGTACTGATCGTCCGGAAATCCAGCTTCGGCCCCGGCCGCGGGCTCAACGATGACTTCAATCTGGAATTTGCGCAGCAGCTCGCATTGGCGTGGGGTCATCGCCACCCGGCGCTCGCCCGGAAAAGTCTCCCGAGGTGTTCCAACAGTTACCGGCAAACGGCCTCCTTGCCTGGAAGATTCTTCATTTCGACGAGCCACTCCAAACCTGGGTTACGCCAATCGGCATTGTATAATTAAGCCCAAACCAATTGGCGTGACCACCCGGTCGCTGGTCGTATTGACGCGTGAAACCTACAGACGTTCAAGATCCGAACTATTTTCATAAAGTCGTCGACTGCCAGTGGGCATGCCCGGCGCACACCAATGTTCCCGAGTACATCCGGCTTATCGCGCAAGGCAAATACACCGACGCCTACATGCTCAACCGGGAATCGAACGTGTTCCCCGCAATCCTCGGCCGAACCTGCGATCGTCCCTGCGAACCGGCCTGCCGCAGAGGCCGTCTCGATGGCAAACCGGTTGCCATCTGCCGACTGAAGCGAGTTGCGGCGGACCTGCGCGGCGAGATCTCGCACTTGCTCCCGAAAATCCCGGATAAGAAAAACGGCAAACGCATCGCTTGCGTGGGCGCGGGGCCAGCCTCGCTTACGGTTGCGAACGATCTGCTCCCGTTGGGTTACGAAGTTGCGATATTCGAAAAATTGGACAAGCCCGGCGGCCTGATGCGTTCCAATATCCCGGCATTCCGGCTTCCCGAGCGCGTGCTGATGGAGGAGATCGATCTCATCCTCAACATGGGCGTCGATATGCGCTTCAACGCCCCGGTCGATAGCATGAAGGACATGCTGCGGCAGGGCTACGACGCGGTTTTCGTCGGCAGCGGAGCGCCTCGCGGAAAGGATCTGGACATTCCGGGCCGGTACGATACGGATCGGATTCATATCGGGATCGACTGGCTGGAATCGGTCGCCTTCGGTCACTTGGATTCGATTGGAGAACGAGTACTGATCATCGGAGTCGGCAATACGGCGATGGATTGCTGCCGCTCCTCCAGAAGGCTTGGCGGCAAAGATATCAAAGTGATGGCGCGACGCCCGCGAAAGTACTTCAAGGCTTCGCCCTGGGAGCTCGACGACTCCGAAGAGGAAGGCGTCGAAATCGTCGTCAATCACAGTCCGAAAAGCTTTGTGATCGAAGAAGGCAAGCTGAAAGGCATGTTGTTCGACCGCGTAGAATGGGATGCCGATGGCCGCCTCTCGAGCGCGATCGATACCGTCTTTCTGCCTGCGGACGACGTGATCCTAGCGATCGGCCAGGAAAACGCGTTTCCCTGGATTGAGCGCGATCTCGGAATCGAGTTCGACAAGTGGGAAATGCCGGTCGTGAACGAAACCACCATGGAATGCTCGCGGCCGGGGATATTCTTCGGCGGCGATGCAGCGCTGGGTCCCAAGAACATTATTTGGGCCGTCGAGCATGGCCACCGCGCCGCCATTTCTATCCATAACTATTGCGAACGAATTCCGATAACCGAGCGCCCGCCCGATGGCATGAACCTGATCACTCAGAAAATGGGCATCAGCGAGTGGAGCTATCACAACGATTACAATCCCGTCCTGCGCCAGAAAATGCGGCACGTGGATCTGGTGGAGCGGTTTGAGCAGCTCAACATCGAAGTCGAGCTTGGCTTTTCCGCCGAGCAGACCGCGCGTGAAGTGGAGCGCTGTTTGAATTGCGATATCGAAACCGCCTTCACCGCGGGCCGCTGCATCGAATGCGATGCGTGCATCGATGTTTGTCCCGTGCAGTGCCTCACCATTACGCGCAATGGAGAAGAGACGGACCTTCGTACCCGGCTCTCGGCTCCGGCGTTTAATGCGGATCAGGCGCTGTATGCGTCGGCCCCGCTTCCGCACACCGCGAGAATCATGGCCAAGGACGAAGATGTTTGCGTCCATTGTGGATTGTGCGCGGAGCGATGTCCCACGGCGGCATGGGACATGCAGAAGTTCGAGCTTTTGATTTCATACGCAGGCATGAAGGCGAGCACCAACAGTTGCGTACCCGCGTAAACGATTTCGCTCTCAAATTGGCCAACGTGAACGGCACTGGGTCGGCCAGTGCCAACGGTCTTCTCATGCAGGCTATTTTCCGCATGGGAATTCCGGTCTCCGGCAAGAATCTGTTCCCCTCGAACATTCAGGGACTTCCGACCTGGTACGAGATTCGTGTAAATAAAGACGGCTACACCGCCCGCGCGCTCGATTATGACCTCATGGTTGCCATGAACGCGCAAACCTACGCCCGCGATATCCAGGAAGTACGGTCCGGCGGCTACGTGCTCTACGATTCGAGCTGGCCGCTCGACCGCTCCCTCTACCGGGAAGATGTGAATTTTCTGCCGGTGCCCTTCGCGCAAATGTGCAACGAGCATTTTCGCGATCCGCGCGAGCGCACTTTGATGAAAAATATCGCCTACGCCGGATCGCTGGTAGCCACGCTGAATATCGATATGGCGATCGTCGAGGAATTGCTCGATGAGCGATTCGCAGGCAAGAAAGCGCTTCGGGAATCGAACCTGCAGGCCCTGCATTTAGGCTGCGAATACGCTAAAGAGCACTTCGATTGCCCGCTCGCATTCCATCTCGAAAAAATGGACGCGAACGCTGACAAGATTCTGATCAATGGCAACACGGCTACCGCTCTTGGCTGCATATATGCGGGCGCCACCGTTGCCGCCTGGTATCCCATTACACCGGCGACGTCGGTGATGGATGCGTTTAAGGAATTTTGCGAAAAGTACCGGCGCGATCCGGAAACCGGCCGGAACAACTTTGTCATCCTTCAGGCGGAGGACGAGCTGGCAGCCATTGGAATGGTGATCGGAGCTTCGTGGAACGGCGCGCGCGCCTTCACTTCCACAGCAGGACCGGGAATCTCGCTCATGAATGAGCTGCTCGGACTGGCCTATTACTCCGAAATACCGGCTGTTGTGATTGACGTGCAGCGCGTCGGCCCCTCCACTGGAATGCCCACCCGCACGCAGCAAGGGGATCTGCTCGAATGCGCGTACGCTTCGCATGGCGATACGAAACACATCCTTTTGTTTCCCTCGAGCCCGGCGGAATGTTTCGATTTCGCTGTGAAGAGCTTCGATCTCGCCGAGCGCTTTCAAACTCCCGTGATGATGCTCTCCGACCTCGATATTGGAATGAACGACTGGGTTGTACCGCGTCTCGCCTGGGACGATTCATACCGTCCCGACCGCGGCCGCGTGCTCAGCGCGGAACAGCTTGAAAATCTGCCAAAGTTCCACCGCTACTCCGATGAGGATGAGAATCACGTTGCGCCCAGAACGCTTCCGGGCGTTCACCCCGCTGGAGCGTATGTGACGCGCGGATCGGGACACAACAAATTCGGCGGCTACACCGAAACGCCCGCCGATTATCAGGAAGTGGTGGATCGCCTCTTGCGAAAGCAGAAAGCCGCCGCGAATTATGTTCCTCAACCCAAAATCGAGCGACGCTCCGACGCCCGGTTCGGCGTCATCACCATAGGCGGCTGCGATCCCGCGGTTCGCGAAGCTGTCGATCTGCTCGCCGGGCGCGATATTCCCACCGATTACATGCGCATCTGCGGATTTCCGTTTCACAAATCCATCGAAGCTTTCCTCTATGAACATGATTTCTGCTTTGTAGTCGAGCAGAACCGCGATGCGCAACTGCGCTCCCTGCTGATTCTCGAAACTTGCGTGCCGAAAGACCGCGTGCGCTCGGTCCTGGTCTACGGCGGTTTTCCATTGAGCGCCCGCCACGTGATCGAGAGCATCACAAAACAACTGGAGAAATAACCGTGCCATCGATCGAGAAGCCCGTCGCTAAACATCCCAGCCTCCAGCGCAACCAGCTTGGGCTGACCATTCGCGACTATGAAGGTTCGATGTCCACGCTCTGCGCCGGATGCGGGCACGATTCGATTACCGCCGCTCTGGTGCGCGCGCTGTGGGAGGTTTCCATGGCTCCGCACATGCTTGCCAAGATGAGCGGCATCGGCTGTTCTTCCAAAACTCCCGCCTATTTCGTCAATGGAGCTCACGGTTTTAACTCGGCGCACGGCCGCATGCCGCCGATCACTACCGGAGCCAATGCGGCGAACCGGGAGTTGACCTACATCGGTATCTCGGGCGATGGCGATTCGCTTTCGATCGGGCTCGGCCACTTATGCCATGCTGTGCGACGCAATGTCCGCATGGTCTATGTCATCGAGAATAACGGCGTCTACGGATTGACCAAGGGCCAGTTTTCCGCATCCGCCGATCCCGGATCGAAAAGCAAGCGCGGAGAAGCCAACCAGATGTTGCCGATCGATCCCGTCATGCTGGCCCTCAGCATCGGGGGTACTTTTGTCGCGCGCAGTTTTTCAGGCGATAAGGAGCAACTCGTTCCCATTCTGAAAGCGGCGCTCGCGCATCGCGGCTTCGCACTCATCGATGTTATTTCGCCGTGCGTTACTTTCAACGATCATTCAGGTTCTACCAAAAGCTATCTTTATACGCGGAAACACGAGATCAAGGCCACTGAAATGGATTTCGTTCCACCTGAAAGAGAGATTCTCGCAACCATCGCCCGCACCGGCGTCACGGCGGTTACCATGCACGATGGCAGCGTTCTGCAATTCAAATCGGTTCCGGAGGACTACGATCCTACCGATCGCCGCAGCGCGATTGCCTATCTCCAACAACAGCAGAGCAAGGGCGAGATTGTAACCGGATTATTATTCGTCGATGAGAGCGTCAACGACCTGCATGAGATGAATCGTACTTCCGAAACTCCGCTGACCCGAACGCCCTATGAGAAGCTGTGCCCCGGCGCGGCCGAGCTCGACCGGTTGCAGGAAGAGTTCCGTTAGCTCCTCCCATGGATTGCGGGCGGCCGCGGCTATCTTCGCCGGGCTGTGCTTGGAGAGGACGAAACACCCAGCGCGCGAAGCTGCTGCTGCGCCTTTCGGGCGTCGTCGGTGCGCGGATAGTTCTGAACCAGCACCCGGAATTCCTGCACCGCACGGCTGCTCTGCTTGGCTTTCACCAGAGCCATCCCCTTCATCAGATGAGCGTCGGGGGTCTTCGGGTTTTCCGGATAGCGCTCGAGCACCGCATCGAAGGCCTGGATCGCTCCCTCGAAATTTCCGCGATTATAATCGATTTCGCCAATGTAATATTGCGCGTTGACGGCCAGCTCCGTGTTTGGAAAATACGTCAGATATTGCGTAAACTCCTGATAGGCGAGATCGGTATTTCCGGTTTGTAAATCGCGCCGCGCGTCGGTATAGGTCTTATCCGCGCTCATGCCCGCGGGAGGGGTCGTCGCGCTTCCCGGCTGCGGCGATTGGCCGGGCGCTCCCGTCGTAGGAGGCGCGCCGGTGGAGGGCGTGGCCCCGGGAGCCGCAGGAGGATTCTGCATGATCTGGATCTGGTTCTTGAGATCGGTG
>Ga0208220_1000072_pt1 | contig 35868 bp, 37 predicted proteins | sample NGESurdeep092012_9_FD_184484 | JGI IMG/M metagenome (GOLD analysis project Ga0208220, IMG submission 184484) | Arctic peat soil microbial communities from Barrow, Alaska - NGEE Surface sample F53-1 deep-092012 (SPAdes) | ecosystem: Environmental > Terrestrial > Soil > Wetlands > Peat ...
CTCTACGCTTTGCCGGTTACTGGTTGCGGCATCGGAAGCGACCAGCTGCGTTTGCTGCGCTTGTTTCCGCGCCTCCTGTTTGACGAGCCGAAAATGGAAACCATAGACAACGGCTGCCACAATGAGCAGAAACACGACAATGCCGGCTGCCAGCAGACGCCCGGAAATAGTCGGGTGCGGCTGGGGAACACGGCCGGTCAAATCAACGCTCGACATCGGAGTTCATTCCCTCGTTGGTGATGCAGGCGCGCTGCTGCTTGCGCCCCACGCCTTCGACCAGACAGGCATGCGTAAACACCGCATCGATAATCAATTCGTTGCCGGCCCAGCGGGCGTTTGCCGGGATCGGGCCGCGCGCGTCGCTCAGCTCGATTACCGGCAGGCCGCGATGCCGCGCTTCCTCCGACAGCGTGATGTGCGTGTGGACTCCGTCGTCGCCGATCCTGACCGGACGCAAGTAAGCGGCGAAGCGGCCATGCAGCTTCACTTTGTAATCCCAGTTGCGCAGCGGCTTGTCGGTCGAGAGTTTCGCCAGACGCTCCGCTTCTGCTTTTTGGCGTTCGGCTTCGAGGCGCTTCGCGTCTTCGGCGGCTTTGCGCTTCTGTGCCTCTTCTTCCGGGTAACTAAAAGCGACGCGCGTCATGTGCTCGCGATTGGTTGAGACCAGGCGCACATAGTAGGGCCGTTTATTCGTGCCGACGGTCATGGTGGTGTCGAGAAACGCTTCGGTGGGCTTGATCACCAGATAGGTGAACTCGGTCGACCCGGAACCCGCCGTGCGCGCGGTAACTTCGAAGCGATGATCGCCCCAGTCGAACGAGTCTTTACCGATGGCTTCGCCCGGCTCGAAATCCAGTTCGCAAACCTGCAGAGTGGAACACACCAGCGTGGGCACGCCCTGGCCGTAGGTATAGAGCACCCGGCCGTCCGGTGCGGTAACGGGCGGCGCGCCGGAGGCCTGCTCGGCTTCGGAAAGCGAGAGCGCCAGCCGCGCATTCGCCGAAAGCGCTACTTCGCGCGTCAACTGCACGCTGTCAATCGTGCCGCTGATTTCGGGCGCGGCTTTCTTCTTGTGCTTGGGCACAGATGGAGCGGGATCGCCCTTCAGGATCGCGGCGGCCTGCTGATAGGCGACTACGGGCGACTGCTGCGCGAAAGCGTGAATCGCGCAGAGTGCGGCTAGTAACACGTGGTTGGTCATTGAACCGGCTCCCAACTCAATTCGGTAATCAACATTCCGAGACTGTTCTCCTCGCGCGCGGCTTCGGACGTGGGGATATGGAGGTCGTACACCATGCGGGCGCGCCAGGTTTTCTGCGAGACGATCTGTCCGGCCTGCGAGGTGCTGGTTTCCTGCCACCAGATGCCGTACGTGTGCCGGCCTTCGACATCGAAGGTCTTGTACTGCACGGTGACGGTTTCGCCGTTATCCGCGCGCTTGATGGGATCGTTCGCCTCATACCATTTGGCGAGTGCGGCTTTCGCCTGCGAGCCGTCGCCCACATAGAGAAAGGCCTTATCCCAGTCGGCAGCCTGCGCGGTGCGGTCGGCGGTGACCGTGCGCCAGTATTCGACGAACTTCTTGAGCGATTGGACTTTCACCAGATCCCAGGTCTGCGCGTCCATATCCACCGGCTTGACCGGCCCGGCGTACGCCACGTTGTTCCCTTTGTCGCGCTCGACGACATACAGCACCGACTTCGGCGCTTTGCCGAGATAGCCGATCCAGAAGACCGCGCACAGAAGGATCAACAGCTCGCCCAGGGCGAAGCGTTGCCAGTTGCGTTTGGCCTCAATCGGATGCGACCAGGCTTCCTCCCACTGCCGCTTGGCGCGGCGCGTACGCGCGTCGAGAAGCTCCGCCGGTTCTGTTTCGATGGTTCTTGCCATGTTGCCCCCTTAGTGGCCGAAGCCGTTGAAGTGCGGAGGACTCGCCCCGCCGCCGCCGTGCGGCATGCTGCGCGCCGCCGACGCTCCGGCTTGCACCACCTGCCCAATACCCGACGCCACTCCGGAGCCATTCGCCGACGGTTGCGGCGGATTGCCGCCGCTGGGAGTTGCGCCTCCCCCTCCCGAAGCGGCTGCTCCAGCGGCAACCGCCCGCGCTCCCGCGCTCATCGCGGCAGTTGTTCCGCCGGTCGCAATGCCGGCCGCCACCAGGCCAGCCGTTACGCCCGCGCTCACCATCGGGCCGAGAAACGACACAAAATCACTGTGGCTCAAATTCGGCGAGCCGCCGAGCGTGGCCGAGACCTGGCTGGAAGCGAACCAGCAGATGCCCGCATACAACACCGAGCCGCAGGCAATCGCCCAAGCCTGCTCGACTCCCGAGATGCTGTACCAGTTGCCCGAAGCTTGGACGACCCAGTTGTTGGTAATGAACCAACCGCCGCCTACCAGCAGGTAGAGCGTCATCAGCTTCACGCCGCTCGCGACGGCGAACGCGAAGTAGCGTTCCACATAAGGGGCGGTCCAGCGCGATCCGCCAAAGCCCAAAAAGAAGTAGCCAATGCCGATTGCGAGAAAGGTCTGAATCTTGGTGACGATGAACTGGAAGGTAATCACCAGGAAGGAAGCGCAAATAAACACCGAGGCGACGATCAGCGCGATGGCGGTCGGAATGTCGAGGAATAAGCCATGCTGAAAGCCTGCTCCGAAGAGCACGCCCCAGATCTTGAAGCCCTGCAGCAGAATCATGCTGGGCGTCAACGAAGGCACTCCGCTGGCGGTTTTGCCGATGGTAATGAAGCTGTTGATGATATCCGTGATCCAGACCGTTCCATTCATCAGTAGCGCGAGAAACATGCCGATAATCAGCACCTTGTTCGCGGTCGCCAGCATGGCCTGGCGAATGTCGCCGCCATAATGCATCCAGAGATTCCAGCCGAAGACCGCAACGTCGAGAGCCGCCAGCGCCCAGAAGATTTCGAGCGCGTACGGATTCACGATGGCCAGCCACTGCCCGACCAACTGCTCAAAGATCGAGGTCAGATCGGAGGGATCCGAGATCGCGGGCAGCTGCGCGAGGATCGGCAGGAGATGCATTTACCAGGACCTCTGATCCGCTACCAGCGGCGCGGGTGTCCAGACGGCAGCGAGCGAGGCGGCATGGCACGCGGTTCCTTCCGCCGTCATGATCCAGCTCGCGGGCTTGTTGTCCGCAATCGCCGTGCATTCCTGGGTGATCTGCTTCGCGAAGTTCTGATGGCGTCCGAACCACTGCGCGAGTCCCGGCTCGGTGAAGGTTGAGAGATCCCCGCCGCCAGCGGCTTCGATTTGCCGCACGATGGCCGAATCGCGCGCGTGCGGATCGTAGCAAGCGGCGCACAGCGCGAGAAGAACGAGAACGATGGCTTTCTTCATTACCAGCTCCTTTGGTCCGCGCTCGGCGCGGTGTAGGTCATACCGGACTGCGCCGCCGCCTGTTGCGCTTGCTGCGTGTTTACCTGCTGTGCGGTGTAAGCCGCTTTCGACTGCATGTCGGCAATCATCAATTGCCGCAGGCTCTGCATCTGCGCGACTTCTTCGGTCGCGATGCTGTTGCCGAGCTGCAGCGACTGGTCGCGGCCGAGCGGCATCTGGTTCATCTGTTGGATCTGCTGCATCCAGGCCTGCTCGTTCTGCAGCATGCCGCCCTGATAGCCCGCCGCGTTCAGCGAGCCGTTGATGGTCTTGAGCGTGGTCGCCGCCCAGTTGTTGTAAGCGGCGGAGTAGGTCGCAACCGCGCCAAGCGCGCCGGGCCCGGCGTTGATGTTGTAAGGCGCATAGGTATTACGGAACTGCTGATCCATCTGCGCCATCGATCCGGCCAGACCTTGCGATTCGACCAGGATGGTCGAGAGCATACTGAGGTCCTGCAGGATGTTGGTCGACGGATGCTTTGCCAGCATGATGCCTTCGCGGGTCATCATCTGGGCCATGTTGATGGCATTTAGAGCGGTCTGCGCCTCTTTCAGATACTGCATGACCTGCTGGGCGTGCATCACGAGCGTGGTCCCCTCGTCCGTGCAGTTCGTGCAAACGACCACACCCGCGCCGAACTGCGCCCGGGCCTCCCGAACGGGAATACCAAAGAGCGCGATACTCAGGGCAATCGCCAGCCACGTGTTCTTACGCATAAGCCGCCTTCTCCTCTCCGGCAGTCAAACTCTCGTACAGCGCGGCCCAGTCTTCTAGGCCACGCGCGCGCAGCCACGCCGCCGGCCAAGCCGGTCCGTAGCGCGCCGCCAGATTGTCTACGAGTGCGCGGTCCCGATCCGTCGAGGCCGCAAGAAAGCTGAGCGCCACTTGGCCCAGCTCGAGCGAGATCATGCGCTTGCCATCGGGCGAAGTGACGTAATAATGCGCCTTCGGCTCGGCGTGGGCGATCAGCTCGCGATCCCGCGCATTCAGTCCAAGGATTTCGTAGGCGCCCGCGCCGTCGGCAATGGCTTGCGGATTAGGCAGGCAGACCTTGGTGAAGCACTGATCGAGCACCGCGCTGCGCAGTGGAGAGGCAAGCACTTTCGATAGTTCCTGCAAAACCAGCCAGACCGCCATGTTGAGCTTGCGGCCTTCGAGCAGAAACTCGTCGAAGTACTTCGCGGCCAGCTCGTGCGTCAGCGCTTCGCGGAACTCGTCGACCGTGACGAGCGTCGGGATATCCGAAGTCAGCCGCCTGCGAATCCTCGCGAAGATGTAGAACAGCGCGCCGTTCATGGTCTTCTTGTCCAGGCGATAGAGCTCGTCCATCTCGAAGACGCAGAAGCGGCTCATCGAAATCGTGTCGCGCTCGCCGTCCAGGATGCCGCCGACGTAGAATTGCAGAGCTTCTTTCACTTCCTGCGATCCGACTGCCATCTGAAAATCGGTGAGCGAGCGGCCGCCCCGGCTCCCCGCCAGCAGATCAATCGCTTCCGCCACGTCATTCCGCATCTGCGCGGTGATGCGCAGATCGTTTTGCGCGAGAAGCAGCTCGATCCATTGCGCGGCCCATTCCCGCTCCCCCGGCGTATCGAGTTCCTGGAGCGGGCAGAGTTGGGTGCGGCCGTCCGGACTGATGTCGTAGAAATCACCGCCCATGGCTCTGCATAACGTGTAGAGCGTCCGCTTCTTGTCGAAGGCGAAGACCTGCGCCTGCGGGTAGCGGAAGAACTGCGCAATGCCCAGCGCGAGCCAAGTGGTCTTTCCCGACCCGCTGGGGCCAGTGATGAGCTGATGCCCGATGTCGCTCACATGTGGATGAAAGCGGTACGGCGTTCCTCCGCTCGTTACCGCGTAGAACAGGGGCGCGGATCTGGGCGGGAAGTAGGGCGAAGGGCTGTGCTCGTGCCCGCGAAACGGAGCGGACAGCGGCATCATGTGGACCATGTTTTCGGTGTTGACGATGAACGTGCGCCGGTCCTTATAATGTTGGCCGGGAATACTCCCCAGCCATGCCGCGACCGCGTTGATGGTTTCGAGGCGGCAGGAAAAGCCGCAGCGATACTTGATTACGCGCGCGATCGCCTCGACCGCCTGCTTCAGCCGTTGCGGATCGGATTCCATCACGATCACTTTCGCCGAAAACTTAACGAAGATCTCCGTGCCGTGCTCGGCGGCGCTTGCGGCTTCATTTGCATCGAACTCCATGCGCGCGGCGAAGTGATCGACGTTCACCGAGCCCTCCACTTTGATCGGCGAGAGCTTCTTCATTGCGGGAGTTTTCCTGAAGCCCCACTTTCCGCGGTTCGCTTCATGCTCGGATTTCGCCTCCTGCTCGTCCATGAGCCGCGCCTGCTGGCAGAAGCGGAAATCGAATGGCACGGAATCAAGCTCGCGCAGAATGCCGGCGAAACTCTTGTCCGGGAAAGCGTCGACCGCCAGCACGCGGATGTGCTTGCCGGGCAGCAGCGTATTCAGCGGATCGCCGAGCTGCGGCTCCGCGCCGCCGGTGAAATCGTCCGGCGCGAGGTATTGATTCAGAAACGCCGGCACGTCCGGAACGGCGAAGGGATAATCCTCGCTCGCAATGCACCGCCGCACGTATTGCAGAAACTCGTCGAAAAGCTGGCTGGGGTTCTCCGCCCGGGTGTAGGAGCTGAGCCTATGGACAGTGGACAGGTTGTTGCGCAGCAGGCTCTCGACTTCGGCCAGTTTCTTTTCAAACAGCGCCAACGCCCGTTCGCCCGGTCCTTCGCGGCCATCCCGGTCGGCTGAGAAGATCCAGCGCGCCGCGCCTTTGCCTCCGCGCAGCGCCGGTTCGTAGGCGAGCGCCAGAAAGTAGCGGCTGAGCCGTGTTCGGGCTTCACCAGTCATCGTGAAGCGCGTGCAGCGCTCCCGCTCGATCAGATAGGAAACCGGATCGGGCCACTCCGTCTCCGGGCAATATTCGGTGTGCGCGGAGCGGATCAGGTCGCATTGCACGGTCCAGCCGCTGCCCAGCCGCAGTTTGGACGCGATGCGCTTCGCCAGATGCCAGCACTCTTCAGGCGGCAGCGCGTCCATGTCGGGGCCGCTGAACTCCCAACCGGCGACGTACACGCCTGTCGAGGTCAGCACCACTCCATCCGCCGCAAGCAAAAAATGGTCGATCAGGTCCGACAGACCTTTCGCGTCGCGCCGCTCTTCTTTGCGGATCAGCATTCCGGTTTAGCTCCTCCACTTCTTCGGCCGCAGCGGCTTGGCGGTCCAAAAGCCCTGGTGGTAGCGCTGCGATTCGGAATGTACGGTAATCAGGCGCGGGTCTTCTTTCGCCATCTCGCGCAAGATCTGGCGCAGAAAGAAGAACAGGAACACGGTCCCCGCGATGCCCCACCAGGTCGGAATCGAGAAACCCAGGATCACCGCAACCACGAAGACGGCGGCGAGCGCGGTCGGCTCGCACCCCAGCATCAAGTGCGGCCGGTTCGACGATTCGTGAAACGGCGAGCAGTAGACTTCCGGGATTTCCATTTCAGTCGCCGCGCTTCCCCGCCAGAAGCCGGTATCTCATTACGTACCAGCCCAGCAAACTACCGCCCAAAAGCATTAGCACGTAGATTGACCTCAGCAATAATTTGACGATTGGATCGTCCTGCAGCATTTGAACCTCACGGCGGAATATCCCGAAGCCACTGGCGATCCACAACAACACCAATGCCGCGAATTTCGCCGACCAAACCCGGCGGTCTCGCGTATTCAGGGATTGATAGGGCCGAATTTGTCTCGCCCGCAGCAAGCACATAAGGCCCACGAAGACGAGGCAGCAAATGGTCCAGCCTATGACTTCGACGAGTTGCCCGGGCGGATCGTAATTCTTATACATCTAGATCAGCGCGCCCGCGACGCCGGGGATGAACCCAAGCAGCGATGCGCCGCCCAGCGCCACTCCGGCGGTGAACAGCGTTCCCATGCCCGCCGAAGCGAGCGTGCCCATGTCGTGGTGATGCCGGTACCACGAGACCGCCGTGCCGATGATGGCGATGAGCGAAAGCCCATAGGCGAGCGGCCCGGCAAACTCGCCGGCCAGCCCGCTGATGGCCTGGGTCGCGGCCAATCGCCCGCCGCCCGCCGCGAGTGCCGGAGCGTTCGCTATGAGAAAAGCGGCGATCAGTCCCGCCGCCGTCCGTATTCGTTTACGCATGTGTTTAAAACCTCCTTTTTCTCGTTCACAGGTACTCAATCGTGTAGTCCTGGGTGGCCCGGTCATAGTCCCGGACCAGCAGTACTTCGCGAACTTTTCGACCGGCGGGAAGAGACTCCTCACCGTCAATGAAAATCACCATGTTGATCGCGCTCGCTATTCGCTCACGCACTGACGCCGCATGGCCGCCGATCAGCGTTTCGAGCTTGCGCAAGCCGCCCAGGGCGTCATTCGCATGAATGGTCGCGAGGCCGCCGGAGTGTCCCGTATTCCAGGCGCCCAGCAGCACGCGCGCGGGCTCCTCCTCCCGGACTTCCCCGACCACGATTCGTTTGGGAATCAGCCGCAGGCTCGCCGCGAGCAGCTCGGCTTGCGAGATATGCGCGGTAGCAAGCAGTTGCACGTGGTTCGGCAGAGAGCACTGCAGTTCGGGAGTGTCTTCGATAATCACGACGCGATCGAGCGGCGTGACTTCCGCCCACTCCGCGATGATGCTGTTCGCAAACGTAGTTTTGCCGGAGCCGGTCGGTCCGACCAGCAGAAGGTTTCTGCGGCACTCAGCAGCCAGCCGGACGATCCCCAGATGGTCGCGGCCACGCGCCCGGTCCAGAAAGTCGTTGTGATGCCGCCGCGCGTTCAGCGCATCACTCTTCGCAGTCAAAATCCCCGCCCGCGCCGTCTCGTCCAGCGAAAAGATTTTCTTCTGGCGGGTGCGGATTGCCATCACCGCTCCCACGACTACCGGGCCGATGAGGCCCTCAATCCGGTCGCCGGTCAACGGGAAGATCGTTTCGAGAATCGGGTGGTCGTGATCGAAGGCGATGCGGCGCATGGTCGCGACGCCTTGCAGCAGCAGTTTGCCGTCGTGTCTCGAAAACTCGCCAACGCGCTCGAACCCCGATCCAAGCCGGTTCACCCACAGCGAGCCGTCCGCATTCACCACCACATCGAGGGTTGCCGTCTCTTTTAGGAAGGGAAGGAGCGACGAGGCGAGCCGGGCCAGGTTGGCGGATTGGCGAAGCTCGTGAAGTTGGGGCGTCACGCGGACCCCCCTGAATCGGAAGGCTTTAGTTGGCGGTGCGGGAGATCTTCGGTAACGGTGAACGGTATACCGGCGATGCCCTGTAAACCGTCCACATCGTCAGCACGTTATGATTGCCCGCGGCAGCCACTTCCAACGCCCGCTTTGCCATGGTTTGCCCTCGCACATCACGGAAGTCCGGAACTTGCGGATCGTTCAAATCGGGCGGCGGAAGCGTTGCGGTTGTGGGGGTGAACGCCGTGGGCTCATTCAGAAACTGCACCACCTCTGCAAGATGCCTGAGGCCGAACACGCGTATATTCTCGGCAACCGCGGCTTCCGCGGCATTCTCGGTCGGAACGACTAGATTCCGGATGCCTCTCCGGGCGGCGCACACTGCAATCGATAAAGCCCCGCGAATCGGCCGCAAGCTGCCGTCCAGAGATAGTTCGCCGACGATCAGGTGATCGTCGCTCCGGGCTACGGTCCCCATTGCGCCTAATATGGCCATTGCCATCGGCAGGTCGAACCCAGCGCCTTCCTTCCGCACATTCGCCGGAGCCAGATTAATGGTTACGGACTTGCTGGGATAGCCGAAACCCGAGTTTAAGAGCGCGGACTTGATTCGCTCACGGCTTTCCTTCACGGCGGCGTCCGGCATGCCGACGGTCACAAAGTCCCTGTTAGTCCCAGCCGGGTACATGTCCACTTCGACATCGATTACATGCGCGTCGATGCCTTGGATAGCCGCGCTGAACGTGCGGAATAATGCCACACGATGCTAGTAGCGGCGTGGCCGGTTCATTCTCACCGGGAGATCGGCGCGGATCGCGAATGGTGGCCGGGTTAGGCGCGCCGGCGGCTGTACGTTCCACCACCGAGGAGGCCCAGATCCAGCACCACCGCGATGAACAGAAACACCAACTGGGTGGTCCCCAGGTGTCCACCATAAGCGCGTTGCAAGTACGTATAGACGATCAGCGTTAACGGCAGGAAGATGAAACCCAGGACGGGAATGATAACGCCGTGGTAAATCCCGGTGAAGAAGCTGGTGAACAGCCAGAGAAGAACAATAGCGACCCGTGGAAACGCTACGGCCAGCAATGCAAGTAAGCAAGGCATAATGTAGGTGGACAGAGCTCCTGACTGTTGACTTTAACATTCTGGATGCGCCCCAGGTTACACAAACGGATCAATTACTGCCAGTACTGCCACTGGGCGGTTGCGATCACGTACCCGCTCAAAAGCGCGTTGGTAACGGCATGCATGAGAATGCAATCGGCAACGGATTTCGAGCGAATCATCCAGAAGTTGTAAACGATCCCGGTCAACAATCCTACGTCCCAATAAGGACCGTGCTCGGAAGCGAATAAGATGGCCGTGATCCAAAACGCGAAAGGAGTATAAGCTCCAAGAGGCACTTTTTGGAAGTTGGTGTCGATCAGCCAGCGGAGCATCCATGCCCGCCAGAAAAGTTCTTCGACGATCGGGACAATAATAACGGCACGGGCGGTCCGCCAGCCGAGATCCCAGGCGCTATGAAGCACCGCAGGCTGCATCGAGGAATGCAGATGGCCAACCAGCGGGTTCGAGAAGAGGACGCTATTTCGATAGCCGGGGAAAATCAGATCCGGAGCGATCCAGAGGCCGAAGACAATGGCGCCGATGCCAACGCATGCAATCCATCGCGAGGGGCGGAGAGAGATTTCGCGCGGCCAGCAAACGAAGCAGATTAGCGCCAGGACAAGAAACCGAAGCGGCGATGCCCAACGGGCGTCAAGCGGAATCCGTGGAAAGATCGCCAGGAAAAGCAAGAACACCGCGAACGGCGCTACATATCCGGCTGACGGATATTTTTCCCGCGAAGATTGGGCAGCAGATCGAACCGGCACCGCCCGGTTAGCCGATCTGACTCACAAAAGAGCGGATTCGATTTTGCTCTTCCGGCTGTGAAGCGATCTTTAAGGCCTTCTCGGCTTCCGACCGCGCGCCCTGTTTATCGCCATCCTTCAGCAAAGCCATGGCGAGGTGAAAGTGGAAGGTGGAATTCTGTGGATTGTCCTGCACCACCTGACGGAAAATGCGCAATGCCTCCGTATTCAAGTTCTTCTGGTAATAGACATACCCCAAAGTGTCGGAGATGTCCGCACTGTTCGGCGCTTCCTTTTTCGCGCGCTCCGCGAAGGTCATGGCCTGATCCAGGTTCGTTCGGTTATCGGCGTTGATAAATGCCAGATTGTTCAGCGCAAGGGCATTTTCCGGGTTGATCCCCAGCACTTTGTTATAAGCATCTGCCGCTTCTTTCTTCTTTCCTAAAGAATCGAGCAGTACGGCTTCATTCAAGAAAGCCTGCGCGTTGTGCGGATCGGCATTGGCAGCTTGCTCGAAAGAAGCGAGCGCGGCATCGGACTGCCCCAATTGCCGCTGGAGCGCACCGAGCCGCAGCCAGATATCGGCGGAATTTGCCGTGGTCTTCAGAATCTCCTTGTAATTGCTCGCGGCTTCCTCGAAGAGTTGTCTCGCGTGCCCCGGATCCGCTTTCAGCGCCTGCGCTCCAGCGGTAGTTTCAAAGCCGGCCAATTGGTACCGGTAGCCGAGGACGTTGGGGTTTTTTTGAACAAGATCCTGAAGCGTCTGAACGGCCTCATCCCCGTGTCCTTGCGCCAACTTCAAAGTTTGCAGGCCAATCAAACCACGGTCATCGGATGGATTCGTTTTCGACACTTGATTGAATTCGTCGGAAGCTTTGGCGTAGTTCTTTTCGCCCAGATAAAGGTTGCCCAACTGAAGCCGCGCCTCGCTCATCTGGGGATATTGCTGCACCAGGCTTTCCAAGTCCGACTGGGCCTGATCGGCCTCGCCCATGCCAACCAGAGCGCGATCTTTTATCAGACGAGCATCGGGATTCTTCGGAGCGGAAGTAAGAATCAGGTTGGCCTGGTCGATGGCCTTCGCGTGCTGCCCGCGATCCTCATATATGCGTCCCGCGATGATCCGCGCCGTCGTTAACACCACGGCTCGGGGAGGCCGCGCCTTTTGTTCTTCCTGAATTGACTCCAGGGCCTCAGCCAAGGATTTATCCATTTCGCCCAGCGTGAAGTAGGCACGGCCAAGATGAAGATGGAGAACCGCGCTGGATGGGTTGTTTTGAACCAGGCTCTTCAGCTCCGAAAGAGACCTGAGCACGTCTGCTTTCGTTCCATTCTGTAAGAGAAGAGTTGCATACGCTTCGCTTGCGGCGGTTTCTTTTGGATTCTTTAGAGCCAGAGTCCGCGCGAGATCCAGGGCTGCGGCGGGCTTGCCCATCAACTCATCGGTGGCGACAATGCGCTCCTGATAAGCCAATCTGCTTTTCTCGTTTTCATTAGAGCCGGCCTGATACTGCTGTAGAGCCTGATCGAACTTCTTTGAGCGCAAGTAGAAATCGCCCATCATCTGTCTTCCGGCGGGAAAACTCTTCCGGTCGCTGAGAACCCGCCGCATAACGGTCTCGCCTTCATCGAACCGGTTGGTCGCGACCAGATAATTCGCGAGATTCTCAACCGCAATTGGATTTGAGGAGTCGTTTTGCAATCGCTGCCGCAGAATGGCCTCCCCCTTATCGCGGTCGTTCTGTCTCGTATAGAGGACAAAGAGGAAATCGTAGCCCGGTCCCCAGGTCTTGTCGTGGGCGATCATGTCACGCACCAGCGTTTCGGCCTCGGCGGTGTGTTGCGTTGCGAGTAACGTTTGGGCATACCAACCGATCAAATCCCGAGAATAGGGTTTGATTTGGTTCGCCTTGGCGAAAGTCTCGAGAGCTTTAGCGGTATTTTGATCTGTCAAATACAAAAGAGCCTGCAGGCGAAGACCGTCGAACGAATTGGGTTGGCGCTGCAGGATCTTTGCAGTCAGATCGTGCACGTCGGGCAACAGCTTCTTGAACCTTCTAGGATCGGTCGCGTAGGCCGTCAAATAAATCTCCGCCAGCTTCGATTCGGCGTCTGCGTTATCCGGCTTCAGGTCAATCGCACGCCGCAGAAGGCTGGCAGCGCCCGACACGTCATGGGCATCCAGCCGATTGATGCCCGCGCGATAATACGCTTCGGCGTTGGTTTTGTCCTTCGCTATGGCTTTCTGGTACAGGATCGATGCTTCTTTGTACTTCTTCTTGCTGTGGTACTTATTGCCGGCGGCCAAAAGCCTTTCCGGGCTCTGTGTGCATGCGGAGGAGAACAAAAGGGCGCAGATGGGCGCAAACGCAAGTAGGTACTTCATTCGGTATGGTGCTTACTAGAATTGTAGGAGATAACGCGCGTGGTTACAATCGTGCCGTGGTATTACGCATCCAGACTATCCTGACCCGATGCCGGTAAATCGGTCTCAAAAATACGATTTGCGGCGGTTATAATCGGCGATAAGTGCGAAATCTCATAGCCATTTCAGCCGCTTTTCTTCTTGCTTCGGGCTGGTCCGCCTCCGCGCGGCAAGCGGCACAGCCGAAACCTCCAGTGCGCCATACGGCGAGAGCCACCGCTCCCGCGTTGCCACCGGTGGCGTTGCCTTCGGAACCCGGCTTGTATGCGGTTATCTATACCTCCATGGGCAACATCGTTTGCCGCTTGTTTGAAAAGGATGCCCCGAAGGCTGTGGCCAACTTTCGCGGATTGGCCACGGGAACAAAAGCGTGGACCGATCCCGCAACCGGCAGGCTCAAACATACCCGCCTCTATTCGGGGACCACGTTTCACCGCGTCATCCCTCAGTTCATGATCCAGGGGGGCGATCCGCTGGGTACGGGCACCGGCGGCCCCGGCTATGCATTTGAAGATGAAATTGATTCGAGCCATAGCTTCGAGCGCACGGGGATGCTGGCGATGGCCAACTCCGGGCCCAACACCAATGGCTCGCAATTCTTCATTACGGTCGCGCCCACTCCCTGGTTGAATGGCAAGCATACGATTTTCGGAGAAGTGGCTTCCGGTCAGGAAGTGGCTGATGCCATCTCGGAAGTTCCACGCGATTCCGACGACAAGCCGCTTACCCCGGTCAAGATTTTGGCCATTTCCATTCGGAGGGTCGGCGCGGTGGCGGCAAAGCCGGCCCGGTAGCAGATTTCTCAAAAAAATTATCCCGCGCGGAATCAGCAGCTTGTCCGCTTCTGCCGGCCCCGGATCGAGCGGTCCGGCGATATCTCTGGGTCAGGTTAACCCGGGCGCAAACGCAAACCAGGCGAGCGGCACGGGTTACCCAAGGAGATCCGATGAACCGGCTGATTGCAGTTGCGGGTGGCATGGCGCTCGCGAGCGCCTTAACTTTCGCGCAGGCCACGTTCGACATAACCGGCACCGCCATACCGGCGAATCTGCTGCAACAGAATTATGGAAAGCTGCCGAAAGGCTTGATCGCCTACGATCTGAGCATCTGCAATGTGAGCACTACGAAGCAGTCAGTCGTGAGCAGCGAAATCTATCAGGCCATGTCGGAATCGAATGCGGCGCTGCACCCTATCGGGCGTCAGATTATGCTCGCCGCCATTCTCCGGAACCAGACCCACAGCGCCATGAATATTTTGAGTCTCGTACTGAGTTCCACAACCGGCGTGTTGTCGGTATTGAGTTCATCGAAGTCCGGCATTCCGGAGGGCCTCGCGACGGCTGCGGCTCTCGGCTCTCTCTCCGCCCAGCAGCTCATCACCAGCTTGAAGCCGGTTCTTTCAGACGATCAGATAGAAAAGTTCGAGTCGCAAGTTCTCGAGCCGGCTCTTGTGCTGGACTCCGGATCTTGCATCGAGCGTACGGTTTTCGCGGCAACCACCGATCCCAAATCGAAAACCCAGCCTTTGAGTTTCCGGGTTCGCTAGCCGGTCTCGCTCCTCGCGCGTGCGGGCACACGCGCACAAGGCCGGCGGATCGGCGTCCGCCTCCTTTGGTTGAGCGACCGGCAAACAAGCGAATTCGGAGCAGCAGTGCCGGAAAGTGCTTCCCGGCGCTGTTTGAGGGGTGCATTTGCTCTGGGCAAGCAATGCACCCTTCGATCTTCTTCGCGCAGAGACTCCTGAAACTCCTTGCGAAGCCGGGACAGCCGTGACAGAGTATCTGTTTGTACTCGTACTCTCAGCGGTTGTCCTGGTCATTTTCCACAAATTCCCTCAGTAAGTTGGTCCAGGAACGGCGCGCGGCAGGCTCTGCTCTCATCGATCTCACCATTTCGAATCCCACGGAAGTCTTGCTGGATTACCCGCACGCGGCAATTGGCCGCGCTTACGCTCGGCTCGCGGATTATAGCTACCGCCCCCATCCCTCCGGACTCGAGAACTGCAGAATTGCGATCGCCGAATATTACAAAAGCCGCGGGATTCGGATATCGCCGTCCCAGCTTCTATTGACGGCGAGCACCAGCGAGGCCTACGCGTTCCTGTTCAAACTGTTTTGCAACCCGGAAGACGAAATCCTGACGCCTCTCCCTTCTTATCCTCTATTCGAGTACCTCGCGGCGCTGGAATCGGTTCGAATCGTGCCTTACCGGCTCTTGTACGATGGCGCCTGGTTTATTGATTTCGCAAATTTGCACGAGCGAATTTCGGATCGCACCCGAGCGATCGTTATGGTGAACCCAAACAATCCCACAGGCTCATTTCTGAGCGAACCGGACGCGCAAAAGTTAATTGAGCTCGCACATGCGCGCAATCTGCCGGTCATCTCAGACGAAGTATTTATGGATTATTCGTTCGCGCCCGCGGCGAATCGTTTCAAGACGATGATCGGACACGATTCAGTTCTCAGCTTTTCTCTGAACGGGCTGTCCAAGGCCGCCGGAATGCCCCAAATGAAGCTGGGATGGATTGCAATTAATGGGCCGGAGGAAGCCCGCGAGATTGCGCGAGCCCGGCTCGAGTTGCTGCTGGATACTTATTTATCGGTGAATAGTCCGGTGCAAAGCGCCGCCTCTGAGCTGCTGAACATCGGAATGGAAATACAACGGCGAATTGCGGATCGAACCCGGCAGAATCTGGAAACGCTTCAGCGAATTCTGAAGAACAGCCGCGCTCATCCTTTGCACACCGAAGGCGGCTGGTCAGCCATCATTCAGCTTCCCAATACCAAATCCGAGGAGGCCTGGACTACTCAACTCGTCAGTGGGCCGGGGGTAATCGTACAGCCAGGCTATTTTTTCGATATGGCCGCGGAACCTTATGTTGTTGTGAGTCTGATTACGCCCGCCGAAGACTTTACCGAAGGCATCCGCAGATTGCAGGAGATAGTTTAGTGTTACTCTACACGAGAGCTTAGAGTTGAGGCGCACGGGCGCGCTTCTAAATTCCGAAAGGTTTTACTCTGCGTGCGTCGATTCGGACCAAGTGTCCTTCTTATCGCAGCTTATGCTGTGCTCCTGCTGGCGGCCGTGCTTGCGATCCCGCTGCGTATCGACGAGATCCTCCAGATCATGGGCGGTTGGCATCATTCGCTGTCTACCCTGGTCGCCTGGATTGCTCAAACACCCGCCTCCGCGCCGTTGAACTATTTCATACAGTGGCCTTTCATCGAGGCCGGGGGCCATTCGCGCCTCGCGGCCCGGTTGCCGTCGCTGCTGTTCGCTCTAGCGTCTTGCTATGTGTTCTTGCGCCTGGTGAAGCTCATCCCATTGCGCCAGTGCTATCCGGCTCTCTTGCTTTTTATGCTGCTGCCGGTGCAGTATCAATTCGCCACGCGGGGAAGGCCTCTTGAGCAAGCGCTGTTCCTGCTTCTCCTCGCGACTATCTGTTACTTCCGCCTGCTTCGGGCTCCGGACTTTCGGTCAGCGGCGCTTTATGCCGGTCTCCTGCTTTTGTGTCTTTATACCGATCGTTCCTCGTATTTGCCGGCGATCGGCTACCTTCTTTTTCTTCTTCGATTTGTGAATACGGCACACGAGCGGCGCGTGATTTGGTTTGCTCTGCCGGCCACCATCGTTCCGGTGCTGCTCTTTCTTCCTTATTATTTCTGGGCCCATCCGCAAGTAAATCCAAATTGGCTGTTGGCGCCTACGCCGTATCCGCCCGCTCTACCCGTCTACCTTCAGACGCTATTCAGCGTTGCTTTGGGCGGATGGAACGGGTACATAGTTGCGGGCCTGTTAGCCGCCGGAACCTTGGGGGGCGCCTGGTATTCCTTTCGTCCGGATGCCGGCGCAGTGTCGAGACGCATTCCACTCTTCTGTCTGTTCGGAGGCGTGGTGAGCACTATCGCGATTGCGATAGCCGTCGATGCGTGGAATGGCTATCCATTCTCGCCGAATGACGTGCTTTGGGCGGCGCCGGGAATGATCGTCCTGTCGTTTGCAGTTCTGGAATGGCTGGCGCGAAAGCAGGCGATTCGCCCGCTGGGCGCAGCCGCCGCCGTGCTCCTGATTGTGCTCTGCGCGATCGGAGATGCGAACTATCTCCGGAATCGCACAGAAGAAGATTTTCCGAGCGAAGCGGCCATGGTTGCTCCCGAGTTGACCGGAAATTCCTGCGTCGTCTTCGTATCCGAGGGATTATCGCCGCAGCTCTTTCTGCTGTTCGATCCCAGCCTCGAAAAACGGGAATGCCTGAATTTTTTTCACGACCGCGTCGTTTTGGCGAGCCATCCCTATGTGCGCCCCTCTCAACAGGAAGACGCGGAATCCTACTTTCGAGGATTGAACTTCATTGAAACGAAGCGCATCCGCGCCGGTGGCGGGCAGATTGTCGTTATGGAGCAGAGCCGCTAGACGCGATTGGGCGATCCCAGCCGCGCCTATTGCGATTCGATACTAAAGGCTTGCCTTGTTTCGAAGCTCTTGTTTGCGATCAGGTCGCGGGCGGTAAGAATAATGACGTATTCGCCCCGAGGACTGTCGGATGAGGTTATCACGTTCAGCGTGCCAAGCAAGAATTGCGCGGGGTAGAAGCTGCTATCCTCCAATTCCGCGGCTTTCGGCTGTTCGAGGAATGGCTTTCCATCGGGCCGAAGAACTGTCACCCCATATGCCAGGTGATAGCCGTGATGAGCGTCAAACGCATAACCCGCCATATCGAATCGCGCGTAAACTGTATCTCCCGGGCTGTAGGCGGGCACGTCGAGCGCTTCCCGATCGTTTTCTTTGCGCAAGAAATTAAAATCTTCAATGGTGATCGCGTCGGAGGGTTGAACCTGCACCCCGCCAATGCGGAATGGGAAATCCCTCGATGTTTCGTTCTTTGCCAGCAGATCTTTCACAACCACGTGGATGCGAAATTCACCGGCGGCAACAAATGAGGGAAGGAGAAAAGAGGCCCGGCGCTTGGGGAGCCAATTTTTGTCTTCCGGATTCAGCTCGTCTTGAATTTGGCCTTCGCTTGACTTGGAAAGAGCGATGCCGCGGGAATCTTCAGGCGTTACCTGGTAGCTCAGCGCAATCTTCCTGCTTTTATCCACATCTTCGGACTTGACCGCGAACCCAGCCACCTGAAATATGAAATACAAATAATCTCCAGGGGAGAACTGATAGTCGTTAGACACAAATGGAGCGTCTTCCGACCGTTGAACTCCCGCGTCTATAATCGCCAGAGAAGACTCCGCCGCATTGGAAATTACGGGCAAGAGCAGAAACATGGCCAGAAACGCCGCCGGCGTGGGAACGACCGAAGCGCGCCTCGCGCCGAATGAACGCCGTTTCGAGATCGCCGCGCCATGAGAAATAACCGATGCCGGATCGGCGCGCCGCTCTGTTTGGCTCTGACGCTTTCGAGCGTCGCATTCACGCAATCCGTTCACCCGGTCACTGGACGACGTATCGCGCCCGTGATGGGACTCGGCGGAGCGGACTGGCTCGATCGGGAAGAGCGCGCGCGGGAAGAGCAGCCGGAAAAAACGATGGCCGCGCTGAATCTGAAGCCCGGAATGATGGTGGCCGATGTAGGCGCGGGAACCGGTTTCTATAGCATTCGGATGGCGCGATGCGTGGCTCCCGCGGGTATCGTTTACGCAAACGACATTCAGCCCGGGATGCTGGACCGGCTCCGGGCGAAGGCCGCCGCGCAAGACGTAAAAAATATCGAGATAATCTTGGGAACGGAATCGGATCCTAAGTTACCTCCTGGAAAATTGGACCTGGTGCTGCTGGTTGACGTATACCACGAATTTTCGCAGCCTCAGCGCATGCTCGACCGCATTAGAGAATCGCTGAAACCAGACGGGAAACTGGTGCTGCTGGAATTTCGCAAGGAAGATCCGGCTGTGCCTATCCGTCCGGAACATAAGATGAGCCTGGGTGAAGTAAAAGCCGAGGTTATACCTGAAGGTTACCAATTCGATAAGGCAGTCGAGACGCTGCCTTGGCAGCACATCGTCTTCTTCCGAAAGGCCGGTCCGTAGGAGTTGTCGACGCAACCAGGAACCTTGCGCCGGCTGTCAAGATAAGAGCAGATCTTGAGGCCAGCTTGGACCTGAACAGCAAACCGGCGCCGATCAGCCGCTACATCTACTTCGACCGCCGGCAGTGGAAGGCTCTGCGGGCGAACACACCGCTGTTGTTGAGCGAGCCGGAGCTCGAGTCGCTTCGCGGGATCAACGAGCAGGTTTCTCTCCGGGAAGTTGAAGATATTTACGTACCCTTATCGCGACTCCTGAATCTGCACGTTGCGGCGATCCAGCATCTCTACGAAGCCCGGCGGGAATTCATGGGATCTCCTTCCGCGAAACGCGTGCCCTACATCATTGGAATTGCGGGCAGCGTAGCGGTCGGCAAGAGCACATTTTCCCGAGTGCTTCGCGCTTCCCTCGCGCGCTGGCCGGACCATCCTCAGGTCGACTTGGTCACAACCGATGGATTTCTATATCCGAACCGCATTTTGGAAGAACGCGGCCTGACGAACCGCAAAGGCTTCCCTGAAAGCTATGACCAGCGGCGCCTGCTTCAATTCCTGGCCGATATCAAAGCGGGCGCGCCTACGGTCTCCGCGCCGGTCTACTCGCATTTGCATTACGATATCGTTCCGGATGCCGTACAGAACGTGAGTCAGCCGGACATCGTCATTATCGAGGGGTTGAATGTGCTTCAATCCCCCGATGAACACCGGGATTCCTCCCGAGTCTTCGTTTCCGACTTCTTTGATTTTTCCATTTACCTGGACGCCGGCGAGCTTATAGTTGAGCGCTGGTACGTGGAGCGTTTCCTGCGGCTTCGCGAGACTGTGTTTCGCGACAAATCCTCCTACTTCCACCGCTACGCTTTATTGAGCGAAAAAGAGGCCGCTGAAACTGCGGAACGTATCTGGAAAGATATCAACCTGGTCAACTTGCATGAGAATATTGGCCCTACCCGCGAGCGCGCCCATTTGATTCTGCAGAAGGGTGAGGATCACCTGGTTGAAAATGTGAGACTTCGCCGGGTTTAGGAGAAATTGGTGGACCTGGACGGGTTCGAACCGTCGACCTCTTCCATGCCATTTAAGAAATATCAATCACTTGCAGGCAGAAGCGCCAGAAAACACAAGGCTTAGCGTGACACGATTTGGACGCCGGTGGACGCCACGGGGCGGCTTTTGGGGGTTTGGACTCCAGTTGGACTCCGGGACTCCACGCGCGTAGGACGTGGCATTCTTCCCCCGCGCGCGGTTGCGGGCTGCTCTATTTGTTGTCTGCCGAAGGAGACAACAATCCGTTTCTATATAAGGACGATGCCCATGTGGGAAGTAAGAGGCGGCACTGCGGAATCGATACGGGAGGGGGAACTAAGCAGTTGTGTAACGCGGCGGTTCGATTTGTTCTACTGCACTATCGCTGTCTGCTTCTCGCCCACGCTAGCGAGTCGTTCCTGAATCAGGCGCGTGAGTTCTTCCTGGCGGGTGAGTTGGATCTTCGTGTATTCCTCGGTCATGCGGACCGTGCTGTGGCCCGCGATTTTCGAAGCTTCGATACTCGACCCGCCGACCTCCTGCCGCCACGTGATGTTGGCACGACGAAAGGAGTGCGGACCCAAGCCGGGAAAATCGCAGCCCTCGGCGACCGCCGCCCGCTTCAGTGACTGCCGTACGCCGGAATCCCATAGCGGGAGACCGCTGCCGTCCGTCCGCGCGAAAACCCAGTTGTCCGGGCCAGCCTTATCCGCGACAGCTTTCAGGCGATAACGCTCGACCAGGTATCCCAGGGTGAGCGGCCGCTTGCTGGTCTTCGACTTTGGATCGTCGATGTCGCCGCGCCAGTTGCGCTGTACGATCTGGATGACACCTCCCTGAAGATCGATGTGCCGCCACTTCAGCCCGAGCATTTCGGAGATGCGCGCGCCCGTAGCGATTGCGGTTTCGACAATGAGCAGGTTAGGGTCGCGGAGCCGCGCCAGCACTTTGACAGTTTCCTCCCCAGTCAGAATTCGTTCGGGCCGTGCACTCCACTTTTCTCCGATCTTCACGCGCGACATCGGGTTGCGCCGCCCCTCCGGCCAGTAGCCCCATTCCCCCGCCTTAGTGTAGATGCCGGACATGATCCCGCGAAGATCGTTCATCATGTGCCAGGATTCGCAGCTATCAAAAAGCCACTGCTGTACCTCGTCGGGATTGATCTCGCACAGGCGCCGGTTGCCCCACTGCGGAACGATGCGCTGGTCAAGGTGGATCACATACTTCAGGCGGGTCGGCTTTGCCAGCAGGAAACGTCCGGCGACCTGAGCCTCGACATGCGTCGCCTTGTACTTCTCGACCATCTTGCTGAAAAGGACCAGGCCGTCGGCAATCTTCTCCTGAACGGTGGGCTTGTTGATCTTCGCGAGAAACTTGTCTCGCTCAACCTCCGCCTGCTTTTTCGAGAGCCGGTTCTCGCCCTTGCTCGGGCCTATGACGCGAAACTTCCGCACCGGCTTCGCCTTGCCGCCAGGCTGCGGTACGTCGTCCCAATAGCGGAAGAACCAGTAAGACCCGCCGCGATCAGTCCGCTCGTGGATGCCAGGGTGTTGAACGCGCACTTTGAGTCGTAACCCTCCGGTTAGCGACTGAATGTTAGCGTCATTCAAAAGCATCAAGCAAGTCACATTGTTTCAATTACTTGAGGCTAAATCACGACCGCCGTCGAGGACTCCCTTTGGCAGATGTACAGCGAGTGTCGGGCGCGCGTCATGCCGACGTAGAAAAGCCGGATCACCGAGTCTCTTTGCGGTCCGTGCTTTTGGTAAGCGCCGTCACCTGCTGGGCTAACATCCGGAAAGAGAAAGACGACATCCGCCTCGCCGCCCTTTACCGAGTGGATCGTGCCGACGATTACGCGGGGCGGTTCCGCCAGCGCGTTTCGTCCGCCGGCCAGCGCCGCAGCAAGTGGAAACTGCACACGCGTATAGAATTCCGGTGCGACACGCCGGGCCCACCACTGGAGCAATTGCTTGGGGTCGCCGGACGCCGCTAGAAGAGACTCGATCGCGGCGGCCTCAAACAGTTCGTTGATCTGCTCTCTGGTCACCGGGAGGGAATCGTCGGATGCCTCGATTAACTCGCTGGCTCCTGCGCGCAGATTGCCCTTTGGGCTGAGCCACGCTGCCCACAGCTTGAACTCGCTGTGCGTCCACGGGTGATCGCCGAGCAGGGACAGAATCCGGTTCGTCGAGGACCCTTTTCGTCCACGTCGCAGGGGATTCCAGAAGCCGGCTGATTTTCTGTATGGGTTGTGAAAAGGGATACCCCATTGCCGCAGCACCGCGATCACCGGATGCAGCATGTAGGAGCACGACGCCAGCAGCATCACCTTCTGTCCGCTCTCGAGGTGCCGCATGATCGTCTTGAGAATCCAGTACTCGGGCGATTTGTAGCCGCCCCGCGAGATGTCCACGCACATTCCGTCCTCGGGCCGCGGATCGTAGACTTTCTCCTGCCTGCGGGTAACTTGATGGATCAACCGGTTCGCCCGCGCGTGAACGTGACGCGGAACCCGGTGACTCTGCTTGAGGATGATTTTGTGGTCCTCAGGGATTTCGGGGTCCAACACCGCATCCGGCGTCGCGCCGCACCAGCAGTAGATGGTCTGGTCGTCGTCGGCCGCGACGATGAAGTACTGCGCGTTCTCTCCCCACCTGCGCACCAAGCCTAACTGCATCGGGTTGAGGTCCTGCGCTTCGTCGGCGAAGACCACGTCAGGTCTCTTCGGTGCGATGCGGATCTCCCGCACTGCGGTCTCGATCAAGTCGCAGAAGTCCATGACCCGGTTCGAGGCCTTGTAGCGGGTCCACTTGGCGGCGAATTCCCGAAGCGCTGCCGGCCAAAGTTCAATGGGGAGCATCATTCCCCGAGACCGATTCAATTCACCCAGCCAGTAGTCGCCGCCCCGCACGTCGTCAACGCGATGCTCGTCGGATTCCTCCCCGTCCAGCTTTCGTTCCTTTTTTGCGGGCGTGATCTGCAGATGGGGGTTCTCCCGGTTCCATTCCTCCACGCAAACTTCAGCTATTTCGGGACGGCCCAGTGCGTGCCAGCAGTGCGAGTGCAATGTTCCAACGCGGTCAGAACTGACTGGGAGATCCTGCTCAGCAAGTTCCGCGGCTGCGGCGCGTGAAAAGCTCGTCACCAGTACCGAGTCCTTGCCGAACCGCTGGACGGCGCGGCGGATCTGCCGCGTTAAGTTGGTGGTCTTCCCGGTACCGGGCGGTCCGAAGATGCGGTACTCCGCCGTAATGGAGTGGTCGCGGTGGCCAATTGCATTGAGAGCTTCTTCGATCTCAGGATGGTCTGTCATCGCACCTCTCGTCTCTGGCTCCGCCCTGGGCATCTGGAGCGAACTCCCTTGGTGGCAGCAGCCACCGGCTCTGGTTCCGCAACCGCGTCCGCTTGAGCCTGGTGCTCGATGCCCCGAGGGCCGAGAGCATCGCAGTCACCTCTTTGATCGCGCGATTCTCGCCCCACGCTTTGTTGATGTGGTGCTGCAGGTCGTGCGAGCAAATCGCGACCTGTCGTTCGTAGACTGCGGGCTTGAAGCGGGTCTGATACGGATGATCTTCTTCGGCGTCAATGAACGGCGTTTCGGCGAGATACCGTTCTACGTACAGCTTCGCGGCTCCCACAAGATCTGCTTCGTCGCCGCCATCCTCGACTGTCAAAGCATTCAGGATCATCTGAGCCACGCGATCCCAGACTTTGTGTGGGATTCTCGGGACCAAATGGTCAACTGCGCTCGCGATCTTCATGCGGAAACTCTGTTGCCCGACGAGTTTGTCAACGCTGGGAAACCCGATCTTGCTGGATTCGAGTTCCAGCCGGTAGGTTGGCTCCTGACCATCAATCTTGACGATGCGGAGCACGCGGACGCCAATAGCGTTTGAGATCTGCTCACACAGTAATGCCCGCGCGGTTGGAGAGTCCGGCTTTGTTTGTGCCAATCGATGGCCAAGTTCCTCAACAGGACCTTCAGAGGACTTGGCGGGGGCCGGGTTGTCGTTTCGCTTGGATGCTTTTGAAATGGTCCGCTGGAAGTAGTCGAGGCGCGTTCGTTGCGGCCTGCCGTGGATTCTCCGGTGGTGGATCATCAGGTCGATGACCTGCTGTTCGGGCAGGCGTGCTTCTAAGCCAAAGTTGGCGAGCGCCAGGTCATATCCGGACTGGGACTGATCCTTCAGGTCCTCGCGCTGGCGCAGCCAGGTCTTCTTGAAGCGAGGGTCGACGGCCATGTATTGATTGAGAAGATCGTCGGGTACGGTCGCGTTCGGGTTAATGGACAGCGGCCTTTCGGCAGACTCCTCTTTCCAAGCCCGGCTGGTACGTTCCTGTTCTCCCGCCTTTGGTATTTTTTGGTCCTCAAGGTATTCGGTAAAGTCGCTCGGATTGTAGCGGCGCTCGGTCTGGGAGTGGATTGAGACGGGCTTCAGATTGGCCGGATCTTTACAGTTTTGGGTCCCGGGCACCCGAAGAACACGGGCAAGATCGGCGAGACGATCAAACGCCCAGCCGCGCGCCGCCGCATTGGCGCGAAGAAGAGATTGCCAACGAAGCGCGAGATTTCCAGCGTCACGGCGCTCCTCGTCGGTCTCGAAGATCAGCGGTTCCCTGAACAACCACCAAGCGTGAAGACCGTTGCCGGTCGATATCACAAAGCTCGGTGGCAACTCGGGCGGAAGAATTGACAGTGCCTCTTCAATGGTTCCGGGCAAGGTGGCCCTTGGATGGGCTTCCGACCGCAGGTCAAGGTCAGCCCATAGGCCCGCAATCGCGGCAACGTCATGAGAAGGACAGCGGTGAACGAGGCCGTGGTTTCGTTTAGAAAGCCCGACACCGACGTATAAATCCTCCTGATGCCGTGAGTCGGCGAAACAAATCGCATCCTCTACGCGCTCGAACCAATGCGAGCGCTTTTCCGGAAGCGTCCAGAGCAACATATATAACTCCTCCGGTTTGCCGGCGGACAGCGCTTCCAGGAAGATCCTCAACTCTAACTTCTCGGGCCCGGAAGAGAACCGATCGGGCTTCATCGGTCCACCTCCAGACCTAGTGCCCGCGCCACCGCGAGAGTGATGGTCCGCGCTTCCAATTCGCCGGACGCTGTCCCTCGGCCCGAACTGGCTCGAATCTCCGCCGTGAACACGCGGCCGTCCCTGTTGAGTGTGTAATGGTGAGCGGCACGGTCGAGGAGTTGGAAGGCGTGCGCGAGCTCTACGAGAGGGCGGAATCGCCATTTCGGAATCCAGCTCCGGTCGGCTTTGAGGAACCGGTCTGGAGCGGCCTTCCATCCCATAATTTGTTTTGCAAGCGCCGCCGTCAAAGCTTCGTCAGTCATGGTTGCCCTTGGTCTCCCTAACCAAGCTGGCTTTGTTGTCGCAAGCTATGAATTCGGCGGGAAAGTGGCGCTTCTAATTAACTGAAAAGAAAGCGCCTGCAGCTCCGCAGTGATCGCGCGGCTAATTGCGGCGAATTCCGGCTAAATGAATTCGCCGCACACGGTTTAATTCGCGTTGTCAAGATGGTGTTCCAAGACCCAGTCCAACCGGTGCTGCAGAGCCTTAACGAGCCCCTCTGGATCTGTCGCGAGAACGTCCGCCCAATCGCTGCACCCAAGTTTCTGCCACTTACCGGAAGTTGGGAGCGGCTCGTTCTCAGTCTCGAGAGCGTCGCACACCTCGAGTAAGCGATTCTTCCACTCACTGCCGAAGTGCTCAATGATGGATGCGATGCGACGGTTCGCCTCGACGTTCGCCCTTCGGCCAAGCCGGGTGGCAACCGGATGGAACACTGATTTTTCGGGCTGATCAATTGCTGCATCACCGCTCGCTCTGTCCAACATTTCCGTTCGGAGCGTTGGAATTCCGCAGCTTTCGGCAAGCGCGAGAACGATGCCGCAAGTCTTCGGCAGACGCACAGCGCGGATGTCGGACGCATGCTCCTTTATGGCGGTGTCCATCACATGGGTTACCTCACGCGCGTGTTGTCTGTGAAGGCGTATAACCCGATTGGCCACCGCGTTCGCAGTTAATGGCGGAAGATGCCGTAGTGCCCGGCTCATCTCCCCGTATCGACCAATCAACTGAGCATCAGTCATACGCTCGATATCAGTTGCGGTTCTGATGAAGCTTTCAAGCAACGTAAGATCCTTATCCTGCCGTCGCTCCCCTTCAAGCAAGTCGATCTTGTATCTCGATGCAGGATCATCGATCCCATAGTTGCTGGCAAGTGTTGCGAACCTACGCCCGACACACTGCGAACATTGGCCGCAATGCGGATGATCCTTCGTTTGATCTCTCGTGTGCATGCAGCTTACAGAATGCTGAATCAGGCACGAGCAGCCAGCATCTCCAATAACGTTCACCACCTCAGCTCTTGTATGCCAAAGGAACGGATTCTCCACCACGAAGGGCCTGTCGATGAGCTGGCTGAATAGGTCCGCAAGCCCGCCTAGCACTTTCGGATGGGTGGTTCTGGTTGCTCGTGCACCAACCGCCTGCTCGCTAATCGGGAGATTTAGGCTTACGACACCGTTTTCGTAGAACCGGATGCGGTCTAGGCCAAAAATCCGCGACACTGCAAAGGCGAGAGAGGCGTACAAGAAGCTTCGACTTCGCTGTGTGTATTCTGCTGTGTTGATTCCCGCAGTATTTACCCAAACAGGCACATGAAGCGGGCGGTTGCACGGTGATAACTGAGACAGTTCTTCAACCAAACGCTCCTGACCATGCGACGTCTTTGGGTTTGACCGATGGCTGACTAGGGCTACGTGGCGTTTCTCGTTAACAAGAGCCTGAACCGCACCGCCGAGCGAGTCCAAGCCTCCCGAAAAAAGGAGAACTTCGTCTGTTGTCTGAACTCCTGCGTCTCCGTCGCCGAATTTCAGATATCTCTGCATCGGCACGGCGTGAGTTTGTTTTTGAAAGCTGAACTCGTATTCATCGTCCGACAGGAAGGATAGTGTCCTCTTCAGTGCATCCGTAACCGTATCCGATGACCAGATTTCTGGGTGCCGAACGGGTATGCGAAATCTCAAGGTTCTCCGCCACTCTGCACCGAATGCGAGAACACCTTCGCCTCCCCGTGTGACAACTTGATCTGCACAGTAAACGTAGCTCGCGATCTCAACTAGGTCGGTGAGGATCTCTGGAACGTCAGTCGAAAGGCGGCGGCTAATATTGACGATCTCAACGTCGACATTCGCGTCGTCGCCGATCAAGTTCAATCGGACCGTGTGGCCCGCTTTGCCTTTCCGAGGAGCTTCGAGCCCGCCGCAGACGACGATCTCGTCCTTAAGCTTGGCCACCCTCGGCCCCTTGCTGGATCTCCGCGCCCAGCTTTGTCATCGCATGGGCAACAAATCCTGCGGCTTTCCTGGGTGTGATGCCACTTCGATAATTCGCCTTCGAGAACCAGTCGGCCGCGAACTTCTCCACGATCTTCGACGCCTGCCTGCAGTGAAGCGACAATGCGTTCCTAAATTCGCGGTTGGCGTCCACACTCTGGCGTTGATTCGATAATTCGCGGCTGAGGAAATAGGTGAGGTAACGCTCGGTGAGCCGAGCGAAAAAATCGCGTGCGAGATGAGAGAAGTTGGCGGGAGTCGCCAGACTTGCTAGCTCACGGCGAACGTCTTCGGGCGTGGATTCGAACAGGCTTACCGTCCGTTCGCCTAGAACGCGAGTGAGACTCTCGGCAGCGGCCATTTGGGCCATCTCGCCCAAATCGGAACGGCCACCCGTACGGTAAACGTGATCGTCGACGGCATCCGAGAAACCGCCGACCAATTCCATCAACGTTGGATAGGCGGTGACCAAGACCCCAACTTTGTTGAGGCTGCCAAGAAATTGTTCATTCCGGGCGGAGAGCGGAATCTGACTCAAAAGCCAAAACGAGTGGACAAGTGCTGGGTCGCGTGCCGCGTCTTTTAAACCGCGCTTGGACGCGTCGAGCGTGGCAGCCGCAATCTGAGCTGTTTCGGCTCCGGCCGCCAGTAGGTCAACCACACCCTTCCACTTCCGCGTTCTCGGTAACCTGCCAAGTCGGATGTGTCCCACGAGCCCTCACGGTAGCTTACATTACATGCATTTGAAGGAAAGTCAGCGTTCAGAAATGAAATCGCCAACAGGTCACTTGCGTGATCTGTCCGCCAAATGCTTCGACGACGAATAACGATGTTCTTTCGCGGCAAACTGCGGCCGCCGTTTCGCTTGGAAACGATCGAACGTGGTGACGCTACGGAGCAACGAAGAACAATCCAAATCGCTGGAAGAGGATCAGCAATAGGGCGTGCAGTTCTGAGGCATGGAATCGCCGGAATTACGTCCCGACTGTCAATTTGATGGCGTCATTCGGCGCGTGCACCAGATCCTGTTTTGTCCCAAGATAACGTTCGGTCGTCTGCACGGACGAATGGCCGAGCAGCAGTTGAATCTGTTCCAGTTCGCCGCCGGCCGCACGGCAGAGTTTCGCTGTTGTCCGCCTCAGATCGTGCGGTGCAATATTCGGCAGTCCCGCCGATTCCACGTATCCCTTCAGAGTCTGCCAGACAACTTTCTCACTCATCCGTAGCCCACAGACCTGATCTCCGCGCTTGACCTGGCGAAAGATGTAGCCCTCCGTCACCCGGGCCATTGACGTCCACGCATCAATGGCGTTCTTCGTCCAAGCCGGCATCGGAACCGTTCTGACATGGCCGTGTTTTCCGACCAGATCGACGATGCACCAGCGGTTATCCCGTTGCTGGATGTGCCGGATCGTCAACGCAGCCACTTCCGAGCGCCGCAGCGCGCATCCGAGCAGAACCGCAAACATGGCCCGATCGCGGAGGCCCTTGCGCGTTCGTATATCTGGCGCGTTCAGAAGCGTCTGCGCCTGCCAGAGCGACAACCAATTGCCGGTCCGAACTCCGTGTGAACGAACTCCCTTGATGCGCGCGATGCCGGAAGCCAACTCCGGTGCAAGCATGCCGTTGTCCGCGGCCTCTACTGCAAGTTTGCGAACCGCGGTAATGCGAACGTTGATCGATATGGGTCCAAGACCGCGCACCTCGAGAGCAGTGCGCCAGGCGCTCACGACAGCTTTGGTGAACCCAATTCGCGGTTCCTGCATGTACCAAGTGATGAATTCGTCCAGCCCGAGGTTGTATACCCTTTTGGTAATGGGCGACGAGACGCTATCGAGGACTAATTCCTTGAGTTCGCGCCACGTTGCGGCACGATCAGCTAGCACCAGTTGGTTCATTTTAGGTCCTGTTATTTGGCAATATCGGAAGCCATTAGGACATTAGCTCTTCTTGCTGCCGGGCATCAAGTGGGACGAGGAAAGAGAATGGCCCAGCTAGACGACTGCATGAATATGGAGGCAAGGGCGTTTGAACGAAGTCGCCCGGGCGCCACTTTATGCGGTTTTGACGTCAATCTTCACAAAGAGTTCGCCGTTGTACCGTCTTTTCCGAGGCGGGTTCGAAACTGTGCTTCTCGAACAGAGCTGAGATCGCGACAGCTATTGCGCCTCGCCACGCACCCGCCCTCTGAATGACCGTTCGCCTCCGGAGCAAAAGGTCGTAGGTTCGAATCCTATCGGGCGTACCAAAATCAAGGACTTACGAGTGCCGGTTGTAAGTAGGGGACCAAAAGGGGTCCAGAAGTCCAGAAGGTGTTGTTTCTCTGTCCGGTTCAACTTTTCCGACCAGGAAGCCAGTACCACCGCCGCTGGTTACGAAACCATACGTGTCAAGGTGCCGTGCGTAGATTTCTTCTTTAATCCTGTATCTCAGCCATGTTCTGGCGTCACGCCGGAATGTTTCGCGCGTTGGAACCGGAACTCGTGGAATACACCGAAGTGGCGCGGGCCAAGCGTAGAGGGAACCTCCCATGGTATGTCGCCTAGTTAGCTGTGATATTGCGGCTTAGTTCAGGACACGATCTGAGCGAAGGCGGGATATTGACGGTAATACGTCTCGAATGCCTCTATCTGCTCGTCTTCAAGATCAAATCCTACATTCTGAATGTCGGTACGACTCAGCTTTGTCTTAGAAGGCAACAACGACTGAAGTACGGCCGCTTCTCGCATTGTCAGGGGTGGAGCTGTGATTGGCTTCGATGGCCAAGATGGCCAGGACGTTGCGTTCACGAGGTCTCTCACTCCTCGCGCAGCTCCCCTCACGGGCAAGATCCCGCCAATCGTCACCATCGGAGCACCGTCCCGGTAAAGAATGCGAAATGCTGGCACAAAACCGCCTGGCCGGGCAATGTCCGCCGCAATAGATTTCATGAAGTCGATACCAAGGCGTGCCAGCGTTATCTGCATCTCTTCAGCTTTACAGAAAGCAGGTGTCAATTCGTCCGGAACGACAGGCCCCAATAGCTCACGCAGCCGATCAGGCCTCTCGACCGGCTTTTGGCCGTACTTCTTGTCCAACCCGTTAAAGGTAACGACGAGGATGCTATCGACTGGTGCATTTTCGATTACCGAACGCACATCGTCCCGGACTGAGTCATTCAACTCGTAATCGTAATCGAGCCATAGCATCCAAGGGCGGCCCGCGAGCAAAGAATCATCGAATAGTTTTGGGAGAATCACTGCCGAAAGACCGTGCTCGACGCGCACCGTCGAATATGGTGCGTTGAACTTCGCCCTGCTATAGCCAATCTCATCGCTCTCAATAGAAACCATGTCGTCTATTCGCAGAAGTTTGTGGGCAATGACGAAATCGGTAAACCAGATGGATCCGAATCCTACATATGCCAGACGATCCAGATCCATGACGTCCGCCAATAGCCGCACGCCGTCGAAGACGATTTGTCTCTGAATGCTTTTGCTGGGCCGTAGGCTGTAGTTAATCGCATCGAAGGAAGACATTATTCTTCTCCGACTAGATCGTTATAGGTGTAGTCGAACGATTTAAGCCCAACTTCCCGGTACGCAAGGTTTATGCTTCCGAGAGCTTTTGCGAGTTTTTTCATTCTCGTCACTGGAACGGCGTAGTGGACGTTCGCGGGCGCCGGCGCGCTGCGGGCTGTTAGAGCTGGCAGCTTTACTGCATCCACTTTTTGAAGCTGGTAGATCGAGACCAAGGCAGCGTCCTTCTCTTTTGCCTTCGCCTCGTCTGGCGCTTGTTTCCTGGCGTTTGTGTAGTCGATCCATTTCCTCGTGAGGTCTCGCATGCGTGGTCGAGCTCGCCGATAGATCTCGGAAGCCGTGTCCACATTTCGCTTAGTCGTGGTCAAAGGCAGCGCTGCCGGATTAGCCGCGGTGAATAAAACCAAGCCGAGAAAGCCGGCATATTGTGGATGCCATGCTGGCCAGCCATCCACACCCCAACCAGCGACACTGGTTTTGTCAGCAGCGAGCACAATGCGACCGTTGCAACCCACATACCAGCCGAAGGAATTTTCACTGTCCGCCTTCTCGTCGGGCTCTGAACTATCGGGAGGAGGGGCTAGCATGCCGCCGATGATCTCGATCGATACCTCCATTCCCTCAGTCTCGTCCTTGTACTCAACGTGCATTGGAGTGAAGTCTTCGCTCGCGCGAAGCTCAATTTGCGCGCCGACGACAAGACTCCCGTTGATCGAAATTTTCAATCCACGATGCATATGCAACGTGTAATCGCGTGCAATCGTTCTTCTTAGGTTTTGCAGAAAGGAAGGACTCTCGAATGAGCGGACGGCGCCGGGAGTGAGGCCATTCGCAACGATTTCTACGCCGTCCTGTTCCAGCGGTTCATCGGATTCAATGTCGAAATCCCAGGGCGGTGCGTCGTTTGTGACCCACGTTTGAACGTTTATAGGAACGGCAAATGCTACACGTTGTTTGTTCTCATCGGAAAAGGTTGATCGGATCTTGATGTCGGTGCCAAGCTTAAAAACTGCCCGCTTCATCCCAATCCCATAAACCCCGATGCTGTAGTCTTCATTCGTTTCGGTGGCCTGTCGCCCAAAACTGAAGGCATGATTAACAGCGTCGTCGAGTGTCATTCCGCCGTAATTGTCGATGATTCGAAAGGAGGTCGGCGAGAGCGTGATGGAGATGGAATATTCAGATAGATCCGCGCCTTCCGACAATCCCATAGGACGGCTTCCTTCGCTTCGCCACGCTCCATCGACGCTGTTATCTATGAGATCTAGTATGGAGTCCTCAAGAAGGATGTCCTTCGTGATCATCTTTACGAAAAACGTCTTCGTAGGATTGGCAGATGCTTTCTTATCGGTCAGTTCCGTAGCCACGTAGTTCGCCTCCGGCGCCCACCGCGTTTCATGGTTTAGGAGCCTCGATTTCGTGTATTTGCACAGGTTGAACGCCAATTGTACATCCTGGCGCGGGGCTTATTGGGAGAGTCCGAGGGCTCTCGCGACCCGTGCCAGCGTGCTGGCCTTTCGCACAACACACTCCTTGATTCGCAGAACAGTCCACCCCTTACGCCTCAAGGATTGTGTCACGCGCCTGTCGCGGCGCTTATTGGTATCGATTTTGTTGCGCCAGAATTCGGTGTTGGTGCGAGGCAGGTGCTTGCAGCGGCGGCAGCCATGCCAAAAACAGCCGTCCACGAATACTGCCACCTTCCGGCCGGGCCACGCGAAGTCGGGTTTACCCGCCACCGGCCAGTGTTTGCGGTAGCCTCTTATCCCAGCAGCCCAAAGAAGCTTGGCAAGCGGCAGCTCGGTCGTGGTATTACCGCGCGAACGGATGGCTGCCATAATCTTGGACCGGGCTTCCTTCGTAACGTGGTCCATTACCGGCGTCCATCGCCATTCTACCGATTGGCGTAATCCTGGAGATCCTCGTCGTCGATCGATTTACCGGGAACGAGACAATAATGCCGTTCCTCGACGATTTTGACCTCGTCGTCCTCGAGGGTGAGTTCGAACAGCGCAATGACCTTGTTCTGCATGAACTGCGCGGAGATAGCGCGAGGAGTGAGATTCGGATACTTCTCGGCGCAGTAGCCCAGGTCCTGGCTGGTCTGAATGACCGCGAGCTTATCCTTGCCGATCTTGGCCTGCACGGGAATGACAAACTGCTGGCCGCTCTTATTGACGCCAACATAAATCTCGTCTATCTCGATCTGGCCCATGTTCTTGACCGTGGTCCGCAGGTGATTCTGTAATGAATAGGTCGTGATACCGAGGAAAATATCGATCAGCCGGTTATAGCGCACTCTGGCAAGCAGCGCCTGCTCGTCCGTTTTGGCCCACACCGCGATTATTTGAGGCGTAGCGTCAGGAATCTTTGTGGCGATGAGATTATCGCGCGGTACGATCTGCGTCAGTTTCGCAAGCTTGAAACGGTATTTGGCCCGTCCGGCGGGAAGGATGATCCATTGTCTGCCTTCCGTTTCCGTCTCCACGATCTCCGGCGGAAACGCCTTGCGGTATCGATAGGAATAGATCAAATCGCCAAAGTTCTTGGGCAGTCTCAGATTGAGTTCGCCAGCGACCGTCTCGATCTCGTTGCGGTCGAAGTCGAACGCATCCTTTCCCTTCGTATAGTGATTCGTGAATATCCTAACTATGACCGCACTGTACAGCGCAGGCTTCTTAGGCATTCCCGTTTTCAGCCGCGCCTTTTCGAATGCGGGGTGGAATGACGTTCGCCGCTACGCCATACCGCTCTGCGGCGTCGGACATATTGAATTCGAGAAGCCGCGGATCGCCGACGGTGCGGCGCTCAGCGCCTTCCGTCTTCCGGCCCAGGCGCTCCATAATCTTCGCCGCAACGGCCTTGCCTAGGAGCGGCGGGACGGAGTTTCCGACCTGTCGGAATCCGTGCCATTTCGTGACGTGGAAGCGAAACCAGTCGGGATACGAATGCAGCCTGGCCGCCTCACGTACAGTAATGCATCGCGGAGAGAACGGATGAATCGGGCGCGGTGAAGTAAAAGCGCCTCGATCGCTCGCCGTTCCCGCGCGGATCGTGTTGCAGACGCCGTCAGGATCGAGCTTGAGAAAACGGCTTACGGGTTCCGTCTCACCCGGCTCCGTAGCCTTGAAGCGCTTTTTCGAAAGCGGAGTATGTATCGTGCGCAGACTAGATGTGAGGAGGTTGCGGGATTCTCCCCTGCCGGATCTAAGCGCCTTTGCATATGCGCTCGGCGTAGCGAAATCGGCCTCCACCCAGTCGCGCTCCAGCAGCTCATCATAATCGTCGGCTTCGGGTAGATCACCAAGAGCCTGCCATACCGTCGGTGTTGTTTCGGTAAAACCGAGACCGAGGTTGGCGCCAGGCAACGCGTGGGTCTTGCTTGGGTATTCGGGAAGTCTCTGACCCTTGCGCGCTCCCATTAGGAAAAGGCGCCGCCGGTCTTGCGGGACGCCGAAATTAAGGGCGTTCAGGACTTGATAGTCTTCCCGGACTTTATACCCCTTCGCCTTGAACTCCGCGATGATCTCCTCGAGAAACTTTTTGTGCTCGCCAACGGTCAGGCCACGCACATTTTCGAAGATGAAGTATTTCGGTTTCAGCTCAGAGACGACTCTTACGAAGTGGTATACAAGACGATTGCGCGGATCCTCTAGCGCGCGTTTTCCTATCAAGCTGAAACCCTGGCACGGGGCTCCACCGAATACTACGTCAATGTCAGCTTGGCCGATGCTCGAGTGCGTGCGGATGTAGTCCCCGTCGATGTCGGAAACGTTGCGGCAGATCGTCGCGCACCCGGGGAAATTGTATTCATGTGTGGCGGCGTGGATCGGGTCGTATTCGACCGCCGCCGCAATCTGGAATCCTGCCTGCTCAAATCCGAGCGACAGGCCGCCCGCTCCGGCGAAGAGATCTACGCCTATTGGTTCTTCCGCTTTCCCCAGCATCAAACACACACCTTCGTAAATGTTTCATAGCCCGGTGAAGGATTGCAATCACCGAGTTTAACAGGTGTTGTAAAGCTCGTGCGCGTGCCCAAAGAAGATCTACAAAATATTCTTTACCGCTCATCTCCAGCCGAGCCTGGCTCCCGATGAACGAAAACATGTTGTCGCCGGTTTAGCAAGTCGCTGCGATGAAGGCCAATTCGTCGTAGAAGGCAGCCGTTATTCGCTAATATCGGAAGCTGTTTCGGATTCCACCGCGAGGAGAACAGATGGTTTGGTGACGCGAGCGGCGTTTTTCAGATAGGGATGAGAAGGCCGGTCTCCAGCGGGATGCGATGAGCCACCCGTACAGACAAGGACATGCCAGACCGGTGCTCACAGGCGAGGGTTCGCTTTGCCGCTCCAAAAACCGGGCGCCATTCTCGATGCAGTCGACAAGCGTATCGCAGCTTTCGTCTTCATGGGAGGACCACAGTCAAACCGTCAATACGTCCTCTTCTCCGACTCACCACGCATGGTGTCGGCTCGTAAGGGCATGGATCTAACGAAGGTCGAGCAAACGAGGCAGTTAATTTCCAGTTGCCGGCGGATATAGTTTTGAAACGGAGGATAATTTCGAATGTGGCGGGAACTGAAACCGCCCTGACCAGCACTATCCGTCTTCAGCCGTGGCAATCCGCCATTTTTGAATAATAAGTGGCACAATGCCGGCGGCTACTTTCGACGCCACACTGTAGCCGTCGACGCTCTCGGGCACGTTGCATCCGGCGTTGTCGCGCGAAAAACAAATGAGAGGCATACAAACCCCAGTGCTAGTTTGTTCATCCTGTTTCCGGAAAATGAGCTTGGTTGTCTCCATACCTCCTCACAACGCAAGCAGACGCGCAACAGGAAACCACTGTTACCGTTTTTCGGCTTGGGTCGGGGCGAATCGTCTCTTAGATCTTCGCGCCCATTGAACGCGTGAATAGCATTCGACAATCCCCGAGCGTCGCAACCGTGGCATGAGCCCGATTCTCTTGATTGGCTGTTCTGTACGAGTGGGCTCCACAGAACAGCCAACATGTCGAGACGTGGGTTTACTTCT
>Ga0208220_1000073_pt1 | contig 35769 bp, 33 predicted proteins | sample NGESurdeep092012_9_FD_184484 | JGI IMG/M metagenome (GOLD analysis project Ga0208220, IMG submission 184484) | Arctic peat soil microbial communities from Barrow, Alaska - NGEE Surface sample F53-1 deep-092012 (SPAdes) | ecosystem: Environmental > Terrestrial > Soil > Wetlands > Peat ...
CGGGCTAACGGTGTGCAACCCGGCCAGCGGGGGCGCAACTGGGCGCAAAACGGGGCGGAATGTTAGCGCGACTACGCGATGCCGGCCAGCAGGGCGCGCAGCAGGTCCCATTCCTCCTCGTCATCAGGGCTGCCCAGGTGGCGGCGGCGGAAGCGGCTAACCCCGGAGGCTATATCGGACAGGTCCCAGCGAATGCGGTAGAGCTCGAGCATCGGTGGCAGCGGGGTCACACCGGTCGCGCCCGCGTAGGCGGCCAGGATGGAGCCATCGCCGGGGTCCAGGCTCCACAGGTCGCGTTCCGGGGGCGCCACCGCGACGGTGTCCCAGTCGATGAGCAGCCAGCCGCCGGAGGTCAGCATCGTGTTGCCGGGATGTGGCTCGCCGTGCGTCAGCACGGCCCGGGAGGGCCGGGCCCGGCCCTGCGGGACCAGTTCGTCGTAGCGGGCGATCAGCCGCCGGAGCGCTGCCGCGTGCTCGGCGACCAGGAGCGCGGCCGGACGCGCATAGGGACCGCAGTCCGCGTCGTCGCCCGCCCGCAAGCCGCCGCCGCGCAGGGCCGCCACCAGCTCGTCGCGGTGCGGGATCGCGAAATCGTCCGCCAGGGCGTGCCGCCGGGCCGCGGCCGGAGCCGTGTGGACGGCGGTGACCAGGTCCAGCACGGCCCGCCGGTGCGCGGGCCCGGAAAACTCGCCCCACTCGAAGCTCTGCCCGTCGACGAATGGGTACAGCGCGACGGCGAACCGGTCGTCGGCCCGGGCCAGCGGCTCGCCGTCGCGGGCGGGGACCGGCGCCAGCACGAAGGACGCGCCGCAGGCCCGCAGGTCCCGGGCGGCGGCGAGGGAGGCGCGCAGCCGGCCGAACGCCGCGTCCAGCGGGTCGCCCGGCGAGTGCCGCTTGACCTCCAGGTCATCGGCGGTGACAAACCAGCGGGTGCCCGCGGCGTCGGTGACTTCCCAGTGGTGGCTGCCGAAGCCGACAGTCCGGTAGGCCAGGGCGGCGACCGTCAGTTCCCAGCCGCGCGCCAGCGTCGCCGCGAGAACCACCGGGGCGAGATCTTCCGGTGGGCTCAGCACATCCTTACCGTAGAGCGGCCGCGCGCCGCGAGCTTTAGCTCCCCAACTTCCCGGCCGCCGAACTATATTTTAGAATCTTATTCTATTACACTGGACGGCGCCGGCTCGCCGGCGGGGTAATGGCACCAGCGATGCCCTCGGTCATCTCCGTGGGCCGGCGATCTGCTGTGGAGGACGCGGTGGCCTGGGATTTCTCGACCGAGCCGGAGTTCCAGGCGCAACTCGACTGGGTCGAGGCGTTCTGCCGCGAGGAAGTAGAGCCGCTCGATCTCGTATTTCCGGGCGCCGCGTACTCGCGCGACCCCAAGGCCCGGGCGCTGGCCGATCCGCTCAAGCAGCAGGTGAAGGACCGGGGCCTGTGGGCCCTGTTCCTCGACCGCGAGCTCGGCGGCCCCGGTTTCGGGCAGCTCAAGCTGGCGCTCCTCAACGAGATCCTGGGCCGCTACCGCTCGGCCCCGGTGGTCTTCGGCACGGCCGCGCCCGACACCGGGAACATGGAGATGCTGGCCGCCTACGGCACGCCGGACCAGAGACAGCAGTGGCTGTACCCGCTGCTGAACCAGGAGATCTTCTCGGCCTACTCCATGACCGAGCCCGAGGGCGGCTCCGACCCGACCCAGTTCAAGACCCACGCTACGCGGGACGGCGACGAGTGGGTCATCAATGGCGAGAAGTGGTTCACCAGCGCCGGCGCCCGGGCCGACATCATCTTCGTGATGTGCACCAACGGCATGTTCGTGGTCCCGCGACAGGCGCCCGGCGTCGAGATCATGGAGTACCCGGCCGCCCACAACCACATCCGCTATACCGACGTGCGCGTCCCGTCCGGCCACCTGCTGGGGCCGCAGGACGGCGCCCGGGTGCTGGCGCAGCGCCGCCTGGGCGGCGGCCGCATCCACCATGCGATGCGCACCGTGGCCCAGGTCAAGCTGGCCTTCGACATGATGTGCGAGCGCGCGCTCAGCCGCCAGTCGCATGGCAGGGTGATCGCCGACCACCAGATGGTGCAGGAGGCGATCGCCGACTCCTACGCCGACATCAACATGCTGCGGCTGCTGGTGCTGTGGACGGCATGGACGATCGACAACTCCAGCACGCAGCAGGCTCGCACCCAGATCTCCGCCTGCAAGTACACCTGCGCCCGGGTGCTGCGCGAGGTGTCCTACCGGGCGCTGCACATCATGGGCTCCCTCGGCACGACCAGCCTGACGCCGCTGCAGGCCATGTGGGCCGGCGCCCCGACCATGGCGATCGCCGACGGCGTGGACGAGGTGCACAAGGTCACCGTCGCCCGCAACGTCCTCAAGGGCTACGAGCCGCACCCCGGCCTGTGGCCCACCGAGTACCTGCCCGCCAAGCGCGACGAGGCGCGGAAGAAATACGCTCGCCTGCTCGCCGCCGATCCGGACCTCGCCGCCTGGGCCGACCGGGCCGCGCGCGCCGCGGCGCGGGCCTGAGCATGGAAATCGAGCGGCGGGTCGCGGTCGTCACCGGGGGCGCGAGCGGCATCGGCCGCTCGCTCTGCCTGGCCTTCGCCCAGCGGGGCGCCGAAGCGGTCGTCGTCGCCGATCTCGACGGGCCGGGCGCGGCACAGGTCGCGGCGCAGCTCGAGGCCGACGGCCACCGGGCCCTGGCGGTGACCGCGGACCTGGCCCGGCCGGCCGACGCCCAGGCCCTCGTCGACCGGGCGCAGGACGCGTTCGGGCGGATCGACCTGTTCTGCTCCAACGCCGGCATCATCGTGGGCGGCGGCGTCGACCTGCCGGACGAGGCCTGGTCGCGGATGTGGGACGTCAACGTGCACAGCCACGTCTACGCGGCGCGGGCGGTGCTGCCGGGGATGCTGGCCCGCGGCGAGGGATACCTGCTGTTCACCGCGTCGGCCGCCGGCCTGCTGACCCAGCTCGGCTCCGCGCCGTACGCGGTGACCAAGCACGCGCTGGTCGCGCTCGCCGAATGGCTGTCGATCACCTACGGGAACCAGGGCATCGCCGTGTCCTGCCTGTGCCCCCAGGCCGTGAGCACCAACCTGCTGGCCACGAGCAGCCGCCAGGTCGGCGCGGCCCCGCCGTCTTCCGCCAGCCGGGGCGGGTCGACGCAGGCCGCCGTGGATGGCGTGCTCACCCCCGAGCAGGTCGCCGCGTGTGTCCTGGCGGGACTCGCCGACGAGCGCTTCCTGATCCTGCCGCATCCGGAGGTGGCCACCTACGAGCGGCGGCGGGCCGACGACCGGGAACGGTGGCTGCGGGGCATGCGCCGGATGCAGGCCCGGCTGACCGGGAGCAGGTAACCGCCGTGACCGACGGCACTCACCCACAGGGCATCAATACCCCCCTAGTAACGCAATGGTTGCTCGACCATGTCGACAACCTCGCCGCCCCTTTCGCCTTCGAGCTCGTGGCCGGCGGCCGGTCCAACCTGACCTACGCGGTGACCGACGCCGCCGGCCGGCGGGTCGTCCTGCGCCGCCCGCCCATGAGTCACGTCCTGTCGACCGCCCACGACATGGGCCGGGAGCACCGCATCATCTCGGCCCTGTGGGCCACGCCCGTGCCCGTGCCCGCGGCCCTGGCCTACTGCGGCGACGAGGCCGTCAACGGGCGGCCCTTCTACGTCATGGACTTCGTCGACGGGTACATCCTGCGCAGTGCGGCGCAGACGGAGGCCGCCCTGGACGAGGCGACTCGCAAGGAGGCCGGCGAGGATCTCATCAACGTCCTGGTCGCCCTCCACCAGGTGGACATCGACGCCGTCGGGCTCGGCGGCCTCGCGCGCCGCGACGGTTACCTCGAGCGGCAGCTGCGCCGCTGGCACGGGCAGTTCCAGCAGTCCCAGCAGCAGGCGCGGGAAGCCGGCGTCTACCGGCCAGTGCCGCTCGTCGAGGAGGTCCACCAGCAGCTGGCCGGCCGGGTGCCGGCGCAGCACGGCGCCGCCGTCGTGCACGGCGACTATCGCCTCGACAACACCGTCCTGTCCGCCGACGGCCGGATCGCAGCGGTGCTGGACTGGGAACTGTGCACGCTGGGCGATCCGCTGGCCGACGTCGGCACCGTGCTGATGTACTGGGCGCAGCCCGCCACCGAGCTGCCCGGCTTTCCCAGCCCGGCGCAGCTGGCCGGTCGTTATGCCGCCGGCTCGGGACGGGACCTCGCCGACCTGCCCTTCTACCTGGCCTTCGCGCACTGGAAGCTGGCCTGCATCCTCGAGGGCGTCTACGTCCGCTACGCCGCCCGCGCCATGGGGGGCGGCCACGAGGACGCCGACGCCCTGGGCGCCGGCGTCCTGGACCATGCCCGCCTGGCCCTGGCGGCCCTTCGGCCGTGAACTCGACAAGCCCATTCGGTCCGGCGCGGATATATGACCTTATTGACCGCAAAAGTTTTACCCGTGCGTAAACCGGGTACGGCCTGCCATCGATCGCATGTGCACCGATAACGCTCGTGGCTAGCCCGCGGCCGTCGAGGAGGCGCCTGATGGCAACGCCGGCATCAGTCAGCGAGGGCCAGGGGGAGGTCCCGTCCGCCCGCCCGTGGGAGCCGCGGCTCGGCCACGAACTGGTCGCGGAGTTCTTCGGCACGATGATGATCCTGCTGTTCGGGATCGGCGTGGTCGCCCAGGTGGTCACCAGCGGTGGCGGCCTCGGTGATCATGACAGCATCGCCTGGTCCTGGGGCCTGGGCGTGATGCTGGGGGTCTACGTGGCGGGCCGGGTCAGCGGGGCGCACCTGAATCCGGCGGTGACGCTGGCGTTCGCGACCTTCCGCGGTTTCCCCTGGCGCAAGGTGGCGCCGTATGTGCTGGCGCAGACGGCGGGCGCGTTCATCGCGGCGCTGGCCGTGCGGTGGGACTACACCGAGGTGCTGGCCAAGTTCGATCCCGGTCACACCCTCAAGACCCAGTTCGTGTTCTCGACGCTGCCGGGAAACGGCAGCGCTCCCGTCAGCGACCTAGGCGGGCTCCGGGACCAGATCATCGGCACGGCGATCCTGCTCTTCCTCATCTTCGCGATCACCGATAGCCGTAACACGTCCCCGGGAGCCAATCTCGCCCCGTTCATCATCGGACTGCTCGTGGTGGGCATCGGGATGGCCTTCGGCACGGACGCGGGCTACGCCATCAACCCGGCGCGTGACTTCGGGCCTCGTCTCGCCGAGTTCCTGACCGGTTACCACCATGCCTGGCGCGATCAGTATGGGCACCTGTATTTCTGGGTGCCCATCATCGGCCCGCTCATCGGCGCGGTGCTGGGGGCAGGCCTCTACCACTACTGCGTCGGACAGTTCCTGCCCGCGGAGGTCGAGGCCGTACCAGAGTGAACAGCCTGCCCGAGTGAACAGCCCGCCAAGCCAAGGAGGAGCTCATGCCAGATTTCGTCGGCGCCGTCGATCAGGGCACCACCAGCTCCCGGTTCATGCTCTTCGATCACTCCGGCAACGAGGTGGCCAAGCATCAGCTGGAGCACGAGCAGATCCTGCCCCGGCCGGGCTGGGTGGAGCACAACCCGGTCGAGATCTGGGAGCGGACCACCTCGGTCATCCAGACGGCGCTGAACGGGGCCGGCCTGGGACCCTCGGACCTGGCGGCGCTCGGGATCACCAACCAGCGCGAGACGGCCGTCGTGTGGAACCGCAAGACCGGCCGACCCTATTACAACGCCATCGTCTGGCAGGACACCCGCACGGACCGCATCGCCAGCGCGCTGGACCGCGACGGCCGCGGCGACGTGATCCGCCGCAAGGCCGGCCTGCCGCCCGCGACGTACTTCTCGGCCGGGAAGGTGCAGTGGATCCTCGAGAACGTCGACGGGGTGCGCGAGGCCGCGCGCAACGGTGAGGCCATCTTCGGCAATACCGATTCCTGGGTGATCTGGAACCTCACCGGCGGCCCCGACGGCGGCTCGCACGTGACCGACGTGACGAACGCCAGCCGCACGATGCTCATGAACCTGGAAACGCTGGACTGGGACTCCGAACTGCTCGGCTTCTTCGACATCCCGCGCGCGATGCTGCCGGAGATCCGGCCGTCCTCGGCGCCGGAGGGCTACGGCGAGATCCGCGGGCCCGCCGCGGTCCGGGGCGTGCCGCTCACCGGCGACCTCGGCGACCAGCAGGCGGCCACCGTCGGGCAGGTGTGCTTTGCCGTCGGCGAGGCCAAGAACACCTACGGGACCGGCAACTTCATGCTGCTCAACACCGGGGAGGAACTGGTCCGCAGCGAGAACGGGCTGCTCACGACTGTGTGTTACCAGTTTGGCGACGGCAAGCCCGTCTACGCCCTGGAGGGATCGATCGCCGTCACGGGATCGGCCGTGCAGTGGCTGCGTGACCAGCTCGGCATCATCTCGGGCGCGGCCGAGATCGAATCGCTGGCCCGCCAGGTCAGCGACAACGGCGGGGTCTACTTCGTCCCGGCATTCTCGGGGCTGTTCGCGCCCTACTGGCGCAGCGACGCCCGCGGGGTCATCGTCGGGCTCTCGCGCTTCAACACCAACGCTCATCTCGCCCGGGCCACGCTGGAGGCCATCTGCTACCAGAGCCGCGACGTCAGCGACGCCATGGAGTCCGATTCCGGCGTGCACCTGGAGGTGCTCAAGGTCGACGGCGGGGTCACCGCGAACGACCTGTGCATGCAGCTGCAGGCCGACATTCTCGGCGTGCCGGTCAGCCGGCCCGTCGTGGCCGAGACGACCGCGCTCGGCGCCGCCTACGCGGCCGGGCTGGCCACCGGGTTCTGGTCTAACACCGACGAGCTCAAGGCCAACTGGAACGAGTCCCGGCGCTGGGAGCCACAATGGGACCAGCAGCAGCGGGAAGACGGTTACGCCGGCTGGAAGAAGGCGGTGCAGCGTACGCTGAACTGGGTGGAGGTCGACTGATCTGGTGGTAGCGGACCGGTGGTAGGGAAACCTTGGTAGCGGATATGTCCCCGGCGTCCCGGGAGGACGCGGTCGCCCGGATGACCGAGCATGAGGTCGACGTGCTCGTCATCGGCGGCGGGGTGGTGGGCGCCGGCTGCGCGCTCGACGCCGTCACGCGCGGCCTGACCACGGTGCTCGTCGAGGCACGCGACTGGGCCAGCGGTACCTCCAGCCGGTCGAGCAAGCTCATCCACGGCGGGCTGCGGTACCTGGAGATGCTCGACTTCGGCCTGGTCCGGGAGGCCCTGACCGAGCGGGGCCTGCTGCTGGACCGCATCGCCCCCCATCTCGTGCGGCCAGTGCCGTTCCTGTATCCGCTGCGACACCACTGGGAACGCGCCTACGTGGGCGCGGGGGTGGCCCTCTACGACGCGATGGCCTTCACGTCGGGCACGGCGCACGGCCTGCACCACCACCGGCACCTGACCCGCAAGAAGGCCCTGCGGGAGGCGCCGTGCCTGCGCAGCGATGTCCTGACCGGCGCCGTGCAGTACTGGGACGCGCAGGTGGACGACGCCCGGCACACGCTGACCGTCGTGCGGACCGCCGCCTCCTTCGGCGCCCTGGTGGCCAACCGGATGCAGGTCACCGGCTTCCTGCGGCAGGGCGAGCGGGTGACGGGCGCGACGATGACCGACCTGGAGACCGGCGCCAGGTTCGAGGTCCGCGCCCGGCAGGTCATCAACGCCACCGGCGTGTGGACCGATGACACCCAGGCCCTGGCCGACACCCGCGGCCAGTTCCACGTGCGGGCCTCCAAGGGCATCCATCTCGTGGTGCCCCGGGACCGGCTGCAGTCCACCACCGGGATCATCCTGCAGACCGAAAAGAGCGTGCTGTTCGTCATCCCCTGGGGACGGCACTGGATCATCGGGACGACCGACACCGACTGGGGACTGGAGAAGGCCCACCCGGCCGCGAGCTCCAGCGACATCGACTACCTGCTCGAGCACGTCAACGCCGTCCTCAACTCCCCGCTCACCAGGGAAGACGTCGAAGGCGTCTACGCCGGCCTGCGGCCGCTGCTGAGCGGCGAGTCGGAGTCGACCTCGAAGCTGTCGCGCGAGCACGTGGTCGGTCACCCGGTGCCCGGCCTGGTCGTCGTCGCCGGCGGCAAGTACACGACCTACCGCGTGATGGCCGCCGACGCCATCAACGAGGCGGCCCGCGGGCTGGACGCCCGGGTGCCGGACTCCTGCACGGACACGGTGCCCCTGATCGGCGCGGATGGCTACCGCGCGCTGTGGAACCAGCGCCGGGCGCTGGCCGTGACGGCCGGCGTGCACCCCGTCCGCGTCGAGCACCTGCTCAACCGCTACGGATCCTGCGTCCATGAGCTGCTGGCGATGCTGCGGGCGGATCCGTCGCTGGCGGAGCCGCTGCCCGGCGCGGATGACTACCTGCGGGTGGAGGCCCGCTACGCCGTCACGCACGAGGGCGCCCGGCACCTGGACGACGTGCTGGCCCGGCGCATGCGCGTCTCGATCGAGGCCTGGGACCGCGGCGTGGCCGCGGCCCAGACCGTCGCCGACCTGATGGCGGGCCCGCTGAGCTGGGACGATGAGCAAAAGCAGCGGGAGATTGACCACTACCTGGCGCGGGTGGCGGCCGAGCGCGATTCGCAGACCAAGCCCGACGACCACACCGCCGAGGCCGCGCGGCTCGGCGCGCCCGACATCGCGATCCGCTGGGTCTAGCGTAGATCTCACTTCACCGACGAGATGGGGCGCAGCGATGGCCAGGGCAGTGCGATTTGACCGCTACGGCGGCACGGAGGTCCTGTACGTAGCGGACGTCGAGGTGCCGTCCGCGGCGGCCGGCGAGGTGGTCGTCCAGGTCCGGGCCGCCGGGATCAACCCCGGCGAGGCCTCGATCCGCGCGGGTTACCTCGACTCGAGGTGGCCGGCGACCTTCCCGTCGGGCGAGGGCAGTGACCTGGCCGGCGTGGTCAGCGCGGTGGGCGACGGCGTGACGGAGTTCGGGGTCGGCGACGAGGTGCTGGGCTGGTCGTGGCAGCGCTCCAGCCATGCGCAGTACGTCGCGGTGCCCGTCGGCCAGCTCATCGGCAAGCCCGCCGGCCTGTCCTGGCCGGTGGCGGGCTCGATGTACGTGGTCGGCGTGACCGCGTACGCGGCGGTACGCGCGGTGTCGCCCGGACCAGGCGACACGGTGGTGGTGTCCGCCGCCGCGGGCGGCGTCGGCTCGGTGGTGGTGCAGCTACTGAGGGTCAGGGGCGCGAGCGTGATCGGCATCGCCTCGCCGCCGCACCACGCCTGGCTGACCTCGCTGGGCGTGACGCCGGTGGCCTACGGCGACGGCCTGGCCGACCGGATCCGGGCGGCCGCCCCGGACGGCGTGGACGCCTTCATCGACCTGTTCGGGCCCGAGTACGTCCGGCTCGCCGTCGAGCTCGGCGTGCCGCGGGACCGGATCGAGACCATCATCGCCTACGACGCGGCCAGCGAGTACGGAGCCAAGGCGCAGGGCAGTTCCGACGCCTCGACGACCGACGTCCTGGCGGAGATGACCGAGCTGGTGGCGGCGGGCCAGATCGAGATCCCGATCGCGGCCACCTACCCTCTCGATGAGGTCCGGCAGGCCTACACCGAGCTGGAGAAGCGGCACACTCGCGGCAAGATCGTCCTGATTCCCTGACCCGGCCGCCCGGCGCCCTCGTCGGCCAGCACCGGGCTGCCCGGTCAGGGCTAGGATGGCGCGTCATGAGACGAATGCTCGTGACCGGGGGCGCCGGGTTCATCGGCGCTAACTTCGTTCAGTACACGGTGCGCCAGCACCCGGATTACGAGGTCCGGGTCCTGGACGCCCTGACCTACGCCGGCAACCCCGCCAGCCTGGCCCCCGTCGCCGGGCAGGTCGCGCTGGTCGAGGGCGACATCTGCGACGCCGAGCTGGTGGACGTCCTCGTGGCGGAGTCGGACGTGGTCGTCCACTTCGCCGCCGAGTCGCACGTCGACAACTCCCTCCACGACCCCGAGCCGTTCGTCCGCACCAACATCGTGGGCACCTACACGATCCTGGAGGCCGTCCGCCGCCACGATCGCCGGCTGCACCACATCTCCACCGACGAGGTGTTCGGCGACCTGGCCCTCGACTCGGCCGACCGGTTCACCGAGCGGACCCCCTACGACCCGTCCAGCCCGTACTCGGCCTCCAAGGCCAGCTCGGACATGCTCGTGCGGGCCTGGGTGCGGTCCTACGGAGTGGCCGCCACCCTGTCAAACTGCGCCAACAACTACGGCCCCTACCAGCACGTGGAGAAGTTCGTCCCGCGCCAGATCACCAATGTGCTGGTGGGCGCCCGGCCCAAGCTGTACGGCGCCGGGGCGAACGTCCGCGAGTGGACACATGTCGATGACCACAACGCGGCGGTGCACCTGATCCTCGAACAGGGCGCCCCGGGAGAGACCTACCTCATCGGATCGGGCGACGAGCGCAGCAACCAGCAGATCCTGGAGCTGATCCTGGAGCAGATGCACCAGCCGTCCGACGCCTACGATCACGTGCCCGACCGCCCCGGACACGACCTCCGGTACGCCAACGACTCCACCAAGATCCGCACCGAGCTGGGCTGGGAGCCGCGCTTCGGCGACTTCCCGGCCGGGCTCGCGGCGACCATCGACTGGTACCGCGCCAACGAGTCCTGGTGGCAGCCGCAGAAGGACGCCGCCGAGGCCCGATACGCCCTCCTGGGACGCTGAACCTGTAGAAATTCGTGAGTGGTTCGGCTTACCCCTGCGGGGATGGGGGTGATGCGAACCACTCAGGAAATCGGTCGGTCGGCGTGCCGGCGAACAAGCTCAGTCAGGGCGGTGAGCTCGGTGGCCAGTCCCTCACGGCCCGGTCCGGTGATGCGGACCCAGGTCCGCGGCCGGCGCCCGGAATAACCCTTCTCCACCTGGACCAGGCCCGCCTCCTCCAGCACGGTGAGGTGCCGGGACAGGTTGCCGGGGGTCAGGCCGAGCGCCTCACGCAGGTAGCCGAACTCGGCGCGCTGCGCCTCGGCGGTGATGGTGAGGATGCCGAGCCGGTGCCGCTGGTGGACCGTCTCGTCCAGGCCGTTGGTGGGGTGCTGGTCGGCGGTCATGCCGCGATCCGGTGCCGCCGCTGCGCCGCGAAGGTGCCTGCCCCCGAAAGCAGAAGCACCGCGGCGGGCAGCAGGACATTCGGCAGCGCCTCGCTGCCCGGCGCGACGGTCCAGCCGATCCGGTACAGAACGTTCGACACGTCATAGAGGCTCGCTAGTAGCGCGGTGCCGGTATAGACGACGCCGATGACCGTCAGGGCCCAGCTCCGCTCGGCCCAGGCCAGCGCCAGCAGGCCGACGGCGATGATCAGGAACGGGAACGTGCCCCGGATCACCAGGTCGCCCGGCCAGAGCACCCGCAGCCCATGCAGCCAGTGCAGGCTGTGCGGATGCTGCACGTTCGACAGCGGCGGGATCACGATGGCCGCCACGAGGAGAACCGTGGTGGTGATCAGGTAGGCGCGGGCCGGGGTGGCCAGGCCGACCCGCCGGGCGTGCCACCAGTACCACAGCTGAGTCGCCAGCAGGCCGCCCAGCAGTGCGGCGATCCAGTAGTACGCCAGGTAGCCCTGTGTCAGGAAGCCTGGGAAATCGCCCAGGAACGGCAGCGCCGGGACGGCTGTGCTGGTTTCGAAGACGCCCGTTCCCCTGGGCACGTTCTGAACGTAAAACGGGACGGACGCGCACGTCAGCAGGCCGAACAGGACGAGGGGGAACCAGTAGGCATGCCGGGCGGCCCTGGCCTGGCGGCGCAGCACCTTCATCTGCGCCAGCAACTCCGGCTGGCTGCCGAGCCGTTCGGGGCTCTCGCCGTCGCCGGCTTCGTTACTGCCCGCACTCGCCGGCTCATGGCCGTCTTCGGCCATCACTGCCTCCTGGGTTCGGTGGCCGCCCCGAAGCCGGAGCTGAGCGGCTCACGTCTCGGACTTGAACTCTGGCCAATAGATTTGCATAGCAAACTTATTGGCGCAAGAGCTGAGATGGCATGAGCTACGCGGTCAGGTCTGCGTCAACTCAGGGCGCTCAAGCCCGGAGCGGCCGCGGCGCCAGCGGCGCATGAAGGGGGATCTGCCCCCCGGATCGCGGAGCCGGACACCTTGCCTGCGCAGCGAGGCCCCGACCGTCTGGGCCGGCGTCCCGGAGAGCAGCTCGATATGGCGCAGCCCGAGCCCGCAGCCGACATAGAGTTCCGCTGCCAGCTCAGGGCTCACGGGCAGACTGGCCGGGAAGCGCTCCCAGATCGGGCCGCCGGCCTGGACAGGAGTGACGGCATGCCGCGCCAGCGCCCGGCGGACGAGCGGATCGGCGTAGATCGCGTCGACGAGCTTGATCTCCGCCGGGCCGTACCGCTGCGCATCGGGCCTCGAGTGCGCACACTCACGCCGCGCGCGTGCAGCCAGTCGCGAATCGTCCGGGACGGAATGCCGGTCAGCGCGGCTATAGCGGTCGAGCTCATGCCACGGTGCACATAGAGATCCTTGATGAGCTCGGCTCGAGGATCCGGCTGGCGCCTGCGCCCGGCGCCTCGTGGCTTGACCACGATCCCTGCATTACGGACAATGCGGCCGACTCGCTGCCGGCCGACTCCGACAATCTCAGCCACTTGGTACGTCGAGAGCTGCTCGCACTCGTAAGAGGTGACAGACGTGCTCCACCAGGCTCGCGTCAGGCAGGCGACCCGGGACCGCACCGGGAGATCGCGGAGACGTCGAGGCACTGGCATGCGGGCAGAGGCCCGCCGAGGGACTCGGGGACACCGCGCCAACCTCCTGCCACTGGCAGGGACCGTTGGCGGCGTGTCCGCGTTTTACGGCGAGCCCCTCCGCCGATGACCCTGAGAATAATCGATACGGCCCGAACTGGCTCGGCCAGGAGCCGGCGCATCGGCCCGGCGCGGCGCGGATAGATCCGGTCGGGCCGTGCAGGCCGGATCCCGTCTCGCCCATCGTCGATGGGCTGCATATTATGAAGAGCACGGCGATGGATCCCGCCGGAGCGTTGCGTGACGCTCGAACGCCAACTGGCCGATGGTTCCTGTCCCTGAGTGAACGTATGGAGGACAGGCAATGTTGGCATCAGCTTCGTGGCCTGCCAAGCCCGCCACTGCGAGCATCGAGCTGCGCTGTTCAGCCATCTTGTTCCGGCAACGCACCGTGCTCCTCGTGCACCGCACGAGTGGCGGAGCAGACGACTGGGTTCTGCCCGGCGGCACCCCGCGCCAGGGCGAGAGCATGGCAGCGTGCGCCCGTCGCGAGGTGCGGGAGGAAACGGCGATGTCGGCAGAGCCCACCGGGGTGGCCTTCGTCGTGGAAGCGAGCGAGACGGGGTCCGGCGCGCATACCGTGGACCTGGTCTTCGTGGCCAGGGAATACGGGCCTCAGAATTCGCCCAGGTGCGTCGAGCCGGGCCCGGAACCGCAGTTCGTCCCTGTCGCCCAGTTGAGCGAGATCGATCTGCGGCCGCCGCTCAGCGGCCATCTGCGCGGGCTGTTCTCCCGGCGCCTGCCCTACGCGCCCTACCTCGGCAACCTGTGGCGCCCGCCCGCAGGCTCGGATGGCTGCGCCCCATCGCTCGGAGAGTCCTCGCCATGACCGAACCGTCTGCGGGACCGGCTGCGCTCAGCTCGGCCACTCGCCGGTGCACGGGAAATGCCACAGAGCCCGTGACCTTCGGCAGCATTCTCTTTCTCGGCGACGTCAGGCCGACACCAGGTCAGCTCGATGAGCCTCAGTTCTTCCGCGACCTGAATATCGACCAGATCGTCGACTCCGTCGTAGCCGGCCGCGAATTCTATGACCTGCGGCCCTTCTTTCATGCCCCGCTGACCGACGTCGACGCCATTCATTACCGGCATGAGGTGCTGCGGGACCTTGAGCGCCCGGCGCTTCGGGACGGAATTGATGAGTTCGCCGAGAAGATGCGGCACATGCGCGACTGCCTGACCATGGCCGCCAAACTGCGGTACCGGTATCAGAAGGAACGACTGTTCCTGGATGCGGTCATGACCTACGGCGCCGCCGTCAGCTCGCTGGCGAGGGACCTGCGACTGGGCAGCCCGTCGTCACGCGGCTTGCTGGCTTTCCGAGAGTGCGTCGCGGCCTACGCCGACTCTGGCGGCTTCGCCGATCTCTACGCAGAGGCAAGTCAGCTGGACAAGAACCTGTCCGGCATCAAGTACTGCCTGAACATTAAGGGCAACCGGGTCAGGGTCAGTAAGTATGCGGACGAGCTCGATTACAGCAACGAGGTAAGGGAAACCTTCGAGAAGTTCAGGCAGGGTGACGTAAAGGACTACCGGACCAGATTCAGCACCCTCCTGGAGATGGACCACGTCGAGGCCGGCATCCTGCAGCTCGTCGCCCGGCTCTACCCGCAGGTATTCCAGGCCCTCGACGCCTTCTGCGAGCGGTACCAACGCTACGCCGACGATGTGGTTAACCGGTTCGACCGGGAGGTTCAGTTTTACCTGGCCTATCTCGACTACCTCGCCCCGCTGCGGAAGACCGGCCTCAGCTTCTGCTATCCGGACGTGTCGGCCGACACGAAGGAGGTCTACGTGGCCGATACCTTCGACCTCGCGCTCGCCAGGAAGCTCGTCTCAGACCACGCGCCCCTCGTCGGTAACGACGTTCGCCTGCAGGGTGCCGAACGTCTCCTGGTCATAACCGGCCCGAATCAGGGCGGCAAGACGACGTTCGCGCGGACCTTCGGGCAGCTGCACTATCTCGCCAGCATCGGCTGCCTGGTACCGGGCCGCGACGCCAGGGTATTCCTCGCGAGAGACCTGCTCACTCATTTCGAGCGGGAAGAAGACCTGAGCAACCTCAGCGGCAAGCTGCAGGATGATCTCCAGCGAATTCACCGGCTCCTGCAACGAGCCACCGGCAGCAGCGTCATCATCCTGAACGAGATCTTCACATCGACGACGCCAGCAGACGGCCTGTATCTCAGCATGAAGATCCTGAAGCAGGTAGCCGCGCTGGAGTCACTGTGCGTCTGCGTGACCTTCCTGGACGAGCTCGCGTCATTCAGCCCTACCACGGTGAGCATGGTCAGCATGGTCGTTACTGAGAACCCCGCGCAGCGGACATTCAAGGTCATCCGGCGCCCGGCGGATGGTTTCGCGTACGCGGCCGCGATTGCCGACAAGTACGGCCTGACGTATGACAGGGTGAAAGCGCGGGTGTCGGCATGAAGTCGTTTCTGCTGCACCGGGACGAAGACTTCGACATCGAGCGGGAGCTGCCGCCGAATGCCGCTGCGCTCAGCCAGGACCTGGAACTCGATACCCTGCTGAATGCCATGTCCGGCGGCGATGAATTCCTCTTCGGGGTGGCCCGCACTGTTCTCTTCTCGAGCCTGGCGGCGCCGGAGGATATCCTGTACCGCCAGGATGTCCTGAGCGACTGCATCCGCCAGCCGGAAATCGTGACGCAGGTCTACTCGATCGCGGCCGAGGCGATCCGGGCCGAGAAGCAGGTCTACCGAGGGATCTTCAGCAGCCCGGGCTATGTCCTGCACCGGGCCATCGAAGTGCTGCAACTCTACGTCGGCGTACTCAGACAGCTACGGGGTATCGCGGACGAGCATGCCGCCGAGTTCGCCTCGGCGGGGTTCACCAGGTTCTTCGACATGCTGCGCGGCGAGCTCGATGACACTTACTTCGCGGTCATCGAGGAACACCTCCGGCAGCTGCGGTTCCGGGACGGAGTGCTGGTCAGCGCCCGGCTAGGCCGGGGCAATATCGGCGCGGACTACGTACTCCGCAAGCCGAATCCGATCCGGCAGAGCCTTGTGAGCCGACTGTCGGGCAGGGGCCGGCCCGGCTATGTCCTCACCATCGCCGATCGCGATGAAAGCGGGCTCCGGACCCTGTCAGACCTGGGAGACAGGGGCGTCAACCTGGTCGCCAACGCGCTGGGGCAGTCCACCGATCACATTCTCAGCTTCCTCACAATGGTGCGGCGGGAACTCGGGTTCTATGTTGGCTGCCTTCACCTGCACGACCAGCTCACCCAGAAAGGGGAGCCGGTGTGCTTTCCCGTCCCACTCGCGGCCGGCAAACAGGCGCTCTCCGCAGACGGCCTGTACGACACGTGCCTAACCCTGCGCGTCGAGCAGCGGGTTGTGGGCAATGACCTGAATGCCGACGGGAAGACGCTCGTGCTGATCACCGGCGCAAACCAGGGCGGGAAGTCAACGTTCCTGCGGAGCATCGGCCTGGCGCAGCTGATGATGCAATGCGGCATGTTCGTTTCCGCGGAATCGTATAGCGCTAATATCTGTGCCGGTGTTTTCACGCACTATAAGCGCGAAGAAGACGCCACCATGACCAGCGGTAAGCTCGACGAGGAACTGGGCAGGATGAGCGGTATCGTCGCCGCGATCTCGCCGAACGGCCTGCTGCTGTGCAACGAGTCATTCGCCGCGACAAACGAGCGGGAAGGCTCCGAGATAGCTCGCCACATCACCCGTGCTCTGGTGGACTCAGGCGTGAAGGTCTTCTTTGTCACGCACTTCTTCGACCTGGCGGACGGGTTCTACCGGGAGGATCTGGAGAACGCCCTGTTCCTGCGGGCGGAAAGGCAGGACGACGGCCGGCGGACATTCAGGCTGGCCGAAGGCGGACCGCTGCCGACGAGCCACGCGCAGGACGTGTATCAGCGCATTTTCGGCGAGTCCCAACCCGGATGGGGAGGCTGAGGATGCTGGCAACAGGCCGGCCCGGGGTCCTGGCTGCCCTGGACCTGCTCGATCCGCTGGCGCGCGGCCAGGATCGCGAGAAGCTGGCCGCACTGCGGGACCGGCTGGGGGCGGCACGGCTGCGCGTGCTGGTGGCCGGGGAGGCCAACCGCGGCAAGAGCACACTGATCAACGCGCTGCTGGGCCGCGAGGTCCTGCCGACGGGGGTGACCCCGCTGACCGCAGTGGCCACGACCGTCGCGCAGAGCGCTGATGAGGGCATCGAGGTCATCTTCGCCGGCGGCCACAGACAGCGATTTCCGATCGCAGCGCTCGCCGACTTCGGCACCGAACGCGGCAACCCGGGGAACTGCCGTGATGTCGACCCTGGCCGCTCGCCTGGCCCTCCCGACCATGGATGCGGCGATCTTCGCTCGACCAGGTCGCAGGGCTCTCCGTCGCAGTGTTCGTCCTCCTGAATAAGGCCGACTATCTCGATGATGCCGGGCTCCAGGAAACGCAGGAGTTCACCGCTCAGGTGGCCGGCCAGGCCGCCGGCCGGCCGGTCCGGATCTATCCGCTGTCCGCGCGCGCCGCGCTCGGCGCCGGGGAGATCCTGGCTTCGATGCGTTCGCCGCCGATTTCCTGGCCTACCTGGATACCGGCCGTAACGCCGACCTGCAGCTGTCAGTGGTCTGGCAGCTCCAGCGAATGGCACAGCTCATGCTGGACGAGGTGGCGCTCGCTGAGCGCGCGGCCCGGCTGCCCGGCGCGAGGGCGGCAGAGCGGGTCGCGGCATTCGCGGCGAGGCTCGCCATTGTCGCGGATCATGGAACTAGCGCCGAGGATCGCGCCGAGGCCGAGGCACGGCGGCTGCTGACGGCGCTCAACGCGGCAGCCGACCAGGCCGGGCCCCGGGTCTCCGCTGACCTCAGCACGCTGCTCGCCGAGGTATTCGACCAGGAACTGGCGAAAGCTGAGTCGGCCGACATCGAGCGCCGGGGCCGGGTTCGGCTGGCCGACATGATGACCGACGCCATCGAGGCCTGGCGTCAAGACCAGGTCGCTGATATCGAGGCCGGACTGGACGGGCTCTACCAACAGGTCAATCGCGAGCTGCTGGGGGAACTCGCGGCGGTCCGCGATGCCGCCGCGGATCTCCTCGGGCTCGAGCTGACGTTGCCCGCGACGGGCCTGCGGCTGGAGCCTGATCTGCATTTCCTCTACAGCTTTGACGAGCGTGCTGACCAGGCCGAGCTGCTGGCCGGGGCGGTACGCCGCCGGCTGCCGGGCGAGGCCGGCCGGCGCATCGCCCGTCAGCATCTGTCCGGGCTGGTCCCCGAGCTCACCGACCGGCAGCTCGGCCGGGCACGTTCCGACCTGCAGTACCGGCTGGCCGAATCCACCCGCCGGCTGCTGACAGATATCCGCCAAAGCCACCGCGACAGCACCGACCGGCTGACCGCGGCACTTGAGCGCTCTGCCCAGATCCGCACCCAGAGCGCGGCTGAGGGTGCACGTCAGTTGGCGGAGCTAGGTGCGCGCGAACCTTCGCTGAGGCAGGTCCTGAGACTGCTGACCTGAGACTTTCATCAAGCAGGCCGGGATGGCCGGTCAAGGCCGCGTCTCGGCCCGGAATGCCAGAGTCCTTGTCACAACTCGCGAGCCCGCAGACAATAGTGGTGGCGATGGGGCTCGCCGCAACCGCGAGAGAGCAGCTCGCTGATGGCCTCTACATCCAACTTCTGCGTCGCAGCGTTGAGGAGGCCAGGCATGAGGAGTTTCCCGACCGGTACACGTGCCGGGCTGGAATCATGATGGCGGCCCGATTCCGTCGTGTCCTGGTCGGCTGGGACGGCTCGTCCGATGCAGCCGAGGCGCTGAGCGCGGGGATCGCTATTGCGGGCACGGGCGGTCACGTCGTGGCCCTCTGCGTGGTCGGCCCCCGGCAGTATGCCGAGGCCAGCGACGGGCGCGACGATGACCGGCTGGGTATCCGGGCCAGAGCCGAAGAGACCTTCGGGCGGCTGCGCGAGCAGGATCCGTCGGCTCGCGGCGTCCGGACGAGCGTGCAGATTGTCGAGAGCAACGAGAACAAGGCTGGTCCCGTGATCTGCGCGTATGCGGCCGAGTACGCGTTCGACCTGCTTGTCCTGGGCCGCCACGGCGGGGGCGGGATAATCCGGACGCGCCTGGGCCGGATAGCTGAGACGGCGGCACATTCCAGCACGGTCCCGGTGCTTTTGCTCAGCGCGCCATGACGGGCCCCGGTCAGCTGCGGCCTGATAACAGTCGGGCCGGCCTGCCCGGCACGGCGATCGCTGGTATTGCCGCGGCTGCAGGCCTACCTCAGGTGCTGCCTCCGCGTGTATTCTAAGAACGCTTACGCGATGAGGCTCGCGTAATGCCGGGCTCGTGACCTGGCCTGGCTAATGGCCTCTACCTGCAGGGACGTCCGCGACGTCACGCCGACAGGTGGAGGTGCTCTTGCCCGTTCCGGTAATCGTGCAGATCCTGCAGAGCCTCGTGGTAGTCGCTATCGCGCCGCTCTACGCAGGGGTAATGGCGCGAGCCGAAGCGGTCGTTGAGTCCAAGCGCGGCCCCAGCGTGCTGCAGCCCTACCGCGACCTGGCGAAGCTGCTGCGCAAAGGCGAGGCCATCAGCGATCAGGCATCCTGGGTATTCCGCGTGACGCCGTTCGTGACCTTCGCCTGTTACCTGACCGTCTCGGTGATCGTCCCGGTGATTACCAATACGCCGCTGCCGCTGGCCTTCCTGGCCGACCTGATCGGCGGGGCCTTCGTCCTGGCCCTGGCCAGCTTCATGACCTCGCTGGCCGGTCTCGACACGGCTAGCCCTTACGGCGGGCTCGGGGCGAGCCGGGCCAGCTGGATCGGCAGCATGGCCGAGCCCGCGCTGATCCTGGTGTTCTTCACCGTGGGCGCGGTATCCGCATCGGACAACCCGTACCTCATGAATCATGCGATCGCGGCCTCGCCCTACGCGCTGGTACTGCCAACGCACCTGCTCGGGCTGGTGGCGTTCTTCATGCTCGTGCTGGTGGAGAACGGGCGGATCCCGATCGACAGCCACGGCGGCTCGACCGAGATCTCGATGATCGAGGAAGGCCGGGTACTGGAGTACTCCGGTCGCGGGTACGCGCTGATGAAGTGGGGCAGCTGGATGAAGCTCTTCCTGCTTTCGTCGATCTTCATGAACGTCTTCGTGCTCCCCTGGGGGCTCGGCAACGGCGCAGACCTTCCTAGCGCCCTGCTCGCCATCCCGGCCCTCCTGGGCAAGCTGGCGCTGTGCGGCCTGGCGATCGTCATCATCGACACGTCCTTCGCCAAGCTGCGGTTCTTCCGCATCGCCGAGTTTCTCGGGGCGGCATTCCTGCTCGCCCTCGTCGGGGTGGCCACCTCCTACGTGATCGGAGCCTGAGCCATGCAGAGCCTGTCGGCGACCAGCCTGCCGGGGGTGCTGCTGGACCTGGCCGGCGTGGTCATCCTGCTGCTGGCCTTCGCCTGCCTGGGCTCCAAGCTCTTCAACAGGTACGTGGCGTACTACGGCGCGCAGTCGGTGGTGCTGTCGTTCGCCGCTGGCGTCGCGGCCTACGCCTTCCATAGCGTCGAGCTGTGGATCCTGGCCGGGGCGACGCTGGCGATCAAGGGCATCGCGATCCCGGTTGCCGCTCGCCGGCTGCTCGTGCGACGGCTCCAGCTGAAGCGTGACGCGGCGCTGTCGACCGGGCTGTCGACATCGCTGATCGCCGGCGGCGCGCTCACCGCGTTCGCCTACCTGGTGACCGGGCCCCGGCTGCTGCCCCACGGCCTGGTCGCCGCAGCCGTCGTGCCGCTGTCGACGGCGGTGATCCTCCTCGGCGGCCTGGCCATGGTCGTGCGCCGGCATACGGTCGCGCAGCTCGTCGGCTGGCTGATCGTGGAAAACGGGGTGTTCCTCGGCGCGATCACGCTGGCGGCGACGTTCCCGTTCATCGTCGAGGCAGGAGTTTTCCTCGACCTCGTGGCGGGCGTGCTCATCATGCTCGTCTTCGTATCCGGGCTCACCCGCGAGCTGGCGAGCGCGAGCGCGGCCGACCTGAGGGAGCTGCACGGATGATCGTCCTAGTGGTCCTCGTCCTGGTTGGCCCGCTGGCGGGCTCGGCCGCGGCAGCGTGCGGCGCACGGGCCCGGCAGGCCGGCTGGGCGGCGGCGGCCGGCGCGGCGGTCACCCTCACGGCCGCCGTCTGGCTGCTCGTAGCCCTGCTGCACCGGACGCCGCTGCGCGGCCTCGGCGGGTTTCTGTACCTGGACACCCTGAGCTGTTTCTTCCTGCTGACCGTGGCCGGAGTGACCCTGCTGGCTTCAGTCGGCTCGGTCGCCTACCTGTCGGCGGAAGAGGACGCCGGGCGGCTCAGCACCTTCCAGGTGCGCCTCTACTTCATCTTCTTTGGCATCTTCGCATCGCTCATGCTGGCGTCCCTGGAGACCGGCAACCTCGGCCTGCTGTTCGTTCTCATCGAGGCCAGCACGCTGGCCAGCGCGGCGCTCGTCGGCCTGGAGGGCAAGGCGAGCTCGCTGGAAGCGGCCTGGAAATACGTGATCATCAGCTCGTTCGGGGTCACGATCGCCCTGGCCGGGACGCTGTTCCTCTTCTACTCGGCCAGCAAGCTTCACCTCGCTCCCGATCTCCGCCTGACCTGGCCCTACCTGTTCCTGCACGCGCATTCGCTCGCACCGGCGAGCCTGCGGCTGGCGTTCCTGCTCGCGGTCGTCGGCTACGGGACGAAGGTCGGGCTAGCGCCGATGCACACCTGGCTGCCGGACGCGCACGCCGAGGCGCCGAGCCCGGCGAGCGCCATGCTGTCGGCCGCGCTGCTCAACACCGGCATGTACGCCATTATCCGGTTCCTGGCCATCGCCAGGGCCGGGCTGGGCGGCTCTTTCCCGCGCGGCGTCCTGCTGGCATTCGGCTTTCTCTCGATCGTGATCGGCGTCCTGTTCATGGTCAGGAGAGGCAACTTCAAGCGGTTGTTCGCCTACTCGTCGGTCGAGCACATGGGCATCATCGCGGTCGCGCTCGGCTTCGGCGGGATACTCGGGCTGTACGGCGCCCTCCTGCATACCCTGAACCACGCGATCGCGAAGTCCGTTCTGTTCCTGAACAGCGGGGATATCGCGCAACGCGGCAAGACCCGTGAGGCGGCGGGCGTCCGCGGGCTGCTGGCGGCGGTGCCGCTGACCGGGGGCGCGCTGCTCCTGGGCTCCTTCGCGGTCCTTGGCTCACCGCCCTTCGGTCTCTTCCTCTCCGAGCTGACCATCGTGCGGGCCGGGTTCGCCGGCTCCAGCCCGGTCTTCCCGCTGCTGCTGCTGGCCCTGCTGGCGATCGCCTTCGTCGCGTTCGCGCGGACCACAACGGGAATGGCGACCGGTGAGCCCAGCCTGGCACCGAGCCCGTACCGGGGCCGCTGGTCCGGGGTGGCCGCCGTGGCCCCGTCGGCTGCCGGGCTGGCCGCACTGCTCGTCCTCGGCCTCTGGATCCCGGCCGGCCTCGACACCGTGATCCGCCACTCCCTGGCGGTCCTGTCATGACCGTCATCAGGCCGGACCAGGGAAACCCGGCGCCGGGCGCGATCGCCACGGCTGCCGCCGGTACGGGCGAGGCGGTTAGCTCGGTCGCTGTCACCTCCGGCGAGCTGACGAGGGTGGTCAGCGAGCTGGCGGCCACGCCGGGCGCGCGGCTGGCCGATGCCTTCGCCTCCGGCGATGACCCGGTCGTCCTGCGGCTCGTCTGGGCGCTTGACCGTGACCAGCGGTACCTGATCACCGAGTCGGTGATTGACGCGGCGGAGTACCCGGCGCTCTCCGACATCGTGCCTGCGGCATTCACGGAGGAGTGCGAGATCTACGAGCAGTTCGGCATCAGGCCGGCTGGCGGCAGGCCGCTGAACCGGGTAGCGATTCCGCCGCATGCCGGCCCGGACTTCCCGCGGCTGGGTCGCCGACCCGCCGCCCCGCCAGCGGATCTGCACGCCCCGCATGCCGTCGGCGGGCAGGCGTTCGAGTTCCCGTTTGGCCCGGTCCGCCAGGTCGGCGTGGAGTCGCTCTACTACGGCCTGGTGACCAGCGGCGAGGAACTCGTCGACCTCTACCTGTTTACCTGGCACAAGCACCGCGGCGTGGAATGGCGAGCCCGCGGCCGCAGCCCGCAGGAGGCGCTATTCCACGTCGAGCGGGCGGAGGGTCTCGGGGCGATCGGTAACAGCTGGGCCTTCGCTGCGGCGGCGGAGGCCGCGCTGGGCATCGAGCCGCCCGCGGCGACCCTGCGCACCCGCGCAGTCGCGCTGGAGCTGGAACGCCTGTACAACCATGCCGCCGCCACGGCGGCGCTGTGCCAGGCCTGCGGCCTGGCCGTCGGGCGAGCAGCGGCCGAGATCGCCCTGGAGTTGCTGCTCCGGCTGAACGCCGCGGCCTTCGGGCACCGGTACCTGTTCGGGGTGATGGAGATCGGCGGCGCGCGGGCGGCCCCGGACAGCGCGGCGCTGCGCCAGAAACTACCCGGTGCCTACGGTGAGCTCGAGCGAGCCGCTGACGCGCTGCTTCGCACCAACTCATTCGTGGACCGGCTGGAGGCGACAGGCGTCATCACCGGGGGGGCCGCCCGGCGGCTGGGCCTGGTCGGCCCGGTCGGCCGGGCCAGCGGGCTCGGCGCGGACGTGCGAGCGGATCACCCGTCGGCACCGTATGCAGAGCTCCCGGCCGCTGTCGCCAGCCGTGACGGCGGTGACGTGCTGGCCAGGTTCCACGTCATGCTGGCTGAGGCGGCCGAGTCGGTCCGCCTGATCGGCGACCTGCTGGACTGCGGTGCCGCCGCGGGGACCGGGCCGGCCGCCGGCTCCGGGGTGCAGTCCGGGGGATCTGGCCTGGGCTGGGCTGAGTCCTCCCGGGGCGAGGCTCTGGCCTGGCTGGAACTCGGTCCGGACGGCAGGATCAGCCGGGCGCGCCTGCGGCCGGCGGCCGTGCGGAACTGGCGCGGCTTCGACGATGCGTGCCGGTCCCGGAACGTGTTCACCGACATCCCGATCATCGAGGCCAGCTTCTGGCTGACGGTGGCGGGCACGGCACGCTGAGGAGGTACCCGTCATGCCGCTGTGGTTCCTGCGAGGGCTGCGCCGCGGGGTGGTGACCACGCGGTACCCGGCTGGCGACGATCCGTCGGCCGCTGACCTGCCGAGCCCGCCGGCGTTCCGGCCGGCGGCACTGACCCGCGAGGTCGCGGACCAGCTGGTACAGGTCTGCCCGAGCCAGGCCCTGGCCAGGTCCGGCTACACGCTGGTATTCGACGCCGGCGCCTGCACGGCGTGCGGCCGCTGCCGGGCGGCCGCGCCGGCCGCGGTCACCGCGAGCGGGGAATTCGAGCTGGCCGCCACCGATCGCGCTCACCTCCTGAAGCGCATCCCGCTGCGGGGGGAGGCCGCCCGGTGAGGAGGCACGATGCGGCATCGCCCCGAAGCGAGCACGCACGGGCTGCAGACGGTGAGCGGCGGCCAGCCGACGGTGGGCCGCCTGCCGAGCGGGAGGCGGCAGAGGCGCTGCGCCGCAGCGTCGCCAGCCAGTTCGGCCGCAGCCTGCATGTCCGCACGCTGGACACGGGCTCGTGCGCGGCGTGCGAGCAGGAGATCCGGATGCTGGCCGCGCCGCACTATGACCTGCACCGGCTGGGGTTCTTCTTCACCCCGGCGCCCCGGCACGCCGACCTGCTCATGGTCACCGGGCCGATGATCAGGGCCATGGGCGTCGCCACCCGGAAGACCTACGAGGCGATTCCGGGTCCCAAGCTCGTGGTGGCGACGGGCGCGTGCGCACTCGGAGGCGTTTACCAGCCGGACGCCTTCACCCACGGCCGCGTCGGCGACGTGCTGCCGGTCGACGTGTGGATCCCCGGCTGCCCGCCCAGCCCGCTGGCGCTGCTGCAGGGCCTGCTGGTCGCCGTGGACCGGCTGGCGGAGAAGGTCGCGACCCTCGGATTCGTCGCGGACGGGAGTGCCCGATGACGCTGCTCCTGCTCTATGTCGCGGCTGCCGCGTGGATAGCGGCCGCGCTGACCGCGTTGGCGGCCGGGACCAGCGGGCCCGGAGTCCGCGTGACCTGTGCCATATCTGGGATTGGGGGCGCCGCGGCGCTGGCTGGCGGGGTCGCTGCGCTGCTGTCCGGCGACACGCGGGTGGTCTCGCCGGGCGGTTCGACCGTGGTGGGATCGCTGCAACTGCAGGCCACCAGCCTGGCCGGGATATTCGTCGCGCTGCTCGGTATCGTCGCGGTGGCGATCGCGGCTTACGTACCCCGCTACCACGAGGCATCGGGCGCGACGGCGCTTTACCTGGCGGCCTACAACCTGGCGCTGCTCGCGAGCCTCGTCGTCCTCGCGGCCGGGGGAGTGGTGACCTTCCTGGTGGCCTGGGAGTCGATGGCCCTCCTGTGCTATCTCCTCATCCTCCGCCGTCCGCGGAGCAGCCAGGTCGCCGGCGGCGCCTTCTGGTTCCTCGCGCTGTCCGAGATCGGGTTCGTGCTGATCGTCGCCGCGTTCGTCATCCTCGCCACGAAAACTCACTCGATACAGCTTGATGTCATCGCCACCCGCGCCAGGCTCGTCCCTGCGGGCTGGCGCGAGGCTGCCTACCTGCTGGCCCTGGTGGGCTTCGGCTTCAAGGCAGGCCTGGTACCGCTGCATGTCTGGCTGCCAGCCGCGCACCCCGTGGCCCCCGCGGACGGCTCGGCGTTCCTGTCCGGCCTCATCGTGAAGCTCGGCATCTACGGCATCGCGCTGTTCGCCTTCCGGCTGCTGCCGGCCGGACCCGGCTGGCGGGGCATCGTCACCATGGCCGTCGGTGCCGTCACCGCCGTCATCGGGATCCTCTACGCGCTCAACGAGCGGGACATCAAGCGATTCCTGGCCTATTCCACCATCGAGAATATCGGGATCATCGTGGTCGCGTTCGGCGCGGCGATGACCTTCCTGGCCTACGGCCAGCGTGCGCTCTGGGCCTTCCTGCTGCTCGCTGGCTTGTACCACGTGGTCAATCACGGCTGCTACAAGACGCTCCTGTTCCTGGAGGCCGGCGTGGTGGAGCACGCATCGGGGACCAGGGACATGGACCGGCTCGGCGGCCTCGCGCGCCGCCTCCCGCGGGCCGGAGTGATCACTTTCGTCGGCACCCTGGGCATCGCGGCGCTGCCTCCCCTCAACGGCTTCGTCAGTGAGTGGCTCATCTTCCAGGGACTCTTCCAGGGCTTCCGGACCGGCAGCCACCTGATCGCGATCCTCATCGTGGTCGCCGCCGCCACCCTCGGCCTGACCGGCGGACTGGCCATTTACGCCTTCGTCCGCGGATACGGCATCCCCTACCTGGGAATGCCCAGGACCCGGCAGGCGGCCGCGGCCAGCGAGGCCCGCCAGCCGGTCGCCGGTCCGGCCCTGCTGGCAGTGGCGTGCGTGGCGCTGGCCGTCGGAGCCCCGGTCGTACTGACGGGCCTGGCCCGGGCGATGCGTACCGTCACCGGGGTCACCCTGCGACCCGTCCTGCTGCCGGGCAACCTGACCGTGATTCCGGCGCACACTGACTTCTCTGGCTTCTCGCCGACCTATCTGGCGGCGTTCCTGCTGGCCGTCCTGGCGGTGCCGCTGCTGATCTACTGGGCCGGGCGCCCGCGGGCCGCAACCGAGATCGTGCCGGTATGGGACGGCGGCCTGGTCACCTTCAAACCGCGCATGCAGTACTCGGCCATGACGTTCTCGGCGCCGACCAGGGTGACCTTCGACGCACTGTACCGGCCAGCTGTGTCGCTGCGGCGTGCGTCGGATGATCCAGCCGGTCGTTCCGGCCCAGTGCATTACGAGGCCGAGGTAACGCCTCTGTTCGAGCGCTACCTGTACCAGCCGGTGATCCGGGGCATTGAGTGGCTGGCCGACTTCATCCGCCCGCTGCAGTCGGGGGACGTCAATGCCTACCTTTTCTACGTCTTCGCGGCGGTCCTTGTCGCCTATCTGCTGGGCGCGCTCTGAGGAAGGGAGAACGCTGCCCCTTGACGCCGATCCCGTCGGAGTTCTTCACTGAGGGAGCACACGGCGATGGGTCCCGCCGCGGTCGCCGACGAGCGGCCTGAACCGCCTTCCCGGCTGACGGCTCCTGGCCTGGTCAGGTTGCTGCGCGGGGCGAAGAAACGGTCCTGGAGGCTACGTGAGAGTCGAAGGTGGCGCCCTCCGGCTGACCATCCTCATCGGGTCCCGCGACCAGTGGCACCATAAGCCGCTCTACGCCGAGATCGTGCACCGCGCCCACGCCGCCGGACTCGCGGGGGCTACCGTGCAGCGCGGCATCGAGGGCTTCGGCGCGTCCAGCCGCATCCACCACAATCGCCTGCTGCCGCTGTCCGAAGATCTCCCAGTCGCGATCATCATCGTCGATGCCGAACAGCGCATCCGCGATTTCCTCCCTCAGCTCGACACGCTGGTCACCAAGGGCCTGATCGTCCTGGACCCGGTCGAGGCGGTCCGCGTCAGTGCAGCGCAGTCACCACCGCCAGCAAGGCGACGAGGGCGATGAGCATGTAGGCAAGATAGGCATCGAGCCGGCCGGACTGCAGGCGCTGCGCCAGCCGCACGAGCAGCAGGAACGGACGCAGGACCGGCCGGTAGACGTACTCCTCGACCACCTCGATGACATCCGAGCTGTAGCCGACGTGCACGGCCTCGGCCACCACCTCGTCCGGACGGCTCGCCGGCGACTGCGGGTCGGCGGCCGGCTGCGCGTCCGAGCCCGCGGATTCCCAGCCCGGCCGTCGTCCGTCGATCCGCCGCACCCCGGCCCGGGTGTGCAGCACTCCGGCGAGCACGCGCCGGGTCGGGTTGGCGAATCCGAAGGCGGTATAGCTAGCCGGGCCCGAGACCCCGGCCGTCGCTGACCGCCACGGCGGGACCCGGCGCACCCGCAGCAGCCGGCTGCCCGAGGCCGCCCACGCCACCAGGCCGACCACCAGGAACAGGGCCGGCATCACGAGCCAGAGCCACGATGGAGACAGGATCGAGAAGTCCGCGAACACCGGCTGGAGAACCCACGGCGACTTCAGCGCGCCCAGGGTCGCGCTGCTCGGCAGAATCGGCGACAGGCCGGCCGCGATGACCCTGATTTCCAGCGGCGTCAGCGCGGCGATGACCAGGCAGGCCGCGCAGAGCAGGACGATGCCGGCCCGCCCGGCCAGGCCGTAGTCACGGGGCGCCGCGCCGCCGCCGGAGCCCGGCTTGCCCAGCACCACCATGCCGATCAGCCGGACAAAGGTCACCCCGGCGAACCCGGCCGTCAGCGCCACGGCCGCGCCGGTGATCGCCAGTACGAGCCGGTCGCCGAGGCCCGGCACGCGGAACTGCTGCATCAGCGCTTCCAGCAAGAACCACTCGGACACGAACCCCGCCGTCGGCGGCAGCCCGGCCAGGGTCAGGCTGCCGACGGCCAGGCCGGTGCCGCTCCAGGGCCGCAGCCGGACGCTGCCGCGCAGCCCGTCCAGGCTGTCGGTCCCGTCGGCGGCCTCCATCCGGGCGCTGCTGGTGAACAGCAGCGACTTCGCTGCCGTGTGCGCGACGACCTGGAGCGTCGCGGCCAGCAGCCCGGCCGCCAGCAGGCCCCGGTCGCGGGTCGCGGCGCCGACCAGCGCCACCCCGAAGCCCGCCAGGATCAGTCCCGAGTTCTCCACGCTGGAATAGGCGATGACCCGCTGCAGGCTGGTCTGGACGGCGGCGTGGGCGATTCCGAGCACGGCGGTCAGGCTGGCCAGCACGAGCAGGATGCCGGTCACGGCCCCCGGCGGGGGGCCGAGCAACGCGAGGGTCCGCCAGAGCCCGTAGAAGCCGACGTTGACCGCCACGCCCGCCATGATCGCGCGGGTCGGCCCGGCCGCCGCCGCGTAGCCGCGTGGCAGCCAGACCTGAAACGGCACCAGCCCGACCTTGACGGTGAACCCGAGCAGCAGCAGCACCTCGGCGGCCGACCGCAGCGTCCCTGGCCCGGCGTGGGCCAGGGCCGCCAGCGTCAGCGAGCCCGAACGACCGGCCAGCAGCAGCAGCCCGGCCAGCAGCGACACCCCGCTGATCCGGCCGAAGGCCAGCGTGACCAGCGCCGCCGCGGGGCGGCCCGCCCGAGCCCGCTCGTATCCTGACAGCAGGTAGAACGCGAGCGTCAGCGACTCCCAGGCGAACAGGAGCGTGAACGCGTCCCTGGCCGTCAGCACCACGGCCACGGCGCCGAGCGCCAGGGCATAACTCGCGCCCAGGCCGCGGCGGCCGGGCCGGGCCGGGCCGGCCGCCCAGCTGGCGAGGGCGAGCGAGACCGCGAACGCCGCTCCGAACGCGATCACCAGGAACAGGCCGGACAAGCGGTCCGCGGCCGGCCCGACCGTGCCCGAGCCCAGCAGCCCGGTCACGCGCAGAGCCACCGGCCGGCCAGCCAGGGCCGCCGCGCCTGCCACCGACAGGCACGCCGACGCCGCCGCGCCGGCCAGGTAGGGCATCGGCAGCAGCCGCGGCCGCCTCGCACCGACCATCAGGTCGGCGACCGCCGCCACGGCCAGCAGCGCTAGCCCGGCCGCCAGCACCGCGGAGTAGGCCGTCATCGCTGATCACCCGCCTGAGCAGGGACCCGCCCCAGCGCGAGCAGCAGAGCATGCAGGATGCTGAACGGGCTGGGCGGGGATCCAGGCAGCCACACGTCCACCGACACCGTGTCGCCGACGCCCCCCGCCGTCGCATACGAGGGGCTGACCAGGCCGCCCCCGACCGCGTCAGTCCCGACCGCGATCACCACCTTGGGATGCGGCATCGCCTCATAGGTCTGGCGCAGCGGCTCGGTCATGCCGCGCGCCCCGGCGCCGGTGACCAGCAGCACGTCGGCATGCCGCGGGCTGGCCGTGAGAAAGATCCCGAGCCGGTGGATGTCGTAGACCGGGTTCAGCAGGGCGAGGATCTCCCACTCCTCAGTGCCGTCGGAGCCGGCGTCGACGTGCCGCAGGTGCACAGACCTGCGGAGCGCTCGGGTTCTCGTGCGCAGGTCGTCCCTGATCGCGGCGAGGCGCTCGGTGGTTTCCGGGATGGGCGGCACGACCAGGGCGGGCCGGGCGAGCACGGCGCTACCCGGCCCGCTGGTCCAGCCGAACACGTCCGGCCGGGCGGCCACGCACCGGCCGCACTGGATGCAGCGGCCCTGGTCCAGGCGGAGCGGGGCGCCGCCCTCGCGGCTGATCGCGCCAGTTGGACAGAGGCCGTCGAGACTGACGGACTCATCGGTCAGCGGGGCCAGCACCGTCGCCGGCCCGCGGGTCGCCGACGCGTAGTCGTCGGGCCTGGCAGGCCAGCGTGTCGTCAGCACGCCGTTCCGGAGGCCTCGCAATGCCCACACCTAGCTGCTCACCCCCGCGATTGACAGCCCGAAGCTCGCCTCGATGAACGGGAAGTCGGTGAGGATGTCACCGGCGAACACCTCGTGCATCAGCACCAGGTTGTGGAACGAGGCCGACCTGGTCCGGCAGCGGCCGATCAGCCCGCCGGTTACCTGGACGTCATAGAGCACCTCACCCTGCGGCGCCTCCGCCCAGCCCAGGCCTCGGCCGTTCGCTGGGTCGCAGGCCGCCAGCAGCTGGCTCTCGCTCGCCTCGGCCAGCTCGTCGGCCGCCTGGCGCAGCAGGTGGAACGACTGCGCGATCTCGGTCACGCGCACCTCAAGCCGGGCCATCGCGTCCCCATCCGGGCGGCTGGCGGTGCGCACGGCCAGGGAGCCGTAAGCGTCATAGGGCCGAGCCTGACGGGCATCGTCGGTGCATCCCGACGCCCGGCCGACCGGTCCGAGCGCGCCATGCTCGCGGGCGCGCTCGGGCCGGAGCGGCCCCGTGCGCCGCAGCCGGTCGAGGAACGACGCGGTGCCCATCAGGAGCGACAAGTCCGCCGCGATCCGCTTGTCAAGTTCGCCGATCGCGGTGAGCAGGTCGCCCGGCCCGATCCGGGGATGTCTGCTCACCCCGCCGGGGACGACCACGCCGCGGCCGAACCTGCTTCCGCAGAGTCGGCTAACCAGGCGCAGGACCTGCTCCTTGTGCCAGCCGAACCTGGCCGTGGCCACCGCCAGCCCGGCGCCGTCGGCCAGCCGGACGATGACATCGAGATGGCAGGCCAGGCGCTCGAGCTCGGCGTGCACCGCTCTGATGAGGGCCGCGGCCCACGGCACCTCGGTGCCGGCGAGCCGTTCCAGCGCATGGCAGTAGGCCAGGGCGTGCGCGACCGACGCGATTCCCTCGGCCCGCTCCGCGAGCAGTAGCCCGTCGGCCGTCGTCATGCTCTCGAACCGCTTCTCGATGCCGCGGTGCTTGTAGAAGACCCGCATGTTCAGGTGCGGGATGTCCTCTCCCGGCGTTTCCACCAGGTACTCGATCGACTCCATCACCCCCGAGCGAACCGGGCCGTGCGGGATCGTGAACAGCCCGGGTCCGGCGACATGACTCGGCAGGATACCGGGGTCACCGGCTGCGGTCAGGATCAGCGGTTCCAGGCGCGGATGCCCGTCGGGTATGACGCCGAACAGGTCGTGGATTTCCCGCTCGTACCAGAACGCGGCCCCCAGCCGCGGCGTCAGCGCCGGGTAGCCGACCGCGCCGAGAGGGAGCATGGCTTCCCGCGTGGTGATATCTGCCGGGCCGGCCAGGTGCGCGGTCAGCAGCAGGCCGCCCGGACGCGGCGTCGCGAACAGGTCCGCGAACCTCCGGCCCGCCGCCACCTCGCTGGTCAGCTCGTCCCACAGTTCCGGCACGCTCGCGGCCAGCACGGCGCTGGTGGCGGCGGGCATCACGCGGCCCCGCTCAGCTCGCGGACGGCGCGGGCGAGCAGGTCCGTCAGCTCGGCCGGCGGATGCACGCCGAGCACGATCAGGACCACGGCACCCACCGCAACCGGGATCACCATCCAGGCGCTCGGCTCCCCTCGGGCCAGCGGCGCCGAGCTGGGCGGATGGTCCCCGGGCCCACCTCGCGGCGCAGTCCCGGCGCGATGATCATCCGCGCCCGCCGGGATAGCCGCGGTACCGACTGCAGCCAGCGCCGGGGCCTGATCGGCGCCGCTATGGCCGGCGGTGGGGGCCCGGGGCTGCAGGAGCATCTGGGTGGTGGTCGCCGCCAGGCCGAAGAAGGCGACCGTCACGCCGATGATCAGGACGGCTGCCGCCGCGTTGCCGCCGGACGCGAAGCCGCCCTCGACGATCTCGAACTCGCTGCGGAAGATGCCAAACGGCGGCATGGCGCCCAGCGCGAGCACCGCGAGCAGGAACAGCGGCCCGCTCCACGGCAGCAGGTCCAGGCCGCCGCGGATCGCCGAGATCTGCTTGGTGCCGAACTTGTGCACCAGCACCCCCGCGCCCATGAAGGCGTTTCCCTTGGCCGCGGCGTGGGCCAGGACGTGCAGCAGCACGCCGGCCAGCGCGATCGGCGCTCCGAAGCTGACCCCGATGGCCAGGATGCCCATGTGCTCGACGCTGGAGTAGGCCAGCAAGCGCTTGATGTCCCGCTGGCCGAACAGGTACAAGGCGGCCAGCAGCAGTGAGGCTATCCCGAAGATCAGCAGCACGTTGCGCGGGAACCGCGGCCCGAGCGTCACGGCGCAGACCTGGTAGAACCGGAGGATGGCGTAGAAGCTCACCGCCAGCAGCGATCCCGACAGCATGGCGGAGACCGGGGTCGGCGCCTCCGAGTGCGCATCGGGCAGCCAGGTGTGCACCGGGAAGAGCCCCATCTTGGTGCCGAAGCCCAGCACCGCTAGCACGAAGGCCAGTTGCAGCGGGGCGTGCGGAAGCTGGGCCGCCACGCGCAGCAGCGGACTGAAGGCCAGGTCGTAGGACTGGCCGAGGACCTGGGCACCGGCGTAGTACGCGAAGATCGTCGCGAGCAGAGCCAGGCCCAGGCCGGCCGAGGCGATGAGCACGTATTTCCAGGCCGCCTCCGCGGCGCCGTCGGTATCCTCGATTGCCACCAGCAGGGCCGAGACCACCGTCGTCACCTCGATGGCCACCCAGAGCAGCGCGAGGCTGCTCATCATCGGCGCCGCGAGCATGGCCCAGGCGAAGAGGTTGAGGCCGACCCAGAACCGCCGGGAGTACCGGGCGAAGCCGGGATCGCGGCGGTCATCGTGGGCCAGGTAGCCGATCGAGTAGACCGCTACCGCCGCATACAGGAAGCTCGTAGCCAGCAGGAAGACCACGCTGAGCGCGTCGATCCGCAAGAAGCCCAGGTAGGCCAGGTCGTGCCGGGACGCCGCAGGCAGCACCGCGATCACGAGCCCCAGGCAGGCCACGCCGAAGGCCGCGGTGCTGGCCCGCGCGACCGCGAGCGGGGCCAGCAGGCAGATCACCGCGGCCGCGGCCGGCAAGATGAACAGGAGCAAGACGACGACGAGCATGCCTCAACCCCGCAGCCTGGTCAGATCGGCGGTGGACAGCGACTCGGCCCGGCCGTGATGCACCCGGATCAGCAGCCCGAATACCACGACGGCCACCAGGAGGTCGAACAGGAAGACGATCTCCAGGATCAGCGGCATGCTCGCCGCCACGACCAGCGCCGTCAGCGAGACCCCGTTCTCCAGCGAGAAGAACCCGATGGCCTGGGAGGCCACGTCCCGTCGCATGATCATCAGGACGAACGCCACCAGCACGACGGCGACCGAGATCGCCAGCGCGGTCGTCGGCAGCACCGGGCTGTGAATCCCCAGGGCGGCGACGCTGAAGAAGCCGAACGCGGCCACGGCGATCGCGACCAGCACGGTAGTAGCCAGGCTCAGCGAGCCGCTGTCGGCAATATCCGTCCAGCCGGGCCCCTCACCCCGGCCGCCGAGCCCGCGCAGCAGGCGGCGCAGCACGACCGGCACGATCACCGCCTTCAGCGCGAACGACAGCCCGGCCAGGACGTACAAGTCGGGCAGGTGCCGGGCCGCGGCGACCACGACCGCCAGCACCGAAATCAGCGTCGACTGGGCGGCGTAGAGCCGCACCTGGTCGCGTAGCAGCGCCTGCCGGAACATGCCGAACTCCACGAGCAGCACGCCCACCGCGATCACGTTGGCGCTGCCGGAGAAAACGCTCGGTGCCGCGACAGCCGCCGCCCCCGCCATCAGCCACCTCCCAGGTACAGGGTAAAGACGCCGAGCACCGCCAGCAGGAATGCCGCCGACACGAACTCGGTGATCTTGAACAGGCGAAGCTTGGCGAATGAGTTGTCGATGACCGCGACCACGACTCCCAGCGCGGCGGCCTTAGCCACCAGCGAGACGATCGCCAGCAGCACCGAACCGGCCTGCGCGGTCGAGGCCAGCCCCCACGGCGCCACGAACACGTTGAGCAGGATGGTGTAGAGAATCAGCTGCTTCATGGCCGAGCCCCACTTGAGCAGGGCGAAGTAGGGACCGGAGTGCTCGAACGGCCGAGCCTCCTCGATCATCCCGAACTCGTTCGTCCCGCTGTGCGTCTCCACCGGTATGCGGCCGGTCTCATACAGGATCACCATGAACAAGGCTGCCGCGGCCAGCAGGTGCGCCGGGCGGACGATCTGGCCGGCTGAGGACCGGACGGTCGCGGCGAGCGCATACGGCAGATCGGTGCCGGTCACCAGCGCGACGGTGAACACGACGAACAGGATGACCGGCTCGGTGATCGCCGAGAAGGTCTTGGCCCGGCTGGCGCCTAGCTGGGCGTAGGGACTCCCCGTCTCCAGGGCCGCCACCGCGATCAGGAAGCTCGCCAGGGAGAGAATGAAACCGCCACCCAGAATGTCGCCCATGTAACCCAGCGGCAGGCCGAACGTGGTCAGCACCGGGATAAGCAGCGGCACGGTCAGGTAGCAGGTCATCGCCGCCAGCGGCGCGGCCAGGAAGACCCAGCTGGCGCCCTGCGGGGCGAGCGCCTCCTTCTGGAAAAGCTTCCGCAGGTCGGAGTAGGGCTGCGCAAGCCGCGGGCCGGTCCGGCCCTGGAGCCTGGCCTCAACCCGGGCGATCACTCCGGATACCCCCGGAGCGGCCGCGGCGATCGTCGCGACCTGAAGCACCTGAACGACCGGGATCGGCAGTACCAGGCTCATGGAGCCGCTCGCGTCACAGAGGGGGACGCGCCCCCGGGTTCATTGCCGTCGGCCTCAAGGTCATCGCCGCTCATGGCTGGCTCTCCTCTCCCAGAGCTCGGTAAACCGAGACAAGTGGTAGAGGCCATCAGCGAGATGGATCCGCGGTTATCGGCGAGCCTCATCGCCTCCTTCATTGTGGCGACGTAGCGCGATCATCGCAACTACGGCAGCGTTCATTCCGCCACACTTGGGGCGTCCGGACCCACCGGCACCGGGAAGGGGGCGCATGCGGATCCGCAGGGCACCGGCCGCGCCGGGGACGTGCCGGGGCGGGCGGCACCTGTTCTGCACCGAGTGCCTGCGGCTGCAGACGCCGACCTGGTCCGATATCCGGATGCTGATGGCGGCGGCCAGCGATGCCGAGGCGCAGCGGTGGCTCGGCTGGACAACTCAGCAGGTCATCCCCGAGGCGCACCGCGCGGAGCTGCTCGCCCGGCCGCCCGGCCAGGGTCGGCGCCGCTACCGGGGAGCGGGCGGCCACTGGGCCCTGACGGCCATCGAGCTATCGAGCGGACGACTGGCCGGATCGGCCGAGGGCAGCCTCCGGTCGGGCGAGGTAGGTGCTTCCCTGGCCCCGCAGTTCCGCTCGCGCGGCCTCGGCGCCGAGCTGTTCGCGGCCGCCGCGCTCTTCGCGCATGACCACCTGGGGCTGGCCAGCCTGCGCGCCGGGACCGAGCCCGCCAACGCCGCCTGCGTCGCGGCGCTGCTGTCGGCCGGCTTTGTCCCGGCCGCGGGGCCCGATCTCCATCGGCTGCCCGACGGCCGGGCCGTGCCCGCCAGGTGGTTCCGCCACGACACGGCCCGGCCGAGCCGATGCCGGGTGTGACCGGCGCTAGTCCCGCGGCCGGGCCGGCATCG
>Ga0208220_1000074_pt1 | contig 35684 bp, 35 predicted proteins | sample NGESurdeep092012_9_FD_184484 | JGI IMG/M metagenome (GOLD analysis project Ga0208220, IMG submission 184484) | Arctic peat soil microbial communities from Barrow, Alaska - NGEE Surface sample F53-1 deep-092012 (SPAdes) | ecosystem: Environmental > Terrestrial > Soil > Wetlands > Peat ...
CGTCGCCGGCGCCGATCGCATCGCCACGTCGGTTCGGATCTCCGAGGTCGGCTTCCCGAACAAGCTTTCGGCGACTGCCGTCGTGCTCGCGCGCGCGGACGATTTCGCGGACGAGCTCGCGGGTGGACCGCTCGCCGCCCGCTTCCAGGGCCCGTTGCTGCTCACCCCGAGCGCGGGACTCACCGACGCGGTGCGGCTCGAAATTCAGCGTGTTCTTGCTGTCGGCCACACGGTCTACTTACTCGGCGGAACCGATGCCATCTCCGCGAACGTCGGCACCAGCCTCCAGGCCCTCGGCTACAACCCGGTGCGGGTCGATGGCATCGACCGGTATGACACCGCGGTCAAGATTGCGAACATCCTCGGCGACCCTCCGACCGTGTTCGAGGTTGACGGCACGAACTTTCCTGACGGTCTCTCCGCTGGTCCGGCCGCCGCGCTCAGCCACGGAGTGATCCTGCTGACCGCCGGTCACGTCCAGGCACCCGAGACCGCGCAGTACCTCGCGACCCACCCGAAGGACGTCCGCTATGCGATTGGCGGCCCGGCCGCCGCTGCCGACCCTGCCGCGCAGCCCTTGGTCGGTGCCGACCGGTACGCGACATCGATCCTGGTCGCGAACCAGCTGTTCGCGTCGCCGTCGATCGTGGCGATCGCGAGTGGCGTCGCCTTCCCCGACGCGCTATCCGGTGGCGCGCTGGCGGGCATCGACGGCGCGCCCATGCTCTTGGTGCCCAGTAACGTGCCGCTGCCCGCTTCGATGCAGAGCTACTTCGACCGCTACTCCAACACCGTGCAGTCCGCGTGGCTGTTCGGCGGCACGACGGCCGTCAGTACGCCGGTAGCCAAAGCCATCGCCCAGGCGCTCGTCTTGGTGCCGTCCGCGTCGTAAAAGCCAGACTTATCGGCGGGCTCGGCGCACGGCCATGATCGCCGCCAGTGCGAGCAGCGCCGCCATCCCGCCGGCTGCCGGCTTGGGCACGCGCTTGACCACCGGCGCGATCTGCGCGAATCGAGCCTGCGCCGCACCCGACCCGTTTGACGCTGGTTGTGGTAACTGCGCCGCGGTGGGGGCCGCGCCTTGCTCTGGCCCTAGATGCAGCTTCACCCGAGCACCATCGATCACCGTGGTGACGCCGTCGCGCATCGCGTCGACCCCGCGCTTTGCGACGCGCTTCGGGTCGAGGCGGCCGGCGATCGTGTCGACCGTGTTTGCGAGTTCCTCGCGAGTGCGTTCGATCGAGCGCAGCAACTCTTCGGGATCACTGGCCACAGTTGACGCTCCTCGAAAGTCGATCTGATGGGGGAAGTTAGTTTCGCAGGTCGATGGCGACTTTGACATCGTCGTCATTGCGCGCGAGTGCGTCGGCGAAACTCGTCAGCGGCACCTTCCGGCTCACCAGCCGCGCTAACCAGGCCACGTCGGCCTTCGCCAGCGCCTCGGCGGCTTGTTCGTAGTGCCGGCGCGCGGCGTTGACGCTGCCGAATAGCACAATGTTTTCAAGCACAATCTGCTTGTTGATCATGTTCACACCTATCGGCACCTCGCGGTTGCCCCCAGCGATCCCGGCGAGGCAGATGACGGCGTCTTTGGCGACGACGTTAATCAGCTCGAACACGAGCGGGCCGTAGCCGGTGCATTCGATGACGATGTCCGGGTTGATGCCTACGGCCGACACGTCGCCACTGTGATACCTCGCACCGAGGTCAGCGACGAGTGTCGGCTTCGGACCAGAATCGATCCGGTCGAGAACATGAACCTCATACCCTCGCTGGACGCCGAGGAGTGCCGCCAGTAGTCCGATTGGACCCGCCCCCGTAATGAGGGCGACCTTGCGTTGGAATGGCGCGCGCGACGCGATCTTCTCGCTTTGCTCCCACGCCTTCGACACCACCGATGTCGGCTCCATCAAGACGCCGCAGTCGCCGAGTCGCGGATCGAGCTTGACGGCGAACTCGGGTTCGACGCGCCATTGGCTCGCCGCGTACCCGTTCCGCTCCTTGATGCCCCGCTCCGTGTAGTTGCCGTTGCGGCAGAAGTCCCACTGACCCATGCTGCACGGCTCGCAGGGCAGCGGGTCAGGACGCCGCACGATGCCCGCCACCAGGTCGCCGGCCACGAAGCCACTATCTGCAGGCGCGTCGATCACCTGCCCGAGAGACTCATGACCGAGCACAAGACGGTCTTGGCCGGGCGGCACCCATCCGTAGCCGTCTTGGATGATCTCGATGTCGGTGCCACACACGCCGACCAGCAGGCCCTGCACGAGGAGTGCGCCTTCTTCGGGCAGCGGATCCGCGTGATCTGTGACAGCGGCCGTCTCTGGTTTGCCCGGCACCACCGACAGTGCTCTGACGCTCACGCTGTCTCCCCGCCCATCGACGTCCCGCCCTCGTTTTGGCGAAACTCTTGCGCCCATCATGTCCCAGCCCGCGGTCGACGCTCGAGGTGGCCGTCGGGCTTCCGCCGCCGACGGACAGGTAGCGTTCTGCGCATGAGCTCACAGGTCCAACTGAAGGCTGGCGACCCGGCACCGGACTTCACCTTGCCGGACGCCGACGGGAAGCCCGTCTCGTTGAAGGACTTTCGTGGCCGCCGCGTCATCGTGTACTTCTACCCGGCGGCCATGACGACTGGCTGCACTAAGGAGGCGTGCGACTTTCGCGACAGCCTCGCCCAGCTCAACGGGGCGGGTCTTACCGTCATCGGCATCTCGCCCGACCCGGTCGCGAAGCTCACAAGGTTTCGCGACGAGCAAGAGCTCACGTTCCCGCTACTGTCGGACGTCGACCGGGTTGCGCTCGACGAGTACGGCGCGTATGGCGAGAAGAAGCTCTACGGTAAGACGGTTGTCGGTGTCATCCGTTCGACGTTCGTGATCGGCGCCGACGGCCGGGTCGAGATCGCGCAGTACAACGTGAAGGCAACCGGTCACGTAGCAAAGTTGCGCAGGGAACTCGAGGTCTAGTTCCAGGGGCCGTAGCCCAATGGCAGAGGCACGCGGTTTAGGTCCGCGCCAGTGCGAGTTCGACTCTCGCCGGCCCTACTTTGTGGAGTGTTGAAGTCCAGCGCTCGTTCTTGCGGGCGCAGGACTTCAATGCTCTACGGCTGGACGCCGGATGCAACCCTCGCTGACGCTAACGGAACGTTCGTCGTGAGCCCTGATCATGGGGCTGCTCCTCGCCCGCTTCAAACGACGCCAGCCTCGGCAGATTAACTAGTTCGGGACGTCGGAGCCGCGCCACGCGGTGAACAACCGCGCGTAGTGCCCATCGGCCTCGACAAGGTCGGCATGCGGACCGAGCTCGACGAGGTTGCCATCCTCGATCACCGCAACGCGATCAGCCCGTTCTGCAGTGGTGAGGCGGTGCGCCACCGTGATCGTCGTCCGACCGATCGTGAGTGCGGCCAGCGCGCGTTCGAGTGCGATCTCGGTACCCGGGTCGATGCTCGAGGTCGCCTCGTCCATGACCAGCACGGCCGGGTCGGTCAATGCCGCGCGCGCAAGCGACACCAGCTGGCGCTCACCGGCCGACAAATGCGTGCCGCGTTCGCCCACGTCAGTGTTCAGCCCGTCAGGGAGTTCATCGAACCGCTCGCCAAGCCCCAGCTCGGCTACCACCGCCCGAGCCTCATGTTCGTTCGCCCCGGCGCGGCCAATCAGAATGTTATCGAGCACCGAGCCGCGAAACAGGAAACCCTCCTGGGGCACGACGACAATGCGCTCCCGCAGATGCGCAAGGCTCGCCTGTCGTAGGTCGACGCCGCCGAGCTGCACGGAACCTGCGCTCGGGTCGTAGAGCCGCCCGATCAACTTCGCGAGCGTCGACTTGCCTGCGCCGGTCGGGCCGACGAGCACCAGGTGCTCGCCCTGACTGACATCGAGGTCAATGCCGGTCAGCACCGATCGCGACCCGGAGTCCTCGCCGTCCCAAAGACCGTCGTAGTCAACGGTGCCGTCCTCACCACCGTGGCCGTAGGCGAAGCTCACGTGCCGCAACTCAAGGCGTCCTCGGGCTGGCAACCTGACGGGTTCTGCGGGGTCGACCATCGACGACTCGGTGTCGAGCAACGCAACCACTGTGCTCAGTGCAGCTCCCGACGACTGCAAGAGGTCGAACAACTGGCTCAGTGCCTGGATCGACGCGAAGAGGTTCGCGATGTACAGAACGAACGCGGCAACTGCACCGACCGATACGAGGTGCTGGCTGTACAGCACGCCGCCCAAGACGAGCACGACAACGGTGGCGAGAACACCTGAGCCCTCGATCTTGGGGAAGAACACGGCGCCCAGTCGCACGGTGGTCATTTCAGCGTCGAGCTGCTTCTCGTTGTGCCGGTCGAAGTCAGAGGCGACCGCACGCTCCCTACGGAACGCCTGCACGACGCGAACACCAGCGAGTCCTTCGTCGATGGCGGCAAGTGAGCGCCCGATGCGGGTGCGTACGTCGGTGTACGCACGCGTCGACGTCGTCTTGTAGTGAGCCGCAGCGACCAGTACCGGAACGAGGCAGACCGTAGTGGCGAGGAACAGCAACGGCGATGTGATCAGCAGCACGACGATCGAGAAGAAGAACAGACCGAGGCTCATCGCAAATGAGCCGAGGCCGTTTTGAACGAGCGTTTCCAGCACATCGATATCCGCAGTCATGCGCGAGAGCAGTTGACCAGAACTCTCGGCATCGAAGAACGCGAGCGGCTGGCCGAGCAAGTGATTGAACACGCGCTTGCGAAGGTCGTTCAGCACGAACTCGCCGGTCGACGAAAGCAGCCAGGTTTGCGACGACGTAAGGAAATACGAGGCGATCGCCGCGACCAGGTAGCACGCACCCGCGATGTTCACGACGCGCATCGAGTGATGGTTGACGAGTCCGTTATTGATGGCGTATTCGACCAGCGCAGGGCCGGCGAGCGTCGCGGCCAGTGCGAATACCAGCACCACGAGGGCCGCGATCGACCTGCGCCGATACGGGCGCAGCATCGCTAGCGATACGCGCACAAGGTGTTGGTTCGGAACTGCGACCGCAGGTCGGACTCTTCTCAGCCGCATTGATCGAGCCCCGTCACATCGTCGTCCGTGTCGTCGGCGATTCCGAGCACCTGACGGTAGCGAGCAGACGTTGCCACCAACTCATCATGTGTGCCGGTTGCCGCGACCCGACCGCGGTCGATCAGCACCACCCGATCAGCCATGGCGATCGTCGCTGCCCGATGCGAGATGAGGACGATCGTCTGATCGTGGGACAGGCCCTCAAGGCCTGCGATGATCTCCCGCTCTTTTTCCGCGTCGACCGCCGACGTCGCGTCGTCGAGGACAAGCACCCTCGGGTCAGCCAGGATTCCGCGGGCGAGCGCCACTCGTTGCCGCTGCCCACCCGATAGCGACAGACCCCGCTCACCGACGACGCTGTCGTACGCGAGCGGCAGTTCGGCGACGAACTCATCAGCCTGCGCCACCTGCGCCGCATGCTCGAGTTCCGCGTCGGTAGCTTCGGGAGAACCCACCCGCAGATTGGCCGCGATCGTGTCGTCGAAAAGGAAGTTGTCCTCGAACACGACCCCCACTGCAGCGCGCACGGTGTCGGTCGAGAGCTCGCGGAGATCGACGCCCTCGATGCGGACCGCGCCCGTCGTCGGGTCGTAGAGGCGGGCAAGCAGCGCGGCCACCGTGGTTTTGCCGCAACCCGTCGGCCCGACGAGCGCGACGACCTCGCCGCTGGCGATCTCGAGGTTGAATTCATCGAGCACGAGTTCGTCGCTGCCTGGATACCCGAAGGTGATGTCCTCGAACGAGACACGACCCACGTGAGACCCGCGAGGCAACGGCACTGGATCGGCAGGCTCGCGGATCGTCACCCGGTGACTCATCACCGTCTCTAGCCGCCGCGCCGACACCAGCGCGCGCTGCACTTGGACGACGAACCAGCCGATCGCCTGGAGTGGTCCCGTCACAACGGCGAGGTAGGTGTTGAACGCAAGCAGCATGCCGACCGTGAGTTCGTGGTGCAGCACGAGATAGCCGCCGAGCCAGTTCACCGCGACCAGCTCGAACATCGGCATGACGTTCAGCAGCGGGTTGTAGCGGCAACGCATCCGCACGATCTCGATCGATCGGGCCCGAACGGCATCCGCCTGGCGGCCCAGCCGGCGCTCAAGGATCGACTCCGCACCGAAGCCCTTGACCGCGCGTATCCCGCTCAGTGCCTCCTCGACGACACCCGCCAGATCGCCGCGTTCGCGCTGCAACTCCCCGAGGATCGGGCGAACCCGTGTCGAGTATCGAAGGGACGTGTACGCGACGATCGGCAGGCCGGCGACCGCGACGAGCCCAAGAAGCGGGTTGATCACGACGAGGACGATCGCAACGGCGACGATGGTGACGGTGTTCGCGATCCAGATCGGCGACGACGACACCAGCGCTTGGATTTGGAAGAGGTCACTCGTGACTCTCGAAAGCAGCTGACCCCGGTTCACTCGATCGTGATAGCCAACATCGAAACCGAGGAGGCGGGTGAAGAAACTTCGCCGCAGCTCTGCCTCGACGGTGCGCGAGGAGATGCCGTTGAAGTAGCGCCGCAGACCTGAGGTGACGGCTTGCACGACGCCGAGGACGGCGATGATCCCACCGAGAATCCCGAGAGTGCGCCAGTGATGACCGATGAGGCCACTGTCGACGGCGCGGCCGCCAAGTTCGGGGATAGTGACGATAGCGGCGGTACAAATGAGGGCTGCTGCGACCGACGTGCCCTCGGCTCGCCAATGGCCGCGCATCGCCTGGAGCAGAAACCTGGCGCCCCCGCGGGCGCCCGTATCGGTATCTGTCGCTTGGTCTGTACTTGCTGGCTGTGCATTTGTTTGCAAAACAGTGGTCAAGACCGTCGGGGCGCCACCATCACGGTGAACGTGTGTCCCCGGTGCACCCCCTCGAGAATCCAGCTTTGGTCAGGCGGTGTTTCTATCTTCGGGCCAGCTGCCCGAAAGCGAGGCCAGCACGGCCCTAAATCGCGGTGATCTCCGCGCGGCCGCTGCACCTACCCTGGAAACCATGGAGGCCGCCCCGGGCACCGACCGCGGTGGTATCGGCACGTCGCGCAACACCTACCTCGACCTGATCCGGGTCGTTGCAATCGCCGCGGTGGTCGTCGGTCACTGGATCGCCACTGGCATCACCTACAAGCACGGCCAGCTCGATGGCGTCGATGTGCTCGGCGTCTCGCCATGGACCTCCTGGCTCACCCTCATCTTCCAGGTGGTCCCGCTCTTCTTTCTGGTCGGCGGGTACGCAGGCGCCCTTTCGTGGACGAGGTACCGAGCAACCGGTGGTTCCGCGTTCGGCTGGACACGGCGACGGGCGAGGCGCCTCCTGGTGCCGACGGCGGGCTACATCGCGGCGATTTCGCTCGCCGTGGCGGCTTGCACGGCAGCGGGCGCCAATCGGGGCGATCTCGAAGAGGCGGGGTGGGCGCTGTCGCTCCACCTCTGGTTCCTGGCGCCGTACCTGCTGCTCCTGCTGCTGACCCCGACCCTTCTCGCATTGCACCGCCGCTACGGAATGGCCGTGCCCGTCGTGATGGCGGCCACAGCGGTGCTGATCGACGTCGCCGTGATCGAAGGGCACTGGCACTTCGTGGGTTGGGCCAACTACGTGCTGGTGTGGGGAACGTTCCATCAGCTCGGATTCGCGTGGCACGACGGATTTCTAGCCGGACGACGAGGGCGAGCGTTGGTGCTCGCAGCCGCCGCGATCTTCGCCTTGGTGGCACTGACCTGGTGGGGTCCGTATCCGGTCAGCATGGTCGGCGTCCCGGGTGCGCGCATCCAGAACGCCTCGCCACCGTCGGCTGCACTCCTCGCATTCGGGTTGGCCCAGATCGGGGTCGTCTTGCTCGCCGCGCCGTCCGTCTCGGTATGGCTTGCGCAGCCCGCTCGCGGTCGGCTTCGGGGTTTGATCCAGCGCGCTAACGCGATGACGATGCCGATCTACCTGTGGCACATGGTGCCGGTCGTGATCGTCACCGTCGTCGCGTACCCGAACCATTGGTTCGCCCAACCCGCGATCGGCTCCCGCGCCTGGTGGGTCCAGCGCATCCCGTGGGTCGCCGTGCTGACCCTCGTCTTGGCTGCGGTGCTCGCCCTGGTCGTGCTGGCTGCACAACTCCTCAAGGCCGGCCGCCCGAGGCGTCAGAAGTTAACGCAAGACACGAGAGGCCGGACGGCGATGCTGGGCCTCGGTGTCGCGATCTCGGTCGCAACCCTTGGGCGGCTCGCGGTCTGGGGCTTCGCCCCGAACGGTTCGCTCGACACGCTGACCATCGGATGCTTCGCGATCGGATTGCTGCTCGTTCTCGCTGCCGGTGCCTATCCCGGTACGCGCGACGTCGTGGGACGCTCGGTTCATGACGAGCCGGCGAGAACACATGCGGGCGCGCCGGCAGGCGTATCCGCACCGCCGGTGGCGGTGGCTGGTCGGGTTGGTCTTCCCGAACCTGGAGCATCGGCGCCACCTCATCGAGCAAGCTGACCGCGCCCGCCGTTGCGATCTCACGTGGTACGGCTTGCCGCCCGAGGTACCGGCCAGCCGTGCCTTGGGCGGCATGTCGGGCTCTGTGTCCGCACTGGGAGGTGCGGTGCATGCGTCGACCACCACGCTGCTCCACACTCGCAGCAGCCCGGTCACGGCGTCATTGCATGTGACGGTGCAGCGGCATGGCGGCCACCACGGCGTCGAGCCATTGGCCCGACTTGCACTGCCGCTGGTGCGCGGTCGCGACGCGCTCGGCGATCCGCGATGGGTAGCACGCACGGTCGAGGACTTCCGCCTCGCACAGGAGCAAGCGCTCGCGGCCGTGACGCGCCAGCCCATCGACGTCCGCATTGATGGTGTTGTGCATGCAGGCGAAGCCGTCATTGTCGGAGACGATTGGGCCGCGTTCGTCGGGCTACCAGAAGCGGAGTTCGACATCGAGTTCACCGCACACGCCTGGCCGATCGACGATCTCGCGATCGTCACCGTCGACGACCTTGACCCTTACATAGCCGGCGCACGCGGGGCGGTCGGTGCGTTGCTCAAGCCGAGACGTCCGCGATTGCAGCACTGACGAGGCCGGTGTCTAGCGTGACGGTGGCCGTCGGCTCTTGCGTCATGATGCGTCCTGCGTCGACCCACGCAGCGTGCTCCAGGATTCTGGTTCCAGCCGCAGGGACGTTCGCCCTACCGGGTCCGTCGACCAGGCGTTCGTGAGCCGTGGCCGCGCAACGGCAGCAGCCGTCTCTCCGTACAACGGACCTGAGTCATCGGCGGCGATCGTGTAGACGCCCTCGATCTTCAGCGCGCCGAATGCCTCGTGCCGGAGATCGACATCGATCGCCAACTCGGAGCGGTTCACCAAGAAGACGGACACGGATGAAGTCCCTGGGTCGTGGGTCGCGGCGACCGCGAGGGCAGGTACGTCTCCGTAACGTGCCGTCGCCATGGTGGCGATCTCGGTCGCTGCGACCAAGCTGGTGCCGCGTGCGCGACGGCTTGTTTCGGCGAATGGGTAGAAGATCGTCTGCCGCCACGATGGGCCGCCGCGCTTCGTCATGATGGGAGCAATGACGTTGACGAGTTGGGCCTGACAGGCGACGGTGATTCGGTCGACATTGTTAAGCAAGGTGATGAGCAGGTCGCCCACCACAACCGCGTCGACTGTTCCGTAGACGTCTTCGATGCGCGGTGACGCAACTTCGAGCGGGAAATCCTCTGCGCCGGCGAATCGCGATTGGTACCAGACGTTCCATTCGTCGAAGGACAGCTTGATCTTCTTGTCGCTACCCAGGCGAGCTCCGACAGCATCGGCTGTCGTCACGACGTCCTTGATGAAGCCGTCCATGACCGCACCTGAACCGAGGAAGCTGCGACGATCGCCCTCGAACTCCTCGTAGTAGGCATGCAACGAGATGTAGTCGACGACGTCGTAGGTATGACTTAGGACAGTTGCCTCCCAGGTGCCGAATGTCGGCATGTCGCGACCCGAGCTACCGCACGCGATCAGTTCGATGCCTGGGTCGACTAGCTTCATGGCTCGACCCGTCTGCGCCGCGAGATTCCCGTACTCCTCGGCCGTCTTGTGGCCGGTCTGCCAGGGGCCGTCCATCTCGTTGCCGAGGCACCAGAGCTTGATGCCGTAGGGGTTGGCTGAACCGTTAGCGCGACGCAGATCCGACCACGCTGTACCCGTGGGAATGTTGCAGTATTCGACGAGGTCGGCGGCCTCCTGGATGCCCCGGGTGCCGAGGTTGACCGCCATCATCGTTTCGAGTCGATGCGCGGTGGCCCAGCGGACGAACTCGTCGGTGCCGACTGTGTTCGGTTCGATGGACCGCCACGCAAGGTCGAGGCGCGCCGGCCTCGCTTCTCGCGGGCCAACGCCATCCTCCCAGCGGTATCCAGATACAAAGTTGCCGCCTGGATAGCGGACCACGGTTACTCCGAGCTCTTCGATCAATCGCGCGACATCGGTGCGGAAGCCGTCGGCATCGGCTGTCGCATGGGTGGGCTCATAGATGCCCGAATACACGGATCGCCCCATGTGCTCGACGAACGATCCGAAGATGCGCCTGTCGATGTGGCCATGATGGTCGGCGGGGTCGATCGTCACTGATCCGGAGAGGGATTCGGCGCACATGGCCGGACCATATGCCTCGACCTGGCGCATGTCGATGGCGCCGGGAATAGGCTCGCAGTCCTCATGACGTCTGAGTCGCAAGACGCCCGCGAGCTTGCCGTGACCGAGGAGGTCGTGGCCAGCTTCGACGGCGCGCCATCCGCGCGCTACCGCGAAGTGATGCAGAGCCTCGTGCGACACCTGCATGAGTTCGTGCGCGACGTCCGGCTGACCGACGACGAGTGGCACGAGGCGATCGGTTTCCTCACCCGCACCGGACACATGTGCGACGAGCGGCGGCAGGAGTTCGTGTTGCTCTCCGACGTCCTCGGGCTCTCGATGCTGACGGTTGCGGTCAACGAAGTCGCCGACTCCTCAGCCACCCAATCCACTGTGTTCGGCCCGTTCTTCGTCGAGAACTCCCCCGAGATCGAACTCGGCGGCGACCTCGCGGCGGGCGCTGTCGGTCAGCCGTGCTGGGTCGAGGGCAGGGTCCGCGGCGTCGGTGGCGAACCGGTCGTGGGTGCCAGGATCGACGTGTGGGAAGCGGACGGCGACGGCTTGTACGACGTCCAATACGACGGTGCCCGAACCGCGAACCGTGGGCATCTGTTCACGGATAGCGACGGTGGCTTTCGCTTCTGGTCGGTGCGCCCTGTCGCTTACCCGATCCCAACGGACGGTCCGGTCGGACGACTTCTCGCTGCCGCCGGCCGCGGCGGGATGCGACCCGCGCACATCCATTTCATGATCCGAGCCGCCGGCTATCACAAGCTCACGACGCACGTCTTCGTCGCTGGCGACGAATACCTGGGCCACGATGCGGTCTTCGGCGTCAAGGAGCGGCTAGTCACCGAACTTGCGGACCACCCCGCGACTGAACCTCCGCCGCCGGGCGGCCCCGCGGGCTCGGATTGGTCAAGTGTGAGCTTCGACTTCGTGCTTGCGGCCGACGAGACAGCTGGCTGAGCGCGCCGCAGGTTCCGCAGGTAGATTCGCGGGTAGCAGCTGATGACAATCAACCGACGAGGAGCGCCATGCCCGACGACGATGAAAAGAAGGACCTCGAAGCTGAGGCCAAGGCACACATCGACGCCATGCCGGCCGAGACTGCTCTTGGCAACGCGGATCCCGAGGGCGGCGGTCAGGGCACACCCGAGGAGTTCGTCGAGGAGCACGAAGGCCGCGGCGGCAAGTAGGTCCCCGGTGGGCCGCGCCCGTCTGGTGGCCGGTAGTCGTGCATTGCTAGCTTGATCACATGACTGAAGGTCCCGATCAGATAGCGCAGACCCGGCTCGCGGAGTCCGGGAAGTTCTTCACGTCCGACCTGTCGGTCGCCGAGTTCACTTTGCTCGAGCACACCGGGTTCGACGCGATTGAACTCGTCATGGGTGTGTCCGTCTACCACGTCGGCTTCCAGCCCGGCCGCGGCATGCAGCCCGGCGAGTACCAGGTGTTGTCGCAAGCCATGTACACCGCGCGGATGAACGCCATCAACCGGCTGATCGCCGAGACCGTGAAGGTCGGCGGGGACGGCGTCATCGGGGTCAAGCTCGGCTACCGCGCGCACAGCGCTGACGCCCTCGAGTTCACCGCGATCGGTACGGCGGTGCGTCACCGCGACGGCACCGCTTCGCACCGGCAACCCTCGGGCGCTCCGTTCACCAGCCACCTCGACGCCAAAGAGCTCTACCAGCTGCTCAACGTCGGTTGGTGTCCGGTGTCGTTCGTGCTCGGCACGTGCGTCTACCACATCGCTGTGCAAGGCGTGATGCAGACGATGCGCCAGGTCGGGCAGAACATCGAGCTCGCTCAGTGGACCCAGGGCTTCTACGACGCCCGGGAGATTGCGATGACGCGGCTGCAAGCCGAAGGTGAGCGAGACGGCGCTCATGGCGTCGTCGGCGTGACGGTCACGACGAGCGAGTGGGTCTGGGGCGGCCACACGTTGGAGTTCTACGTTTCCGGGACGTCGGTGCGCCGCGTCAGCGATCAGCGCGGCCAGCTGCCACCCCTCGTCGTCCCGGTCGGCTAAGCCGCGGCTCCGCAGCCGCGGAAGTTGCGGGTGGTTAGACACCGCATCTGCGGTTAATGTGGGCGACATGCCCACGTACCGGATCGCCGACGTCGCCCGTCTCCTGGGCGTCAGTGACGACACTGCCAGGCGCTGGGCGGAGTCCGGCAAGTTCGTCTCGACGACCGACGAGACCGGGCATCTGGCCGTCGATGGCGCGGAGCTCGCCCGGCTGGCGACGACGTTGAACGACGCCCTCGAGCCCGGCCAGGTCGCCCAAGCGTCGGCGCGCAACCAGTTGGTCGGCATCGTGACCAAGGTGATTCGCGACACCGTTATGGCTCAGGTCGAGATGCAGTGCGGCGGCCAGCGAATCGTTTCCCTCATTAGCCGCGAGGCGGCCGATGAGTTGGAGTTAGAGCCGGGTGTTCTGGCTATCGCATCAATCAAGGCAACCAACGTGGTTGTGGAGCTTCCGGCACCTCTCAATACCGGACGCCGATCAGTCGGCGTCCCTTCACCCGCCTCGGAGAGTTCATGAACCGGAACGCTTCCATGGTCACCACTGTCATCGTCACCACCGTCGTCGTCGCACTCGGCCTCGCCGGGTGCAGTTCTTCCGCCCCCAGCACCGCGCCGTCGTCCGCCGCACCGGCTGCGTCGAGCAGCGCGGCACCGGCCAGTTCGGCTGCCGCATTTGCTACGCCCAGCGTGTCTGGCACGGTCGTCGTCTTTGCTGCCTCGTCGCTGATGGCGACGTTCACGACCCTAGCCGCGAACTTCGAGCAGGCACACCCGGGCGTGAAGGTCGTGCCGTCCTACGGAGGCTCCGACACCCTCGCAGCGCAGATTACGCAGGGCGCGCCCGTCGACGTGTTCGCAGCGGCGAGTACCACGACGATGGGCACCGTTACGAAGGCCGGTGATGGCGTAGGAACGCCGACAGTGTTTGCGAAGAACGAGCTCGAGATCGCGGTCTCGCCGAGTAACCCCGACCACATTGCGAGCCTCGCGGACGTGACGAAGTCAGGGGTGAAGTTGGCGCTGTGCGCGGCGACGGTTCCGTGCGGCGCGGCAGCCACGAAGGCCTTCGCCGCGGCCAAGCTGACCCCCCACCCGGTCACACTCGAACAAGACGTCGCATCGGTCCTGACCAAGGTCGAACTTGGTGAGGTCGACGCCGGCATCGTCTACCAGACGGACGTGAAGTCGGCGGGTAGCAAGGTGGCCGGCGTGAACTTCGCCGAAGCGGCGAGCGCGATCAACACTTACCCGATCGTCGTCGTCAAGACCGGGAAGAACGCCGTTGCCGGGCAGGAGTTCGTGAACTACGTGGCGTCGCCGGCCGGACAGCAGATCTTGCAGGCGGCGGGGTTCCAGCAGCCCTGACCCGGCGCAGGCCACACTTGCGCACATGACCGACGTCGCCGCTGACACCGCTGAGGGTCGGAGCCGCGGCGCCGACCCTCGGGTGCGGGTGCCTTACGCGCTGTTCGTACCCGCGGCGATCGGCGTCGTGTTCCTGATCCTGCCGATCGTTGGGTTGTTGATTCGCACCCCCTGGCACCACCTGCCGTCGCTGATCAGCAGTCCCGACGTCCGCACGGCGTTGCGGTTGTCACTCGAGACTGCGACCGCGGCCACGGCGATCGCCATCGTGGTGGGCGTGCCCATCGCATGGGTATTGGCCCGGCTGGATTTTCGTGGCCGCTCGCTGCTGCGCGCATTGATCACGCTGCCACTCGTGCTGCCACCCGTTGCCGGGGGTATCGCACTGCTGCTTGCGTACGGCCGCCGAGGAGTCGTAGGCAGCGAAATCCTCAAGGTGTTCGGGGTGTCACTTCCGTTCACCACCGCAGCTGTCGTTGTCGCCGAGACGTTCGTCGCGATGCCGTTCCTCATTGTCTCGGTCGAAGGCTCGTTGCGCGGCGTCGACGTCCGCTACGACCATGCGGCGGCGACGCTCGGCGCCTCCCGTCTCTTCACCTTTGTGCATGTGACACTGCCGATGTTGGGCCCGGGCATCGCCGCGGGCGCCGTGCTCTGCTGGGCCCGTGCGCTCGGCGAGTTCGGAGCCACGATCACCTTCGCGGGCAGCTATCCAGGGACTACTCAGACCATGCCGCTACAGGTCTACCTCGCCCTGCAAAACAATCCGGACGCCGCCATCGCGCTGAGCCTCGTGCTGCTTGTGGTGTCGGTGGCGATCCTCGCCGGTCTGCGTGACCGCTGGCTGCGCACCTGATGCCGGGTAGTGCAGAGGTGGCGGCATCACTTGACGCCCACATCGTCGTCGACCGAGAGCGGTGGAGGCTCGACGCGAAACTGCATGTCCCTGGGGGCAGCGTTCTCGCACTCCTTGGTCCGAACGGCGCCGGCAAGTCGACCGCACTGCGGGTCATCGCCGGCCTGCTGCCGGCCTCGGCGGGCTTCGTGCGAGTCGGTGCGCGCACCTGGGAGGACCGCACCTCCGGCGTCCGGCTGGCGACAGAGCAACGCTCGCTCGGCGTCGTGTTTCAGGACTACCTGTTGTTTCCGACGATGAGCGCGCGCGACAACGTGGCGTTCGGCCTGCGGGCGAAGGGCTTAGAGAAGACGGCCGCTCGCGATATCGCGGACGGGTGGCTGGCACGCGTCGACCTTATGGAGCAGGCGAGCCAGCGGCCTGCGCAACTGTCCGGCGGTCAGGCCCAGCGAGTGGCGCTGGCCCGAGCGCTCGCGACGACACCGCAGGTGTTGCTCCTCGACGAGCCACTCGCCGCACTCGATGCCGGCACCCGCATGAGCGTGCGCGGTGACTTGCGCAGACACCTCGGCGAGTTCGGCGGCGCGACGGTCTTGGTCACGCACGATCCGCTCGACGCGTTGATCCTCGCCGATCAGGTAGCGGTCATCGAGGGTGGTGTGGTCGTGCAGACCGGCACACCTCAAGAGATCACCCGCAACCCGAAGACGCGCTACGTCGCCCAGCTCGTCGGGCTCAACCTCTTCGCCGGCCGGTCCGACGGCACGTCCATCAGGCTGCCCAATGGCGCCGAGTTGGTGACGGCGGAGGCGCACTACGGCGAGGTGTTCGTGGTGGCGCGGCCATCGAGCATTTCGGTACACCGCGACGTCCCGCATGGAAGCCCGCGCAACGTGTGGGCGGGAAACATCGCCACGGTTGAGCAACACGGAGACTTGGTCAGGCTATTCGTCAACGGACCACCCGATGTCGCTGTCGACGTCACGACAGCGGCGATGGCGGAACTTCAGCTCGGCGTCGACGAACGCGTCTGGCTGTCGGTGAAAGCCACCGACCTCACCGTCTACGACGAGAGTTAGTCCGCGTCGCGAATCGCGTGCTGCCGCATGCCGGCAGTCCACTTCTCTTCGATGTGGCCGAATCGCCAGATCAGCAGTGCTACGGCCCACGTCACCACGAACAAACCCACGATGACGAACCCGAGGGTGTTGATGTTCGCGTTTTGCATGTCGGTCCAGAAGCGGCCCGTGACGTTCAGCTGTTGCGACACCAGACCGAGCAGTTCGACGCCGCCAATCACCGCGGCGATCATGATCGAGAGGCTGGTGATGGTGATGTTGTAGAAGACCTTGCGGACCGGCCGTGAGAACGCCCAGCCGTACGCGAAGTTCATGAACGTACCGTCGATGGTGTCGAACAGGCACATGCCAGCCGCGAAGAGGATCGGCAGCGCGAGGATGCCGTACCACGGCAGCGCACTCGCCGCGCCGGCCGCCGCAAGGACAAGAAGTGATACCTCGGTCGCGGTGTCGAAGCCGAGGCCGAAGAGCAGTCCGACGCCGTACATCTGCCCCGGCTTGCTGATCGACTTCATGATCGGTCGCAGGATGCGGTTCATCAGGCCCCGGTTGGCCAGGTGGTGCTCGAGGGTCTCCTCGTCATAGACGCCGCGGCGCATGTCGCGGAAGACCTTCATGATCCCGACCAAGATGATCACGTTGATCGCGGCGATGACGAAAAGGAACGTTCCAGAGACCGAAGTGCCGATGAGCCCGGTGTAGTGATGCAACGCTGAAGTGTCGCTCTTTACGGGGCCGACGAGGGCCTTCACGCCGAGTGACAGTAAGAACGCGAGGATGAAGACGACCGACGAATGCCCGAGGGAGAACCAAAAGCCAACCGACAGCGGCCGCTTGCCGTCGCCCATGAGCTTGCGGGTGGTGTTATCGATGGCCGCGATGTGGTCGGCGTCGAACGCGTGCCTCATGCCGAGGGTGTAGGCCGTAAGCCCGATGCCGATCCCGAAGGTTTTGGTGCCGACGGTGTAGTGGTGGGGCGCGACGAGCGCGATGATGATGAACCAGCCGATGACGTTCAGCGCGATGATCACCGCGAACATCCCGGCGAGCCTGGTCCACTCAGCCCTGGTAAGACCCTGCTTAATGCGGCTGGTGATACCGACGGGCCGGATCTGCGTCTGGGTACTCATCGAGCTACCTCCGTTGAACTCCGTCGGGCTGGCTGATCACCGAGCCCGACGCCGCGTGGCGCCATCAGATGCGACAGGTTCGCACCCCGACCGGATTTGGATTGGTCCCAGCCCCGGCGTCGGCTCACCTGCAGACCCCGCAACCGTAACATCCCAGTTGCGACTGTGTCGCACGTGTATTGCTTGACGCCATCAGCCCTCCGGCGCGACTACGCTGCTAGCGCGCATTCGAAGGAGTTGACCGGACGTGGCGGCAAGAACCCCGACCAAGACCCAGGCTCAGGGCGCCGAGCGGCTCTCTGCCGCCGTCGGCGAGCTCCGTGCGCAGGGCACCCGGATCACTGACGCACGAGTCGCGATCCTCGAGGTGCTGTCGGCAACCGACGCGCATCTGTCAGCCGACGACATCGCGCACGCGGTGAACGGGCTGCAGCCGCGCGTGCACCGCGCGACCGTCTACCGCACGCTGGAGTCGCTGGTGACCGCGGGTCTCGTCGCGCATACCCACCTCGGCCACGGCAATGCGGTCTACCACCTGACGACGGTTCCGCACGCCCACTGCCAGTGCCAGCGGTGCGAGACGATCATCGACGTCCCGCGCACGCTACTTCGAGGCGTCAGCAGTCGGCTCCTCGAGGACTACGGATTCAACCTCGACACCGGTCACAGTGCGTTGCTCGGCCTCTGCAAGCGGTGCGCCGAGCTCGGCGAAATGAGATAGGCACCGACGTAGAGCACCGCCGCCAAGATGAGCAGCGCGTGATATCCGAACACGAGAGACAGATACTCCAGGCACCCACCGAGCATCGCACCGAGCAGGTTGGTGCTAAACGAGAGCGCCGCATCGCCGGTCTCGGAGAACCGCTTTGCGAAGATGATGTTCGCTGCGAAAATCGGCAGGAACGCGATTACGACCGCGACAACAATTCGCACCAGGAATGCCAACGACAGCAGCCATGACGTCGGCACGAGCCAGTTCAACGCCAGGCCACCCACCAGCAATGCGTACATCGCCGGTATCGGTGGCGTCGGGAACCGCCGCGTCACTTCGACCGCCGCGAGCACAGCTACCAGCACGCCGGCGAACACGAGCGCATTCACTAGCCACGTTGTTCCGAACAGCAGCGCGAAACTCGTGACGCTTCGCGTCTCCATCAACAGGAACGCCGCCCCGAGCAGGAAAAGGTCGCGGTAACCCCACATGCCGGCGAGCTGTCCGGTGAAGCGCCGGCGCACCCCCTTGCCGCCGGCCGCCGCGTTCGCCAACAACACACCACCGATGGCGATCGCGCTGCCGGCGATGATCAAACCGAGAGCGGCCAGGTACAGCGACGGGATCGTGCTGTCCTTCAGGTAGAGGAACGGCTTGTCGTCAGTTGCCGGAGCCGGCGTGTCTGCCGGTCGGGCCCACGTCTGCGCACACACCTGGTCGGCCGGCGTCAGACCGGCCACGATCACCGCGAGGCTCTCGGCCTGCTGCTGGTCGTAGATGCACGGATCATGGCCGAAGACATCGTCGACGGTGCCGGCCAGTCGATCGACGAGCCACTGTTCGCGGTAGAAGTTGTACATCGAGAACGCACCGTCCGGTGCCAGGTGCGAACGCGCAACCTCGACGGCCTGTTTGGTGAAGAGGTAGCTCTCGAGCCGCAGCGAACTGGCTCCGGACACGAGCGTGAGCGAGTCGGGCAGCGCGAACAGGATCAGGTCGTACTTCGTCTTGGTCTGCTCGAGGAACGCACGGCCATCGTTCACGTGGGAGGTTACCCGGGGGTCTTGATAGGCGTGATCGGGGTCGTGCTGGCGACCGAAGCGGAGCAGTGTCGGGTCGATCTCGACGGCATCGACGTGCTGAACACCCTGTGCCAGCGCGATCGCGACGTCGGTACCGGTGCCTGCGCCGACGATGAGCACGTTCTTCGGGACCGCAGGGATCCGGTTGTAAGGCTCGAGGTACCAGGGCTCCTCCTTCGCCCGGGTAGCCGCGGACGTCAGTCGCTGGTGTGGCACTCCGTTGACATCGACCTCGTACGCAGTGCCGCCGTTGCCGTCGTCGACCGTACTCGTCGAGACCTTGTAGTAGGGCGACCAGAACACTCCAGTGTCGTGGCGCAACGGGTACACCAGCAGCAGGAACAGAGTCGCGGCCAAGGTGACCGTTACTGACGTTGCGAGCCTGCCCATCAGGGTGATGAACAGTGCACACACGATGCCGAACCACAGCAGGGGTGGCGCGTCGAGGAACGACAGCCCGGTAAAGCCGGCGATGCCGGCAAGACTGCCGAGAAGATCGAAGCGATAGGCCTCGAGCCGGGGCAGTTGCCGGAAGCAGGCGCCGACGATCTCGCCAGGCCCTGCGAGTACGGCGGCGACCGCGAGGAAGATGCACGGCAGCGTCAGCCAGATCGGCGGACCGGTAGCCTGCAGGCTGCTGAAGAAGATGAGCTGGCTGCTGTCACGATCCACCGTGACCGGATACGCGCTGACGAAGCCCATCAGCCCAAGCAACGCGACAGGCGAGTAAAACGGCAACGGCCGGTCAGAGTGCCCCGGTCCGGCGGCGCGGAGAAACCCGAGCCCGATGCCGAGGAAGGATCCGAGGAGCACGAAGTTGGAGAAGTACGAAAGGTGGACGACGTTCGCGCCGAGCCATCGGATGAGTGAGAGCTCGAGGAACAGCATGAGCACGCTGGCGAGAAACAGGCGCCATCGGATCGTCACTGGCGAACCTCTCGTCGTCCGGTGTGCCGTCGTGTATGCAGTCGGCGTGCCTGGCGTCAGGCGGCCGGGCTCGCAGCGCCTGGGTCGTATTCAGCCGCATTACGACGCCGGTGGCAATGCCAACACGGCTTCGAGCCGGTCGGACATAACAGTTGAGAGACGCAGCATTGACAGGGTCTCGTTCGTCGACATACTGAGACGGCTATGTTAACGCTCACTCAGGCTCAAACCACCCCGGCGGCGGTCCGTGGCTAGCCCGCCCTCGGGGCCGCCAAGTCGCACACCGTCAGGCGGCGGTCTGCGCGCGCCCGCGATGACCGACGTCGCGCAGCTGGCTGGAGTCTCGCATCAGACAGTGTCGCGTGTCATCAACAAGCACCCTAGCGTCACAGCGACAACCCGTACACGAGTACTGGCCGCCATCGAGGAGTTGGGCTACCGCCGCAACAGCGCAGCCCGGACGCTCGTCACCGGGAAATCGCAGACCCTGGGCGTCGTCACCCTCAACAGCACTTTGTACGGCCCGGCGTCGACGCTCTACGGCATCGAACAAGCGGCACTCGAGTCGCAATACTTCGTGACTGTTGCGAGCCTGCGGTCCACCGATCGACCCGCGGTTCGCCAGGCCATTGGCCGCCTGGTCGACCAGGGGGTCGAAGGAGTCGTCGTCATCGCGCCACTCGATTCGTTGGCCCAAGCACTCGCGAGCCTGCCGTCCGGGTTGCCGGTCGTGGCCGTCGAAGGTGATGCGGCCGCCGACATCGATGTCGTCACGGTCGACCAGCACGCCGGCGCCCAGGCGGCTACCCAACATCTGCTGGAGCTGGGCCACGCCACGGTGTGGCACGTGTCTGGACCAAGCGACTGGCTCGAAGCCCAGCAGCGCACCACCGGCTGGCGGGCTACCCTCGAGCGTGCTGGAGTCGAGGTGCCCCCACCGTTGCGCGGCGACTGGAGTGCACGCTCCGGGTTCGAGACGGGGCGTGTGCTTGCCAGCATGCCCGACGTCACGGCGGTCTTCGTCGCGAACGACTCGATGGCGGTCGGAGTGCTGCGCGCATTTCACGAACGCGGCCGCGATGTGCCTGGTGACGTGAGCGTCGTGGGATTCGACGACGTACCGGAAGCGGCCTACTTCAGCCCGCCGCTGACCACGATCCGGCAGGACTTCGGTGAGGTCGGACGCCGCAGCCTGGCGTTACTGGTCGACCAGATCGAATCCGGGGCACGCGCCGCGGAACGCCACGTCGTCGAAGCTACCCTCATTGTTCGTGACAGCACGGGCCCGGCGAGCACAGCCAGCCCCAGACGCAACCTGCAGAAACCACCCACGAAAGCGCGGCCGCACTGATGTCCAACGAGCTCTCCGACGACCTACACAATGAGCATGTGAGCGATAACAGAGACCAGTACGTCGTCGGTGTCGACTTCGGAACGCTGTCAGGCCGGGCGTTGGTGGTGCGGGTGTCCGACGGCCGCGAGATGGGCAGCGCCGTCCACTCGTACACGCATGGCGTCATGGACCGCACGCTCGCGGCAACCGGTGCGCCGCTGCCACCCGACTGGGCGTTGCAGGATCCGCAGGACTACATCGACGTTCTGCGCGATGCGGTCCCGAAAGCGATCTCGGCCAGCGGCGTTGCGCCCGAGCAGGTAGTCGGTATCGCGACTGACTTCACCGCGTGCACGGTGTTGCCGGTACTCGCCGATGGCACCCCGCTGTGCCGCGACGATCGTTTCCGCGACCGCCCGCATGCGTACGTGAAGCTGTGGAAGCACCACGCGGCGCAGTCGCATGCCGAGCGCATCAATTCGCTCGCCGCAGCGCGGGGTGAAAAGTGGTTGCCGCGCTACGGCGGGCGTATCTCGTCGGAATGGGAGTTCGCCAAGGGCCTGCAGTTGCTGGAAGAAGACCCCGAGGTCTATGCGGCTACAGAACGCTTCATCGAGGCAGCGGACTGGATCATCTGGCAGCTGTGCGGCAACGAGACACGCAACGTCTGCACCGCCGGTTACAAGGGCATCTATCAGGACGGCGGTTGGCCGAGCAGTGATTTCCTCGCCGCATTGAATCCTGGCTTCGCCGACTTTGCGCAGCACAAGCTGGAGTTTCCGCTCTCCCCCCTTGGCGGTCGGGCGGGCGGTCTGACGGCGGAGGCAGCCAGCTGGACAGGCTTGCCCGAAGGCATCGCGGTGGCCGTCGGAAACGTCGACGCGCACGTCACCGCACCGGCGGCCAAGGCGACGTTGCCAGGTCAGATGCTGGCGGTCATGGGTACGTCGACATGTCACGTGATGAACGGTGATCGGCTCGCCGAGGTACCCGGAATGTGTGGCGTTGTCGACAACGGAATCGTGCAAGGTCTATGGGGATACGAAGCCGGCCAGAGCGGGGTCGGCGACATCTTCGCGTGGTTCGTCGACAACGCAGTGCCCGCCGACTACATCGCACGCGCCCAGGAACTCGGGATGGACGCGCACGACTACCTCAGCTCTCTTTGCGCGCAGCAGCGGGTTGGCGCGCATGGTCTCGTCGCACTCGACTGGGAGAGTGGCAACCGGTCGGTGCTCGTCGACCACTCGCTATCTGGCGTCATTGTTGGTCTCACGCTGTCGACCAGACCCGAGGACGTGTACCGCGCACTCGTCGAAGCCACCGCGTTTGGCACTCGGAAAATCATCGAGACGTTCGAGGAAGCCGGTATTCCCTGTGAGGAGTTCGTGGTGGCCGGCGGCCTGCTCAAGAATGCGTTCATGATGCAGGTGTACGCCGACGTGACGGGCATGCCGATGTCAGTGCTCGATTCCGAGCACGGTCCGGCACTGGGTTCGGCGATCCACGCCGCCGTCGCCGCGGGCGCGTACGCCGACGTCACGACCGCATCGGCGTCGATGGGCCGGGCGCTGCACAACGCCTACCTGCCCAACCCCGCAGATCACGAGATCTACAACCGCCTCTACGCGGAGTACTCGGCGCTGCACGACTATTTCGGCCGCGGCGTCAACGACGTGCTGCACCGTTTGCACGACCTACGCATCGAAGCGAGCACGTCGTGACATCGTCGTCGCAGATCGCCGAAATCCGATTATCGGTTGCGCAATTGCACACGGAGCTCGTGCGCTGGGGCCTCGTCGTCTGGACTGCCGGCAACGTCTCAGCTCGAGTACCGGGTGAAGCGCTATTCGTCATCAAGCCGAGCGGTGTCAGCTACGACGAGCTCACACCCGAGATCATGATCGTGTGCGACCTCGAAGGCAACGTGGTGGACGGCGAGCACTCGCCCTCTAGCGATACGGCAGCGCATGCGTTCGTGTACCGCGCAATGCCCGAGGTCGGCGGCATCGTCCATACCCACTCGACGTACGCCACGGCGTGGGCGGCCAGGGGCGAGGCGATCCCGTGCGTACTCACCGCGATGGCCGACGAGTTCGGCGGCGAGATCCCGGTCGGACCCTTCGCACTGATCGGCAACGACGACATCGGCCGTGGCATCGTCGACACCCTGCGAGGGCATCGGTCGCGCGCGATCCTGATGCAGAGCCACGGCGTGTTCACCATCGGCCCAGACGCGACCGCCGCTGTCAAGGCGGCGGTCATGTGTGAAGACGTCGCGCGAACCGTCCACCTCGCCCGCGCGCTCGGCGAACCCTTGAAGATCGAGCCGGCCGCCATCGACCGCTTGTACGAGCGGTACCACAGTGTTTATGGACAGCGGGGTTCATGAGGCAGCGCTGACGGACGCAGGTAAGAGCGCCGGGATCACTGACCCCGGCGCCCTCACCGCGTTCTCGGTGCGCTCCCCCGTAGCGAGCGCGCCCATGCTGCGGTTCGCACCGACTGGCGGTCGCCCCCCAGGTCGGCCGTCACGAGAAAGAGCATCGAGACTCACCCGCTGATACGTCGTCCAGCAAGATTTCTCAGGCGCGCCCCCGGCCGATGCCACGACGGCAACAAGTGGGATCTTGGCAGCAGAAGTTTGGCTGGCCGAGCATCGTCGGAAGGGCTCTCATACGAGGCACGATCGACCCCCGGAAAGCGCATACCAGCGGCACGTGTACGCGTTCACGTGAACGCGCAGAGCGGCAGATAATCGCGTCGCGGAGCGTGGCTACTGGAGGGCTGTCCTCGGCCGGGTGCTGATTACGCCTCGGTATCGCGTCAGATCGAAACGGAACTGCGGCGCGTGAGGCAGTAGCAACGACTCATGGCTCCAGGCTCCCGCGAGGTGGTCGTACGAGGAAAGCGCGAGATCGGTCCACCGGACCTCGCCATCCGCGATGACGATCTTGGCGCTCATCGCCCCACAAACAAGATCGCCATCCTCGGGGCAAACCGCGATTGCGGTGCGTCCAATCGAGGTCCGAGGCGCCAGACAGCATCCGCTCGGCCGCGCGATCATCCTCCGCCGGGACACTCGAGCCGAGCACCGAAATGAGGTCCCGTCCATGCATCTCGTAGAAGGATCGGCCATCGATGACGTAGTCGAGGAACCGGCGAGGCGCCTGCGTTGCGCCGATCCTGCGATCCGCCCATGCGAGATCGAAGTGTTGAGCACAGCTTTAGTCTTCACTATCTGCCAGCCGACAACCTGCGCGCGTCGCAGCAATAGCGGACGTGTTACGGCTCGCCAATCCGCACGCGGGAAGATTCGCGTGTGAACACGGACTTGTAGACCCTTGGCTCATCTGCCGATGGTGAGGGCGAGGAGGGTATCGACCGCAGTTTCGAATGGGCGGGTACTGCGTTGCACCTGGGCGAGTAGAAGCCCGCCTTGGAGCGTGGCGAGCAGAGTAGTGGCGAGGTCGTCTGGGTCGATGCCGGACGGGAGTTTCCCGTCGGCATGGAGAGCTCGCAGTCCATCGCTGAGGGCGGCTGCCCACTGATCGAACCCGGTCGCGATGAGGGCCCGGGCCTCGGGGTCGCTCTCGGCGAGCTGACCAACGAGCGAACCAAGTGCGCAGCCGCCCCTTGCTTCGGTGCTCCTTGCCCCGGTGATCACCATGTTCCGCCAAGCTGTGAGTCCCTTCGCGCTGCCGAGCGCGCGCCGGTTGTTGTTGACGATCGTGTCGGCTTGGTAGTCGATGACCGCCTGCACGAGTTCGTTCTTGTCGGGGAAGTAGTGGTACAGCTGCGAGCCGCTGACTTCCGCCGCCACCTTCACGTCTTCCAAGGTGGTCGCCGCGACTCCGCGCTCGTGCATCAAGGCGGCGGCCGTCTCGACTATTCGCGCCCGGGTGCGTGCTCCCTTGGGGGTGAGCCTCGGCCGATCACTCGTCTCGTTGACCATGCACCAATGTTAGCAGGATTTTGAGTTTGACAGCCCAGTCCGGCTGGGACATAGTGGGTTGTGCAACCCATTTTTACATGAGGGGACCACACAACGAATGACTGACCTAACGGGCAAGACAGCTCTGGTAACGGGGTCGACGAGCGGGATCGGCAAGGCTACGGCCATCGCCTTGGCCGCCCGTGGCGCTCACGTCCTCGTAGTGGGACGCAACGAACAACGGGCCAAAGACGTGGTCGCCGAGATCGAAAGCAGCGGAGGTAGCTCGGCGTTCTGGCTCACCACGTTGAGCGACCTGACATCGGCCCAGGAGCTGGTCGAGTGGGCTACTAAGGCAGGCGACGGTCACGTCGACATCCTCATCAACAACGCTGGCGTCGCCTTGCTCGGACCAAGCAACGCAGCCACCGAATCAGACTTCGACGAGACCTTTGCACTCAACGTCAAGATTCCGTTCTTCCTCGTCGCGTCACTGGCGCCAGCCATGGCCGAACGCGGATGGGGCTCGATCGTCAACATCTCCACGATGGTCGCCAGTTTCGGGCAGGCCGGCATGGCTCTGTATGGCGCCAGCCGAGCGGCTCTCGAACTGTTGACGAAGGCCTGGGCCGCCGAATACGGCCCGCGTGGTGTTCGGGTCAACGCCATTGCGCCCGGTCCGACGCGCACCGCGATGATGGAAGGTATCCCCGACGAGATGGTGAATCAGCTCGCAGCACAAGCTCCAGCAGGTCGCGTAGCTGAGCCCGAGGAACTTGCTGCGGCCATCGTCTTCCTCGCCAGCGACGACGCCAGCTTCGTGCACGGCGTGACACTTGCGGTCGATGGCGGCCGGGTAGCGACATAACAGCAGTCGCACCACCGCGACGTGTAGGTGTGAGACATAGAAGGCATATCAAACTAACCAACGAGGAGTATCTACATGAGCGCATACGTAATTGTCGAGTTCACGGTCAAGGACCCGGAAATGTACCGTGAGAAATACGCCCCTGTTGCTGGGCAGACAGCCAAAGCGCATGGAGGTGAGGTAATTGCCGCCGGTAACTGGGAAGTCCTGCACGGCGATGGCTCGCTCCCTTCGGGAGCACTCGTGCGGTTTACCGACCGTGAGACGGCACTCAGGTGGTACAACTCGCCTGAATATCAGCAGCTGATCGATGTCCGAGGCATCGCGATGGATGCCCGTTTCAGCTTGCTCGACGGCCTCCCCACGCCCACGCAAGACGACGGGGCATCCGAATGAGCACACTCCTAGGAAAGACGGTGCTCATCACGGGCGCCAACGCCGGGATCGGCAAGGAGGTGGCCCGGCAACTGGCGTTACGTGGTGAGATTGCGCGGATCTACTTGGCGTGCCGGAACCGAGATCGGGCGACAAGCGCAAAGGCTGAGCTCGAAGCCGCAACTGGGCGGCGCATCTTCGACATCGTTGTCATGGATGTTGCCGATCTGGGTTCGGTGCGCGCTGGCCTTGCGGCCGTCAACGGATCCGTCGACGCGTTGGTCATGAACGCTGGTGTCATTGGCCCGCAGTCGATGGGCTTGACCGCTGACGGGGTCACCAACGTGTTCGCGACGAATGTTCTTGGCCACGTCGTGCTCCTCGAAGGGCTCCTGGCCGAGGGGCGGCTTGGCGAGGTGGCGGTCTTCGCCGGAAGTGAAGCAGTCAGGGGGGTCCCGAAGTTGCGGATGAAGGGGCCATCGTTCGTCTCAACCTCAGCCGACGAGCTCGCTACTGTCATCGACGGCAGCTACTTCGCCAGCAGAAAACCTGACTTCAACCTAGCTTTCGGGCAGGCTAAGTACATTGGCGCGCTATGGATGGGCTACCTGGCCCGCCAACACCCGGACCGCCGCTTCGTCACCGTGAGCCCCGGCAACACGATCGGCACCCAAGCAGCCAGTGACCTCCCATTGCCGATGCGTATAGCGGCCAAGTACGTCATGCCCATCCTGGGTCTCTCCCACAAACTTGACGTGGGCGCGAAGCGACTGGTCGACGGCGTCACCGACCCGACCCTGTCGAGCGGGATGTTCTACGCCAGCGCGGCCAACACGCTTAAAGGTCCCTTGGTCAACCAAGCAGACTTCCTCCCCGCCCTGGCCAACCCGTCGTTTCAGGACCACGCCAACGAGGCCATCCACCGCTTCATCACCTAAAGACACTCACGTAATCCCGCGCCAACTGGTTGCCACGCGGGAGCTGTCCGACCTTGCGTTGGGGCCGCGCCTGGTTGATGCCTAGGCGGTCGCCGTAGGTCATTGCCAGGGTGTTGAGCATGGCTTTCGAGCAGTTGATCTGGCCGGTGGGTTGGCCCGGTTCGGCCGTCTTTCTTTGCCGGTCAGGTAGGGGACCTTTAGGGCTGCGTGCTCGTTGGGCCACATGTCTCCGCGCAATCTCGAGTAACGAGATTGCAAGTCGCACCTTCGTCTGCTCGCCTTGAGCAACGGCAGATTGGCTCGCCCCGCGAACACCCGCAGGCAAATGATCGCTTTCAACAGGGAACTCGCTGCCAAGAACCCCCCTGTTGCCGTCGCGGCAGATGCGGGATCAGCCGGCGGACCAGATGTCGCGCAGTCGGGCGGCGAGGGCTCGAAACGCGACGCCACGGTGGCTGATCGCGTCCTTCTCGTCGGGGTCGAGTTCGGCTGTGGTCCGGGAGCCACCGCTCGGCACAAAGATCGGGTCGTAGCCGAACCCATTGGTCCCCCGCGGGTTTCGGGTGATGGAGCCGATCAGCTGACCGCGAACCACCACTTCTGATCCGTCGGGAAATACGGCGGCGGCGGCGCACTCGAATGACCCGCCAAGCCGGTCATCAGGGACGTCGGCGATCTGGGCGAGCACCAGTCTCAGATTCGCCTCGTCGCCGAGTCCGCCCGACCACCGCGCCGACAGCACGCCCGGCATTCCGTTCAGAGCATCGACTGCGAGACCTGAGTCATCGGCAATAGCGGTTAAGCCAGTCGCGCTGGCAACCGCGTGCGCCTTCAGCAGCGCATTAGCCTCGAACGTCGCGCCGGTCTCGGGTACCTCGGGCAGGTCGGGATACGCGTCGAGTCCGATCAGCTCGACTGACTCCAGCCCCGCGCCGATGAGGATGCGACGTAACTCGATCACCTTGTGCACATTGCGAGTAGCGAGCACCACTCGGTGTGCACTCACAAGGCAGCCAGGGCTGCCCGCTGCAGAGCATCGAGGCTCGCACAACCGCCGACCGCGAGGTCGAGCAGTGCGTCAATTTCCTCTCTGCGCAGGGGATTGCGTTCGGCAGTACCCTGCACCTCGATGAACTCGCCGTCACCGGTGACCACGACGTTCATGTCGGTCTCGGCACGCACGTCTTCTTCATAGTTCAGATCGAGCCGGGGCTCGCCGTCGATGACGCCGACGCTGACCGCCGAGACCGAACGGATCAGCGGCTCGCCCGGCATCCTCCCGTTCGTGCGCAGCCAGTCAATCGCGTCGTGCATTGCCACGTACGCGCCGGTGATCGCCGCAGTTCTGGTGCCGCCGTCAGCCTGCAGGACATCGCAGTCGAGTTGGATCGTCGCCTCGCCGAGAGCCTTGTAGTCGATGCACGCCCGCAGTGCGCGCCCGACGAGGCGCGAGATCTCTTGCGTCCGGCCGCCGAGGCGACCCTTCACTGATTCGCGTTCGTTGCGGGTCGTCGTCGCGCGCGGCAGCATCGCGTACTCGCCCGTCACCCAGCCAAGGCCACTACCCTTGCGCCATCGGGGTACCCCCTCGGTGGCACTCGCCGCGCACAGCACGCGGGTGCGGCCGAACTCGACCAGCACCGAACCCTCGGCATGGTCGAGCCAATGACGCGTGATGGTCACTGATCGAAGTTCGTCGTTCGCACGGCCGTCGAGGCGGCTTGTCGTAGGCATGCGCTTGACCCTATCCGTCGCGAATAAAACGCCTTACAGCTCGTACACAGCTCCCGGTCGGGCCAGCGTCGTCGACCCGACAAACATCTCGCGTGCCGCGGCAAGTGCGGCAGCCGAGTCGTCCCAGGGTGCAACGTGGGTGACCACGAGCTGGCCGACGTCCGCATCGGCAGCCAACTGACCGCCTTCGATGCCGCGCAGGTGCAACGCGGGCGGCTGGCCCTCGGCGAACCCGGCCTCGGCCAACAGCAGATCGGCGCCCATCGCGAAACCTGCGAGCGCGTCGAACGGGCCGGTATCGGCGGTATAGACGAGCGATTTCCCCCCTGCAGTAAGGCGAATCGCGTGCGTCTCGACCGGGTGCGCGGTGCGGATGAGCTTCACGTCGAACGGCCCGATCGCACCCTCCACGGGGTCCTCGAAGGCGTAAATGTCATCGAGCTCGGACGCCGCTACACCGAACGCGCCAGCAATGCGTCCCCGCTCGGTGACCGGTGCCATGACCGGCAGCACCCGCACCTCGGCGTCCCGCGGGTGGCGTCGCACATGCGCGAGCGGCACCAGATCAAGCCAGTGATCACCGTGCAGATGACTCAGGTAGATCGCATCGATGTCGTTCGGATTGATGAAGCGCTGCAACGGACCCAACGATCCGTTCCCGAGGTCGAGCAACAGCCGGAACCCGTCATGCTCGACGAGGTAGCACGAGCACGAGGATTCGGGGCCTGGGTGGCTTCCCGAGCAGCCGACAACGGTCAGTCGCATGACGGTGTCGTCAGACCCCTTCGACGGCCAGGATCTCGGGACCCAGGAACCTGCGCCCGAGTGCGAAGAATGCGTCGGGATCGCCAGTAGCGACGAAGGTATGCCGAGGCGGCGGTGCAGCCTCGGAGCGCGAAAGCCCGTGACGTATCAGCGTTCGATAAACATCACGCGCGGTTTCGTCGGCGCTGTTGACGAGCATCACGTCGTCGCCCACTACGAGACTGAGGGCACCCGCGAGGAACGGGTAGTGCGTGCAGCCCAGCACGAGAGTGTCGCACCCACGCTCGACGATCGGCGCGAGGTACTCCTTCGCGCAGCCGAGCAACTCGTCGCTCATCGTGACGCCGGCTTCGACGAACTCGACGAATCTCGGGCACGCCGCGGTTGTCAGGTCGATCTGCGGCGCGGCTGCGAACGCATCTTCGTAGGCCATGCTGGTGATCGTTGCGTGCGTGCCGATGACGCCGACCCGCCCGTTTCGGGTCGCGCTCACCGCCTTGCGCACCGCGGGCTGAATGACCTCGACAACCGGTACGTCATAGCGTTCGCGCGCGTCGCGCAACATCGCCGACGATGCCGAGTTGCACGCGATCACCAACATCTTCACGCCGTGGTCGACCATCTGGTCGAGCACCCTCAACGTGCACTCACGGACCGCGGCAATCGACTTCGGACCGTACGGAAAGTTCGCGGTGTCGGCGACGTAGTACAACGGCTCGTGGGGCAGCAAGTCGAGCATCGCGCGCGCGACCGTCAGGCCACCCACTCCGCTGTCGAAAACGCCGATCGGCGCATCGTCTGCGGGCACGCCAGCAACGTTTGTCACGGCGGCCAGCCTACCGACGTCCGACCGAGCAGGCATGATGTCGGGCATGTCGCGAAGCCTCGTCCTGATCGGCGCCCCCACCAGCGCCGGCAGCTATGCCCCTGGCCAGGAGGCGGCGCCCCGCGTGTTGCGCGAACTCGGCCTCATCGAGGCGTTGCGCGCGGCCGGTCGCGATGTCCGCGACGCCGGCGACGGCCCGCTGCAGGTGTGGCGGCCCGACCGCAAAAACCCCCGAGCGCAGAATCTGGCCGAGGTCGTCGAAGCGGTACAAGCAGTCGCGAGCGAGGCCACCAAAGCAATAACGGCGGACGCCGATGTGCTGGTCATCGGCGGCAACTGCACCGTCGCCTTGGGCGTGATGTCCGCCTTCACGGGCGAACCGGCAGCAGGATTGCTCTACCTCGACCGCCATTTCGACCTCAACACCCCGCACAGCACGAACGACGGTGCCGTCGACTGGATGGGCATGGCGCACGCGCTCGACCTGCCTGGCGCCGCACCCGAACTCGCGGGTGCGTTAGGCCGCCGACCGTTACTGACACCGGCGCAGGTGTGGTTCGCAGGAATCGATCCGTCTGCGGCTACCGCCTTCGAGAACGAGCAAGCAGACCAGCTTGAGCTTCGCTGGTGCTCGAGCGTTGACCTCACTCGGCAGCCCGCGGTCGTGGTGGCAGACGCGCTGGAGTACCTGCCTGCGGGGCCACTCGCCGTCCATGTCGATGTCGATGTGCTCGACTTCATTGACGCGCCGCTGTCAGAAAACACCGACGGCCGCAACGCCGGTCCGTCCCTCGCTGTCTTGACGCAGGTACTCGAGCTTGCGTGCCACGATCCGCGATTTCGGGCTCTGTCGATCGGCGAGATCAATCCCGCCCGCGCCGCCGGCGAACCAGACGCGTTGCTGCGATTCGTCGCGACGCTCGCCCGGACGCTGAGGGCGACGTGAACTGAGCTAGGGAATGTGGACGTCGTGGTGCTGCGCGGCTCGCTGCAGTTCTTCCTCGGTCAGTTCCGACACTTTCGCCGGAGTGACGAGGGTCCAGTGATTTCCTACCGGACACTTCTGATATCTCCACCAGCCAAGGCGGACGGACTTCAGCGACACACCCGGAATCCAGATGGTCGTGAACAAGTGGCCGCTACGGCAGCGCACGACCGTGTTGGTGCCGAGCACATAGCCACGACGGCGCGAGAGCACAGCGAGCTCTGCTCCGAGCCCAGAAAGAGCTACCGCAGCAACGACCTTGCGACGACGAGCCATAGGACAACGGTACGCCGCGGCGAAGGTTTAGGACGACCCGGTGGCCCGTGCAACCGCCGCCGCCACCACCGTCTGGAACTGCGCAATGCTAGGCAGCGCGTCCAGGTTGTCCTCCTGAACTTCGAAGTAGTTATCACCGACTGCGAAGGTTGCGAAGCGCCAGTCGGGGGTCGTCGCGTTCACCCCTTCCATCACGACGGTATGGCCGATTGTCTGTGGCGAAAGAGTGGCGCCAAGGTTCTCCGCCTGCCAGACGGCCGGGTAGCCGTGGGCCTGTGCGGCCGAGCCGAAGTGGAGCAGCACTTCGATCGTGATCCCGTCGTCCTGCCATACGTTGCCGGTCCAATGCTCACGGTCGATGAAGTTCTTGACCCGAACGAGTTGGCCCTCACTTGTTTCCCGTGTGGTGATCGGCATGAGCGAGGGGTTGGGCTTGGCCTTGTTGTACCAACCCGCACCCAGATCGGTGGGCGTGAGCACGAGCGATGCGAGCGACGCCGGTGCGGGCGCAGATGTCAGGGTCGTCACGCCCGGACCGTGCGGGTCGCCGAACGACGAGTGTCGGATCCAACTGGACACCAAGGTGCCGATGATGAAGGCGGAAATGAACAGGCCGAGGAGAAGTCCTGGCACCACCGCAAGCACCGCTAGTCGGAGGTAGCTCCCCCGGCCGTGCGCGGAGCGTCGGCTCCGAAGGAGGAACCACGAGCCGAGGTAGGCCGTCGATGAACGTTCTGCGACGAGGTATGGGCGGGTCCTCGACCGCCAGGGTCAACATGGCGCAACCATCGACGGGGTCGCCCGGCGGCTAAAGAGCCGCCAGGGCTAGCGCGCGGTGACCCGGTCGGGCGTTACTGGCTCCCGAAGGCGTTATGGAGCACGTCGACGTATTGGCCGTACCCGTCAGGGCTTGCCCACTGTGTCGCCGACTCGATGTTCGACCCGTCGACCCACTCGTTCCAGGTCGTCACCAGCTCGAACTGCTTGTTCGACGCCTTCATCGCCTGCACTGCGGAGCTGAACGCGCTCACTGATCGAGCCAGCTGCGCCGCGCTGCCCTTGTGCCAGAACCCTGGCGACACGGAGTACGACGTCGGAGTGACCTCGGCCTGGGTGGCCGGGGCGTACTCGTGCCATGCGTCCGGCTGGTTCGGGCACGACAGATAGTTCTGCGTGAAGAACTCTTTCTGCACGACGTACCACTGGTGGTTCGCATTGGCGGCCGCCCAGCGAGCGAGCATCGAGCAGCCATCGTTCGCGTCGGGCCAGACGAAGATGACCGGCTTGCCGTTGATGTGCAGGAAGTTCGGGTCGTTCGCGTAGGTGTTGTACAGGTACGCAAGGTCGGACTGGATGGCAGCAACGGGCGGATTGCCCTGGCCTTCGAGCTCGTAATAGACCGACCACTTGAACGGCGTGCCATGCGCAGCAGCCAGGTCAAGCGACAGGCGCTTGCTGAACACGTCGGACTGACCTTCCCACGAGAAGATCGCGCCGTTGAGCCCGGCGTAACGCATCTCGGTCAGTTGCCGTGCAACCTCGGCCGTGTTGGACGTGTCGTACTGTCCGTCGCTCGGCGTGAAGTTGCTGCCCGGCTGGGTCCAGCCGGCCGGGAACCACGGGTAGTAGAAGGTCAACCGGAGCGACGGCGCCGCGACCGGAACGGGCGCCCCAGCGACAGTCACATTCACGGCCGCGCTACGGGACGCCGGGAACTGGGCATTGCCCGGCCAGAACAGACTCCACGACCTCGACGTGCTCAGCCCGACGGCATAGGCGTTCGCGCCGCCAGCGCCGTTGGTGATGACGGATCCGGCGTTCGTCCAGACTCCGTTCACCGATTGCTGGAGGTACACCCGACCACCGCCGAGCGGCGCACCGTTGGCCGCCAGGGTCAGCCGGCCGCTGAACGCCACGGTGCCGCCATTGGACACGTTCGATGCACTCGCCACGATGCTCATCTGCGTCGCCCGCGTCGCACTCACCGGCGGTGCGGCGACGTTGACGGCGACGGCAGCCGAGCGGGACGCCGCGAACTGGGCGTTGCCGGGCCAGTACAGCGCCCACGAGCGCGAGGTCGAGAGCCCGACGGCGTAGCCGGTCGCGCCACCCGCGCCATTGGTCACGACGGATCCGGCGTTGGTCCACACACCGTTCACCGATTGCTGGAGGTAGACCCGCCCACCCCCGAGCGGTGCCTTGTCGGAAGCGCGAACCAGCTTGCCCGAGATCGCGACGGAGCCGCCGTACGCGATGTTCTGGGTGGCCTCGGTCGTCGTGATCGCGGTCGAAGTCGCTGCGGTCGCGGCCGCGGGCGTGACCGAGAGTGCAGCCGAAGTCGTTACCGACAGTGGCGACACGACGACGACGGCGGCAGAGGCAAGGACGGCGGTGGCGATCCGGCTCAGCCGGATGGACGAAATACGCATACCTACATTATGTGGGTGATCATCTTGCTCACCGGTACGGCCATTCGGGCACTATTTGGCGTGTCGGACACGCCGTCGGGCCAGGATCTAAGCCCAGAGCTGGCCTTCGAGCCTCGCCGCAGCCTCGTCGAGCGTGCCGCCGTAGGCGCCGGTCGAGAGGTACTTCCAGCCGCCATCGGCAACGACGAAGGCAATGTCGGCCCGGACGCCCGCCTCAACCGCCCTGGACGCAGCTCCCAGCGCCGCGTGCAGAATCGCCCCGGTCGAGATGCCGGCGAAAATCCCTTCTTGCTCGACGAGCTCGCGGGTGCGCAGCAAGGCTTCGGCCGACCCGACCGAGAAACGGGCTGTCAGCACCGAGGCGTCGTAAAGCTCCGGTACGAAGCCCTCATCGAGATTGCGCAAGCCGTAGACCAACTCGCCGTACCTGGGCTCGGCGGCGATGATCTCGATCCCCGGCACGTGTTCGCGCAGGAACCGGCCGCAGCCCATCAACGTGCCGGTCGTGCCGAGACCCGCCACGAAGTGGGTGATCGACGGCAGGTCAGCCAAGATCTCCGGCGCGGTTGTCTCGTAGTGCGCCTGGGCGTTCGCCGGGTTGCCGTATTGATAGAGCATCACCCAGTCAGGGTGCTCGGCGGCCATCGCCTTGGCGACGCGCACCGCCTCGTTCGACCCACCCGCTGCAGGGGAGAACACGATCGACGCGCCCCACATCTCCAGCAGCTGGCGGCGCTCGATAGAGGTGTTCTCCGGCATGACACAGACCAGCGAATAGCCGCGCTGCCTGGCCACCATCGCGAGCGAGATTCCGGTGTTTCCCGAGGTGGGCTCAAGAATCGTCGCGCCAGGCGAGAGCAGCCCGTCCTTCTCGGCCGCATCGATCATGAAAAGAGCGGCGCGGTCCTTGATCGACCCTGTCGGGTTGTGGTCCTCGAGCTTGGCCCACAGGCGCACATCAGCGGACGGCGACAACCTCGGCAGTCCGACAAGCGGCGTCTGCCCGACGGAGTCGACGAGGGAGTCAAAGCGCACGCTTACCCGCCAGCAGTGACATGCGCGCCGGCTCCGCCGGCTCGTTCCTCGCCAGCTCCACCAGCGACAGCCGGAAGCACCGTCACTGTGTCTCCATCTTTGACTGCCGTCCCGAGCCCGCCCATGAATCGGACGTCCTCATCGTTGACGTAGACATTCACGAACCGGCGCAGGCCTTTCTCGTCCACGATCCGGTCGCGAAGGCCGGGGTGCCGGGAGTCGAGGTCGACGAGGACGTCGGCGAGAGTGCCACCGTCACCGGCGACCGCCTTTTCTCCGCCGGTGTATGTGCGCAGGATCGTCGGGATACGGACCTCGATGGCCATGCCGGAAATCTCCTAAAAGATGGG
>Ga0208220_1000075_pt1 | contig 35594 bp, 36 predicted proteins | sample NGESurdeep092012_9_FD_184484 | JGI IMG/M metagenome (GOLD analysis project Ga0208220, IMG submission 184484) | Arctic peat soil microbial communities from Barrow, Alaska - NGEE Surface sample F53-1 deep-092012 (SPAdes) | ecosystem: Environmental > Terrestrial > Soil > Wetlands > Peat ...
CCGCTCCATCTCGGAGCCGGAATAGCTTCGGCTGGGTTCCAAATCCTAGCGTCGCGTTCCCGCCCCGGTTTTCTAAAGCGGACAGATCATGTGTGCATTGGACCGGACAGATCGTATGTTAACGACAGAGCTGGCAGATCAGGCTTGACACTCGATTCGTACCGTGATAAACCACGGTCTACCCTATGAAGTCCACTTTGAAATACGTGGCGGCTTTTTACGCCATCGCTCTGATTCTCATTGCCTTGAGCCGCGCGTTTCACCTGCCTCCTCCATTCGACAACATACTGATGGAAATCGCTGTAGCTCTGATGGCAGTCGGGCTGATTCATGTCCTCGATCACGTCACTCTTATTCCGCAGACGGCCAAATCGATTGAGCGACAATCACGGGAGGTTTTCAAAGCCGAAGTTAAGAGCGTGGCCGAGGACATCGTTGCCAGTGTTTCCAAGCAGACGCACGAGGCAACCGGAAAAACCGTAAAGGCACTGGATAGCGCGAGAGATCGCCTGCTCGCCAGTTCTGAAGAGGCATCTCTGATACTTCAGAGGCAAGTCGAGTCCATAAAAGTGATGGAAGACAGCAACCTAATTTCGATTTTTCAAAGTAGGTCTGCCAGTGCGGAACGGATCCGTATAACGATTTCTACCTCTACTTCGGTAAGAATAATGGGCGTGTCTTTGAACGAGTTCGTTCGGTCCGATCACAGCCCTCTCCGGGATGCTTGGCACGACATTGTGGCTGGTATTCGAGCTGGTTCAAAAACGGCAGAGATTCTTTTGATCGACCCGTATTGTCACGGCGCCGTGCTCCGTTCTTTCGCTGAGACAAGCGACACGGAATCGGTCGTCGGCAGGCTAGAGACCGATGTCCTTGATGCCGCTAACTACTTCCGGCGAATCCGGAGTGAGCTCGGAGCGAATGCATCCCGCTTAAAAATAAAGCTGTATAATCTGGTACCGACGACGTTTCTCTGCCAAGTCGAGAACACGACTTTCGTGCAGTACTACCACTTTTGGAGCGAGCGACTCGCGGGCTGTCCTGTGCCATTATTTCAGTATCGAAAAAAAGGCCACGGTCAGCGTGGTTTGTGCATGCATACCGAAATGGGTCGGCACTTCGAATTCATCTGGAAGTATGCATCCATGGATCTTGACGAATTCCTGCCAACTCCTTCACGTGGCCTCGACTGGGGTGCGCACGTTTCCGGCATGTCAGCCGTTTACGTTGATAGAGACAGGCCCAATGTCCGCATGCGAGAGGAGATCAACAGTTCGAACCGAATATGGATGCAGGGCATTACATTAAAGACGTTCTTCTCCGATCCCGCTTTAGCTAACGCACTCAGAGCCAAAATCGCCGCCGCGGACGAGAGAACGGACATTCGCATCCTTGTGCTCGATCCAGATAGCGAGCAGGCAAAGCAGCGTGCCTATCGCGAGTTTCAGTTAAGCTTTGGTTCAGCCGTGTCGTTCACCGATTTTGTAAAGCATGATTACGGAAATTCCAAGTTGTTCATCGACTGGCGCGAGACACAGCTTAATATCCGGCGAATGATCGGAGATAATCGCGGAGCAGCTCGGGTAGCCGTGATGAAGTACGCGAGCGCGCCCCACATGTTCGTTCTCATCGGGGACAGACGTGCATTTGTGGAACAGTATTCTTATGGCAAGCTTCCCGACGAGCCCTCGGACGTTCGCGAGGATAGGATTCTAGGCTCTGACATGCCCCTGATTGAGTACGCGGCATCATTGGAACCTGTTTATAGCGCAGTCATTCATGACATCGTGGCGAAGGGAGACGCGGAGTCGCGCCAGTTGAGACCGCAGCCGTTCCCGTTGTTGGAAAGCCATTTTCGATATGCCTGGACGCTCGCTGCTCCGTTCGACAATAATACATTCCATCGGGTTGCGACCGGGATGCAGCCGGCGGAGAGCGCAGCTTCCCAAACGGCATGATAAGCCAGTAGTCCTGATGGCCGCAGATGAGTGGCAACGCACTCCATAACGATTAGGAGCAAACGGCGCCCAGCCAATATTGGTCTCAGCATTTCTGCCCTGCGGATTTTGGCTTCCATGAGAAGGGTTGCCGATGTCAACAGAGAAGTTTGAGGTTCGGTAGCGCATCTGCCGATCTGCCACTGAACTCTGAAACGTTGCCGTACTGTTGTAAGAGGATGACGGCCCGCACACTTTTTTTCCGGAAAATTAGCGCGAGAAGGATCGGAACCAGAGCACGTTTCGATTCTTCCGACCGAAGATAATCGGGAGCCTGGAAGTGGGAAAGACGTTTAGTCGGATTACTTCGCTCGCAGCGAGTTGATGCGCTGAATGAGCGCGCGCTGACTTTAATAGCTATAGTTAGAATTTGTATGATTCGGAAATTGCAAAGTGGTGAGTACCGATTGTATTCGAAGAAACAAGATCCCAAGACAGGGAAGCGCAAGAATCTCGGCACATTTAAGACTCGCGCGGCCGCCGAAAAGCACGAACGCGAAGTCCAGTATTTTAAGCGAGCACATTGAATTTCTTGAAACCGATGCTATTTGGCGCAAGCACTTTTATTTGGACATCGCCGTTTGGAAACGACAAGCTTTACCTGGCGCGGCATGTCGCTGAGTTGGGATTCGACTTTCTGGAGATCTGTATCGAAGATCCGGAACTCGTTAGCGGCTCCGCCGTGCGCGAGGCTGCAATGGAAGCGGCGGTGTCCGTTTCGCTCTGTGGCGCGTTTGGACCCGATCGGGATATCTCGGATCAAGAGGCGGATGGCCGCCGCCGCGGCCTCGAATATCTGAAGAGGTGCATCGAGCTGGCCGCTGAGGCGGGAGCCCCCAACGTGATCGGTCCTATGTACTCAGCAGTGGGGAAGACCAGGCTGCTGCCGGAGAACGAGCGCGAGCAGCAGCGGGTATGGGCGGCCGAGGGGCTGCGCACGGCGGGAATTTATGCGGCGGAGTACGGCGTGGGGCTCGCGATAGAGCCACTGAATCGATTCGAGACCGATCTGGTGAATACGGTTGAGCAGGGGCTCGATCTTTGCGAGAGAATCGGCCTCGATAATGTCGGGCTGCTGCTCGACACTTTCCATATGAACATCGAAGAGCGCAGCCTGCCGCAAGCCATTCGCGCGGCCGGGAGCCGGTTGCGACAGTTCCACGCCTGCGAGAACGATCGCGGCGCACCCGGTAAAGGCCATATCGATTGGGATAGCGTTTTTAGCGCATTGAAAGAGATTCAATACGACGGATTGATTGCGATCGAGGCGTTTACCCCTGAGATCAAGGAAATTGCCCGGGCTGTATCCACATGGCGGCCGGTCGCGCGTTCGGGAGACGAGCTTGCCCGAGACGGCTTGGCATTTCTAAAGCGGAAAGCGGCTGACGTAGAGTAGCCGGTCAGTTCAGGCGTCGAAAGAATTCGCCATTCTTGCCGGGTGCTCGATCATCGAGATTGCTTCCTGTTCCGCACGTTTAAGCTGTGTATATAATTGGCATCGCTCGCTACCGCGAAGAGATTGCCATGTTGCCCGACTACATTTCCAAGACTGTACCGAATCCACGCTCAAATCGAGCGCCTTGGTATAAGAACACCGCACCGGCTTACGCCGGCGTTTTTCTGTGGGTTGTGTTTTACCGGGAAATTGCCGGCGGCACTCTGGATCGGGCCGGCGTAGGTCTGTCTTTGCTGGCGTTACTGGTCGCCGGTCTGATCAGTTACGCCCTGTTCTACCGGATTCCCGCCACCATGGGGATGCGGACCGGGTATCCCTTGTACGTAGTCGGAAGTTCTACTTTCGGCACACAAGGCGGATACGTTATGCCGGGCCTCTTGATGGGGCTGTTGCAGGTGGGTTGGATGTCGGTGAATGCCTTTGTCGCGACGACGTTCCTTCTCACAGCGTTCGGCTCAAAGGCCGGCCCAGGCAGTCTGCCGTTCGATGCGATCGCGGCCGTGTGGGCCTTAGCGCTCGGCTACGTAGGCGTCAAGGGCATTCAATACGTAGCGCGGTTCGCTCTGTACCTCAACATTGTTCCGTTGTTGATGATCCTGGTTGTATTCGCTAAGAATGCGGGCGGCGCCGCTCATTACGTTCCGGAACATCCGAATCCCTACGTCGGATTCACGATGCTGGTTCAGATTGTTGTCGGTTTCTTCGCGACGGCGGGCGCGGCCGGTGTCGATTTCGGAATGAATAGCAGAGACGAGCATGACGTCCGGTGGGGTGGACTCGTGGGCATATTGCTGGCCATCCTGATCGCCGGAGGACTGCCTCTGCTGTCCGTCGCCGGCGCGCATGTCCTCTATGGCGTTAAAGACTACCGCTTTGATTCGGCCATTGCGCAGACGGGCAGCTTCGCGGCTATCGCGTTCTTTCTGTTTGCGGTTGCGTCCATTGCGCCGATGTGCTTCTCGTCCTTCATCGCGGGCAATAGCCTTGCCACGATGATCCCCGGGGTCCCTCGATTCACGTCGACGATGATCGGCGCGGCGATTGCGGCAGTGCTCGCGATCACCGGAGCGGCGGCGAACCTGGTCAATCTTTTTACCATCATCGGTGCGTCCTTCGGTCCTATTTGCGGCGCCATGGCAGCGGATTACTGGTTGTCAGGCAAGAGGTGGGCCGGGCCGAGACAAGGGGTCAATTTTGCAGGATACGGAGCTTGGGCTGTCGGTTTCATAATCGGCATTCTGCCGTTCCTGCCCGTTTCCGAAGAAACCAAACTCTACCTGCAACCAGCGGCCGTGTACAGCTTCGTGGCCGGCTTTCTCGTTTACGCGCTGCTGGCGAAAGCGGGACTTCAGCCTAAACCCGCGTGAAGCGTAGAAGGTTTCTGTCCACGACCTTTGCCGGCGCGCTTGCGCACGCTTCTCACGTGTTCGCTACGGCTGCGCAAACGCCGGTCATCGACAGCCACATCCATTTATTCGACGTTTCCCGCCCACAGGGAGTGCCATGGCCTCCGAAGGACAGCACAATTTACAAGAGCGCGCTTCCGGGACGCTTCCGCAAGGTGGCCGCGCCGTATGGTGTTGTCGGCGCAATCGAAATAGAATGCAGCCCCTGGCTGGATGACAACCGATGGGTTCTGGATATCGCAGCGAAAGATTCGATTATCGTCGGTACGGTCGGCGACCTGGAACCGGGCACGCCCGATTTCGGCAAACAGTTGGAGCGGCTGCACAGGAATCCATTGTTTCGGGGCATTCGTTACGGGAACCTCTGGAACCGCGATTTAAGCAGGGAGATAGGGAAGGTCGAATTTATAAACGATCTGAAACTGGTGGCGGCGACGGGACTGGTGCTTGACACGGCGAACCCCGACCCCAAGCTTATCCACGCTGTGGTTCGTTTGAGCGATCGCATCCCCAACCTCAGAGTTGTTGTCGATCACTTGCCTGAGTTGACGCCGCCTGAAGATTCTATTGCCCGCAAAGCTTGCGATGCGGACCTGCATCTGCTCGGGGAGCGCCCTCAGGTGTTTGCCAAAGTTTCCGGAATTGTGAGAAAGGTCGATGGCCGCGTGCCGCTGGATCTCGATTTTTATCGAGACCGATTGGATCGCATCTGGGGAACCTTTGGTCCGGACCGGCTGCTTTACGGAAGCGATTGGCCGAATTGCGATCAATGGGCGGAGTATCCGGATGTCTTCCGGCTCGCCCAGAAATTCATTTCAGAGAAAGACCCGGCCAGCGCCGAGAAATTCTTTTGGAAGAATTCGCTTCGGGCCTACGCTTGGGTCAAGCGTGACGCCGACCAGCCGGAACTGCGCAGCGCTCTGCGTTAAGCCTGCCGCGGATTCGTAGAGACCGTCAATCGGTCAATACATGCAGGGCGACAATCGCTAGAATGCCTCCAGCCGCAAATGTAGCTCCAGCGACCAATAGCGTCGCCAGGTGAGGACCCAGCGCTGCGAGAGTATGCCGCGCGGCCTCCCGCAGTTCAACCTCATCCCTCCATCGGCGCAAGAGCGTGCCGCAGCCGGTAAGCAGCACCGCCAATGGCAGAGCGATGAGCAGTAGCCAGAGACCTATGTGGGGGCGCGCCGCGTACCACGTAACGATGCGCTGCGCGGTATGCGCCGGCTCGTATTGCAGCGGCTGCAGGTTGCGCACGAAGAGCGCGGTCATGAAGAGGGCGGCAGGAAAGATGAGTAGCAGTTCCGTGGCAGCGATGGTGTACTTGGTTAGCCTCATAAGTACTTTATACAGCAAAGTATCGGTCTTCGGCAAGCTATCGCCAGCGTTACCTTGATTGGAAGGATTTGTTTGTGAGAGGATTTGACGACGGGCCCCATGCCTTTTCTGGATACCAACAGCCTTCCAGTCATTGAGCGCTTGCCGGGTTGGCATGGACGATATTTCCACTCGCAGAACATGACATTCGCGCACTATGACTTTACGCGCGGTTCGTCGATTCATGAGCACTTCCATCCTGAGGAAGAAGTCTATGAGGTGATCGAGGGTGAACTCGAGGTGACCATCGACGGCGTGGCTCAAGTCGCCAGGGCGGGTTTGGTTGCAATCGTGCCAAGGAACGTCCGACATTCGATCAAGGCTCTCACCGACGGCAAAGCCATCGTCATCGACTATCCGGCGAGGCGCGATTTCGCTTAGAGGCTCGCCAAAACATCGGATTTGGCGGGATTCGCCGTCGGGCGCCGTGGTGTTGCACAGTATGCGGGAGGGCATAAATGAATCGAGAAGTGGCTCTGAAGATTGTGTTGGGGTTGGTAGGCTTGCTCTTTTTGGCGTTAGCTTATCCCTTGATGATGTTTGTGCGGCAAGACCCGGCGTTGTCGAGGATGTTCAGCATCTATGTCGCGCTCGGCGTTTTCTTGCTTCTCGCAATCCGCAACCCAGTGGCGAGTCGCAGCCTGATCGCTTTTACAGCATGGTCGAGCTTCGCTCATGCCGCCGTTATGGGCACGCAGGCATTGCGGAATATGGTTTCACGTGGAGAACTGGTGGGTGTGGCGATCCTCGTCGTCATCGGCGTAGCCTTGATCGCGCTCGCGCCAGCAAAGCAGCGTGCCGTAGGAGCATTTATCAACCACGTTGACGGGTAGTCGCATGTCGGAAGATGGCGCCCCGATTCAACCTTGATGAGTGATTCAACCCTGCTATAGTTGCAGGACCGTTCGCAAGCCTTCGTCGACGGACCGTTGCAGACGGGGCGAGAGCGTGCCGGCGTATTCGGTCAGGAAACTGCGATCGAGGGTCAGAAGTTGCGAGACATTCACAACCGATTCGCGAGTCAGGCCAGCCGAGCGCGCGGGCAACAGGACATTCCCTGGAGCGTCGGCGAGTTCTACATTCGAGGTGATTGCGGTCACAATTGCAGTTTGAATCCCACTGAGGTTGAAAGAGTCCGCTTGGACAACAAGTACCGGCCGCCTGTATCCAGGCTCGGAGCGACGCGGCTCCGGAAGATCCGCCCACCAGATCTCGCCTCGCCGAATGCCGCCCACGCTACCAAGCATCTTTTTCGAGCGATCTTAGTTGGGCACGGTGCAATCCGGGATCTACTTTCGCTCGCTGCCGCGAATACACTTCATTCAGGCGTTCCGTAATCGCTTTTCCATCCTGTCGATTCAGAAACTCCGCAATGGCCTTGGCATACAGCTCACTTCTCGAAACCCGAAGGCGACGGGCCCTCGCTTCCGCCTGCCGAAAAAGGTCGTCCGGGAGAGAGACCGCAGTCTTCATGCACACACAGTATAACCCAAGTTATACCCGAGCCGTTTTTGACGTGCCCACTTGTCCGTATAGTCTGCGACTCATAGGACTGGCTGATTACGGGTTCGGGTGAAATGGAATCTCAAGGTGTCCGGCGCTTGCGGGTTCCGGAGTCTCCATGTCGAGGTTAACGACTATGGGATCCTGGCCGCTGCGGACGACTACTGCCTCGCATTGCCCGTCCTGCTGTGCATTGATCTCCTGATGAGGCACGTACGGCGGGACGTAGATGAAATCGCCCGGGCCCGCTTCCCCACTGAACTCAAGCCGGTCGCCCCAGCGCATGCGGGCGCGGCCCTTCACGATGTAGAGTACGGTTTCCAGCTCGCCATGGTGATGCGGTCCGCTTTTGGCATTGGGTTGCACAACCACCGTACCGGCCCAAAGCTTAGCGGCTCCGGCGCGCGCGTGAGTGATCGCCGCCGCCCGCATCATGCCCGGAGTTTGCGGCGTGTTGGGGTCGAGTTCACCCGCGCGTACGATCTTGACGCCATGATCCTTCCAGTTTGTGTTTCCCAGGTCCATCCTGAGATTATGGCGCAAGCTCCGACTCGATTTTCGTCGACAAATCAGGATGTATGGAGTGAGCGATATGCCGCTTGCGCGCTACGCTATTGACCATGAACAAGAGACGCCGCGTCCGGGTGATTTTCGCGGCAATCGTGCTAACGGTCACCGCCTCGGCTCCAGCGTTTGCGCAAGGCACCCTGGTTAGGCCCACTCCCGAATCTGAGACCAGGGATTCGAGCGGCAATCTCAAAATAGGTAATTCTGCGGAGAAGATGGTGCGCGGCAGTGTCGTGTTGGCCGATGGAGATGTGCCGGAAGAACTGGTCGCCATCTACAGCGACTGCGGCGGTATCCAGACATGGGTCGCTGCAGCAGACTCGAAAGGCCGCTTCAGCTTCGATCCGGTCAGCTTGGGCGTCCCGACGAAAGCCAAAGAGTGCAGATTGAGGGCTTTTCTGGAGGGGTACCACTCCGATACAAGAGCAGTAACAGATATGAATTCGAGTTCCGGCAAGCTGGTTCTGCAGCCGCTATCGCCGGACGCAAGCGGCCTCACCAGTAACAGCGGTCAGCAGGCGAGCAAGGCGCAAAGAAAGATGTACGACAAAGCTCTGGACGAGGCCGCCAGAAGGGAGTGGCCCAATGCAATTGCCTCGCTGCAAAAGGCGGTGTCGGCGTACCCAGGCTATAGTTCCGCATGGCTGAGCCTAGGCATTCTGCAGCAGACCCGAGACGATCGCGCCGGCGCGGAGAAGTCGTTTTTGGAATCTGTCCGCGCCGATCCGAAGTTCGCTCTTCCTTTGATTGAAGTTGCCACGCTCGAAGCGGCACGCGGCGACTGGCGCGCCGTTCTCGATCATTCCGAAAAGGCAATTGCTCTTAATCCCGCCGCTTTTCCGGACGCCTATGCGTTGAATGCAAGCGCGAATGTAAGTCTTCAAAACGTGAATGCCGCGGAGAAAAGCGCTCAGGAGGGAATCAAGCTCGATAGAGAGCATCAATACCCTGAACTGGAATATTCGCTGGGCATCGTTTTATACAGCAAGGATGACATCGAAGGAGCAACGAAGCACCTGCAGTCATACGTGAACAGGTCGCCGAACGGACCTAATGCCGGCGCTGCGCGAAACGCCTTAGCCCAGATGCAAACGGCTATCGCAGCCACCCCCGAGCCATCCGCAACGACTTCAAGAAGTCCGATTGCGCAGCCGAACAGCTTGGGCGCGCCGGCTTCGGGAGGGCCGGCAACTGGTTTGCTGCAAGACCGGAATGCACCTCTGTTGGTGAAAACTCCCGACTACACTTGTCTCGAAAGTATTTCGCGAGCACAAGTCGATACGCGCGGCCATCCTCATGGCGCGGAGTTGATTCGCATCGAAGTCGCGGTATCCGACGGCAGGGAGATCTACGGCAATGCAGGCGGCAAGCGATTCTCAAACGAACGGCTGGCCGACATGCTTGGCGACACGTTCAGCACTACGGGGCTGTTCAATTCTATTGCGCGGGCGCTGATTGCAGGGAGCAACGCAAGAGTCGTATTCGCCGGCGAAGAAGCGCTGAATGGCGAATCCGTCTTTCGTTACAACTTTCAGGTCTTACCGGGCCACGCCGGATGGTCCATTCAATATGGCAAAGAGTCGGGGCAAGCTGGAGAAGAAGGATGGTTCTTTGTGGACAGCGCGAATCTGATCTTGCGCAGAGCCGTGGTGCATGCGGTGGAGATGCCCCGTAACCTGAAGCTGAAAGAATTGGATGCGACGATCGATTATGAACCGGAGACGATTGCGGATCGGCGGGTCCTGCTTCCTTACACGGCGCAGGTCCATGTTAATGAGGGATCCGGGATGGAACGCGCGAGCCGGATGTTTTTCGATCACTGCCGCGCGTTTACCGCGGAGTCGGCGCTTTCCTTCGATGTGAATAGCCTACCGGCGCAAGACAATCAAGCGCCCGGAAAAGCCGATTTACCGTCCGATCTCGAGGTAATCGTTTCGCTCGTCTCGCCGGTGAGTCCGGCGTCCGCGGCCGTGAACGATGTGCTAACGGCCACCGTTGCTGCGCCCGTATTTTTGAGAGGCCACGAAATTATCGCGCGAGGCGCAATTATTGAAGGACATGTGCGCCCGCTCCACGGAAGGAATTCCGTGACGATCGAATTAGACCGAGTAAAAACGCGAGAGGGGTGGGCGCCCTTCTACGCCCACATCGTCTCTCTGGCCGCGACCGCTCAGGCGAAGGCTGAAGGCGCAGGACAGGAATCCGGCGAACGTACAACGCCGGCCGATCCTGAAATTCCGGGCGTGGCGAGAATCGACTTCGCCGGTAAGTCAGGCGAACTGGCCGCGGGAACGCAGATGATTTGGAAGACAGAGCCGCTAGCGGCGCCTACGGAAGCACATGCACCGCAGTTGGGTACTTCTATGGGTATGCGCTAACGGCGGAAGCCGAGTAAATTGCTTTTTTGAGACGTAACCACCTATTCGAAGGGCGGCAAGGGCCGATCACTAGGCAGCAGCAGCGTATTCCAGCGGCCGGGCTGTCCTCCCGGCAGGCTCACACGATAGTCCGTGCCTAGCTTTGGATTTGGAACATAGTAGTCGGTGCTGATCACCTGCGCTCCGCTGATCAGCGCGGCGCGCCAGCGGCTGTAATCGTTCTTCCGCGCTTCCATCGTATCGGCGTCGGCCCGCGTGCGCACGTAATAACCGGAGCGGACCAGGTACTGAATATATGCCCAATCCCGTTTAGGCTCGTTCACGATCCGGAAAGCGGCTTCCGGATGCCCTTCATCGATATCGACAAACATCATGCGGCCCTTCAACGATGGATGACCTTCAATATATGTCGCCATCTTCTGCCCGGTCTCATCGAGTACAAAGAAGAATTTTCCACGCGCGTCCGACAGCTTCGGCCACGCCTGCGCCAGAACCGCTGCTTCCAAAGTCGGGTAATCGCCTCGCACATCGTCCGGCGTGATGAGTTTGTCACGGCCCAACCCTTCCAGGATCTCGGCATCCCAGGCGTCGAAGGCGGCCTTATCGAAGGCCAGCGGCTGCACATAGCCCGGCTGATGAATGCCGTCGTCTTTTGCGTTCATGGTGATGGGAATGGGCAGGTGATGAGGATGCGCCTCAGACCACGCTTTCAGAATCGCGAGCTCCTGCTGAAAGGTATAGACATTGGCCCGAAAATCCACGTCGGGCATGTGCAGAACCTTGAACCCCGGTTTATTCATTAAGCCCTCGGGGTCGTATGCGGGGCCCGGCGGAAGATGGCCGTTCTTCACCAAGTCGAGGCCTTTGGGATGCGCATAGAGGCCGCCGTGGGGATCGTAGACCACGTCGATTTCCAAGGCGCGAAGCCCCAAATCCAATTGCCGTTGCATGGGCAAATGCGAGTACTCGATACCCTGCACCTGCCGCTCGCCCCACTGTTTCCGCAAAAGGAGCAAGAGGGATGGATCGATCGCTTGTTTATAGCTGTTGTGGCTTCCCAGCACTTGTATCTGGTTCATCCGCGCGTCCCCGGCGGATTGGGCAAAGCCGAAGGCGGGCATACAGACAATCGCCGCCGCGACGCTTACACCAACTTTAGTCATCTCTCTTTTAGTCTAAAAGTACAGTTTCAAAGCGAGGATTCGACGGGCTTGACGGAGTCCATCAAACCGAAGAAGCCTTCCGCTAAAGTGGGGTGAATATAGATAGCGCCCTTCAACAACGTGTAGGGTTTCTCCGCGAGCATGAGCGTGCTGAGGATCTGCACGAGCTCTCCTCCTTCGGAGGATAAGATGGAGGCGCCGAGAATGCGGTCTGTTGCTGCGTCCACTACGAGTTTCATGAAACCCGCGGTTTCTCCACGCTCGACGGCGCGCGCCACGTGACTCATCGGAGTGGTTCCGATCTTCAACCGATGGCCTTGTGCGCGAGCTGCCTTTTCAGTGAGTCCCACCCTGCCAAGCGACGGGTCAGTGTAGACGGCATAGGGCACAATCCGCGCGCTGGTGCTGAGATTCCGGTCTTCGTACAGGTTGCCGTAAACAATCTGATAGTCGTTATAGGAGATGTGCGTAAAGGCAGGTCCACCCGTAACATCGCCCAGCGCCCAGATATCGGGCGCGGTGGTCTCAAGGCGTTCGTTTACGACGATGTAACCCTTCTCGTTGATTTGGACGCCTGCTTTGTCTAAGTCGAGATCTTGCGTATTCGGAGCGCGGCCCGTCGCTACCAACAGATGGGAACCTGAGAGCTTCGCCGCGCCATTAGCGCCTTCGATCGAAAGCGTAATGTTGCGGTCATCGCGCTCGACCTTTGTAGCGCGAGCGTTCAGATGAAATTCGATGCCCTCCGATTCGAGAGCGCGCTGCAATTCGGCGGTAACGTCCTCATCCTCGCTCGGTAAGATCCGCGGCGCACGTTGAACAATCGCGACCTCGCCTCCAAACCGCCGGAACATCTGCCCGAACTCAAGCCCGACATATCCGCCGCCCAGGACCAAAAGGCATTTGGGCAGCTCTCGCAAGTCAAGCAGGGTGACGTTTGTGAGATAGGGAATCGATTCCAAGCCGGATATTCGAGGGATGGCGGGCGCCGCTCCGGTATCGATGAAGATGCGCTTGCCTTCCAGAATTTCCGGACTCGTTTCCGAGTCCACGCACACCTGCTTCGGGCCGACAAAACGAGCTCTCCCGCGGTAGAGACGCCAGTTTTCCTGTTGGTCGATTTTCTTTTGCCACCCCGATCGGGACTTTTCGACGATGGCGTCCTTGCGCTTGAGAATGGCCGGTAAATCGACACCGACGCTGCTCGCGCGCACGCCCCAACGCGAGGCATTTCGGGCGTAGTGAGCGATTTGCGCGCTGGCGATCATGGCTTTGGTGGGCGTGCAGCCGGTGTTCACGCAAGTGCCACCGAGCGGGCCCGATTCAATGAGCGCAACGGTCTCGCCGCGGCCTGCCAACTGCCGGGCCAAGGGATTGCCACCCTGCCCCGAACCGATCACGATTACGTCATACTTCACGGATTCAGTTGCCATAGGCCGCAGAGAGGACGATTTGGCCGCCGCCAGTTAGATGTAACTCACTTAAATTCGAGAATTTCTTTTTCTTTAGCTTTGGCCGCCTGATCGATCTTGGCAATCTGGGCGTCGGTAAGCTTCTGAACGATATCGAGCGCCTGCCGCTCGTCGTCTTCGCTGATCAGCTTGTCTTTCAGCATCTTTTTGAGATGCTCATTCGCGTCGCGGCGTACATTTCGCAATCCGACGCGGCGCTCCTCCGCAATGTGGCTGAGCTTTTTGGCCAGATCGCGCCGACGCTCTTCGGTGAGGGGCGGAATGGGGACACGGATCAGCTTGCCATCGTTGGACGGGTTCAAGCCCAGATCGGAAATCCGAATGGCTTTCTCGATCTGTCCAATGATGGATGTATCCCAGGGCTGCACGGTGATCATGGCGGGCTCCGGGACGTGCAGTTGCGCCACTTGATTCAAGGGGACGGGCGAACCGTAATAATCCACGCGCACGCTATCGAGCAGACCGATCGAGGCGCGGCCGGTGCGGATGTGCGCCATTTCCTGCTGTAACTCGCCCAGGACCTTATCCATGCGGGTACGGGCGTTTGCCTCCACTTCCTTCACATCCTTGAAAGAGTCACTGCCGGGACCCGGCTGATGTTCTTGTTTCATATTCCGATTAGCTGGGACGAAGCTAGCGGATCATGGTGCCGATCGGCTCGCCCATCGCCATTCGCATTATATTGCCCGCCACTTTCAGATCGAAAACCATAATGGGCATGAGGTTATCGCGGCACATGGCGACGGCGGAAGCGTCCATTACGGCCAGCGCCTTGGATAACACTTCGGTGTAGCTCACTTCGGTATACTTCACGGCATCCCGATGTTTCTTAGGGTCCTTGTCGTAGACGCCATCGACACTGGTGGCTTTGGCGATAATCTCCGCGTGAATCTCCAACCCGCGCAAAGTGGCGGCGGTATCGGTAGAGAAATAAGGATTGGAGGTGCCGGCGGCGAAGATGACCGCGCGGCCCTTTTCCATGTGGCGGATGGCGCGCCGCCGAATATATGGTTCAGCGACCTGGTGCATTTCGATAGCGGTCATCACGCGGGTCGGAACACCCTGCCGCTCGAGCGCATCCTGAAAGGCCAGGGCGTTGATCACGGTGGCGAGCATTCCCATTTGATCGCCGGTAACGCGGTCCATATGATGAGCGGCAGCCGCGATGCCGCGGAAGATATTGCCGCCGCCGAGCACGAGGCCGATCTGCACGCCCGCTCGAGCCACTTCGGAAACTTCAGCGGCGAGCAGCATGACCCGGTCCGGATCGAGGCCGAACGATAAGGGGCCAGCCAGAGCCTCACCGCTGATCTTCAACAGAATTCGCCGATATTGCGGCATGCAGTGTCACCTCAAGGCCGTCCGAATCCGCTTTTTGGGGGATCTAGAAACTATGCTGTCACGGGCAACGGACTCTCTACGACGCCAGGCGCGTCCATCGCGTCGCCTACTTTGTACCGGACGAACCGGGCCACCGTAAGGGTGCCGCCCAGCTTTGCGCCGGCCGCGCGAATAAGCTCTCCGACGGCGATGCTATTTTCACGAATGAAGGGTTGTTCGAGCAAGCATACTTCTTCGTAGAACTTACTCATGCGTCCCTCCGCGATTTTATCGACCATCTTATCCGGCTTTCCTTCACCGCGAGCGCGAGCGCGTTGGATATCGCGTTCTTTTTCCAACAGGTCGCCCGGGATTTGGTCCTTGCTCACGAACTGCGGGTGGGCCGCCGCGATTTGCATCGCGATGTCATGCACCAGTTTCTTAAAATCTTCATTTTTGGCGACATCGTCGGATTTCGTATTCACTTCGAGCAGCGTGCCGATCTGCGCGCCGGCGTGAATATAGCTCGCCACCACTCCCGGGCCCTTCACTTCATACACAACGAAGCGCGAGACGGAGATATTCTCGCCGAGCTTGGCGATTTTGGTCTTCACCATCTCGCCCACTGTCGTATTACGATCCTTGGCGAACTTCTGCTCGTAGAGCGCTTCGTGCGCCTTGAAATTGGCGCGCTCGGCCTCGGTGACATCCTCCGCCCGCACGACCTTTGGGCGGGTTTCTGCGATATGCGCGGCAATATCGGCGCTCAGCATCTGGAAATCCTCGGTCCGAGCGACGAAATCCGATTCGCAATTCACTTCCACGAGGACACCCAGCTTCGCATCCAGGCTGATGAAGACGCTAATCAAGCCCTGTTTGGTGGAGCGTGTTTCCTTTTTCGTTGCGGCCGCAATGCCGCGCTTGCGAAGGATCACTTCAGCCGCGGCGAGATCGCCATTCGCTTCGACGAGCGCCTTTTTGCACTCCATCATTCCCGCGCCTGTTTTTTCGCGCAGTTGCTTTACTAAATTTGCACTAATCTCAGCCATTATTCGATTCCTTGCATCTGTAAACGCAGGCCGACCCGCCATTACCGGAGAACCGGCATCGTGTGGCGAAAAACGGCGCTAATGTTCGCTGACGGTGGCGCCGGCTACGTCCTCGGGCGGCTCGCTGCCGGGACCTTTACGCGGAGGCGGTTCCGGCTCGTTGCCGGTGGCCAGGCTCTCCGACATCAACTGTTCGGCGTATTTCGGATCCAGATATTGCGTGTACTCATCCGGAGTGTGCTCCGCCGCGCCTTCCTCTTCGCTGACAATCTTTTCAGCCGCGAAATCCTGCTCAGTCGCAAGCGAGCGGCCCTCGACGACCGCATCCGCGATTTTAGTCGTAAACAAACGGATGGCCCGCAGCGCGTCGTCATTGCCGGGGATGACGTAATCCACTTCATCCGGATCGCAATTGGTGTCGACCACGGCAACCACCGGTATGCCCAGCTTACGAGCTTCCTTGACCGCGATCGCTTCCTTGTTCGAATCGATCACGAACAACAGGTCGGGCAGGCCGTTCATATCCTTGATGCCCGCCAGGTTCTGCTGGAGATGCTTGCGCTCGCGCTCGAGCCGCCCCACTTCCTTTTTGGCGCGGCCTTCGTAGGCGTTGTCCGCCGACATGGAATCGAGCTCTTTCAAACGCTTGATGGAGCGCTGCACGGTGGCGATGTTGGTCAGCAGCCCTCCCAGCCAGCGCTGGTTGACGTAATACTGGCTGCAGCGGCCCGCTTCCTCGGCAATCGCCTCCTGGGCCTGCCGCTTGGTGCCTACAAACAGCACGGTCTTTCCCTGCGACGCCATTTCGCCCACATATCGCATGGCGTCTTTAAAGAGCTTGAGCGTCTTTTGCAGATCGACGATATAGATTCCATTTCGCTCGCCAAAGATGTACTCCTTCATCTTTGGATTCCAGCGCTTGGTCTGGTGCCCGAAGTGAACGCCGGCTTCGAGCAATTCCTTCATTGAAATTGATGGCAATCTGCCTCCTAGAATCGATTCACCGGACTCGATCGCGGCATTTCACGCGGCCCAAAGCGGAATTTGCGCGATCCGGATCTTGCCGGGTTTGGCGGCAAGCGATCACGAGATCGCCCGCCACGGGTGTTGTGTATCGGAACGAAAAGGAAGGACGTAAGACGCAGCCTATTTCCCGCCGCGCACGAAAGGCATTGGATGCACGCGCGCTACCGTTTGGAAAACTGGAAGCGCTTGCGCGCGCCCTTCTGGCCGTACTTCTTTCGCTCATGAGCGCGAGCATCGCGCGTAAGCAAGCCGAGTTGCTTCAGCTTTCCCCGCAACTCGGAATTAAATTCAATCAACGCGCGGGCGATCCCCAGGCGGGCCGCGCCGGCTTGTCCGCTAACCCCGCCGCCGGCGGCGAGGATCATTACATCGAAGCGCTCCGCGGTTTCGGTCGCCAGCAATGGCTGCCGGACATAGGCGCGCGCCGATTCGCTTACAAAATAATCGTCGAACGAACGGCGATTCACCGTAATCCGGCCTTTTCCGGGCCGCAGGAAAACGCGCGCGGTCGCAGTCTTGCGGCGTCCCGTTGCTAACTGTTGTACTAACTTCGCTGGCACTAAAATCCTTTCTCTCTTGGGTCGGCTCACAAGGCAAGCGGCACAGGCTTCTGTGCCTGATGCGGATGATGCTCGCCGGCGTAGACCTTCAGCTTCCGATACATTTGTTTTCCGAGCTTGGTCTTGGGGAGCATGCCGGAAACGGCCAATTCGACCATCCGTTCAGGCCGCGTGGCGCGCATGCGCCGGGCGCCGGTCTCCACCAGACCGCCTGGATAGCCGGTATGGCGGCGATATAGTTTTTGATTTTCTTTACCGCCGGTGAGCTTCACCTTGGCGGCATTCACAATGACCACATGATCGCCCGTATCGAGCGATGGCGTGTAGGTGGGCTTGTGCTTGCCCATCAAGAGCATAGCGGCGCGAGTGGCAATCCGGCCGAGGACCGCTTCATTCGCGTCAATCACGTGCCAGGCACGAACGATTTCATGCTGGGACGGAAAATGGGTACGCATGGACAGACTTCTTCTCTCTCTTCGAAAGCTCGAACAATTAAGTCTAGCGAATCTAATATTTACGTGTCAAACAGGCTTTGTAAGCGATAGTGGCTCAATTTGAGCATCGACGATTTTTTTGCTCCGCCGGCTATTGACTTTGCGCAAGCAAGCCTCCAAAGCCGCCTAACCTCTCAGCACTTCTGGAGTGGAAGTTAGATTAGACTCAATATAATCTTCAGCTCTAATGAAACCCTAGTTGATGTCCAATAAACCCGGCTTGCCATCCAGCCGCAGGGCGTTTCTAAAAGTCGCGCCCGCGGCGCTCGTAATCGGCCAAACGGCTGCTGCCCAGAGAGGTGCTGTGCCCCGACCAACCCCCGCGCCGCCAGGCGCTCCCGTAACGCCGCCCGAAACCGCTCGCGTCACTTCCGCCGTAATGCTGTGGAGTTTAAGCGGAACCTTTGAAGAAAAGCTCGCGGCTGCCGCGCGCGCCGGCCTGCAGGCGGTCGAGCTGGTAAATGAACAACTCGCCTGGTCCGATGCCCAACTTGCCGAATATAAGAATTTGGCCCAATCTTATGGCCTCGCCATGAGCGCTATTGTCGGTAATCGCGATTGGCTGACTCAGCCCGTGACTATGGTGAACCCCGCGCACCGCGAGGCTTTCCTGAACACCGTGACCGAGGCCATCGTCTGGGCCAAAAAGCTGGATGTTCCGCAAATCATCGTGCTCAGCGGCAACCAGCAGCCCGGAATGACTCGCGAAGCGCAATTTGCCAGCCTGGTCGAAGGAGCGAAGCGCGGAGCCGATCTCGCAAACGCCGCCGGCCTGCAGCTGATCCTCGAGAACCTCAACGGCAAAGTCGATCACAAAGGCTACTTTCTGACCAGCGCCCGCCAGGCGCTACAAGCGGTAAAGGAAGTGGATAGCCCGCACTTTCGTTTGCTCTTCGATCTCTATCATGAGTATGTCGAGAACGGAGACCCGACTCCGCTCATCCCGGAAGCCGCGCCCTATGTCGCTGTCTTCCACGTCGCCGATGCGCCTGGGCGGCACGATCCCGGAACAGGCAAGATGAAATGGAACGATATTTACAAAACCATCGCCAACTCGCGATATTCCGGCTACATTACTTTCGAATATCTTCCCCAAGGCGATTCGGTGGACAGCTTGATCGCCGCTGTAACCCAAATGCGAGCCGATCTCAATTCCGCAAATCCGCCCGCCGCTGCGCAGACCAATGCTCCCCCACCGGTTTAGCCTCAGACCTCCAGGCTACGAAGGTAGGGAACGCTCTCCCTCATCATCGGCAGGTCCATTTCCACGAAATAATTCTTCACTCCCCCCGTCTTCGCGGCGGTGAAGATTTTCTTCCAGTCCAAGGTGCCCTGCCCGACCGGCACAATTTGATGGGTTTTCGAGGACCAGCCCTGCACGTGCATCGAAATGAAGCGCCCCGGATATTTCGTGAAGTATTCCGCCGCGTCGTAGCCCCGGCTGATGGTCGAAACCTGGAACTGAAACTTGACCAGCTTCGGATCGAGAAGATCGAACAGCAAGTCATAGGTCCGCTTACCGTCTACCGTCGTAAGCTCGAAATTCTCATTATGGAGGCCTTGCTGGATGCCCGCGTCGGCCGCTTGCTGCGCGATTTTGTTGTATTCTTCGGCCGCCCGCTTCACGTCGTCGAGAGTCGGGTTTCTCGGCCCTTCCAGACTCGGCACCATCATTTGCGTCAACCCGATATCCTTTGCCCAGGCAATTCGATCCGGCTGATTTTTTCTCAATTCGCCCATGCTGAAATGAGAGCTCACGCATTCGAGATTCGCATCGCTCAAAATTCGGCGCATCTCGGCTCCTTTATATTGGGCCAGCCCTCCAAACCCCGCATCGGCGTAGCCCACCGGCGAGCACAGCTCAATTCTCTGAAACCCCGCATCGGAGAGCTGCTTGAGCGTGCCCGGAAAATCCTTGGCGATCATCGCTCTCACCGGATACGTCTGGCATCCGATCGGCAGCCCCAACGGATTAGCCCGAAGCTTCCCTGCCGCACTCAACAACCCAGCCGCCGCGGCGCCCGTCGCCGCGTTGCTGAAAAACTTTCTTCTCGATATTCCGGCCATTCCAGCCTCCTTAGCATTCGAATCGTACTGCCGAGATCTATCTTCGCAAAGCGCGTCTCTGTCTGCCGCCGCGCCAACCCTTTGAGGGAACAACCGTTTGCTCTTTCACGTAACTTGAGGTAGAAGATGAAAACAGGAGATAGGCGCTTTGCCGTTTTGCACCAGTTGTGGCACTAATGTCGATCCCGGCGCGTCCTTTTGCTATCACTGTGGAACCGCGCAGCCGCGCCCCTCGGCGCAGTTCACCGATTTTCTCGACGGCCTTAGCGACCGCACAGCCTCTATCCTCTGCTACATTCCGGTTTTCGGTGTCATTCCGGCCATTGTTTTTCTAGCTTCGCAAAAATATCGAGGCAACCCGCGGGTTCGCTTCGACGCTTTCCAATCGCTCTATCTCTTTCTGGCGTGGCTGATTGTCTCCTCCGCCATTCCCGTGTTTTTCTTTCACTGGCCCGGCTGGGGAGTAGATCATCCGCTGGTCAGCATCTTGAAAGTCGCCATGTTTGTCTGTTGGATCTATCTTCTTGTAAAAGCGGCCCATGATGAACAGATTCGTCTTCCCGTCATCGGGGATCTGGCGGCCCGCTCGACCACGGAGCAGTTGTAGTATAATTATTCATTGCTGTGAATAATTACTCAAAACGGCACAATGTCGGTGTCGTTGGATTCCGAGGCTACAGCGGCGCTGAACTGGTTCGAATCCTTTCCCGCCACCCCGCGGTCGAAACCCTTCTTCTGGAGCATCGGCCCGATCCCGAAGTGAGCGTGACGCCTCTCGGGCAAACGCCGCCAAAAGTAATTCCCGCGACTCCGGATGCCATTCGGCAGGAAGGTCTGGAGCTGGTCTTCCTGGCCACTCCGGCAGCCGTTTCGATGGCACTCGCAGGCGAGATCCTCGCGACCGGAGCGAAAGTAGTCGATCTGAGCGGCGCTTTCCGGCTGCGGGACGGAGAGACCTATTCGCGCTGGTACAAGGAACGCCATCGGGCTGCGGATCTGTTGGCGGAAGCTGTTTACGGACTGCCCGAGTTTTATCGCGAGCAGATCCGGGGAGCTCGCTTGATCGCCAATCCCGGCTGCTATCCCACTGCGGCAAACCTCGCCATACGCCCTCTGATTGAGGCGCAAGTGGCGGATCGGACCCGTGGAATCGTCTGTGACGCGAAATCCGGCGTCAGCGGCGCAGGCCGGACAGCCTCGCTCGCCACCAGCTTCTGCGAAGTCACCGGGAATTTCAGCGCGTATGGGATCGTGGACCATCGGCACGTTCCGGAGATCCTCCAGAATTCCGTATTGGGCGAGCGCGAATTCACCTTCACGGCCCATCTTCTGCCGATTGAGCGCGGCATCCTCGAAACCATATACGTTCGGACGCTGGGAGTTGAGAGACCGGTAGACCTGCTGTCTATTTACGAAGAAGCCTACGCCAATGAGCCGTTCGTGCGCTTGTACGCGCCGGGCAAGGTGCCCGACGTGCGAGCCGTCCGTTACACCAATTTTTGTGACATTGGTTTCGTCTTCGATCCCGAAAGCCAGCGCGTGGTCATCGTCGTCACCGAAGACAATCTGGGTAAGGGCGCGGCTGGGCAGGCCGTCCAGAACATGAACCTCATGTTCGGTCTTCCCGAGACAGAGGGCCTTCTGTGAGAATCGCGATCAAGCTGGGCGGCGCGCTTCTCGACAATTCCTTCAGTCGCAGCGCGATTGCGAAGCAGCTTGTTGATGTCGCCCGCGAGCATGAGTTGATTGTTGTGCATGGCGGCGGAAAGCAAGTCACCCGCTTTCTCGAAGAACGCGGAGTCTCGAGCAGCTTTGTCAAAGGATTGCGGGTTTCCGACGCTCCCGTCATTGATGCGGTCACGAAGGTAATCGCTGGGAGCCTGAATAAAGATCTGGTCTCGGCAATTAATGCGGAGGGGGAATCGGCGGTCGGTCTTTCCGGAGTAGACGGCCTCTTGACCACCGCGGTTCAACTCGATCCCAATCTCGCATTTGTCGGAGAACCTGCAAAGACCGACGAACGCCTGCTCGATTTGTTGGTAAATGCGGGCTATTTACCGGTGATTGCCTGTATTGCGGGAGACAAGCAAGGCAATATCTATAACGTAAATGCCGATCGAATGGCGGTTTCGTGCGCCACCGGCTGGCGCGCGGACATGCTGCTGTTCTTAACCGATGTTCAAGGAGTGAAGGACCGGCAGGGTGAAATCATCCACCAGCTCGGGCAGGAGGAAATGCGAGAGCTGATCGCTTCCGGCGTCGCTTCCGGCGGAATGCGGGCGAAGCTCGAAGCTGCGGAAACGGCGATCGACGCGGGGCTCGAACAAGTGATCGTCGCGCCTGGACACGAACCCGGGATTTGCCGGCGGCTGCTTAGAGGCGAACGGCTGGGAACCCGGATCTCCTCGCGTGCCGCCGAAGGCCTTGCGGTATGACCGAAGTCGCTCTCTCAGTCCGCAAGGCCGCTATGCGGGATATTCCGGAGATGTTGTCTCTGATCAACTCCTACGCGGTCAACGGCGTTATGCTGCCGCGTACCGAGTTTGAGATGTCGGAAAACATTCGCGATTTTTCCGTGGCCTACGATGGCGAGCTGTTGGCCGGCTGCGGAGCCCTTCACTTCTACACGCCCACCACTGCGGAAGTCCGGTCGCTCGCGGTCCTGCCAGCTATCAAACAGCAGGGGATCGGGAGAGCCGTGGTCGAAGCCCTGGAAGACGAAGCCCGCCTGAACGATCTCGAGAGCATATTCGCTTTCACCTACGTTCCGCAGTTCTTCACAAGGCTGGGTTTCAATGAAATCGAGCGCGGCGAGCTTCCGCTCAAAGTCTGGAAAGACTGCCTGCGCTGTCCCAAATTTCAGAATTGCGATGAAATTGCAGTGCTGAAACGGCTCAGACCGCCATCAGGCATACGGCCATTTCCTCAGATGCGTAACGATTTGCCGGACGAAATCATTCAACTTCCGCATCCGCGAACGATAAATCCACACTAGCATAAATTATTCCAGGTAAAAGCTGCACATTCCCGCATTTTTTACTGGATTTAGTACGTATAGTACTAGTATACTCAGAACCGCAGGATATTAGTACTACATCGAGGACAAAGTGCGGGCTCTAACATTGGATATTCAGAAATCAGCCGGACGAATTCTTTGCTGTACGATTTTCCGCTCCGGCGGCAGGAAACTGCTCGCAAAGGGCCATCTGTTAAGCGATGAAGATGTCCGTCTTCTTCAGGTCGAGGGTATGCGCCAGGTATGGGTAACGGAACTGGAAGAGGGCGAAATAGCGGAAGACGAAGCGGTCATGGCCATGGCCGAGGCTATGTGCTGCGGGTCTGTCGAGATTCGGCTGGCCGCGGGCGGGAGAGCCAACTTAATGGCTACGCAGGATTGCTGCACGCTGGTAGACGACGAATTGCTGAGACAGATTAACTGCACCAGCAGCGTGGTCATCGCCACCGTTCCGAACTACCGTTATGCCCGGGCGGGGGAGCGGCTTGCAACCATCAAGAGCGCTCCCTTCGCCGTGGCTCAATCGCAGCTTGAAACTCTTCTATCCATTTTGAAAGAGCGAGGCCCCATTCTGCAGGCGCGTCCCATTTGCGCTCCCGGTGTTGCCGTGCTCTATGCCGATCCTGTCCACGGAGGCCGCGCGCGAACTCTATTTGAGCCGGTTGTCCGCGCCAGACTAGAACGGTTTGGGGCGAGCGTCCGATACTCGCTATCGGTCGTCGAAGAAGAAGATCAAGTGGCCCGATCGCTCCAACATCTGCTTCGCACCAATCCAGACACTATCTTGATTGCCTCCACTACCGCGCCCGCCGGCCCCGAAGATGTGGTCGGCAGAGCGCTCATCCGACTGGGTGCGCACGTCGAACGGTTCCTCGCTCCGGTAGAGCCGGGCAATCTGATGTTGCTGAGCTATAAAGACGATGTTCCGATTGTGTCGGCGCCCTGCTGTTTCCGTTCGATTAAGCCCAATGTGCTGGATCTGATCTTGCCGCCCATGTTGGCGAAGTACCGAATCTCAGGCTGGGAGATCGCTTGTTTGGGACACGGAGGCCTTCTCGCCTGAAACGAAGATTGCCGGTCGGCGGGCGTGTTGCGTGAGATGGGAGTTATGATGAGTTTCAACACATGCCCGACTACTCGGAAACGGACAATCTGGATGCTCAGGTTGTTCGGGTAATCGCCCAGACCCAGCGCATTCCCGCCGGGAATATCTCGCTTGACAGTACGTTCGAAGAATTGAAGATCGATTCGTTGGACGGGATTAACATTGTTTTCGCTCTCGAAAACGAATTCGGCATTAACATCCCCGATGAAGGGGTACAAAATCTGCGTTCCATACGGGAGACGGTTGAGGGCGTGCGGAAGCTCGTTGAAGAAAAGAGCCAAACCGTTCCTCCAGGTGCTGCGTGAATCGTGTCGCTGTGACCGGTCTCGGACTGGTCTGCGCACTGGGTAATAGCGTCGCCGAGTGCTGGCCGCGCCTGGCGGCGGGCGAAAGCCGAATTAACCGGATGCGCGACCCGGGGTCGCCCCCTTACAAATTTCAGAACGGGGCGGAAGCTTGGGATTTCCGGCCGCTCGATCACTTCACCGAAAAAGAAATGGACATACTCGAACGATTTGCGCAGCTTGCGGTCGTAGCGGCGCGCGAAGCAGTCGCTCAGAGCGGTCTCCAGTTTCAAGACGGATTAGGCGATCGAACCGCGATCGTTACGGGCACGAGTGTTGGCGGCCAATTCGCGGAAGAGCAGGGATATGTGCGGCTCTATAGAGAAAACAATCCGCGCGTCGCTCCTCTGACTATTCCGCGCACCATGTCCAACGCCGGCGCCAGCCGAATCTCTCTTGAATTCGGAATTCACGGACCCACGTACACCATTTCCACTGCTTGCTCTTCTTCAAATCACGCGCTGGGGCAGGCGTTTTGGATGGTGCGCAGCGGCCAGGTGATAGCGGCGGTCGCAGGCGGCAGTGAAGCGGTTTTCGCCGAGGGCCTGCTGCGCGCCTGGGAGGCCATGCGGGTGGTTTCAACCGATGTCTGCCGGCCATTTTCAGCGGACCGGCGAGGCTTGTCGCTCGGCGAAGGCGCGGGCATGGTAGTGCTTGAGAATTGGGATCGCGCGAAGGCGCGGGGAGTCGAAATTCTGGGTGAAATCGTGGGCTTCGGGATGAGCTCGGACGGCCATCATATTACGCAGCCCTGCGTCGAAGGTCCCGCAAGAGCCATGGACTGGGCGCTTCGCGATGCGGCGATCGCGCCGGAACAAATCGATTATGTAAACGCTCACGGCACTGGGACGCAAGCCAACGATGTCACTGAGAGCCGGGCCATCCGATCGGTTTTCCGCCAGAAGGCCGATTCGCTGCTGGTCAGTTCGACCAAATCGATGCACGGCCACACTCTGGGAGCGGCCGGAGCGATCGAGGCAATCGCCACGCTACTCGCTCTCCGGCACGGGTTGGCGCCTCCCACGGCCAACTTTACGCGTCCCGATCCGGCATGCGATCTGGATGTGGTTCCTAATCATGCCCGTTCGGCGTCGCTGGAGCTTGCCATCTCCAACACCTTCGCGTTTGGCGGTTTGAACGCCACCCTGGTGCTGAAGAGAGTCTAGCCGTTCCGAAAGCCATACCCCGGCGCTAGACTCTTGTTAGGAATGAAAATCTCTATTGGGGCGGATCACGCGGGCTATGCGATGAAACGGCAGTTGGTCGATTTCATCGAGACGCTCGGCCACTCCGTTCACGATGTGGGCACGTTTGAGCCGGACAAGCCGGACGATTATCCGGATTACGCCAAGCTGGTTGCCGAAGAGGTCCGCTCCGGACAAGTTGAGCGCGGAATTCTGGTGTGCGGCAGCGGCGTTGGCGTGTCGGTCGTGGCCAATAAATTTAAGGGCATTCGGGCGGGTCTTTGCCACGACCACTACTCCGCTCATCAGGGCGTGGAGCATGACGATATGAACGTTCTGGTGCTGGGTTCGCGGATTATCGGAGCGATGGTCGCGCAGGAATCCGCGGAAGCTTTCCTCAAAGCATCGTTCAGCAATGAAGCGCGTCACGTTCGCCGCTTGAATAAGGTGAAAGGAATCGAAGCAGATGAGTTCCGCTAATCCACAAACGGCCGCGGATGCCGTGAGTTTTTCTTATTCGCTGCCGAAGGATTTACAGAAGGCTGTCAAAGAAGCCGAAGCAAGCTGGGACGCCGGGAAAAAGACAAACCGGCTGTGGGGAAAGGACGCCTCGCTGTGGACCAACAGCGGCGAAGAGAAATGGCTGGGCTGGCTCGACATTGTAGAGCAGCAGCTATCGAACGTTTCCAAGTTCAAAGCTCTTTCGGCGGAAATCCACGAAGATGGATTCACGCACATGCTGCTGCTGGGCATGGGCGGCTCGAGCTTGTGCCCGGAAGTGTTCAGCCTCACTTTCGGCAAGCAGGCCGGCTCTCCCGAGTTATTGGTACTGGATTCGACGGACCCGGTGTACATCAGGAGCTTGCGCACGAAGATCGATCCGGCGCGAACCCTATTCTGCGTTTCGAGCAAGTCGGGAACGACGCTCGAGCCGAATATTTATATGCAGTACTTCTTCGATGAAACGAAGAAAGCGGTGGGCGACCGCGCCGGGCATCATTTCATTGCGATCACCGATCCCGGCTCGAAGCTCGAGGGCGTATCGGAAAAGCTCGGATTCCGCCGGCTCTTCCATGGCGTGGCGAGTATCGGCGGACGTTATTCGGCGCTCTCCGATTTCGGCCTGGCGCCGCATGCCGCGATGGGACTCGATACCGAAAAGCTGCTGAAACAAACGGCTGCGATGGTCGAAGCCTGCAAGAACCCGAACGCTTCCCAGAATCCCGGCGTGTCGCTCGGCCTGATCTTAGGCTCCGCGGCGGTGAAGTGCGGCCGCGACAAAGTGACGCTGGTGTGCTCGAAATCGATTTACGATCTGGGCGCATGGCTCGAGCAGTTATTGGCGGAATCGACGGGCAAGCAGGGACACGGCCTGATTCCGGTCGATCGTGAGCCGTTGTTTGCGCCCGATAAGTACGGCAAAGACCGGATTTTCGCGTACATCAAATTCGCGGGCGATAACGATGCGGAACTGGAAAGCTCGGTGGCCGCACTCCAGAAGGCGGGAGAACCGGTTATTCGCATCGTGCTGAACGATCTCTATGCAATCGGACAGACATTCTTCCAATGGGAGATTGCGACCGCAGTGGCGGGGTCGGTAATCGGCATCGACGCATTCAACCAGCCGGATGTGGAAGCGAGCAAGATCGCTACGCGGGACCTGACTTCGGAATTTGAAAAGAACGGCTCGCTTCCAGCCGAGAAACCGATTCTCGAGCAGGACGGCATAAAACTATTCACCGATAAAGCGAACGCCGAGACGTTGCTGAAGGGCGGCAACACCTTGGGGGCCGCAATACGGCAGCATGTGGATCGGCTCAAGCCACGAGACTATTTTGGACTTCTGGCGTACATCCCGATGTTCCCCGCATACGAAGCCAAGCTGCGAGACATCCGCAAGCAAATCGTGGATTCGAAGCAAGTGGCGACGGTCGTCGGCTTCGGCCCGCGATTTCTGCACAGCACCGGCCAGGCTTATAAAGGCGGCCCGAATTCAGGCGTATTTCTTCAAATCACTTGCGACGATCCGGAAGATCTGCCGGTTCCGCAGCAGAGATACACTTTCGGCCTGGTGAAAGCGGCGCAAGCCAGAGGCGATTTCCAGGTTCTGACCGACCGGCACAGGCGGGCGCTTCGGGTACACCTCGGCAAAGACTTAGCGTCCGATCTTGATCGCTTGCGCGATCTGATCTGCGCCGCCGTTGCCCATTGAGCGGGCGGCTATCGCTTATTTGGACTTCTTCGCCGGTTTCGCGAGATCTTTGGCCTTGTCGAGATGCTCTTGCAGCTTAGGCAGCGTATTGGTTGCAAACGTCTTAACGTCGGCGTCCTCTCCGTGTGCCTCTTCGCGCTTGAATTCGGCAATGGCCTTCTCGTGCCCCTGAATCATTTCCGCTAGGAATCGATGGTCGAAAGCGGCTCCCTTTAAGGATGCGAACCGGGCAATGGTCTTGTTGTCAGTCGCATTGATCGCTTTTGGAATGTCAATTCCCGCTTTGGTTGCGAGGGTGTTTAAGTCGTTATAGTTCGCGGTGTGGTCGGTCACGAGCATCTGCCCGTAATCCTTGACATCCTGCCGCGAAGCCTGGTCCTGCGCCATCTGGCCAAAGTGCGCTTCCAGCATGTCGGTTTCCGCAACCGACTTCATGAACTCCTTGTCGCTTGCGCTGGGAGCGGCGCTTTGCGCCAATACCGGCAGGCAGCAGAGAGCGCCACAGCACAGAGCTGTAAAAATACCTTTTGCGTGCATCGATTTCCTCCTCTTTTACCGTACACCTTCGGAAACGGCATTCAGAACTAGATCTTATACTTATCGCGATAAGGCGGATCGACGCAGGCATTCAGCTTGTCGGAGCCGGTAATGCGCATCCCGACGGTGTCCCACTCGATCATTTCGCCGGGAAACCGTTGAGCGATGCAGCCGAGCAGGAAAGCTTCCGTGACCGGAGCCTGAGATTCGAAATCGGCTAACGGCGCGGGACCTCCTTTGCAGGCTGCCAGCCACTGGTCGATAGCTTGGTCGTGCTCGCCATGGCCGTGGTGAACTTCGGGGGTCCGGTATTTCGGCGATTCGGGGTAAACATGCGGATGATTGCCGTTGAATCCAGCGAGCAGGAGCCCTTTATCGCCGACGTACATTATGCCTTCGTTGTCCTCGCCGCCCGTGAACAGAAGTCGATCGTCCGGACTCAGACCGGCTGGCCGGGACGGCCGCAGACCGCCGTCGTACCAGTGCATGGTCACCTCGCGCCGATTGCCGCGCGCGGGAAAATTCAGATGGACGATGGACGCTTTCGGAAACGTCTCGCTGTAGCTTTCGCTCGAACAGGCTTCCACCGATTTGGGCGGCGTAAGGCCGAGAATGCTGAACACGCCGGCGAAGCTGTAGCAACCCATATCGCCGAAGGAACCGTCGCCGAAATCGTACCAGCCGCGCCAGACAAACGGCTGATAAGCCTTATTGAACGGACGATCCGGCGCGGGACCCAGCCACATGTCCCAATCGAGACCTTCCGGTATGGGATCGATCTCCCGCGGCCGGTCAATCCCCTGCGGCCAGAAAGGACGGCTGGACCAGTTGTGAACCTCGCGAACATGGCCGATAGCGCCATCGTCGATCCACTCCTTAATCAGATGGGTGGAGGGCGTGGATGGATTATTTACGGTGAGCGCGGCCGCCACTCTCATCTCCCGCGCCATCTGCGCCACGCGCCGCGCGTCACCGATGGTGTGCGTCATGGGTTTCTGACACAGCACGTGTTTGCGTTTGCGCATCGAGGCGATGGATATGGCGGCATGCCAGTGATCGGGAGTGGCGACGTAGACCGCGTCCACATCCGGCTCTTTGTCGAGCAGCTCCCGGTAATCGGCATAAGTATGGCAACCCTTATACGATCCGGAAGAAGATCCGTTTCGCGAGCCATAGTAGGCCTCGACCAGACGCTGCGCGGGCTCGCGGCCGCCCATGCCCAGGCTGGTAGAAAATTCATGAGTGAGTTGCACCTCGCCCGGAGAAGCCAGATCCTCGGCCCAGTTCCCGTGGCCGGGACCCAGCAATTTTCTCGCGGCCTTCAGCAGGTCGTTGCTGCCGTATTCGACATAATTCTTACTGCCTCGATTACAATCGCAGACCGATACTACCTGCACGTCCGGGCGAGCGAGCAGATCCATGGTGACCGCCTGGCCCTGTCTTCCCAATCCGATTGAAGCGAGTGTGATCTTGTCGCTGGGCGGGATGTAACCCCGTCCGCCGAGCACGCGGCGCGGAACGATCATAAATGAAGCCGCGACCACCGCGGCATCGGTGACAATCTTGCGGCGCGATACGCCATTCGTATCGGAAACCGGCTTTGCCTCTTTATTCATAAAAAGCACAAACGAAATATACACGACCGCGCGCGACGGCGGTTGCTAGGATCCGCTAACCGCGGAAGCAGAGGAGGCGGCCCGACGTTCTCCGGAACTTTGCGGGCGATCGTCGTATCTTCCGAAAATCATCTTGCCCGCGGTGGTTTGCAGAACGCTAGTGACGGTGATATCCACGCTCTTCGAGATGGAACGTCGGGCATTGTCCACAACCACCATCGTGCCGTCGTCCAGATAAGCGACGCCCTGGTTGTATTCCTTGCCTTCTTTCTGAATGAAGACCCGCATGGTTTCGCCTGGAAGGACAACCGGTTTGAGAGCGTTTGCCAGTTCGTTGATATTGAGAACCTCAACGCCCTGCACCTGAGCCAGTTTGTTCAGGTTGAAATCGTTGGTGACAATCTTGGCATTCTGCAGCTTGGCGAGTTCGATCAGCTTAAGGTCCACCTCGCGGACGGTAGGGAAATCGTGTCCGGAAATTTCCAACTGGATGCCCGGCATTTTTCGAAGACGCTGCATGATATCGAGCCCGCGACGGCCGCGGTTCCGCTTCGCCGAATCGGAAGAATCGGCGACGAGTTGAAGCTCGTGGAGGACGAATTGAGGAACCACCAGCCTGCTATCCAGAAATCCGGATTCCGCGATATCGGAGATTCTGCCGTCGATGATTACGCTGGTATCCAGAAGCTTGGGAGGCGAAGAGGGCGCGGCCTTGGTCAGGAAACCGATCGAATCCAGATTGAGGCGATCCGCGTTGGCGATTCCGGCAAGAAGGCCCACAAAGCCGCCGAGCAAGGGCGCGGCGATTGCAAAAAATTCAACAGTCGCAGCCTGTCTCAGCCCGTTTCGACCGAGCACCGGAACCAGCAGCAGACCGAGTAGCGCGCCGACAAGAGCGCCAAACGCGCCGGCCAGAAGGGACCGCAAGCTGGCGCGGCGGACTCGCAGCTCAATCAGATTCACGAAAATGCCGAGCGAGCAGCCAGCCAAAGCCGCAAGCGGAATCGAGAGACCGAATGGCCGGAGGAAGGCCGCGATTCCGGCGACGGAAGCGACCAAACCAACGCGCAAGAGAAGGACATCCCAAGTAGGGCGAATCAAGGCAAAGCCGGCAAACAATGCTGCGAAGTATAACAGTTATGAAGGATGGAGGGAAGAGATGTGGCGAGGAGAAAGGGGATTGGCAGGGACCCGCGGCGGCTAAAGAGCCTTGGCGAGTTCCTCGGCGAAAGCGCTGTGCCGCCCCGAAGAATTGGTCGAGCGGCGTGGATTGACACTTTTGCGAGGCTGCGAAACCGTGCCGGAAACCGGCGCACGCCGGGGACGGTCCGGTGGTGGCGCGAAGGCGCTTTTGATCGGTCCTTTGCCAGACTTAGGCGGCTGGGCAGGATTTGCCCGCAGCAGCCGGTCTTCGAGAGGAGCGCGGTCAAACCGGCGGATGATGGCGTTCATCTCCTCCTGGTTTGGCGATTCGATGAAGGCGAATCCCTTTGACTCTTGAGTTTCAGGGTTGCGGATGACCTTGATCGCGTCGGCGACCAGGCTTTCGGTGGCAAGCCACGATTTAATATCGTCGGCTGTCACCCAGACAGGGAGATTTCCGAGAAAGACGGTAAAGCTCATTAGTAAGTGTTGTATTCTCCGTGAGGGAAGTACGAAGCGCACCTGAGAGGAGGGTGTTTTCTCCCCGAAGGCTATAAGCATCCTAGCACAACGCGCGAACTAAGGTAAACCCCAAAACCGGGTTTAATTCGTTGTCACACAAAGGCTAGAACACTTTATTGATGCATGTGACCGGCGTTTTGATCGGTAATATTTCGCCCGCGAGAATGGCGGCTTTCGAAGTGCTCTACGCCGTGAAAGAAGGCGCTTATGCGTCCGACGCCTTGCGGGACCGGACCCAATCGATCGAGACACGGGATGCGAAGCTCGCTTCCCAGGTTGTTTTCGGATGCTTACGCTATCAAGCGCAGCTTGATTACCTCATTTTGCTCTATTCCGGCCGACCGGCGGAGCAGCTCGATGCTCCCGTCGCTATCGCGTTGCGCATGGCCATCTTCCAATTGCGATATCTGGAACGGATTCCGCCACATGCGGCTGTGGGCGAATCGGTAGAACTGGTAAAGCGGCACAAGCGCGCCGCGACCGGCTTAGCGAACGCCGTGCTGAGAAAGGTAAACCGCCAGCCGGTACCCTGGCCAGACCTCGCAACTGAAGTGTCGTGTCCACAGTGGCTGCTCGACCGCTGGACGGAGCATTTTGGCGATAGCGAAGGACGGGCTATCGCCCAAGCAGCGCTATCTGAGCCGACACCGTACATTCGCGTTCCGCCGGATTCTCCACTACCCGCCGGCGCGGAGTTGGAAGCGACGCCAGTGGAAGGCTGCTTTCGGCTGCTTTCGCCGGTACAGCCGGGCATGCGGCTGTACGATATCGGCTCTCAGATTATCGTTCCACTGTTAGATTTACAGGCCGGCCATAGCTACCTGGACCTGTGCGCCGCGCCGGGAAACAAGACGCTGCAAGCGCTCGAGACACGCGTCTCACTGGCGGTTGCGTGCGACATCAACCCAAAGCGTATTCGCGAAATCCCGGCGGTTTGTCCCCGGGTGGTGCTCGACGCGACGCGCTCACTTCCATTCGGCCGGAAATTCGACCGGATCTTCATCGATGCGCCCTGCTCCGGTACTGGAACTTTGGGGCGGAACCCAGAGATTAAGTGGCGCGTCCAAAGGCAAGATTTTGTACGATTTCGACAGAAACAGTCGGGGATCGTTTCACAGGCTATCGAGTTTCTTAGTCCGGGTGGAAAGCTGCTTTACGCAACCTGTTCGCTCGAACCTGAAGAAAACGAAGGAGTGATTCGCGGCATTTTAGCGAACCACAGGCGGCTTGGCTGCGAGCGCGAGATGCGCCGGCTGCCGGGCCGGGATGAAGGGGATGGATTTTACGCAGCGGTTCTGAGCCAGGCTAGATCAGGCTAGATAGGGTTAGGTATCGAACACCGGGCTAAGCTACCATGGAATATCTTAGTGATCCAAATCGTTCCATCCATCTTCGCGGCGGACTTTACGCGGCTGGGTGAAGATATCCGGCGCGTTGAACAGGGTGGCGCTCAAATGATCCACGTGGACATCATGGACGGGCATTTCGTTCCGAATTTCACGATGGGAACGCCGGTCACGGAATCGATCCGGCGGTTCACGCGGCTGCGGCTCGATCATCATTTGATGATTGAAGATCCCGACACATACGCTCCGATTTTCATTGAGGCGGGCGCGGACTGTGTGAGCGTTCACTACGAAGTATGCCGTAATTTGGATCGCACACTGCACATGATTCAAGATCATGGCGCAAAGGCGGGGGTCGCGATCAATCCAGCGACGCCCACGCTGCTGCTCGAGAATGTGCTCGATATCGTCGATTACGTTCTGGTAATGAGCGTGAATCCGGGATATGGCGGACAGAAGTTCATTCCACATTCATTAGATAAGGTTCGCGAGCTTGCTCGACGCCGGGCCCAACGCCGACTCAACTTTTTTATCGAGATCGACGGCGGAGTCGGACCGGAGAATGTTGCGGAGGTCGCAAAGGCGGGAGTAGATTGGATTGTTGCGGGCTCATCCGTGTTCCACGCGCCGGATGCAGCCGGGGCATTCCGGGAGATGCATCGCATCGCCGAAGAGGCACTTTCAATCAAGGTTTAGATCACATGCTTTTCTGTAAGTTTTTGCCGAAACGGGCGCTTCTACCGGTTCTTTCGATCGGGCTTCTCGCGTCTTGCATACACAAGAAGTACGAGACGCCGATCACGAAGAACACGCAGCAGCCGGACAAGGTGCTTTTCGATCAGGCGGTCCACGACATCGAACATGGGCGCTATGAAGTGGCTAGAATCTCGCTTCAAACGCTGATGAACACGTATGAATCGAGCGAGTATATGGCCAAGGCCAAACTGGCGATCGCCGATAGCTGGTATCGCGAGGGCGGGTCGAACGGCATGGCGCAAGCGGAAGCCGAGTACAAGGACTTCATCCTGTTCTATCCGCAGATGGAAGAGGCCGCCCAGGCCCAAAACCGGGTTTGCGAGATCCACTACAGGCAGATGGACAAGAGCGACCGGGATTGGAGCCAGACCATCCGGGCCGAAGATGAATGCCGAGCGCTGCTGGTGCAATTTCCGAACAGCAAGTTCGCGCCGGAGGCAGCGCAGCGTCTTCGAAATATTCAGGAGAGCCTGGCCGAGCATGAGTTCGTGGTGGGTAATTTCTACTACAGGCGCGACATGAACCCGGCGGCAGCCAACCGGCTGAACGCGCTGGTGGACCAGTACCCGCTTTACAGCAATGCGGGTGAAGCGCTCTACGAGGCGGGCATGGCGTATTCCAAAATGGGTCCGCGCTTTCGAAAACGAGCCGGAGATATGTTCGGTCGCATCGTGCGCGATTATCCACTAAGTAACCGGGCGGAAGCCGCGAAGCGCCGCCTTAAAGATTTGGAGATTCCAGTGCCCGAGGTAGACCGGGCAGCCTACGACCGGGAAAAGTACGATCTGGAAAATTATCATCGGCCGAGTATGTTGGGGCGCTCGACTGCGTTCATTCGCAGCGGACCCGATGTGAGCCACGCCGCGAAATCGGGCGCTCCTACGATGACCGATCCTAAATCCACCATTCCGGCCAGCGTTCCGGTGGTCAACAACACGGAGACCGCTTCCACCGGCGGGGGCACGGGCACTACAGATGTAACCGCGACGCAAGTGAGCAGCACTAACAGCGCTTTGGATAAGAAACCCGACGCCCGAAGCAGCGGCGGCACAGTCCAGACCACGAGCGATCAGACCAATCAGCCGCTGCCTACGAACCGCGATAAGGAATTGAAGGAGTATCGCGCAAGGCAGGCCAAGAAGCAAGCGGCCCTCGAAAAGAAGAAAAAGAAGAACAAGAACGAGAACCAGCCTGCCGCCGCTCAATCGCAGCCTGCGCCGACGACTGGAACTCCGACCGGAACACCCGGCTCGACTCCCGCGGCGACCAATTCGCCAAACGCACCGTCGGCCAATCCAAACCCGCCTCAGCAACCATGAGCCGCATCCTGCTGGCTGACGATAGTCCGCAGGCGTTAAGGCTCGCCGAACAGATTCTGAAGAGCCAGGGAATCGAAGTCGTCAGCGTGACGGACGGCGCAGTCGCGCTGCGGAGACTCGTCGACGTCCATCCCGACCTTCTGATCACCGACGTATACCTTCCGACCAAGAGCGGATTCGACTTGGCGCGGTATCTCCGATCGCAGCCGGAGTATCGCCACATTCCAGTGATATTTGCCGCTGCTCCCGCGGACGAGTTCAACGAACAGGACGCGCTGAACGCGGGCGCGGACGTTATCCTGCGCAAGCCTTTTGAAGCTTCGGCGTTGCTGGGCGCGGTTCAGCGGCTACTCGAGCGCAGCGCGCAAACCGAAAAGAACGGCAGTGGGCCGGCGAAATCCGCTTTCGACCGGAACAGCATTCGGGCGGCGGTTACGCTGGCCCTGGACAGCGCCATGCCGACGATGATTGAAGAGCTGACGGAGCGGGTTGTGCTGGCGTTGTCGCAGCAACGATAAAAGCGAGAAGAGGGTTTTACTAGTGGACTGTCCCGGTGATACATAAAGTGCGGGGGAGGCGTCTTATGAGGTGGCTGATAATCGAAACTTGCTGCAGATCACCGAAGAGCAGCGCGAGGAACTGGAGCGTTGGGCGCGGTC
>Ga0208220_1000076_pt1 | contig 35429 bp, 34 predicted proteins | sample NGESurdeep092012_9_FD_184484 | JGI IMG/M metagenome (GOLD analysis project Ga0208220, IMG submission 184484) | Arctic peat soil microbial communities from Barrow, Alaska - NGEE Surface sample F53-1 deep-092012 (SPAdes) | ecosystem: Environmental > Terrestrial > Soil > Wetlands > Peat ...
TCGTTGGATCAACTACTTAATCGCTCGCTCGAAGACTCACCGTCCACCGGCTCGCGCGATCAACTGTCTTTATTTGAATAAACGTTGGGACACTACTGAGATTGAGTCATGAGTAAATGGAGCAGTTATTCGTCGCCGTAGCGACGGAATCAATGATGAACACGTGATTGCCAGTTATGTCGGCCCAAAATAGCTCCGGGCACATGATCTATCCGTAGGAGAGCAATTCCATGAACCTGAAACCATGCATCCGCGTCATGCCGGTATTGCTGGCAGCCTTGCTCGTGCAGGCGCAGCAAGCAACTCGCGGCAGCGATCATGCGGTGTTTGGCGCAATAGACGGAACCGTTGTCGACCTTGAAGGTCGGCCCATCGGAGATGCTCGCGTCTATGCCACCTGGAGCCATAACGATCCGGATTCGCGAATACGGGTGGAAGTCTTGACAGACAGATCTGGTCAATTTCATCTCCCCTCTGTACCTGCCGGTACTGCGACGATCCATGCGTATAAAATACAGGACGGGTATGCGGATACCTCCATCCCATTTTTCTTGACGAACCCCAAGAGTATTCGTGTGGTTACAGCAGCAGCCGACATGACTACCAGTGGAGTTGAACTACAACTCGGACCTAAAGGCGGCCGGCTCACCGGCTCAGTTGTTGACGCAAAAACAGGACAGCCTTTGCCGGCTGCAACGTTCAAGCTGATACGCGCCCCGGATCCCGGTATCTGGGTCGCGACAGGGCTCGATGAAACCGGCCGCCTGCTGGCTCCCTCAACTATCGGCTTCCGCTTAGAAGTATTCGCCGATCACTACAGGAGTTGGTGGTTTGGTGGCGATCAAGGGGAATCACCGCAAGGGATTATCAAACTCAATCCTGGTGGCGAGCTTTCGCTTGACATAAAATTGGAGCCGCGGTAGGCGGCATCAACCTACTTACGAAATGCCCGGACCGTTTGACTGTTGAGACGCCACGGCGCGCCAACCCTACTTTTCCTCCTAGCTCCCGAAAAGCGATTTCACTTGCCTTACGAACTCACCCAACGCGACATAGACGTTCAGCAGGCCGAGCCCGCTGATCGCGCCGCGAAAATAACGGTTCATCCAAATAGGAAGCAATGCCGGAAAGTGAACCGGGATCCAATTGGAGCCCCAATAATCGAGCCACGGAAAAATCAGGAGAAACAAGCCGAGCTCGAAAGCGAAGACGACTAGACAGAATGCCAATACGCGCCGATGCCAACGCGGGAAACGGCTCGGCTTGGCGGCCGGAGGCGGTGGCGCGGAAGCTACCGGAGGAGGCGCGCTCATAGGCTCACCGCGGCGCAAGCGAGATCCGGTAAAGCGGGATCGTTTCCATCCGCTTCGAAGAGATCGCCCTGAACGGGAGGATCTGAGATGTAGCCGATCCAATGAACTTTCGAAGAATTGGCGCGCACCGGCTCGAAGCTGAAGCGATGCAGCAGTGTAGGACCGTACTTGCGGAGAGCGCGCTTATGATCGGGAGTCGAATAGCCTTTGTTCGACGCGAGGTTGTATTCAGGAAAAACTTTGTCCCATTGCGCCAGGCATGCGTCACGGTGAACTTTCGCGATAATCGACGCGGCGGCAATCGCCCGGCAGCGCGCATCTCCATCGATTAAGGGAAGCTGTTCAACCGCTAAATCTATCCGGAGGGCGTCAATCAACAGAAAATCGGGCGGGATCGCGAGTGATTCGACCGCTCGCCGCATCGCTAAACGGGAGGCTTGGTAGATATTGATTTGATCGATCTCGAAAACGTCCGCGCCACCGACCGCCCAGCAAACCGCGCGGGCCTTGATCCGGGCAGCCAGATCGCCGCGCTGTTCCGCATCGAGAATCTTGCTGTCATGGAGGCCGCGAATCCCTCGCAGCGGATCCAGGATGACGGCCGCCGCGAAGACCGGACCGAATAAACAGCCGCGGCCCACTTCATCGACGCCTGCTATTCGTGAGAAACCGCGCTCGCGCGCTTCGCGTTCATACGTGCTCACGCAGCGGATACTTGCTGCCACGGCCGCCGTGTCAACCAGCTATACGCGCTCGCGCAGCCGCGCGGCTTTGCCCTTTAAGTTGCGCAAATAGTAAAGCTTGGCGCGCCGGACCCGTCCAGTCCGCACCAGGTCGATATGATCGATCACCGGCGCATGTAAGGGGAAGATGCGCTCTACGCCCTGGCCAAAGCTCACCTTGCGCACCGTGATGGTCTCGCCCAATCCGGTGTTCTTGCGGGCGATCACCGTGCCCTCAAACGCCTGCAAGCGCTCCTTGTCGCCCTCCTTGATTCGGACGTGCACGCGAATTGTGTCGCCGGGGCGAAATTCCGGATGCGCCGTCTGGCGAGCGTGCTTGCTGATGAACTTAGCGACAAGTGCGTTCTGCATGGTTTAATTCTGCCTCATCTCGCGGACGCCGGTCAGATCCGGACGATGCCGCTCCGTTTTCTCGCGCGACGCGGCCCGGCGCCAACGCTTGATTTCCTCATGGTTCCCGCCCAGCAGTACTTCGGGCACTTTCCAGCCGCGAAACTCGGCTGGTCTGGTGTACTGCGGGCAATCCAGCAAACCTTCATTCTCTCTGCAAAAACTCTCATTCAGGGAGGAATCCGCATTGCCCAGCACGCCCGGCAACAGCCGTCCCACCGCGTCCACAATGGCGGCAGCCGCCAACTCTCCCCCGCTCAATACAAAATCGCCTATCGAAAGCTCCTCGTCCGCCAGATGTTCGGCTACCCGTTCATCCACACCTTCATATCTGCCGCAGATCAGCAGCAGATCGTCGAGCAAGGAGAACTCGCAGGCGAGCGCTTGCGTGAAGCGCCTTCCCTGCGCAGATAGTAAAACAACTCTCTGCTTCGGCGTCCGCCGCGGCAGAATAGCTTCTACTGCCTCAAACAGCGGCTGCGGCTTCAGCAACATGCCTTCACCCCCGCCGAATGGGCGGTCGTCTACCGTCCGGTGACGATCGTATGTCCAGTGTCTCAGATCGTGAATCTGGAGTTGCAGCCGGCCGCTCGATTCCGCCCTGCCGATCACGCCGTGGTTAAACGGGCCGAAGAAAAATTCCGGAAAGATGGTGACAATGTGAAATCTCATCCGCTACAAATCCAGCAAGCCTTCCGGCAGATCCACCCGAATCGTCCGCGCCGCCGGATCCACTTCGCAGAGCGGGCCGACAAACGGAATCAGTACCTCGCGGTCGCCAACCTTCACTTCCATCAGCGGCGCTCCGGAATACTTCCGCCATCCCGTCAGCACCCCCACGCTTTCGCCCGTAATCTTATCGAGCACCCGGCAGTCAATCAGGTCCGACTCGAAGAATTCACCGTCGGCCAAAGTGCCTCGGCTCGCGAAGGGAATCCAGAGATCGGCGCCCCGAAAACGCTCCGCTGCGTCGATCGAATCGATTCCGGTAAATTTCAAGACCCAGTCGCCTTTATGCCGCCACGCCGCGGCAATTTCCACCGGAACATCGGAACCGTCGGCCAACTGGGCCGTGGCCCTCTCGAGCCGTTCGATTCGCCCCGGAACGTCCGTCTGCGATCTCGCCGCCACCTCGCCCCGATTTCCGCGCGGGCCAAGAATTTCGGCAATGACGACTTTCTCGCGGTTCATTGCCCTGGTTACGCCTATTCGAGAATTTCCAATGAAAACCGCCGGTCCAACTTCGTCCCGACCGCTCCGAGCAGCGTGCGAATGGACCGTGCCGTTCGTCCTTGCTTCCCAATCACTTTCCCGAGGTCTCCGTCGGCCACGCGCAACTCGAATACGGTGACGTGCTCGCCCGCGATTTCCTTTACCGTTACACCCTCAGGCGAGTCTACAAGAGCTTTGGCAATCTCTTCTACCAGGGCCTTTACACCGTTGCTGTCGTTCATATGGGGCCTTTAATCGACTCGGTTTCCGCGGATCGAGCGCCTCTACACTACGGCGGGAGCTTGAACGGGATTCGCCTTGAGCAAGCGGATGACAGTAACAGAGGGTTGCGCTCCGTTCTTAATCCAATATTCAATGCGCTCATGGTTGAGGTGCACTTCCGCCGGCTTGGCGATCGGATTGTAGTGGCCGACTACCTCGACCGAGCGGCTGTTGCGGGCGCGTTCCTTGTCAATAATGACTACTCGATAAGTCGGTTTCTTCTTGGCGCCAAACCGCGCCAGGCGAATTGCTAACATCGTAACCTTTTCTTTTCTTTATTTTTACAAACTTCGCAGCCGCTTGCCCGTCAAAGGGCCACAGGCGGCTCTAAAACCCGGGTAGCTTCATCTTCGCCAGCTTCTTTCCCAGAAAACCCGCCGGACCGGTGAAGCTCTTCATCATTTTACGCGCTTGCGCATACTGCTTCAAAAGATTGTTCACATCCTGAACGCTGGTTCCGCTGCCTTTTGCGATGCGTCGGCGCCGGGAACCATTAATCAGCATATGATTTCGGCGCTCCTTAGGAGTCATCGAATCGATGATTGCAACCACCCGCCCAATCTCGCTCTCGTCGATCTTAGCGTCCTTCAGTTCCTTGAGCGGCCCGATCTTCGGCATCATATCGAGCAGGCCGCCCAGCGACCCAAGCTTTCGGATCTGCTTAATCTGGTCCCGAAAGTCTTCGAGCGTAAACTCGTCGCCGAGCAGCTTCTCCTGCATCTTTTCGGCGGTCTGCTGATCGATATTTCCCTGAACCTTATCGATCAGCGAAAGCATATCGCCCATACCCAGAATTCGAGATGCCGCGCGGTCCGGGTAAAAAGCTTCCAGGGCGTCCGTCTTTTCGCCCACTCCGACGAATTTCAAGGGTTGGCCCGTTATTGAGCGAATGGAGAGCGCGGCCCCTCCGCGGGCGTCGCCGTCCATCTTGGTCAGGATCACGCCCGTGATGCCCAGGCGCTTGTGGAATTCGTCCGCCGAACGAACGGCATCCTGGCCGGTCATGGCATCCGCCACAAACAGGATCTCGGTCGGGTTGAGCGCCTCTTTCAGCTCCTGCAGCTCCCGCATCAGATCGTCATCTATATGTTGCCGGCCGGCTGTATCCACTAAGAGCACATCTCGCCCGGTCTGCATGGCTTCCCTACGGGCCGATCTGGCTAAATCGAGAGGCTTCGTCTCTTCCGGCGCGCCTTCATAAATAGGCGTGTCTACATTCTTCGCCAGAATGCTCAACTGGCGTCGGGCGGCGGGGCGATAGACGTCCACCGATACCAGTTGCGGCGTACTGCCTTCTTTCTTGAGAAACCGGGCCAGTTTCGCCGCGCTCGTGGTTTTGCCCGAGCCCTGAAGGCCTACGATCAGGACCACCGTAGGCGGCTCGTTCCCAAAACGCAGCCGCGATTGATGGCTGCCCAGCATTTTGGTCAGCTCATCGCGCACGATTTTTACAACTTGTTGGCCAGGCGAAAGAGCCGTAAGGACTTCTTCGCCCATCGCCTTCTCTCTTACTTGCTCAATGAATTGCTTGACAACCTTGAAATGGACGTCGGCTTCGAGCAGCGCCACGCGGATTTCGCGCAGCGCTTCTTCCATATTGGCTGGGCTTAATTTTCCTTCGCCGCGCAGATTCTTGAATATCCGCTGCAGCTTGTCGGACAGGTTGTCGAACATAACTAATGCTGGGATTGAGCCGGAACGGGGGAATGTATCCCCGTCTGACCAGGGTTGAGCCTGTAAACACGAGTATAGCGGACCCCGCATCGCTTCGGGTTCCGAAACGGGACCGGCTACCAAATCGAAACCGCACGCGGCTCGATCACGAAAATAAAAAAAAAGGCATCGTCATTACTTACAGTCGCTTAGCACCATTCCGGCCCGCTGGAATAGGTGCTGCAAGGGTACGTTCGTGTGCGAAAGGAAACAACATGCACGACCCCGTAATCTTCGACGCTTTCTTTACATTTCTCCGGATGATGTTCGGCTTCTAGCCGCGTAAGTGAAGCATTATCCTTTAGTATTGCCGTGAGGGGTGGTAAAGTACTTTTGACTAAAGTATTTGTAAGGATAATAATCTGCCACCCCCGAGGTGTGCCGGACCGTTACGCGCAGTAAGCCTGTCGTCGGCTTTTCGCGTTCTGAGTGCGTTCTGTCTTTTGCACTTTAGTTTGCCCGGCGCCCAACAACTGCGGCCACCGCCATCGGTGCAAATAGAGGCGGCCATGGCCCGAGGAAAGAAACTGAGGAATGGCGGCCATTTTGCTGAAGCTGTCGGCGTTTTCAAGGATGCTGCCCGCTGGGCGCATGACAGCGGTGACGCCGGCCGGGAAGCGGATGCCCTACTGGATATCAGCGGCTGCCGGATACGCCTGTTCGAGTATCGGGAAGCTCTGGAATCCGCCGAAGCGAGCCGGAAAATTGCCCTTTTAGCGCACGACAATACCAAGGCCGGGGCCGCCTCCGGGAATCTCTCTACAATCTACGTTCAGCTCGGCGACTTTGCATCGGCCAATAAGGAAGCCGATCGCTCGGTAAACTTACTCCGCTATTCGCCTCGCAAAGATTACTTTGCCCGGGCTCTGCTGAATTATGGCGATATCCAATTCGCGATTGCGAACGTGGAGGCTGGGCGGCACTCCTACGATCAAGCGGTTGAGGCGGCGCGTAGCGCACGCAATCCAAGTTTGGAGGCGATGGCCGACGACCATAGGGGAACCTCGCTGCTGCTCGAAGGCAGGCTGTCCGATTCCGAAACTGCGCTGAAGGCCGCCTTTGATATTCGGGTGAGAATTCACGACGAGGATAATCTGGCGATTACGAAGGAACACCTGGCGGAGCTTAATCTCAAAAAAGGCAATTACGAAACGGCTCTGCGGTATATTGACGATGCATTTGCTTCATCCGGTCCCTCATTCAAAGCTAGTCCGCAGTATTATCCGATCCGCGTTCGGGGACAAATACTGTTACATTTGCACCGCGATTCCGAAGCTTTGGCCGCTTTTCGCGAGGCGGTGGATTCAGCCGGCCGGTGGCGGCGAGGAGCCCTTCCGGGCGATGCCACGAGCATTCAGACTATTGCCTACTTGCACGGCGTTTACCAGGATTACGCGGAATTAGCAGCGCGGCTGGCGCTCCAGCGGCACGACCCTGAACTCGCGCGCCAGGCGCTTGGCGCTTTGGCGGGAAACCGTGCTGCAGGACTTCGTGAGCAAATGACGCTTGCCTTTAGCCGCAATTTCCGTCTTCCGGCGCACTATTTCGAACTGCTTTCCCAGCTCCAGGAAACCCAAGCTCGCGTTACACTTGAGGAAAAGCCGGACGAAAAGGAAGCGAAGCTCAATGAAATCCTAGGAGACTTATCGGATTTAGAAAACAAAATCGGCCTGGAAACACAGAATTCTGCCGAAGTGGAGGAGAGAAATCCATATAAGAATTCACTTAAGGATATTCAGAGCAGGCTAAGCGGTACTGAGGTTTTGCTAAGTTTTTGCCTAGGTAAGGATGAATCTTTTTTGTGGGCTGTGACTGGGGACCATGTGAATCTTTACAGTTTACCGACGGAAAGTGAGATCGCGAGGCAAGCGAGAGAGTTTTCCGGACGGATACAGAATGGCCAGGATGCCGGCATTTCGGGGCAGGCTCTCAGCAGAGACCTTTTCGGCAAGCTCCCTCCGGACATTTTCCGAAAACGCGATTGGCTCATCACCGCCGACGGCGTTCTGCTCAACAGCGTGCCTTTCTCCGCGCTTCCCGCTCAGGACCGCAATGCGACACTGACCGCCAGCCATACGCTGCGATTTCTCCCCAGTGAGCTGCTGCTCGCGAGTCCCCGGTCGGCTGCTCCCGAGCGGCGCTTCGTGGGGATTGGAGACCCTATCTATAATCTTGCGGATTCCCGCCGTATCCGGACCAATTCGTATGTCGAGGCCAGCCGCCTGAAAACATCCGTACCGCTCGCGAGGTTGGTCGCCAGCGATCGGGAAATTCGCTGCGCTGCGAAGGCGAGCGGCCTTCCGGATGTGCAGTTACTCACCGGCAGCGAAGCCACGGGCACGGCGCTCCAGGCGGCTCTAGTCAAGAAGCCGGAAGTGCTGCATTTTGCGGTGCACGTGGTGAGCCCGGATGGAAATCCGCGGCAGGCTGCTCTGGCGTTGAGCCTTACTAAAGAGAATATGCCCGAGTTGCTTACTCAAGAGGCGATTGCCACTTACCGTGTTCCCGGAAGCCTTGTCGTTCTCAGCGGCTGTTCCTCCGCGCAAGGCGAAATACTGCCGAGCGCCGGATTGATCGGATTGAGCCGCGCCTGGTTATTGGCGGGGGCTTCCGCGGTGATTGTCAGCGCGTGGCCCACCCCCGACGATTCCGGCCAATTCTTTTCGGATTTCTATCGCGATTTTCGATTAATCAAATCCAATTCTATTTCGCAGCGGGCGGCGGCTGCGCTTCGAGAAGTTCAATTAAACATGCAGCGAACGCCTGGCTATCGTAGTTCACCCTCATTCTGGGCTGCATATTCGATCATTTCCAAGGAGTGATTCTTAAGTTTATGGTCGGGACCCAACAAAAGGCTACCCCGGTGTCGTCCGGAAATGAGATTCAGACTCAAGCAGGGAGAGACAAGGCCGCCCGGCCAACTTTTTCCTCAATGGACTGGCGACTGCTTGTCGATCGCGTGAAGGCCGGTGAAGATTCCGGAATGGAAGAGCTTTACCAGCTGTTCAGTCGCGGTATCCGCTATTACTTATGCCGTCAGCTCGGACCCCAGGAATTGGAGGACAAGGTCCACGATACATTCTTAATCGTCGTGCATGCGATCAGACGCGGCGATCTGAGAGAGCCGGAGCGGCTGATGGGCTTCGTTCGGACCGTCGTTCGCAGGCAGGTGGCCGCCTACATTGAAGAGGCGGTACACACCCGGCGCGAGCAAGCCGACCTGGAAAGCGGTATATCCGTCGCCGATCGAAAGCAGAATCCAGAACAGGAGGCGATGCTTCGCCAGAAAAGTGAGCTGATGAAAAGCGCCCTTGAATCTTTATCTCAACGCGATCGGGATATTCTGGTCCGCTTTTATTTGCAGGAGCAGCCGCAGGAACAAATTTGCCGGGAGATGTCGCTTACCGAAACGCAATTTCGGCTTTTAAAATCACGCGCCAAAGCGAAATTTGGAGAGATCGGTAGGAAAAAACTGACGAGTAGCGGAATTTTCTCAGTTTTTGTGAGAGCACACGCGGGCTAATTCCCACTCTTATTCTGTAAGGAGAGCGAAATTTCGTGCCGCACTGTATTATGCAGAACCCATGTCTCGATCATCCGGCCGAAGAGGAGCTTGAGCGCTTTCTTCTACGCCAATCTCACGAGGAAGAGTTAGAACAAGTCGAAACCCACATCCTCGCATGCGAGACGTGTGTGGCTCGCCTGGAGGCTCTCGAAACGCAAATTGCGGTTATGAAGGTAGCTCTTGCGCAATCGCAGGCGGAGCGAGCGACCGCACCGGCCGAAGGGGAACATTCCTGGAGAAACCGGTTCACGATTCCCAGACTGGCCTGGGCTGGGGGAGCGGCGGTATTGGCCCTCGGGATCGCGCTGATACCGCAATTCAGCCGCGTGCCGGTACCTGCCGACGTGAATCTTTCGGCTTATCGTGGATCGCAGGTCGCCATGGTTCCAGCGAATCGTCCGCTGCACATCCGGCTGAATACGAGCGATTTGGCGGAAGGCCCGGTGTCGGTTGAGATCGTCGACAATCTGGGCGCTGCAATCTGGAAGGGCTCGGCTACCGTCCAGTACGACCGGGCGGACATAACGCTTCCCGGCGGCATCCGGAATACCGGTGCTCACTTCCTGCGTCTGTATCTTCCCAGCCGGGGCCGCACGAATGGCGACCTGCTGCGGGAGTTCGCGTTCGTCGTACAGTAGAACTCTAAAAGACGCGCCGGTGCAGCCGCTCTACCGTGAACTTGGCGGTGTCGGCAACGGCCATCACGGCCATCACGCCGGCTTGCACCGGATCCGTCACTACCAGATCGGATGCATCGGGGACGCTTCCCGCCATGTTCAGGCTGATGACCAGCAGCCCGTCGCTTCGCACTTCCCGCACCGCTGTCTCGATGTCGCCGCCCATTAACGAGCCTGCCAAAACCAGCGCTTTGACTCGTGGGAGACGGCGAACTCCCCGGACTGCGGCGGCCAACGCCTGCTCGCCTACCAGCGGAATGGTGTCAACCGAAATGTGCTCCCCGCGAATGTTGTGACGGTCGGCTTCGGAAATGGCTCCGAGCGCGACTTGTCCCACCTGCGCTCCGCCACCCACGATGATTACTCGTTTGCCATAGATTTTCTGCAGAGATTGCACGGCCGTAACGGAACGAACCACGTCGAGCCGCTCGAGATCGGCAACCAGCGCTTCCGCCTGGCCGAGCAAATCCAGCTCCAGGTAAACGCGCGGGTCGGGAGGCTGGTCCTCAATAATCGAAATCGAGCGAATGTCGCCGTTGTGCTTGGCGATCACGCCGGTCAATTGATGCAATACCCCCGGCGCGCTGGCGGTGACGAATACCAAACCAACTTTGCCGGCGGGAGTCTCGCTCAGAGCGTCACCTCGTACTTCCGAAGCAAATCGTCCCACGATCCGCGAGCTTTCAGAAGCAGCTCGATCACTTCCCGCACCGCGCCAGAGCCTCCGCGGGCGGAGGTCACAGCGCTTGCGGATCGCTTTACTTCCTTCCGCGCATTCGCCGTGGCAAAAGAGAGGCCGACTCGGCGCATGATGACTACGTCCGTCAGGTCGTCGCCTATATAGGCAACTTGCTCCGGCTTCACTTTAGCCTCCGCGAGGACCTGTTCGTAAAGGGGAATCTTCTCGATATGCCCCTGGAAGACCCAGGTCATGTTGACCTGCCGGGCTCGTTCCGCGGTAGCGGGCGAGTCGCGGCCGCTGATCACGCCGGTTCGGATGTTAAACCAATTCAGCCACCGAAGAGCGATTCCATCCTGCGAATCGAAGCCTTTGGTTTCGATCACATGGCCGTCCCGGTCCGGGAACAGATACAAGCGGCCATCGGTCAAGACGCCATCGACGTCCATGAGCAAGACCTCAATCCCGGCTGCCAGACGGTGCAGTTCTTGATCGGTAAGGGGCGGATTCGGTTGCATGAAGAGGCCTGACGCGGCTAGCCGAGACTTACAATGTCGATATTGGCCGACAGTTTAGTCGATCGGGTGGCGGGAATCATCCCTCGTTATAGCATGCTGTCTGCCGGTGACCGCGCCGGTGTAGCGGTCTCCGGCGGAGCGGATTCGGTCGCCCTTTTGCACATCCTTCAGCGACTATCGGCGAAGCTCCAGATCCAACTGATGGTTCTGCATGTAAATCACGGATTGCGAGGGGCTGAATCCGATGCGGACGAAGAATTTGTCCGCGCTCTTGCGGAATCGCTTGGAATCGAAATCTCGGTTGAACGCGCGGAGCCCGGCGGCGGCAATCTGGAACAGGCGGCGAGGGAGGCGCGGCGCGAGTTCTTCCAGCGTTCGATGGAGCGGCACTCCCTGAGCAGGGTGGCGCTGGGGCATACCAGGAGCGATCAGGCTGAAACCGTCCTTTTTCGATTTCTGCGCGGATCGGGACTTTCGGGCCTGGCGGGAATGCGAATGGTTACACAGGACGGATTGGTCCGGCCTCTGTTGACAACCAGCCGGGAGGAAGTGCGGAATTGGGCGGTTGCGGAAGGGATCGCCTGGCGCGAAGATTCGTCGAACGCCGATGCCGAGTTTGTCAGAAACCGCCTGAGGCTTCAGACCATGCCGGCGTTGGCTCAGCAGTTCAATTTGAATCTGGAAGGGGTACTAGCCGGAACCGCGGAATTGGCGCGGGCTGAGGAAGACTATTGGTCTCAACAGATAGAGCCTCTGTACCGCGAAATTACCAAACGAACTCATTTGGGTTCGATTTTGCAAGTTCCGCTTTTGACCGCGCTGCACACGGCGGTACAGCGGCGGGTCTTGCGGAGAGCCCTGGTAGATATACGAGGCGACCTTCGCTCAATTGACCTGCGGCATGTGGATGCGATCTTGTCGCTGTGCCACAGCGCGCATGGGCATGATCGGGTAATCGTACCGGGAGTGGACGCTCTGCGATCTTTTGACCGGTTGCTGCTGACGTCGCCGGGTGAGCTGAAATCGAGAGAGCGGCACTATAACTTTGAGCTTCATTGGGGCGAGAAATGCGAGCTGCCGTTCCAAGCGGGATCTATTTGTATGACCCCGCTCACCCGGGACTGTGAATTTTATGCTAATTTCAAGGAAGAACAAGGGTTTGCAGTTGAGGCCGCTGAAATCGATGGCGAAGCGCTAACCGGCTCAGGATCGCCACATTCCTTATGCGTGCGCAACTGGGAACCAGGCGACGAATTACAGCTCCCTGGCCATCGAGGAGCGCAGAAGATAAAATCGCTTTTCCAGGAATACAGGATCGTGCTTTGGGAGCGCCGCCATTGGCCCGTAGTCGTCTGGGGAGAAGAAATTGTTTGGGTTCGTCGATTTGGCGCTGCGGCGAAATTCGGCGGAGCGGGGCGCAGAGAGCGATCCCTTCGGCTTATCTATAGGGCGGGGGATGGGAACAGGGAGCCTGGGTGAATCGAAAGGTACCCGATCAACGTCTTTCATTACGAGAGGGTTGACACCGGAGGGTTACGTCCGGGCTGGCAGGACGTTCGTCAGCGGAAGGTGAGTTCATGAGTGCAAATGTCAAAACGGCCGTATTTTGGGTCGTAATTATCTGCGCGGTCGTTTTGGTGTATATGGCCGTCAAGACCGGCAGGGGGCCGACGGCGAAGAATCTGTCCGTCTCGGAGTTCGTCACGTATGTGCAGGACGGGAAGATCAAGGACGTCACGATCAGCGGAACCGACGGCCAGGGCGATCTGACCGAGGGCGGTATTTCCGGGCAGTTTCACACAGTGATCCCGCCGAACTACCCCGAAATCTACAAAATGATGCAGGACAAGGGGGTCAAGTACACCTACAAGGATTCATCGGGAAACGGATGGATTGGGATTCTATTCAATGCCGTTCCGATATTGATTCTGCTCGGACTGTGGATTTTCATGATGCGCCAGATGCAGAGCGGCGGCAACAAGGCGCTGAGTTTCGGCAAGAGCCGGGCGCGGCTTCACTCTTCGCAACAGAAGAAGGTGACTTTCAAAGACGTTGCCGGAGTTGAGGAAGCCAAGGAAGAGCTGCAGGAGATCATCGAATTTCTTCGGGAGCCGCAAAGGTTCCAGAAGCTCGGCGGTCGTATTCCGAAAGGTGTTCTTTTGATCGGGCCTCCCGGGACCGGTAAGACATTGTTGGCGCGGGCGATCGCCGGAGAGGCGAATGTACCGTTCTTCTCCATCTCGGGCTCGGATTTCGTAGAGATGTTTGTCGGCGTGGGCGCGAGCCGGGTTCGCGATCTGTTTGAGCAGGGCAAGAAGAACGCTCCGTGCATCGTCTTTATCGACGAGATCGACGCGGTAGGACGCCATAGAGGCGCTGGACTGGGCGGCGGACACGATGAGCGCGAACAGACGCTGAACCAGTTGCTAGTGGAGATGGATGGGTTCGAATCGAACGAAGGAGTGATCCTGGTGGCGGCGACGAACCGGCCAGACGTTTTGGATCCGGCGCTTCTGCGACCGGGGCGCTTCGACCGCCGGGTAGTGGTGGATCGGCCGGATGTGCGCGGACGCGAGAGCATCCTGAAGGTCCATACGAAAAAGACACCGCTTGGGGACGATGTGGATTTGTCGGTGATCGCCCGTGGAACGCCGGGCTTTGCAGGCGCCGATCTGGCGAACCTGGTGAATGAAGCCGCGCTGGTGGCGGCGAGGCAGAACCGCAAAGTCGTTACTCAATACGATTTCGAGCTTGCGAAAGACAAAGTCCTGATGGGCGTGGAACGCAAGAGCATGATCATCAGCGACAAAGAAAAGCGAATGACCGCTTATCACGAGGCGGGGCACGCCCTGGTGGCCGCGCTGATGGAGCATGCCGATCCGCTGCACAAGGTCACGATTATTCCTCGCGGGATGGCGCTGGGCCTGACCATGCAGTTGCCGCTCGACGACAAATTGTCTCACGACAAGAACTATCTGGAAACGCGACTAGCCATTCTGATGGGCGGGCGCATTGCGGAAGAGATCTTCCTGCACCAGATGACAACCGGCGCGGGCAACGACATTGAGCGGGCGACGGAGATGGCGCGTTCGATGGTTTGCGAATGGGGCATGAGCGAGCTGGGTCCCTTGAGCTTCGGGAAAAAAGACGAGCAGATTTTCCTTGGGCGCGAGATTGCGCAGCATCGAGACTATAGCGAAGCCACCGCGATCCGGATCGACGAGCAGGTGAGAAAGCTGGTCGAGGATGCCTACAACAAAGCCAAGCAGATCATTGAAAGCCGTTCCGACGGGCTAGTGAGAATTGCGGAGTCGCTGCTGGAGCGTGAGGTTTTGGACGGCGGCGAGGTATTGGACCTCATTAACGGCAAAGTGCTTCCGAAGCTTGCGAGCGGAACGAAGACGAGCACGCCACCGGACGGCGGTATCGTGATCGCTCCGCATCCGTCCGGGAATCCGATTCCCGGACTGGTAGGCGGAGAAAGCCCGCAGCCCGCTTAACGGCTGTCTTCACAAGACCCGCCTCAATGAGGCCGCGATCATTTTGATCGCGGAAAACTACGCAGTGACGGGGGTTGCCGCAGCAAGATATGTCGCTTCAATAAAGCCCGCTTGACAGGTAAACTCACTTCGACATATCGTATTGAGGAAACCCACTGGGTATGGAATACCTAATGCCACTTTTTGAATATGTCACCTTGACTTCCATTCTAGAGCAACCGAATATAGATGACAAGAGTCGGAATGTGCCATGAGGAGGGCTATAGCCCCTGCCGCCCGAGTTCGCCGACGGCGGGGGCATTAACCGAAAGAGCCGACCCGGTAGTTTTCTGATGGCCATCGGATCGGCTCATGGCGGGCTTCTCTCCCTTGGAGGAGGGTTGTCACAACCGGTACTGGACTCGACTTATAATCGAAGGTCATGCTGCTTGTATCAGCGTGTGCGGGTTCGAGTCCCGCGTCCTCCGCTCATCTCCGATTGTAATTCCTTTGCAGCAATTTTTCCAGCTTGGCTACATTAGTATAACTTTGTCAACTGCATACTCACCAAAAAGAACGCTCGACAATACTTCTTCTTTTAGGGTAAGTAAATCGTTTAACATTTAGCTCACCAGCAGCGTGTGCGTGCATCTGCGTGCACACGCATGCAGACATTGGAGGTTTTTCATGGATCCACAGAAATTATTGACTCTTTTGAACAAGGCGTCTTCGGACGGCATTGTAGCGGCGAAAGCTGTCACCAAACTGCAGCCAGTCGAAGGCGAAGGCGGAAAGATTGCGCCGCCCACGTATTCCGATGGAGCGTATGCCTTAGAGGATCGCATCCGGGACGGAAAGATAGTACATACCGTTCTCCTCGATAGCGTGCAGTCGCAAGCTAATCGCCTCGAGGAGGCCTTGCTTGATGCCTATCGAGCCGGTCACTTGCGAATGCCACTTCTCGAGATCAGGGTTCCGGGTTTCGGAGCGATCACGTCGCTGACAGCTCCGCATCGGATACACGATGCGATTTTCAGGGACTCTCTATGGAACGGTAAGCTGTTTCGCGAGTCCGAGAACGGAAAGCGCATCATCGCGGCGCGCGCGGGGAACGCAACTGCATTCTTCGAGTTCGCACCGACTGTGCTGCTGTTTGGTACGTGGGATTCGCAAGGAGGAGGAGGCACCAACACCGCGAAGATTGCAAGGTCTCTGGTTTCCGAGATTGTCGCATTCGATGTCGTTCGCGGCGTAAGAACCTCTTCACGCATAGATCCACTGGGCATCAAACTCGTCAAAGATGTAATTGTGAAACTCGAAGGCGCGCCGGAGGTTTGGAAATTTCAAGAACCGCCGCCGGAGAGCAAGGCGTTGGGGGACGGCAAAAAGCAGAAGGGTCTGAAAACGGTTCGTCCCTCTGAAATCAACCACGGCAATATAGCGCCTTCCATTACGGGGCCGGACGGGCCGGGTGGCGTGACCTTCGCGTACGCCGAGCAGACGACCGTGTTGTCGTTTACGCAGTTACGCAAGCTTCGGTTTCCCGATGCTGGAGACCGCACCACACCAGAACGGGATTCCGCCGGCCGTGCGGTCATTGCCGCGCTCGGACTGTATGCGCTCGCCCTGCAGTGGGAGAACGGCTTCCAACTTCGGTCACGGTGCCAGCTTGTTCCCGTAGATACGCCGAAACTTGAAGTCATCGGCCGGACAGCTAACGATCGCAATTCCAGTGAATCGTTTGAAATTGACGCTCTTACTACTGGACAAGCGGTACAGGCGGCAGCAGAACAAGCATCAAAGCACGGTTTGAAGTGGCACGAGGAACGGATCGAACTTCAGCCCCGTGAGGATCTGGTGAAGCTGGTCGAATTCAGCAATAAGACGGTCGAGGAAGGGGCGTGATGTGCTCGCGTTTGAAGTTGAATATTTACTCGGCCGCGTGTACGCCGGAGATTTTCGGGACCGCTCGGAGTCCGAATGGCCGCCGCATGCCTCACGGCTCTTTTCCGCGCTTGCAGCGGCGCACCTGGAAGGAAACAGAAGCAGCGATGAGAGAAGGGCGCTCGAATGGCTGGAGCGGCAAGGACCCCCTGCCATCCATGCTGCCAGCCGGGGGAAGCCGAGCAAGGTAACGGCGTTCGTTCCGACGAACTATCCAGACGACGGAATACCGGAGCTGCGAGGAAAACAGCCGCGCTCGTTTCCGGCGCAAGCGCCAGAGGATCCGGTTGTGCATTTCGTTTGGCTGGAGGCGGAGCCGGACCCGGAGGTAACGCATGCTCTGGATACGCTGGCCAGCCGCGTTGGTTATCTAGGTAAGGCGTGTTCTTTCGTGCGCATGTGCGTGACAGAACGCCCACCCGCTCCTAATTTCGTTCCGGATTCAAGCGGGCGGGAAGTGATGAGGACAGTTAGTTCCGGCCGTCTTGCGAATTTGGAATGGAGGTTCGAGGCAAACCTTCCACCAACTGCCGGCACGCAGCAGAAATACCGCCATGTTGAGGCGGAGAGCGGTCGCGAGGACATTGCGGACAGCAACTTCGGCGAAATGCTGATTTTTCGCCGGGACAGCGGAGTTGGCCTGCCGATCGAGGCGACTTTGACGCTTACGGATGCAGTTCGGACCGCATTGCTTAGCAATGCGGGGCGAGACGGCGCGATCCCGGACGTCATCAGCGGCCACGGTTCGGGAGATCACTGCGCAATAGCGGCTCTGCCGTTTACGGGGGGCGCCCATTCCGATGGCCGTCTGATGGGCTTTTCAATTGTGATACCCCGCGTCATTGCGGTTCATGAGCGGAGACGGCTGATGGCTGCGGCAGAAGGCCTGGAAGACAATGGAATCCATTTGAGCAGGACGCTGGGAAGTTGGCGCGTCGCGCTGGATTTCTCGCCCGAAGCGCGGACATTATCGCCATCTACATGGACGCGGCCTTCAAAGCGTTGGGCGACTGTTACCCCCATCCTTCTCGACCGGTTTCCAAAGAGAAAAGGTCCGACGGCGGAGGATATTTTGACTGCTGCGTGCGTACGGGCCGGATTACCGGAACCGAAGATTACGCATAGTCCTTATTCAGTCGTTCCCGGCGTCGCTGCCGTTCCGCAATTCCGGCTGCACCGGAAGAAGGAAGAAAGACCGCGCTGGGGAGTTCATGCGGTACTCGAATTCCCAATCAAAGTACGAGGGCCAATTCTATTGGGTGCAGGGCGGTATTTCGGACTGGGCTTATTAAGACCTTGGCTGAGCAAGGGGGAGGGAGACGCCGACGATGATTGACTTCACGAAGTATTATCGTGCTGTCCACAAATACCCGCCTTTTCCGTGGCAAGTCCGATTGGCAAATGAAGTGGCGGCCAATGGCTGGCCCGAACGGCATTCGATTCGATTGCCAACCGCCGCGGGCAAGACCTCTCTGATCGATATAGCAGTTTTCGCGCTAGCTGCTCAGGCAGGCAGACCACCCTGTGAGCGGACAGCACCTCTCCGGACCTTCTTTGTAGTGGACAGGCGTCTTGTCGTAGACGATGTAACCCGGCATGCAGAAAAGTTAGTGAAAGCGCTAGAAGCGCCCCGTGGGGACGATCTAGACGAGATCCGAGACAACCTGTTGAAATTGAGATCCGGCTCCAAGCGCCCGTTGCGGGTGACTACTCTGCGCGGCGGTATGTACCGCAGCGATGCGTGGGCGGATTCCCCGAGCCAGCCGTTGATTTGTGTTTCGACGGTAGATCAAGTCGGGTCCCGTTTGCTGTTCCGAGGATATGGCGTCGGCGGCAGGAGGAGACCAGTCGATGCGGGGCTCATCGGATGCGACTCACTCATCATTTTGGACGAAGCTCACCTGTCTGCTCCATTCCTCGAAACCGTGCGAGCGGTTCAGCGATACGCAAGCTGGGCGGAACAGCCGTTCCGTTCGGTTCAACTCGTCAAGATGTCGGCTACATCAGCGCGCGAAGGGAGCTTCGCCCTGGAGCAAGACGACTACGAGAACGAGACGCTCGCGATGAGACTGAATGCGCGAAAGATGTCCCGGTTACGAGAGGTGAAAGACCTGGAACAGGAGGCCGAGGCGGAAGCAAGACAGATGGCGGCGAAGCCGGGCATCAACATTGTGGGCATCGTCGTGAATACCGTTTCCGCAGCGCGCACCATTTTCGAGCGGTTGAAAGGGAACCCCGACACGGAGCGAGCAGTTTTGTTAACGGGGCGTATACGCCCTTATGACCGCGATGAACTGATAGAGAGGTTTCTCGGGCGAATGAAAGCCGGGCGGACCCGTAACGAGGACACGCCACTTTATGTAGTGGCTACGCAGACGATAGAGGTAGGGGCGGATCTCGATTTCGATGCGCTCGTAAGCGAAGCGGCGCCGCTTGACGCTCTACGGCAACGCTTTGGGCGGTTGGACCGGCTTGGAGAGCTTCAAGATTCGAACGGGGTGATTCTTCGCCGCAAACTTGCGCGCGACGAAACGGATCGTGTTTACGGCGATGCTGTGCAGAAGACGTGGGACTGGTTGGACCGTCAAGCCGAGGATGCGGATAAAGCCGAAGGCAAGGTGATTAACTTTGGGGCCTGCTACATGCAGGAGCTGTATGACGCGCACGGAGATCCCGAGTTGAATGCTAAGACAGACTGCGCCCCGTTGCTCACGCCAGCGTACATCGAAACCTGGATACAGACCTACCCCACTCCCGATCCCGACCCGGATCTCGAGCCTTTCCTTCACGGCAAGAATTCCAGCAGCGCTGACGTGAATCTCGTGTGGAGGGCGGATCTGGAAGAACGCGAAGTGAACGAGTGGCGGGACATGCTCGACATCGCGCCGCCCCTGCCGACGGAGGCGCTGCCCGTTCCGATCTGGGCTGCTCAGAAATGGCTAAACAGACAGGCCAGCGGCAATCCTTCAGACCTGGAAGGAACTGCGGAGGAAGGCGACGACGAAGAGCTACAGCGCGATGAGCTACCGCGAAAATTCCTCATTTGGCGCGGTCCAGAAGACAGTCAACGAGGAACGGCTGAGACGATCCGCCCGGGCGACACGCTGGTCTTACGATCGAGCGAAGGCGGGGCGGACGAGTTCGGTTGGAAGCCGGACTCGAAACGACCGGTCAGGGATATCGGTAACGAGTGCTCTTGTCAAAGGGCGCAGCAAGCGGGGGGACGATATATTGTCCGCGTGCATGCTGACCTGGGGCTCGCGAACACCGCCGAAGACCGGGAAGAGCTTGAGAAGAACCTGAAACTCTGGAGGGACGAAAACGATGAGGATGCGAAAGAGTACCTCCTCAATTTAATCGAGCAGTGTTATCCAGAGCGAAAACGTACCGATTGGACCGGGCACTCCGATCCGGCTGGGAATCCATACTTCACGACGAAGTGGCTGAAGGCGCAGGCAACCGCCTCCAACAGCCTCGCGGACGAGACGGAGGAAGGCGACTCTTCGTCCTTCACCGTACCTATACCGCTTACAGAGCACGTGGACGGAGTTGTCGAGCACGTGCAAAGCTTTGCACGTGCGAGCGGAATGGGTTCCGAATTAGCAGAGGCGCTGGAAGAGGCCGCAAAGCTGCACGATTCGGGCAAGTGCGACGAGCGCTTCCAAGCGATGCTCGGCGCACGCATAGACGGGGCGGACGCACTGCTTGCGAAGAGTGGAGGCGGAATTTCGAATGCTGAACGCGAACGGCGCCGGAGGTTTGCTAAATATCCGCGAAACGCCCGGCACGAGCTTTGGTCAGTGGCACTGGCGGAGAAGTCCGAACGCATAAACGATAGCCCTCTTCGGGATTTGATATTGCATTTGATCGGAACACACCACGGCTACGGCCGGCCATTTGCTCCGGTTTGGGAAGAACAGGAGTCGATTGAAGTGGCAAGCCCAGACCCGCGACTGAAGGCGACTGGAAAAAACGTGCGGAACCTGTGGTCCCTCGGCTCAGGTTGGGTGGATCGGTTTTCTCGATTGAATCGGACCTACGGCTATTGGGGACTCGCCTACTTGGAGGCAATCTTGCGGAGGGCGGATTGCGTGCAGTCACGGGAAGAGCAGGAAGGCGGCCAATGAGCACTATCGAACTTACAGGCCTGCGGGCAGACTTGCCAATCGGCGCCATGGCTGCGTTTGGAGTCCTGCGCATAGCGACTCTCGCGAGGCGGATTGGAAGATGCCGGCTGAGTTGGACAGAGGGTCTCGGAGGCTATTATCCGGTGCTCGAAACGAAGGCCGATACGGGCGCCGACGAGCTGATCGCATTGTTGATCGAAAGCGTTCGCGACGCACCGGATCGGGAAGCGCTGAAATGGACAGAGAAACTGAAAGGCGAGACGCCGGAAAGATTTCGGGAGATAGAGAACAAGGTCCTTGAGAAGGCCACCGCCGACTTCCGAGCCGATATTGAATGGATGTCGGCGATTGCAAACGAGCTAATCGCGGACGACGACAAGATAGAGCCGACGCCGTTCGATATGAGCGGCGGTCAACAGAAATTCCCAGGCGACGCGATGAGACTTGCGGCCCTTCTGGGAAGAAGTGACCGAGGACGTAAGCAGAAGGGAAGTCACGAGGCGTTCCGGGAGGCGCTGTTTGGACCTTGGCTATATAACGATGACCAACACTCATTCGGCTGGGACCCATCCACGGTGAAGCTAGGGGCGTTTACATTCAAAGCTCCTACAAAGATGGCGAACGCAGGGGTTCGAGCAGCGGTTTGGCTTGCATTTGAGAGCATGCCGCTTTTTCCCGTTTTTGCACAAAAACGAAGACAACGGACGCGTGCATTCACACAGAACGGACGCAATGCGGTCTTTTGCTGGCCGATTTGGTCGCCGTTCATCACGCTTCATGAGTTGGAGTGTCTCCTCGCCTCCGCAGCACTGGTCGGGAGTGATCAACGAGCCGAGAGAAACTTCAAGTCGAGGGGTTTGGTGGCCGTCTACAGGAGTGAAAAGTTTAAGCCAAACAAGTATATGGTGACGTTCCGGTCGGCGGAACTGGCATACTCAGCGAGCGGATGAGCCATGCGCAAATCCTTTCTCGTGTGTTACGACATTTGCGATGACAAACGACTGCGGAAAGTCTTCAACGTGATGCGCGGATATGGAGACCATCTCCAGTTTTCCGTGTTCGAATGCCAGTTGAATGCAACCGATCTGGTGCGGCTGCGGGCCGAGCTGGCTGCAATCATCCACCATGACTTCGACCAGGTGCTGTTTGTCGATCTCGGTCCAGCGGAGGGGAGGGGCGATCGGGTGATTACCGCGCTGGGAAAGCCGTATACAAATCTCGATTCTCCCTGCATAATCGTCTAAGCTGCGCACTAGGTTAGGACAAACCATGGCTACTGTTCCGCTACCGCTCGCGCCAACCCTGCCGGATTATTTGCCGGCGCGGATGGTGAACGAGTTCGTGTATTGCCCTCGATTGTTTTTCTATGAATGGGTGGAAGGCGTCTTTCGCGAGAGCGCGGACACGGTAGAAGGATCGGTCCAACATAAGCGCGTGGACCGCGAGGGCAAAGGCTTGGCGGCGGCGGCCGAACTAAGGGACGAGAAAATTCATGCCCGCTCGGTGATGCTGTCGAGCGAGCGGTATCGGGTGATCGCGAAGATGGACCTGATCGAGGTAGAGGACGGAAGCGTCACGCCCGTGGACTACAAACACGGGAAACCTCGGGAAAAGGACGATGTGCTCGAGTTGTGGCCCACAGACCGAGTTCAGCTTTCCGTTCAGGGATTGATACTCCGGGAGAACGGGTACCGGTGCGAAGAGGGAGTCGTCTATTACGCGAGTACGAAGCAGCGCGTGCGGGTGGAATTTACGGATGCGGTCATAACGGAGGCGGTGACGGCGATCGAGGAAGCTTGGCGCGTGGCGAGAGAGGGCGTGATTCCGGGGCCGCTCGTCGATTCGCCGAAATGCGCCGGATGCTCGCTGGCTCCGATATGCCTTCCCGACGAAGTGAACCGGCTGGAGAGAGAGCGGGGCGAGCCCGAGCCCGATCAACTGATGCTATTTGCAGCGGCGGAAGGTGGGGCTCCCAGGAAACCGGCAAATCGCGAGATGCGGCGGCTGATGACGCCACGTGACGATTTACGACCGGTCTATCTGAACACGCCTGGGCTGCGGGTGGGCAAATCGGGCGCAGTGCTGCAGGTGAAGGAGCGCGAAGCGCTGGTGCAGGAAATCCGCATGAACGAGATCTGCCAGTTGAACCTGATGGGCAACATACAGATCTCGACACAGGCGGTGCAGGCGTTGTGCGAAGAAGAGATTCCGGTTTGCTACTTCTCGATGGGCGGATGGTTTTACGGGATCACGACGGGACTATCGACCAAGAACGTATTCCTGAGGCAGCGGCAGTTTGCGATGGCGGGCGAGGCTTGGTTTTGCAAAAGGGTGGCGCGGGCGCTGGTGGCGGGGAAGATTCGCAATCAACGAACGTTCCTGTTGCGCAACCATGTGGAGCCGGACGCGAGCGCTCTGCGGGAAATGAAGGACATGGCGGGACGAGCGGAGGAGAGCAACTCGATGGAAGAGTTGCTGGGATTGGAGGGGAATGCGGCGCGCGTCTATTTTGGAGCCTTTCAAGGGCTGATCAAGGTGGAGGGCGATGAGCAGACGCCGCGAGTGTACCGGATGGACTTCGCCGGAAGGAACCGGAGGCCGCCGCGCGACGCCGTAAACGCGCTGCTGTCGCTGGGGTACAGCCTTTTGTCGAAGGACCTGACGATTGCGTGCTATGCGGCGGGATTCGATCCGATGATGGGTTTTTATCATCAGCCTCGGTTTGGGCGGCCGGCGCTGGCGTTGGATTTGATGGAGCCCTTCCGACCCTTGATAGTGGACTCGGCGGTGGTGACGGCTATTAACACAAAGATGGTGACGGCACGCGATTTCGTGAGCGCGGCGGAGGCGGTGTCGCTGACGAGCGACGGACGGAAGGGATTTTACCGGGCATACGAGTTGAGGATGGACACGCTGGTGACGCATCCGATATTCGGGTATCGGGTGAGTTACCGGCGATTGCTGGAGGTGCAGGTTCGGCTATTGGCGAAGGTACTGGAAGGCGAGATCGGGGAGTACCCGGTATTTGTAACGCGATAGCGCGGGCGTGACGTCGTTGATTGCGATTAAGTATTTGGCCGCATGGAAGTTGAGCGTGCGTGCTGAGGCGCGAGAGGCGGTGTGATACGCAAATCGCGGGAAGCGCTCGCAAGGCGTTAGAGATTGTAGTTTGAGCAAGTTGAGGCGGTAGGAGGTGGTGGAGAATGGTACGGGGAACGGGATTTTGAGCGGGCGCTCGCGAATTGGGCGGCAGGTATTTGAAAACAGAATAGTTAGGCGATGGGCTATTTCCGCGATCAGATGATCGCGGCCTCATTGAAGCAAACACGCTGTCCGCACCCAGCCCGCGCAGCTCCACCATTTCCGCGATCAGATGATCGCGGCCTCATTGAAGCCAACGAGTTGGGGTGCTTTGCCCCAGGCCCCTCCGACCATTTCCGCGATCAGATGATCGCGGCCTCATTGAAGCTTCGCGGAACGCGCTCGACCCCAATTTCTCACTCTCATTTCCGCGATCAGATGATCGCGGCCTCATTGAAGCACGGAAGTCGAGAGCGGCAAGCGGCACGAGAACCGGATTTCCGCGATCAGATGATCGCGGCCTCATTGAAGCAAGACGCTTTGCCGCTGGCGTCGCCTGGGACGCTCGAATTTCCGCGATCAGATGATCGCGGCCTCATTGAAGCGGCGCTACTTCTCTCGCTCGCGCTCGCCGCCTTCGCATTTCCGCGATCAGATGATCGCGGCCTCATTGAAGCCGCGCAGGCGAGCTTGATGTCGGCGTAGTCGATATATTTCCGCGATCAGATGATCGCGGCCTCATTGAAGCCAACCAACATCTTCCAGGAATTTCTCGTACTCTCGCCATTTCCGCGATCAGATGATCGCGGCCTCATTGAAGCTATCAAAATAAGGAGCTCTTTAAAGACTATGACGTATTTCCGCGATCAGATGATCGCGGCCTCATTGAAGCGATATTCCGTTGTCTAATCCAGCAGCGAGGATTTTGATTTCCGCGATCAGATGATCGCGGCCTCATTGAAGCCTCTGTGCGCTGCAATTGCCGCGCGGCGCGCGCTGTATTTCCGCGATCAGATGATCGCGGCCTCATTGAAGCCCGTTCTTCGCGGATCGTACGAAAACGTTTTGCCGTCATTTCCGCGATCAGATGATCGCGGCCTCATTGAAGCGGAATTTCGTTTTACTATGCCGAGAGAACCGTGACACATTTCCGCGATCAGATGATCGCGGCCTCATTGAAGCGGTTTGACATCGTTAGTCCTTGATGGGTTGTTCGCGATTTCCGCGATCAGATGATCGCGGCCTCATTGAAGCAAGTTACTTGTGCTTGCGTTCGTCGAGACGTTCTTCATTATTTCCGCGATCAGATGATCGCGGCCTCATTGAAGCTATTACCATTCAAAACTTACCGGTACTCCTTGCACGATTTCCGCGATCAGATGATCGCGGCCTCATTGAAGCGCTGAAGCCCTCCGCTCGAACCGGCCAAGCCGCTTTAATTTCCGCGATCAGATGATCGCGGCCTCATTGAAGGCTGTTCTGCCGGAGGGCCGCTGGAAACCGTTGGTCGCCACGTTTGCCGCGGCGCGCTCGAAGGTTTCCTTAAGCAGTTCGCGCAGCGAGTCGAAGTCCTTCTTCTCCGCCATGCTCGTGGCGCGCTATCGGCCAAGTTACGTGGCAGCCCTTGCCGATCCTCGATGTTTCCAAGCACGCCGGATAGATTGTCCAGGCTCTTCGATAAGTTCGCGTCGCTGGCTCTGCCGGCGAAATCCGCCATCTGCAACCAGCGCTTCCGGATGCCTTGCAGCCGAGATTCGATCAGCGCGCGCCGGAAGTCGAGTGGCGATACATCTTTCCCGAGCGCCGCTTCGATCTTCGGCATCGCTGTCTTGAGGATCACGGAAGACTGCGACTGCGAGCTGGCCGCGCGATAGGCCGCTTCGGTTGCCGGCACGCTGGCTTTCGAGAGCTGCGAGGCTCCCGGTTCTCGCCTGGCTCGCCGCTGACGAACTGTCGGTTGCCGGCACGCTGGCTTTCGAGAGCTGCGAGAGATTCCGAACCATCTTCTCTTGGAGAGCGCCGAGCCCGCTGTAGTTCAGCCTTCCTTCGTCGTCGGAGTCTTTCGGCCAGCGCGAGAACAGCATCCCTTGATCGGGCGTGGTGTCTTCGAAGAAGTTGGCTTGCGGTTGCTCTTTCGAGCGCTTCAGTTTTTTGAGCTGCTCTTCGCGCGTAAGCGGCGCGCCCATCTGCGCGGTAAGCCGCTGGCCTTCGAGCCAATCGCGATCGCGCGCGGAGGTTTCGGCTACATCTTTCGCTTCGGCGGCGTCAAAGAGAGAATTGGCCGGCTGCTCAGGAGCAGGCTTGCGCGAAAAGAGCGTGTCCTGCTCGGGCGCTAGTCCTGGGAGTTTACCTTGACCCGCGCGAAGCTGCCTGGGAAGTTCGGCAGCGGCACTCGCCGGCATCCGTCCGGCTCCGGATGCATCCGCTCCAATTCCGCCTGGAGGCCCGCTTCCCCGTTCTTGTCCAGGGCGTCCAGACAGGCTTGCAGGTTGCTGCGGCCTTGCTCTATCTCCTCTTCGGAGAGCGTCGATGACTCGTCCGGCGATTTCGTTTGATCTGGCACGTCCGTACTCCTTTCTTAAGGCTCTCACGTATTGCGCGCCAAGTGTACGTGCTTGGGATAGGTTTAATCCTAGCTCCGAATGGCGGCCGGAACCATCAGGCGATTTCCGCGATCAGATGATCGCGACCTCATTGAAGCTAGTAACTGAGAGACAATGGAATGGTGCTGATGAACATTTCCGCGATCAGATGATCGCGGCCTTATTGAAGTAAACAACATGAACGAGGTATTGGCCGGAGCCGTCAAACGTCCTTCCGGTAGATGGCTCAACACCTCCTCATCATTATACGGAGCGGAGGAGCGAAGCGAGAGCGCCTGGAAGGCGGTGACCGTCAGATGGGAGAAGGCGGGCAAGAAGAAGGCCGCAAAGAAGCCAAAGAAGAAGAAACCATAAGCCATGACCGACCAACAGCTCTACCTGGCGATTGGGATTCCCTGCTTGACCATTCTTGCAAGCATGGTGCTTAATATGCTCCAGATCTTCGCGATCCGTGGGGATGTAAAAGACATTCGCGGCGAGATGAAAGACCTCCGCACCGAAGTGAGCGGCGAGATGAAAGACCTCCGCACCGAAGTGAACACCAAGCTCGATCTGATTCTCGCGAAGTTCTATGAACACGACGCGGAAATTGCCGGCTGAAGGAGAAAGCCGGTCTGCGGTAGAAGGTTACGGAATCGGACCCCTCGCGGAATGGATAATGAACCTTCCGCGATCAGATGTCGCGGCCTCATTGAAGCGCGACTTTCCCGTTCACGCGGCCAACAAGCGTGGGATTTCCGCGAACGATCGCGGCCTCATGGAAGCAACTGCGTAGGTGCAGGTTTTTCCGCACCGGCCTAGACTAGCGGCTCACCTGAAGTCTTAACGGAGCTTCGAGGCGAAAGGTGAGAACAGTTTCGGACGGGATCTTCACTTGCTCGCCGTGGGTAAAGAGCTGATAGCCGGCGCCAGCGCCGCCGCCCGCAACGGATCCGATGGCAGCGCCTTTGCCACCACCGGCGAGGGCTCCGATGACGGCGCCTGCGACTGCGCCCACTCCGGTGCGAACGGCGGTCTGCTTGCCGCGAGCTTTGCCTGCTTCCTCATATATGCTGCTTTCAATTGGATAGCTGGGGCCGCGATATTCGAGGCGGGACAGCCGCACTTCGAGCGCGCTTCGACCCTTGATGCGGCCGGCATCCTTGGCATGGGTGAGAAGAACGGAAACTCGCGCGCCCGCGGGCACGATTACGTGGCCATGCGAAACCAACGGCGCGTAAAGCGATGCGCGAAAAACCTGTCCAGCCGTGTTGCGGCCCGAATCGATGGAATCGATCATGCGGACAGAGACATGTTCACCGGCGGGGACGGTCACGCTCTCAGCTACGATGGGCGGCGGCTGTTGGGCGGGCTGGGCGGGTGGTTGAGAAGCGGCAGGCGGAAGAGACACGGGCGGCGGGGAACCGGCCGCAGGTGAACTAGCCGGAGTTGAATTGGCCGCAGCAGGTGTTTGACCGCTGGTGGATTTGTTGCCGCATCCGATGGCGAAGCATCCCAAAGCGATTGCTGCGAGTAGAGCCGCCCGTGTCCAGTACATGTATGGTGTATATTCTCCCCCTCATTAGAGTCAAGAAAGTCTTCTGGAAGATACAATGAGATTTCCAGCAAGGAAACTAATGGCAGAACAGACAGCTACCGCGAAGGCCGCCAAAACGGACCGCGGCGCGGACGCGAAGCGGGAGCAAGCGCGGAACAGCATTGCCGAATGGGCTGTAACCATCCTCCTGCTTCTGTTTGGAACGACAACGCTCGTGCAGGCGTTCGTGATCCCGACGGGATCGATGGAAGACACGCTGGTGATCGGCGATCATCTGCTGGTGGATAAGCTCGCCTACGCGCCCGCCGGACCGATCTCACAATACCTTTTGCCGTACGAGGAGCCGAAGCACGGCGATATCATTGTGTTCCGCTATCCGGCGGACATCACGCAGACTTTCGTCAAGCGGGTGATCGGGGTCCCTGGGGATCACCTGAAAATGGTGAACCGGATCGTGTATAGAAACGGGATCAGGTTGAACGAACCGTACGTGTATCACAAGTTTCCGTACGACCCGAGCAGAGACAATTTCCCAGGCGAGCCGACGCCGTTTGCGGAGGGTTTGCAGGCTCAACTGCAACGAGACATGCTGGACAACCATGTGGTAAACGGCGAAGTGGTGGTGCCGCCCGGATGTTATTTTGCGATGGGCGACAATCGCGACAATTCGCTCGACGGCCGCTATTGGGGTTTCGTTCCACGCGACAATATTCTGGGCAAGCCGCTGATTATTTATTGGTCTTACCGAGCGACAACCGAAGATCTGACGGGAAGCTCGGTGGGCTCGCTGGTAAGCCACTTCGTCGATCTGGGCGAGCATTTCTTCACGCGAACGCGCTGGGATCGCACATTCCACGTCATCCGCGGATTTCCGGATTCCCGATTACTCAAACAGCCGCTGGCGCTGACCGCGGGATCACCGAATCCATAGGTCGCGGCCCGGCAGAGCTCGTCAACACCTCTCGAATTCAGAACGGAAGCCGATGACCAACCACCGATACGGCGTGATCATGGCAGGGGGGCGCGGTACGCGTTTCTGGCCACGGAGCCGGAAGAGAAGCGCAAAGCAGGTGCTTCGCTTCTTTGGAGAGCGCAGCCTGATTCAGCAGACGCTCGACCGATTGAAGGGAGTGATTGCGCCGGAGCATATTTGGGTGATCACGAACGAGTTTCTGCGGGGCGAGATCGGTCGGCAACTGCCGGAAGTCCCGAAGCGGCAAATTATCGCCGAACCGGCGCAGCGCAACACGACGCCGTGCATTGCGTTAGCCGCTCACATTCTGGCTGAGATCGACCCGCAAGCGGTGATGGGCGTTTTCCCGGCGGACCACCTGATCGTCGACAACGCGCGATTCCGCGCTTTTGTGAAAGCCGCGTTTCGAGCGGCGCAGGAGAGCGATGTGGTCGTGCTGGGGATTCAGCCGCGCTGGGCGGAGACCGGATACGGATACATCGAATTTCCGAAGAACGTCAGGGCCGGGAAAGCGGATGCGTTGCCGGTGACCAGTTTTCGCGAGAAACCGGATTCAAGGACGGCGGGTCGATTTATAGAGCGCGGCAACTTTTTCTGGAATGCGGGAATGTTCTTCTGGCGAGCGTCCAAAGCGCTGGATTTGATGCGGCAGCATCAAGCGAAAACGGCCACGCTACTGGCGAGTCTTCCCGCGTTCGGAAGCAAGAAGTTTGCGCGTGAACTGGCCACGGCTTACCCGCTGTGCGACAACATCTCCGTCGATTACGCAATCATCGAAAAGGCGGGGTCGGTATCGGGTCTTGCTCTGGACGATATCGGCTGGAACGATGTGGGAAGTTGGGAAGCGGTGTACGAACTTGCGGAGAAAGACGCGGACGGGAATGCGGCGCGGGGCGAATTTGTCTCAGAAGGCAGCCGGGGCAATTATGTGGATGCGCAGAAGCTGGTGGCGCTGGTCGGAATAGAGGATCTAGTGATAGTAGACACGCCGGACGCTTTGTTAATCGCGAGGCGAAGCAAGGCGCAAGACGTGAGCGGGATTGTGAAGAAGCTGGAGGCGAAAGGCCGGGAGAAGCTGCTGTAATCCGCCCGCGCGGGGAAGCGTTGGGCGGCGGCGCCAACTCTCCTACCCCGCTGCCCGCTTACGCCGGTAGGGAGTGGAGATGTAGGTCTTCGCTTCCGTTGCCGCCTCAGACTTCGGGGCTGTTTTCATCGTCTCGCGATACGCCGCTACGGCTTCCCCGCGGTTGCCTTCCAGATCGTACACTTGGCCCAGCCGCAGCCAAGCCATCACGGCGGTGGGAAGATCGAGCTCGTCGGCTTTTTGCGTCGCCTCCCGCAGATCCGCTAACGCGGGAGTGAGATCGCCATACCAGAACAGAAGATTCCCTTTCAAATAGTCGATTTTTTCGGAGGTCAGATTCGCGTAGCCGGGCTCTCCCCGCCGCCGCAAGTCCTCAATCTCGGCGAGCGTCCGCAATGCGGAATTCTTATCTCCGAGATCGCTATACATCTGGACTTCTTCAAATCGAAACAGATAATTGCGCGGGAATCTTTGGGCCAGATCTTTCAGCAGCGGAATCGCCTGTTGCGGCCGCCGCTCTCTTCGGTAAATGGCCGCGAGCAGCACCTTGGCGTCATAGCGGTTGATAATTCCGGTTCCGGATACCAGTTCCAACTGCTGAATGCCGCCCTCTTTGTCGCCGTGAAAACCGCCGATCGAGCCCAGGGCGCGCAGGTAAAAAGGCAGGCATCCGACTACGTACTCGTCGAAACCCAGGAGCAGCCGGGCATCGACGAAATGCGGGTCGATCTGAAGAATCCGCTGATCTATCCGGCGCGCGGCGCTCACTTCGCGAAGCGATTCGATCCAGGCTTTTTCCACCAGAAACAAATAATTGGCCCGAAGTCCATGCGACACGCCCAGCGCGTAGAGCGCGTATAGATTATTCGGATCTTTCCGCAGGGCCGCTTCGCTCAACTGCAAGGATCGATCGATGCAATTGGTAAACTTCGCGCGATCTTCCGCGCCGATTTCCATCTTCGAGCGGTGGAAGAAAGCATTATTGCCGGTTACGAGCTGGCTCTCCAGCGCGCCGTTACGGAACATCTCGCGGTAAAGAATGGCTTGCGCGACGTGGTTGTAAAGGTCGGCGTTATTCGGATCCGCCTTCAGCTCCCGCTCAAACGAAGCGACCGCTTCATCGAATTCATTGTTGAAGAAATGAGCCCATCCCGGATTGTTGAGCGGATCTTCAGGCGTTGTGCTTGCGCCCGCGGCATTTACCGGAGCGGCGCCGACCAACGCGGCCAGCACGCATATTATTTGGATGAAACGCATCGACGCTCTTGAACCGCCGCTACATTACTTATCGCGTTGGCGACGTTCCGCATGAATCCCGCGTGTTTAGCGCGCCGGACCGGCGAATGCCGGAACCGCTTGTGGAACTCCTCTTCGCTTAGACCGGCCAGTTCTTCGAGCCTGGGCGCGAACTCCGCCGGCGCAAATGCCTCCTCGCCCGTCTCGGGAGCATGGCGGTTCCAGGGGCACACATCCTGACAGATGTCGCATCCGAAAAGATGATTTCCAATTTCGTCCTTCAACTCGCGCGGGATGTCGCCACGTTTCTCAATGGTCAGATAGGAGATGCAGCGGCGTGCGTCCAGTCTCCAGCCGCCTTCGCCGTCGGCGATCAATGCTTGCGTGGGACACGCCTCAATGCAACGCGTACAAACCCCGCACCGATCCGGAGGCGGCGCGTCGGCGGACAACGGAATCGATAAGAGCAACGCGCCCAGAAAAAACCAGGAGCCTTGCTGCTGGTTAATCAGGCACGTGTTCTTGCCGATCCAGCCAAGCCCCGCCGCCCGCGCGTATGAGCGCTCGAGAAGCGGCGCGGTATCCACGCAGATTTTGGAATGAAACGGCTCCCGATGCACTTCGGCTATTCTCTCGACCAATCGCTCTAAGCCGTGACGCAGTACGTCGTGATAGTCCGCGCCCCAGGCGTATCTTGAAATCCAGCCGCGCTCCGTGTCCGTCATTTCGGCTGACCGCGGCGCGCCCGTGTTATACAGTTTGCCGACGCAGACGATGCTCTTTGCCTCGGGAAGCAGATTGCGTGGATCGCTTCGCAGGTCGCCGCGACGGTCCGTCAGATAAGACATCTCGCCCGCCATTCCCTCGGCGCGCCAGGTTTGGAAGCGTTCAAAATCCTCGCTGGGCAGCGCTTCGGCGACTCCTGCGATCTCAAATCCGCAGGCGTGAGCCAGCTCCTTTATTTGTTGCGCGCTAATCGCCAAGCGATCGACCCTGCTACCCTCAACTTTTATTTTGACTTGTCCTCTCATCGAATTTCAGAACGTTTTCGTGCAGCGCGGCGAGCGGCTGGCCTTGCGCGGCTTGAGCCTCACCGTTCCAGCCGGCGAGCACGTCGCCATACTCGGCCCGAACGGAAGCGGGAAATCGACCCTGATCAAGACCATCACCCGCGAATGTTATCCGCTGGTCCGGCCGGACGCAGATTTGCGGATTCTCGGACAGCGCAACTGGAACATCTTCGATTTGCGATCACACCTAGGAGTGGTCGGCAACGACTTAATGGCTCAGTGTACGCGCGAAATAACCGGCCGCGAGTTGGTGCTTTCCGGATTTTTCGGATCGATCGGTATCTGGCCGCACCAGCGCGTCGTGCCGGAAATGGAAGATACGGCGGCGAACGCTATGGCGCGTCTCGACGTTTCGCACTTGCGGGATCGATGGGTGGACGAGCTTTCTTCGGGCGAGGCGCGACGCCTCCTGATCGCCCGCGCGCTCATCCACAATCCGTCCACTCTGCTGCTCGATGAACCCACCACCAGCCTCGATTTGCCCAGCTTGCACGAGACGCGCGCTCATCTTCGCGCCTTAGCCAACAGCGGCGTGGGCTTGCTGCTGGTGACGCATCATTTGGATGACATCATTCCGGAGATCGACCGCGTGGTGCTGCTTCGCGATGGCGCTGTCTCGCTGGACGGTCCCAAAGCCGCCATGCTTACTTCCGAGCGGCTGAGCTCGATCTTCGGTGTTCCGCTGGAGGTGGTAGAGCGCGACGGCTATTATCATGCCTGGTAGAAACACACCAGGCCTGGTAGAAATGGTAAGTCTTTGATAAGGAAAGAGTTCGTCAGGCCTGCGAGACGTTTGAAAGCTCTAATCTTCCATACAACCGCAAATCGGTACTGTTCAATTTCTTTTTGTTTTTAACGGCTTGGACCTTACCTATACTGGGGCTAGTCGGGAGAGTTTAGCCTCCCGGCGGACGTTCGGCAGTCCAATCGAAGGAGCTTAACGGTTACTGAACATGCATAAACCAATCAAATATTTTGAAAAGGCAGTCACCACGGGCGCCAATGCCGCCTGGCAGGTCTTTGACCGGCTGAACCAGATTCGGCAGAATCCTTCCTTCACTCCGAAATGGTCGGAAAAGCCGCTTCTGAAGAGCTACGAAAAGTCTAAGCCGCCACTCGGCTGGCCGCGTGAGACGGATTCTCTTTGTCCGAAATGCATTCCCGAAATCCGCAAGAGGATCGTGGATGGCGAAGTCGACTACAAGATTCTTTTGAACGAGCCGGTGGGCGAGATCAAGGCCCGCATCATCGAGCGCGACGGCAAAATCCTGATGGTCAAGGAATGCCCCAAGCACGGTGTGTTTGAGGATCTGATGTCCATCGATCCGGCCTTCTCCAAACATCTCGAAGATGTGTTCCCCGGACGCGACATCCGCGCACATCATGACGAAACGCTTCACAATCACGGCACCAGCACCATCAAGCATGGCCGCGGCTCGGTGCTGACCATCGACCTTACCAACCGCTGCAACATGATGTGCGATCCGTGCTTCATGGACGCGAACCAAGTCGGTTTTGTACACGAGCTGAGCTGGGAAGACATCCAGAAGCTGCTCGATAACGCTATTTCGATCAAGCCGCGCCGCCAGATGTCGGTGCAGTTTTCGGGCGGCGAGCCCACGCTGTCTCCTTACTTTTTGGATGCGGTCCGGTATTCCCGCAAGGTTGGTTACAACAGCGTGCAAGCCGCAACCAACGGCATTGAATTCGCCAAGCGCCCTGAGTTCGCGAAAGAAGCGGCGGAAGCCGGTTTGCGCTATGCCTATCTGCAGTTCGACGGTATCGGTAATGCCCCCAATTCGCACCGCGCTGTCGGTAATCTGTTCGATGTAAAGCTGCGCGCGATCGAAAATCTCTGGACTGCCGGTGTCGACATCGTTCCCGTTACCACAATTCTGAACGGCGTCAACAATGAGCAGGTTGGACACATCGTTCAGTTCGCGCTCGACAATCCCAAGAAGATTCCGTTCCTGTCGTTCCAGCCCGTGTCCTTTACCGGGCGCGATGAAGCGATCACCGACGAGCGTCGTGAGGCGCAACGCTACACCTTGTCTCACCTCGCTCACGATGTGAAGAGTCAGACCGGAATCGGCGAGCCGGTCCGCGATTGGTTCCCGATCAGTTTCATGAGCACGTTTTCCGATTTCGCGGACCTGGTTCACGGTCCGGAAGCGGATTGGGGCCAGTTGAGTTGCGGGTGCCATCCTAACTGCGGCATCGGCATGGCCATTATGTGCGACAAGGACACCAAGGAATACGTTCCGGTTACCGCCTTCCTTCACGCCGATCAGCTCGCGAAAGATATTGCGCGAATCAATGACGCGGCGCGCGGCCGGTTACTGTCGGTTGCGGGTGTCACGCTCGCTCTTCTGCGCAACTACAACCCTTTCAAATCGCCCAAGCATTTCAAGCTCACCGATCTGATTGCCAAATTCGACAAGTGTTTCGGCATGAGCAGCAAAGCAGTTTCGGGCGGCTACGGTAAGGTAACGGGCGATCGTACCCGCACCGACATTGAGCAGCGCCGCTCCGATCGGTGGAACTTCCTCTTTATTGCGGGGATGTGGTTCCAGGATCTGTTCAACTACGATTTCCGCCGCACCGAGCAATGCATCATTCCCTACGCCACGCAAGAGGGCGAGATATCCTTCTGCGCCTACAATACCGGCGTGGGTTGGCGAAACATCATCGAAAAGATGCACATGACGGCGACCCTGACCAAGTGGTATGAAGAACATGGCCGTCACGAAATTTTCGCCGGCAACAAGGCCGTCCCCCTGGCAAGCAAGGAGCACAACCTGGTGCTTGTCGAAGAGCACGTGAACGCGGGGCGCCAGCACGATCTCGACGATAAGGGCATTGCGAAAACCGCGCGTGAGGAAAAGACGCGAGCACGCGATGAAGCGCTCAAAAAGAAGCTCGAAAACGATCGGATGATGCGCATGTACCGCGAACATGTGCTGGGCGAAAAGATACCAGAGGGTTTCGTTCCACTGGATGGCTTGCTGGCTTCCGCGCCGAAAACAAACCCGGTGAAGATCAGCCCGGCCCAGCCGGTGGAGGAACGCGAAGAAGTCGGCGCAATGGGCGACTAGATGGTTGTTCTGTTGAAAGAGAGCCTATGAGAACATTTGTGTGGCAGAATGGTTTATGCCATTCGTCACGAAGCGGCAACCATTGAGTCTGTCGGCGGGGGACCAACA
>Ga0208220_1000079_pt1 | contig 35044 bp, 35 predicted proteins | sample NGESurdeep092012_9_FD_184484 | JGI IMG/M metagenome (GOLD analysis project Ga0208220, IMG submission 184484) | Arctic peat soil microbial communities from Barrow, Alaska - NGEE Surface sample F53-1 deep-092012 (SPAdes) | ecosystem: Environmental > Terrestrial > Soil > Wetlands > Peat ...
CGGCCCCGACGGCCCCGACGGCCCCGACGGCCCCGACGGCCCCGACGGCCGCCGGGCAGCCCGCACCCGCCGGGCCGCCAGCGCCCGCCGGGCCGCCAGCACCGCCTGCAGGGCCGAACGGCACCCACAACGGCGCCCACAACGGCACACAGAACGGCAGGCCGCCCGCCGCTCGCTTCCCGAGCCGCCACGCCCGCAACGCAGGGGCAACCAGACCGTAACTGGCGATCTTCGGTTAATCTGCTGTAACCTGCGGGAACGCTAACCGCGTGGTGGTCCGTGCGATTTCGCCACATTTGGGGCCGGGCACTGACGGCGCCTATCCGCGCTTGGGGCGGGGGCCCTCGCAGACCCGCATGATGGTCATGTAAAGTCATCATCAGGTAAAGCCAAAGTCAAGAACTTTGTGATAGCCTTCACAAGCAGGGTCGAACCTGGACACTGCACTCATCTGAACTCAAGGGAGAGCCGGAGAAGATGGCCCATTATGGCCGCGTTGTGCGGTGGTCGATCGCGCTGACCAGCGTGGTGGCCGCGGTTGCGGTCGTCATCTGCGCGCTCGTCGTCGGGGCCAAGGGCATCTACGGAGCGCTCATCGGCATCGGCGTCGTCGCCGTGTTCTTCGGCATCAGCATCATCGCGGTCGGCAAGGCCGCGAAGGTCAGCCCGATGGCGATGATGGTGACCGCGCTCGGCTCCTTCGTGTTCAAGATCGTAGCGTTCGCGATCGTGCTGGTGGCGATCGGGCACTCCACCGCCTTCAACGGCCGCAGCCTCGGCTTCACCGCGCTCGCCTGCATCCTCGCCTGGTCGGCCGCTCAGGCGGTGGCCGCGATGCGGATGCAGACGCTCTACGTCGAGCCCGACGGTAAGAGCTGAGGCGCGGCGATCGTGGGAATGCGAAGCTATCGCCGTCCGGGCCGGTACGCCCCGTCCGGAGCGCCGGGGGCACCCGGGGCATCCGGGTCGGCTGCGGGAGCGGCCGGCGACGACAACGGGCTCACCATGGGCTCCGGCTGGTCCGTGTTCAGCTACCTGATCTCCGGCCTGCTCGCCTACGGCGGCATCGGCTGGGTGATCGGTCACTTCACGCACGTATCGCTGTTCTTCCCGATCGGCATGCTGGTCGGGCTCGCAATCTCGACCGGCTGGATCGTCTATAAATACGGCCGGCCACATGAGCAGGGGAACCCCCCGAAGGGAGATGATCGGTGACCGGCGATATCGCGGCCGCCGCGGAGGGCTGCCACATTTTCAGCGGGTGCGGGTACCCCGCGCCAGGGCTGGACGACTTTTACTTCCGCAAGTTGTTCAGCATCGGCGGGTGGAATGTCACCAAGCCCGAGCTGATCGCGATCCTGTGCGTCATCATCGTCATCGCGTTCTTCTGGGCGGCGTTCGCCAAGCCGAAGATGATTCCAGGAAAGACCCAGAGCCTGGGCGAGATGGCCGTCCTGGCCGTCCGTGACAATGTCGTCCGTCCGGTGCTCGGCGCCAAGGGCGACAGCTACATGCCGTTCCTCACCTCGCTGTTCTTCTGGATCCTGGTGATGAACCTCATGGAGCTCATCCCGGTGCTCCAGTTCCCGTCGATGTCGCGGATCGGCTTCGTCTGGCCACTGGTCGGCGTCGTGTACATCTTCTACTGGTACCTGGGCTTCAGGACCAAGGGGTTCATCGGCTACTTCCGTTCCTGGGTCCCCAACGCGCCGTGGTTCATCATGCCGATCCTGATCCCGGTCGAGATCCTCAAGTACGTCTTCATCCAGCCGTTCACCCTCGGCGTCCGGCTGTTCGCGAACATGTTCGCGGGGCACCTGCTGCTGTCCATCTTCATGGTCGCGACCTGGTACCTGACCAGCCTGTCGATCGGCCTGCTGTACGCCGCAGGCTCGCTCTTCATGGTGTTCTTCGTCTTCGTGCTCGAGCTGCTCGTCGACGTTCTGCAGGCGTTCATCTTCACCACGCTGACCGCTACCTACATCGCGGACTCCCTGGAGCACGGCCACTGAGCCGGGCGCCCACAGCTCACTCTCTAGCGTTACAGCCCGGCGGGCAGGAGTCGCCGGACCGACCGAAAAGGAAGAATAAATGTCAGCAACAGCCGTTCTCGCCACCCAGGTTGTCAGCGTCAACATCGGCGCCGTGGGCTACGGCCTCGCCGCGATCGGCCCGGGCATCGGCATCGGCCTGGTCTTCGGCCACGCGATCGAGGCCATGGCCCGCCAGCCCGAGGCGTCCGCCCGCATCCAGCTCTACATGTGGATCGGCTTCGCGCTGACCGAGGCGCTCGCGCTCATCGGCCTCATCGCCCCCTTTATCTTCAAGTACTAAGAGCTCGATCCAGGGAAGTGAGGGCCGGATAAATGCTCCTCGCCGATAGCACTCAGAACCCGCTGCTCCCGACCGGGTCCGAGTTGATCCTCGGTATCGTCTGCTTCGTAGTCGTCTTCGGCATTCTCGGCAAGATGCTGCTGCCGCGGATCACCAAGACGCTGGCAGAGCGCGAAGACGCGATCCAGGGCGGCATCAACCGGGCCGACGAGGCCCAGGCCGAGGCGCAGGCGGTGCTGAACCAGTACCGCGCGCAGCTCGACGACGCCAAGCACGAGGCCGCGCGGATGCGCGAAGAGGCCCGCGAGGCGGGCGCCCAGATCATCGCCGAGATGCGCGAGCGCGCCGAGGCGGAGGCCCGCCGGATCACCGAGTCGGCGCAGTCGCAGATCGAGGCGGACCGGCAGCAGGCGCTGACCTCGCTGCGGGCCGAGGTCGGCACGCTCGCCACCGAGCTGGCGAGCCGCATTGTCGGCGAGTCGCTGACCGACACCGCCCGGCAGGGCCGGATGGTCGACCGATTCCTGGCCGACCTCGAGGCGCAGGGCACCGCGGGCACCGGGGCCAGGCGGTAATGCGCGGCGCGAGCAGGGCCTCCTACGCCGAGCTGCGCGAGCGGCTGTCGGCCGAGGCGCGCGGAGTCGTGACGGCCGGGCGGGTCGGCGACGAGCTGTTCGCCGTGGTCCGGCTGCTCGACGACGAGCATGGGCTGCGCCGCGCGCTCGCCGACCCGACCAAGCCGTCGGACGAGAAGAGGGCGGTGGCCGGTCGGCTGCTGCACGGCAAGATCTCGGCCCCGACCGAGCGTCTGGTGACCGAGGCGGTGGCGGCCAGCTGGGCGACCCCGGGCGAGCTGAGCGACGGGCTCGAGCAGCTCGCGGTCGAGGCGCTCACGATCGTCGCCCAGAACGACAACACGCTCGACGACCTCGAGGACGACCTGTTCAGGTTCGCCCGCCTGGTCTCGGCCCAGCCGGGACTGCGGTCCGCCCTGATCGGGACGACCAGCTTCGACGCGAAGGCGAGCCTGCTCTCGGGCCTGCTGTCGGATAAGGTCAGCGCGGTGTCGCTGAGCCTGATCACCCAGGTGCTAACCCACCCCCGCGGTCGCTCGCCGCAGGCGGTGCTCGACCTGTGCGCGTCGATCGCGGCGCGGCGGCGCGAGCAGCTGATCGCGGTCGTGCGGGTCGCCACCGAGTTGACGGCGGCTCAGCGGGAGCGGCTGGCCGACACCCTCAGGCGCGCTTACGGTCAGGGAATTCACCTGAATGTGGTGCACGATCCGGCGGTCGTAGGTGGCATGTCCGTCCAGATCGGGGATGAGCTAGTGGACGGGACCGCGGCAAGCCGCCTGGCCGAGGTCCGACGCAAACTTGCGAGCTGATTCGGCCGGCGACCGGCCGGCTCAGGGATTTACACGAACGGGAAGAGGAAGATGGCGGAGCTGACAATCCGACCGGATGAGATCCGTGACGCGCTTGCGCGGTTCGTCAATGAATACGAACCCGCTGGCGCCGAGCGCGAAGAGGTCGGCACGGTCGTCGAGTGCGGCGACGGCATTGCCCGGGTCGAGGGTCTCCCCTCGGCCATGGCCAACGAGCTGCTCGAGTTCGAGAACGGGGTCCGAGGCCTCGCGCTCAACCTTGACGTGCGCGAGATCGGCGTCGTCATCCTGGGCGAGTTCGCCGAGATCGAAGAGGGCCAGAAGGTCAAGCGGACCGGCGAGGTGCTCTCGGTGCCGGTCGGCGACTCGTTCCTCGGCCGCATGGTGGGCGCGCTCGGCGAGCCGCTCGACGGTCTCGGCCCGATCGAGAACACCACCCTGCGCCAGCTCGAGATCCAGGCGCCGTCGGTCGTGCAGCGGCAGCCGGTCAAGGAGCCGATGCAGACCGGCATCAAGGCCATCGACGCGATGACCGCGATCGGCCGGGGCCAGCGGCAGCTGATCATCGGCGACCGGCAGACCGGCAAGACCGCGATCGCGATCGACACGATCATCAACCAGAAGTCCAACTGGGCCTCCGGCGACCCGACCAAGCAGGTGCGCTGCGTCTACGTCGCGATCGGCCAGAAGGGCTCGACGATCGCGGGAGTCAAGCAGTCGCTCGAAGAGGCCGGGGCGATGGAGTACACCACGATCGTGGCCGCGCCCGCCTCCGACCCGGCCGGCTACAAGTACATCTCGGCCTACACCGGCAGCGCGATCGGCCAGCACTGGATGTACGGCGGCAAGCACGTCCTGATCGTCTTCGACGACCTGTCCAAGCAGGCCGAGGCGTACCGGACCGTGTCGCTGCTGCTGCGCCGCCCGCCGGGCCGCGAGGCCTACCCGGGTGACGTCTTCTACCTGCACTCGCGCCTCCTCGAGCGCTGCGCCAAGCTGAGCGACGAGCTCGGCGCCGGATCGATGACCGGCCTGCCGATCATCGAGACCAAGGGCAACGACATCTCGGCCTACATCCCGACCAACGTAATCTCGATCACCGACGGGCAGATCTTCCTCGAGACCGACCTGTTCAACTCCGGTGTCCGCCCGGCCATCAACGTCGGCCTGTCGGTCTCCCGAGTCGGCGGCGCGGCGCAGGTCAAGGCCATGAAGAGGGTCGCCGGCCAGCTCAAGCTGTCGCTCTCGCAGTACCGCGACCTCGAGGCGTTCGCGGCGTTCGCGTCCGACCTCGACGCGGCCTCGCGCGCGCAGCTCGACCGCGGCGCCCACCTCGTCGAGCTGCTCAAGCAGCCGCAGTTCTCCCCGTTCCCGATGGAGGAGGAGGTCGTCTCGATCTGGGCGGGCACCACCGGCGAGCTCGACGACGTGCCGGTCGAGGACGTCCGCCGGTTCGAGACCGAGTTCCTCGAGTACCTGCACCGGAACAACGAGGGCCTGCTGACGTCGATCAGGGAGACCAAGAACCTCCCCGACGACGCGGTCACCACGCTCAAGGACGCGATGGACCGGTTCCGCCGCACCTTCGAGGTGACCGGCGGGAAGCTGCTGCTCTCCGACGACGACGGAGTGGCCGCGCCGCTCGGCGCGGGCGAGGTCGAACAGGAGTCGGTCGCGAAGTACAGCGAGCCGGCCGACCCGCCCCACGCGGCTGACGCGGGAGCCCCGGATAACTTGACGGGCGGCGAGTAGGCGCCATGGCAGCACAGCTTCGCGCGGTCCGGGCGCGGATCAGGGCGGTCAAGTCGATCGCCAAGATCACCCGCGCCCAGGAGCTGATCGCGTCGTCGCGGATCGTCAAGGCGCAGCAGCGCACGCGGGCGGCCGGGCCGTACGCACGCGAGCTCACGACGGCGGTCGAGGCCGTCGTGAGCCGCTCGACCACGATCAGCCACCCGATGATTAACGAGCCCGAGTCGGTCAAGCGGTCGGCGGCGCTGTTCATCACCAGCGACGGCGGGTTCGCCGGCGCCTACAACGCCAACGTGCTCCGCGAGGGCGCCCGCCTCCGGCAGCGCAATCACGACGCGGGCGCCGTCACGGTCAACTACGTGGCGGGCCGCAAGGGGATCGGCTGGCACCGCTTCCGCGACCTTCCGATCGAGGCCGAGTGGAGCGGGTTCTCCGCCCAGCCGACCTACGCGAAGGCGGAGGAGGTGGCGACGGCGCTGCTCGACGCGTTCGAGAAGGACGCCAAGGACGGCGGCGTCGACGAGATCTACCTGGTCTCGACCGAGTTCGTCTCGATGCTGACCCAGAAGCCCGCGGTCGTGCGGCTGCTGCCGATGCAGATCGAGGAACGGGAGGGCGTGCGGCCCGGCGGCGCGCTGCCGTCGTACGAGTTCGAGCCGTCGACCGACGTCGTCCTCGACGCGCTGCTGCCCCAGTACATCGCCAGCCGCATCTACTATGCGATGCTCGAGGCAGCGGCTTCCGAGCTCGCGGCCCGGCGGCGCGCCATGAAGGCCGCCACAGACAACGCAAACGACCTGATTGACCGGCTGACCCGCGAGGCGAACAACGCCAGGCAGGCCGAGATCACCCAGGAAATCAGCGAAATCGTCGGCGGGTCAAACGCGCTCGCTGAAGCGAACGCAGGGAGTGAGTAACAGACCATGACCGCGACCGTAGAAAACGCAGAAACGACCGGCACGGCCACCGGCCGCGTCGCCCGGGTCATCGGCCCGGTCGTCGACGTGGAGTTCCCGGCTGAGGCGATGCCGGAGATCTACTTCGCGCTGCACGTCGACATCACGTACGGCGGCAACACCCGCACGCTGACCCTCGAGGTCGAGCAGCACCTGGGCGACAACCTCGTCCGGGCGATCTCGCTCGAGGCGACCGACGGCCTGGTCCGCGGGGCCGAGGTGACCAACACCGGCGGGCCGATCTCGGTGCCGGTGGGCGACGTGACCAAGGGCCACGTGTTCAACGTGCTCGGCGACCCGCTCGACGTGCCCAAGGCGAGCCTCAACATCACCGAGCGCTGGCCGATCCACCGGCCCGCGCCGCCGCTCGACCAGCTCGAGTCGAAGACCGAGATGTTCGTCACCGGCATCAAGGTCATCGACCTGATGACCCCGTACGTCCGCGGCGGCAAGATCGGCCTGTTCGGCGGGGCCGGCGTGGGCAAGACGGTGCTCATCCAGGAGATGATCCGCCGGGTCGCGAAGAACTTCGGCGGCGTCTCCGTCTTCGCCGGCGTCGGCGAGCGGACCCGTGAGGGCAACGACCTCTTCCTCGAGATGACCGAGTCCGAGGTTATTCAGGACACCGCGCTCGTCTTTGGCCAGATGGACGAGCCGCCGGGCACCCGGCTGCGGGTCGCGCTGTCCGCCCTGACGATGGCGGAGTACTTCCGCGACGTGCAGAAGCAGGACGTGCTGCTGTTCATCGACAACATCTTCCGGTTCACCCAGGCTGGCTCGGAGGTCTCCACCCTGCTCGGCCGGATGCCGTCGGCGGTGGGCTACCAGCCGACCCTGGCCGACGAGATGGGCCAGCTGCAGGAGCGGATCACCTCGACCCGCGGCCACTCGATCACCTCCATGCAGGCGATCTACGTGCCCGCGGACGACATCACCGACCCGGCCCCGCACACGGTGTTCGCGCACCTGGACGCCACCACGGTGCTGTCCCGGGCGATCACCGAGAAGGGCATCTACCCGGCGGTGGACCCGCTCGACTCGACGTCCCGGATCCTGGACCCGAAGTACATCGGCCAGAACCACTACGACGTCGCCCGCACGGTCCAGTCGATCCTCCAGCGCTACAAGGAGCTGCAGGACATCATCGCGATCCTCGGCATCGACGAGCTCTCGCCGGAAGACCAGATCACAGTGCAGCGCGCGCGGCGGATCGAGCGCTTCCTCTCGCACCCGATGTACGTGGCCGAGCAGTTCACCGGCCAGCCGGGCGAGTTCGTGCCGCTCGAGGAGACCATCTCCTCCTTCAAGGCGATCGCCGAGGGCAAGTACGACTCCTACCCCGAGCAGGCGTTCTACATGGTCGGCGGCATCGAGGACGTGGAGCGCAAGGCCAAGGAGCTGGAGCGGTCGTGACGCTGCACGTAGAGGTGCTCTCGCCGGACCGGTCGCTCTGGTCCGGCGAGGCCGGCCTGGTGATCGCGAAGACCATCGACGGCGACATCGGGGTCCAGACCGGGCACTCCCCGGTGTTCGGCATCCTGTCGCCGGGCAGCGTGGTCCGCATCCGCGAGGTGCCAGGGGACGAGAACCCCGGTGACGTGGTGCGGGCCGCAGTGCGGGACGGGTTCCTGTCGGTGACCAACAACCGGGTGTCGATCCTGGCCTCGTCGGGCGAGCTGTCCGGCGAGGTGGACACCGGGACGGCCCAGGCCGACCTGGACGCGGCCACCGAGGCGGCCGGCTCGCCCGCCGAGGCCGAGGAGTCGGCTGAGGTCAGGTACGCCCGCGCCCGGCTGCGGGCGGCCGGCGACTCGGCCTGACACCGGAGCTAGCGGCGACGGGCGCGGACGGAGCGGCGGTGGGGGGAGCGCTGACGGACGCGGTCTGGCTGTTCGCCGCGTTCCTGGTGGTCCTGGTCGTCGCCGCCGTCGTCCTCGCCACCCGCCGCTTCCTGCTCGAGCGGAGCGGCGGGACGGTCGAGTGCGCGCTGCGGCGGCTCAACGTGAATGGCGACCCCGACCATGTCGGGCTGCCCTGGCACGGCCTCGGGCACGGCGGCTGGCGGCTGGGCGTGCTCTCCTATCAGCGTGACGAGCTGTACTGGTACGGCGCGCTGGGGGTGCTGCTCCGCCCGGAGCAGGTCTTCCAGCGCCGCGCGCTGGCGGTGGTCTCCCGCCGCCCGGCCGACGAGGCCGAGGTGGCGGCGCTCGGCGTCGACCGGATCGTGGTCGAGGTGGCGGCCAAGCCGGCCGTCGACGCGCCCGGCCCGGCGGACGACGGCCACTGGCAGCTGGCCATGTCCGACGCGGCCCTGACCGGCTTCCTGGCCTGGCTGGAGGCCTCCCCGCCGGGCTCGCACCTGGCCGGCTTCGGCTGAGCGGCCGGCGCCCCGCGCTAGCGGTCGCCGCCCGGCCGCCAGAGCAGGTCCCCGGTGCCCGCGTTGGCCGCCCGGGCGAGGATGAACAGCAGGTCCGACAGCCGGTTGAGGTACTTGGCGGGCCAGCGGCTGATCGTGTCGCCGTGCTCGGCGACGGCCGCCCAGGCGGTCCGCTCGGCCCGTCGGGTCACCGCCCGGGCGGTGTGCAGCAACGCGGCCCCGGGGGTCCCGCCGGGCAGGATGAAGGTCCGCAGCGTCGGCAGGCCGTCGTTGTAGGCGTCGCAGGCGGCCTCGAGCGCGCTGACGTAGCTCTCGTCGATGCGGAGCTGCGGGTACTCGGGCGGCGCGGCCGGCAGCGGCGTGGCCAGGTCGGCGCCGCAGTCGAAGAGCTCGTTCTGGACCCGGCGCAGCAGCGCGACGATGCCCTCGGGCAGCCCGCCGAGGGTGATGGCGGCGCCGACGGCGCAGTTGGCCTCGTCGGCGTCGGCGTAGGCGGCGAGGCGGCTGTCGGTCTTGGGCACCCGGCTGAAGTCCGACAGCCCGGTGGTGCCGTCGTCGCCGGTGCGGGTGTAGATCGTGGAGAGTACGACCGGGTTGTCCCGGCTATCGTCGGCCATACGGACACCGTAGAGTAATCACTCTAAGTAATCATCATGTAAATGTGATTAAGTCTCTGGCCTGGGGTATTAGAGCTGTCGTACAATAGGGATCACAGAAAAGTGACTCAGCGTAGTCACGGATGCGAAGTCTGGGGTCCGGCGGTTCTCGGGGGCCCGCCGGACCCCGCTTTGCGCCTACCGGTCCCGCTTTGGCGTAATAAGGTACCCCTGTGTTCGATTACGTGATCGTGGGCGGCGGCAGCGCGGGTTGCGTGGTCGCGGCCAGGCTGGCCGAGGACCCCGGCAGCCGGGTGCTCCTGCTCGAGGCGGGCCCGGACGGCGGCGCCGTCGACGAGATCCAGGTGCCCGCCGCCTACAGCCGGCTCTTCCGCAGCAGGTACGACTGGAACCTGGTGACGCTGCCGCAGGAGCGCGCGGACGGCCGCCCGGTCTACTGGCCGCGGGGCAAGGTCCTCGGCGGCTCCTCGGCCATGAACGCGATGATCTACATCCGCGGCAACAAGGCCGACTACGACGGCTGGCGCGACGACTTCGGCTGCGCCGGCTGGGGGTACCGGGAGCTGCTGCCGTACTTCCGCCGGGCCGAGGACAACGGCCGCGGCGAGAGCCCCTATCACGGCGTCGGCGGGCCGCTGTCGGTCCAGGACCTGCGGCACAAGTCCGAGCACACCCGGCACTTCATCGAGTCGGCCGTCCGCCGCGGCGCGGTCGCCAACGAGGACTTCAACGGCGCCCAGCAGGACGGGGTCGGCTACTACCAGGTCACCCAGCGGGACGGCCGGCGGTGCAGCGCCGCCGACGCCTACCTGGCCTCCAGGCCCGGCAACCTCACCGTGATCACCGACGCCCTGGTGACCGGGGTGCTGATCGAGAGCGGCCGGGCGGCCGGGGTGAGCTACCGCCGCCACGGCCGCGACGAGACCGCCAGGGCCGAGGCCGAGGTTATCCTCGCGGCGGGCGCGATCGGCTCGCCCCAGCTGCTGATGCTGTCCGGCATCGGCCCGGCCGACCACCTGCGCGAGCACGGCATCTACGTGATCGCCGACCTGCCGTCGGTCGGCGCGAACCTCATCGACCACCCTTCGGTCCCGGTGCTCTGGTCCACCCCGTCGCTCAAGGGCCCCTGGGAGTCGTCAGGCAACGCCGGCTTCGCCCGCTGGCGGCTGACCCACAAGGGCCCGCTGACCTCGAACATCGCCGAGGCGGGGGGATTCGCCAGGAGCGACCCGAGGCTGACCGCGCCCGACCTGCAGTGGCACGTGCTGCCGGTCGGGTTCCGCGAGCAGGGCCTGTCCGACCCGGCCAGCCGTGCGATGACCGTGCTGGTCACGCTGGTGGACGTGGCCAGCCGGGGTCGCCTCGGCCTCGCCTCCCGCGACCCCAGGCACCGTCCGCTGGTCGACCCGGGCTACCTGTCCGACGTCCGCGACCTGTCCGCGCTCGCGGTCGGGGTGCGGATGGCGCGCGACTACGGGACGGCCGCGCCGATGTCGAAGATCGTCGGGCGGGAACTGGCGCCGGGCGACGGCGCGCACACCGACCACGAGATGCGCGACTACATCCGGGCCGGCATCGCCAGCACCTATCACCCGGTCGGCACCTGCGCGATGGGCGGCGACGTGGCCCGCTCGGCCAGCGGCTACGACAGCGTGGTCGACCCGCTGCTGCGGGTCCGCGGGGTGGCGGGACTGCGGGTGGTGGACGCCTCGGTGATGCCGACGCTGCCGCGCGGCAACACCAACGCCCCCACGATCGCGATCGCCGAGCGCGCGGCCGACCTGATCGCCGGCCGCGCCCCCCTGGTCGCGCAGGACCCGGCAGCGGTCGTCGCCCCGGTTCCCTAGGGTCCTCGCGGTCCCTAGCGCTTGCGGCGCTTGGGCTGGTACAGGCGGCCGTGCAGGACGGTCACCAGCTTCACGATCCGGTCCATGTCCCGACCGGTCCGCTCGAACGTGGTCGTGCGCACCAGCGGCTTCATCCGCTGCCTGGTGATCGACTTGGCCCGGGAGAACTCGCGCAGCCCGTCCGCGCCGTGAATGCGCCCGAAGCCGGACTCGCCCGAGCCGCCGAACGGCAGGGCGGGCACCGCGGCGAACGCGAGGGCCGAGTTGACCGAGGTCATCCCGGCCCGCAGCGACCGCGCGGCCCGCATGCCCGCCCCCCGGCGCTTGGTGAACACGGCCGACCCGAGCGCGTAGGGCGAGGCGTTGGCGAGCCGGACCGCGTCGGCCAGCGACGCGACCGGGGTGACGGTCACGACCGGCCCGAACGTCTCCTCGCGCTGGGCCGGGCTCTCCTCGGGCACGTCCACCAGCACGACCGGGTGCACGAAGGGCGCGCGGACCGAGTCGAGCCCGCCGTAGGCTGGGCGGCCGCCCCGCGCGACCGCGTCCGCCAGGTGCCGTTCCACCACGTCCAGCTGGCCGGGCAGGGTCATCGGCCCGTACTCGGCCGCCGGGTCGTCGCCCGGCCGCAGCCGCGACACCCGCTCGTTGAGCTTCTCGAGGAACGAGTGGTACACGCCGTCGACCACGTACACCCGCTCGATGCCGATGCAGGTCTGCCCCGCGTTAGACATCGCCCCCCAGGTGGCGGCGTCGGCCGCCGCGTCGAGGTCGGCGTCGGCCGCGACCAGCAGCGCGTCCTTCCCGCCACACTCGGCCAGCACCGGCGTGAGCGTCTCCGCCGCCGCCGCCAGCACCTTCCGCGCGGTGGCGGCCGACCCGGTGAACGCAAGCTTGCTCACCCCCGACTTCGCCAGCTCGGCCCCGGTCGCGCCGAGCCCGGTGACGAGCTGAACCACCGGCTCGGTCTCGCCGAACACCTCGAGGAGCACCTCGGTGAACGACTGCACCAGCCACTGCCCGACACCGGTCGTCAGCTCGCTGGGCTTGAACACGACCGCGTTGCCGGCCGCGAGGGAGTACCCGATTGACCCCATCGGGGTGAAGACCGGGTAGTTCCACGGCCCGATCACGCCGACCACGCCGAGCGGGTGGTACTCGACCGACGCGGCCTGGTTCATCATCGCGATGCCGGAGGCCACCCGCCGCGGCCGCAGCACCGACCGGGCGTGCTTGGCCGCCCAGTCCAAGTGCAGGATCGTGTTGACGATCTCCAGCGTGGCGTCGTCGAGCGGCTTGCCGGTCTCGTCGTGCACCAGCTGCGCGAGACGCCCCATGTACCGGGTGAGGTGCGACTTCCAGGCCAGCAGTCGCAGCCGGCGGTCGGCGAAGGAGAGCCCGCCCCACCACTCGGCGGCGCCGCGCGCCTTCCGCACCGCGGTCGCGACCTCGCGCTCGCCGTCGATGCCGTAGGTGGCGAGCACCTCGCCGGTGGCCGGGTTGACCGACTCGAACGTGTCCCGCACGCTGCCCCACGCCGACACCGTGGGTGAAACCGCATGTCCTGCCATGATGCACAGTAAACCATTACGACCCGCGCGCCGGCATCCCCGTTGCGACCGCATGCCGCCCGGTAGCGTAAGGTCCGTGCCAGACCGCCCGTACACGCTGCTGAGCTGCGCCGTCTCGATTGACGGGTACCTCGACGACGCGTCGCCCGACCGCTTGATCCTGTCCGGCCCGGAGGATCTCGACGAGGTCGACGCGCTGCGGGCGGCGGCCGACGCGATCCTGGTCGGCGCGGGCACGGTCCGCGCCGACGACCCCCGCCTGCTGGTCCGCGACCCGGCCAGGATCGCGGCCCGCGAGGCGGCCGGGAAGCCGCCGCAGCCGCTCCGGGTCACGATGACCGCCGTCGGCGACCTGGACCCGGCCGCCCGCCTCTTCACCGGCCCGGGCACCGCCCTGGTGTACTGCGCGCCGGCCGCCGTCGCCGCCGCCGAGCGGAAATTCAAAGGCAAGGCGGTCGTCATCGACGCGGGCGCGGGCCTTTCCCTGGCCGCCGTGCTCCAAGATCTTTATCTCGAACGGGCCGTGGCGACTGTCCTCATCGAAGGCGGCGCCCGGATCCTGCGCGACGCCCTCGCGGGCGGCCTGGCCGACGAGCTCCGGCTGGCGATAGCCCCGTTCTTCGTGGCCGACCCGTCCGCCCCCCGCTTCGCCCTCCCCGCCCGCTACCCCAACACCGCGGCCAACCCGATGACCCTGACCTCCCTCCGCCAGGTAGGCACCGTAGCCGTCCACCACTACCGCCTCTAGCCGGATCCGGCCCCGCCGCCCGCCATCCACCCCGCTGAGAACCTGTCGCCTACGCCGTTCACCCCGCTGAGAACCTGTCGCCTACGCCGTCGACACCAATAGACGATGTCGATGGCGTAGCCGACAGGATCCGTTCCGGGTCGATGGCGTAGTCGACAGGGAGACACCGTTCTGTCGGTGGCGCAGTCGGCAGGTCCCGCCGGACGAGTCGGCGTAGCGTGACGCGATTGCCTACTGGCGGACCGCCTGAGCCGGTCCCGATGGGCCGACCGCCGCGCTCCCAGCGGCCGGCCGCTCGGCGGGCGCGCGCTTGGCGGCCGTCCCGGCAGCCAGAACGAGAGGAGGGCGGCGAGGACGGCGAAGCCGACGGCCCACCAGAAGGCGATGTTGAAGGCGGCGGTGAGGTCGCCGTGGTGCGAGGCGACTGCGCTCTCCAGGATCACCGCCAGGACGGCAGTGCCGAAGGAGCCGCCGATCTGCTGGGCGGTCCTGGTCAGCACGCTCGCGTGGGCGATCTCGGCCTTGTCGAGCCCCAGGTACGCCACCGCCATGACCGGGATCGTGACCGTGCCGAGGCCGACGCCGCGCAGCAGCAGCCAGAACGCGAGCAGCCAGGCGTTGGTCTTCGGGTCGGCCAAGCAGAACGGGATCGTGCTGGCGGCGACGACGACGACGCCGAACACGGCGATCGGCCGCGCCCCGATCTTGTCGGTCAGCCGCCCGACGATGCCGCGGCAGAGCAGGGCGCCGATGCCCTGCGGGATGAGCATGACGCCGGCGCTCAGCGGGGTGGCGCCGCGCGCCTCCTGATAGAACAGCGGCAGCAGGAGCATGGCCCCGTAGAGCGCGAAGCCGGAGAAGAACAGCACCGCCGAGGAGGATGCCACCGGCCGCCTGGCGAGCAGCCGGATGTCGGCCAGCGGCTCGCTCCTGCGCAGCGCGTGCAGGCAGAAGACGAGGATGAGGGCGGCGCCGATCGCCAGCGCGATGATCACGTCCGGGTGGCCGAAGCCGGCCGCGGCGCCCGCGTTGGACAGGCCCAGGATGAGCGCCGCGATGCCGGGCGCGAGCAGCGCGAAGCCGAGGACGTCCAGCTTCGGCTTGACTGCGGCGGCGGCGTCCCTCGGCAGGTACCGGGCGGCCAGCACCAGCCCTGCGACGCAGAACGGGACGTTCACCCAGAACATGAACCGCCAGCTCAGGTGGGTCAGGATCGCGCCGCCCACGAGCGGGCCGAGGATGGGCCCGAGCAGCGCCGGCAGCGCGATCAGGGTGACGGTCCGGCCGAGCGCCTTGCCCCCCGCCGCCTGCATGATCAGCGTCGTCAGGACTGGGAAGAGCAGGCCGCCGCCGACCCCCTGGACGACCCGCCAGGCGATCAGGGAGTCGACGTTCCAGGCCAGGCTCGAGCCGACGGACCCGACCAGGAACACGGCCAGCGCGAACATCCACAGCCGTTTCCCCCCGAACCGCCGCAGCGCCCAGGTGGACAGCGGCACTGCCATGCCGAGGGCGAGCAGGTAGCCGGTGGTGACCCACTGAATGGTCGAGACGGACGTATGGAGCTGGGTCGCGAGCGTGTGCAGGGCGACGCTGACGATGGTGGTGTCGAAGACCGCGGCGATGAAGCCGACCACCAGGATGAGCCCGGTCTTGATGACCTTCGGGTCGACCTTGTCGGCCGGGGCGGTCGCGGCCATGCGACCCACCTCCCAAATAAGAGTTGTTCACATTTCTTATTTGGGAGGCTACGCTAGGAAAATAAGGAAAGCAATCCTCTCTTAAAATGAGATGAGTACGCTTGTGGTCATGCCCGATCAGGTCAGGCACCGTCGACGCGGCGAGGAGCTTGAGAGCGCGCTGCTGGACGCCGCCTGGGACGAGCTGGCGGCCGTCGGGTTCGCCAGCCTGACGATGGAGTCCGTCGCCGCCCGGGCCAAGACCGGCGTCGCGGTGCTGTACCGCCGCTGGTCCAACAAGGACGAGCTGGTGCTGGCCGCCATCGACCACTACCGCCGTACGCACCCGGTGGCGACGCCTGATACCGGCACCCTCCGCGGCGACCTGCTCGCGCTCCTCGGCGGCTTCAGTGACGGCCGGTCGTCCTTCACCACGGTCATGACCGCTGCCTTCGCCGGCCTGCAACGCGGCAGCGGCATGACCCCGGCCGAGGTGCGGGCCAGGATCATCGACGACCGCCCGGTCCGCTCGCACGAGGTCTACCGCCGCGCGCACGAGCGGGGCGAGATCGATCTCGACCACACCCCCGCCGCGGTCCTGTCGATGCCCTTCGACCTCATGCGCCATGACCTGCTGATGACCCTCCGCCCGGTCCCCCCCGAGCGGATCACTTCAATCGTCGACGACCTCTTCCTCCCGCTGGCGGCCCAGTTCCGGCTCGCCCCGGCCGAGGCGGGACAGGAACTGAGGCCATCACGGTGGCGCGCTTATTGAGTGGCGGCGTCACCTGCGGCGGTGCGATCCTGTCGCCATGCTTAGCGCCAGCGAGGTGGAGTCCTTCGTCGCCGATGGCTACGTCGCCATCCGCTGCGCGGTGCCCGCCGATGTGGTGCGGGACTGCCAGGAGATGATCTGGTCCGAACTCGGCCGGCACGGGATGGCGGCGGGCGACCCGGCCACCTGGACGGCGCCGGTGGTGCGGATCGCCTGCCCCGAGGGCGGCCCGTTCGCCCAGGCCGGGACCGGGCCGGCCCTGTGGGAGGCCTTCGACCAGCTGATCGGGCCCGGGCGCTGGTGGCGTCGGCCCGGTGTCGGCGGCACCATCCCGGTGCGCTTCCCCAGCCTGGCCGATCCCGGCGACGCCGGCTGGCACATCGAGGCCAGCTACGAATGCGACGGGCACCAGCGGGTCAACGTCCATTCCCGTGCTCGCGGGCTGCTGGTGCTGTACCTGTTCAGCGACGTCGACGACGCCAGCGCGCCGACCCGGATCCGCCCCGGCTCGCACCGTGACGCAGCCCGGGTACTGGCCCCGGCCGGCGACGACGGGCTGCCCTGGGCCGAGGCGGCGTCGGCGGCGGCGGACGCGAGCGCGGGCCGGCCGACGGCGCTGGCCACCGGCGACGCGGGCGACGTGTTCCTGTGCCACCCGTTCCTGGTCCACGCCGCCTCGTGGCCGCACCGGGGTCGGCTTCCGCGGATGATGGCGCAGCCGGGCGTGGCCCTGCATGCCCAGTTCCCGCTGACGGCCCCGCTCAGCCCGGTCGAGCAGGCGATACTCAACGGCATCGGCCCTGAAACGGGCCGGGCACGGCCGCCGCAGCCGACGGCCGTGCCCGGCGATGACGACCTTACGGCCAGGTCGTCAGGGCCTGCCTGATGGAGCTCTGCGCCTCGCGGGCACCGACCTCCTCAAGCAGGTTGAAGGCGTCATCTGACGCCGCGCAGCTCGTGCAGGTCTCCGGCAGGTCATTGACGAAGTCCCCGAACTCGTACGTCCGGGCGACCACCTTCCCGCTGCTCACGAACGGGATGCTGACCCAGCCGGTGAGCGCCAGGTCCAGCTTGTACGGCAGGCAGCCGGAGCTGGACAGGCAGAATTCGTAGGAGCCCGCCTTCCACCGCACGTTCAGCCGGCTGAGGAATTTGCCCGCGACGGAGGACTTGCCCAGGCTCGCCGCCTCCTGGGTGACGATCTGGCCCCACGGACTCGACGCTGAGGCCGTGCCGCCAGCCAGGATGTTGAAGAACCGGGTCCGCGCGGCGCCCGTCAGGGCATGGCCGTTGCTGACCGAGGCGTACAGCCGGGCGGCGTCGGCCAGCGTCAGCTCGTTGCGGACGCCGCCGCGGAATCCGCAGCCAATGTAGGGCTGGTCGAGGTGCGTGCTCGTCATGCCAAGCTGGTTCGCAAGCGCCTGGACCTTCGCCAGCCCCCACTTGATGGCGAAGCCCCGGGTGTAGATGTTGTTGGAATCCTGGATCATCCCGGTGAGCGCCGTGAGGATGGTCGTGGTGTGCGCGTTGGCGGGCGTCTGGGGCACGTTCGCGGGGCAGGCGTCGGGGTCGGGCGGGCTGCTGTTCGGCCAGTAGTAGGTGATCTTCGAGTTCATCGTGACGCCGGACTGCAGGGTGTAAAGCAGGTACAGCACTTTGATAGAGCTGGCCGGCTCGTACCGGAAGTTCGAGTTGGCGCCGACGACGGGCTTGGCGCCTGGGGTCGAGGAGATGAAGTAGGCGCCGTGGTATCCGCCGCCCCATCCGTGAGCGTCCGCGTAGCCCTGGATCTGCTTGCTCGCGGTGTTGACGGGCGCCTGCGGCGGGTTGTTGTCCTCGAATTCGACAGCGGCAAACTTAAGCACGCCATCCACGTAGTAGGGCGACAGGTCAATCAGGCGGGTCCCGTGGCTGGCGATGTTGCTCTCCACGGTTGCCGCGCTGATGCCGTACCACCAGTACCACTCCTCGCCCTCGCTCGCGACGAGGACCGCATCCCAGCCGCCGGCCGGGTCCGGTGCCAGCGCGACCACGCGCATATTGTCGCCTTTTACATGCGACGAAATAGTGCTGATAGGGACGCCGTACCAGTATTCAGAGGGCGCGTAGCCCACGCCGGTATTGGAGATCATGATCACCGCGAAAACGCGCTGGCCGTCATCCATGTACGGCCGCAGCGCGATCAGGCGCGCATTTTCCCGGCTGAGCAGCTGCCCGATTGCGGCGCCGGTGATGCCGTAGTACCACCACCAGGACCGGGCCTGATCGCCGGAATTGGGCACCATGACCACCGCGAAGCGCAGGCCCGCGCTCGTCGGGTACGGGTCGATGCTGATCAGCCGTGCCTTGTTGGCGCTGAGCAGGGCAGTCACCTGGCTCGCGGTCTGCCCGTAGTACCACCACCAGCCGCTGGCGTAGGCACCGCTGTTGGCGACCATCGTCACCGCGAACGTCGGAACGGACGGATCCATGACCCGGATCTCGGTGATTCTCGCGTCGTGCTTGGTGGCCAGCGCGCTGACCTGGCTCGCGGTTTCCCCGTAATACCACCAGCGCGCCGTGGCGATGGTGGTCGACTGGTCGTTGGTCGTGGGGAAGGCGTCAGTCGCCCCGGCCGGGACCGCCATCCCGATGAGCACCGCGAGGGCGGCGAGGCTAGCGAGAACAAAGCGGAGTCCGGTTGGCTTGGGTTTTTCCCGGAATTTCATAAATCGCGAATTCATGGCGCTCCTAAGGCATCCACATTCGCCGAGCATTTCGGCAGCCGATCCTCGCAGCTAGCATCTCGAATAACAAATACCGGTGGCCGGAAAGGCAGCGCCGAATGGGAGACAAGACAAGTGGTGAATACCGGAATTCCTAGAACAGCGTGCCTTCGCGCTCGATGCCGCGCATGGCGTCGTAGTCGAGGACCACGCAGCGGATGCCGCGGTCCTCGGCCAGCGTGCGCGCCTGGAGCTTGATCGTCTGGGCGGCGAGCACGCCCTTGACCGGGGCCAGCAGCGGGTCTCGGTTCAGCAGCTCGAGGTACCTGGTCAGCTGCTCGGTGGCGTCGATTCCCGCGTGCCGCTTGAGCTCGACCGCCACGTGCTCGCCGTCGGCGCCGCGGCACATGATGTCGACCGGCCCGATCGGGGTGGGGTACTCGCGGCGGATCAGCCGGTAGCCGTCGCCGAGCAGGTGGAGCTGCTCGGCCAGCAGCTCCTGCAGGTGCGACTCGACCCCGTCCTTGACCAGGCCGGGATCGACGCCGAGCTCGACCGAGGTGTCGGACAGGGTCTCGGTGATCGTGATCGTCAGCGTCTCGCCGGCCTTGTTGACGACCGTCCACTTGTCCGGCTGCTCGGTCAGACGGCAGGGCGGTGACATCCAGTTCAGCGGCTTGTACGAGCCGCCGTCGGAATGCACGAGGACCGACCCGTCGGCCTTCACGATGAGCAGCCGGAGGGCGGCCGGGAGATGGGCGGTGAGCCTGCCGTCGTAGTCGACGCTGCACCGCGCGATAACAAGGCGCACAGGAACGCACTGTAGTGCGATTTGGCGGGTGCCGGGCGCGGATACCCTTGATGCCTGTGACCGCGCGTAAGAGCCGGCGGCCCAAGTCCGGCAATCCACCTGCGCCGCTCGGCCCGGAGCGGGTCGAGGACTGGCCGGACGGCGACTGGGTGGTGCGCCCGGTTCCCGGCGCGGCGGCGGGCAAGGCGTACCGCTGCCCCGGCTGCGACCAGGAGCTCTATCCCGGCACCGCGCACCTCGTGGTCTGGCCGACGCACGCGGGCGTCGCCGACCGGCGGCACTGGCATACCGTGTGCTGGCAGCGGCGCATGCAGCGCCGCCCCGGCTGACAGCCCTCACAAGTCATCCCGTATCGGGGGGCGCGGGGGTCGTCCCCCCGAAGACAGCAGAGGACATATGGCACAACTGATCAGGGCGGCGACCGTTCTCCCGGCCAGGCGGACGCCGATCACCTTCACCACCGAAGACGGGCTGAGCCTGGTCGGCGAGCTCGCGCTGCCCCAGGACCGTGCTCCGGCCGCCACGCTGGTCTGCCTGCACCCGCTGCCGACGCAGGGCGGCATGATGGACAGCCACGTGATGCGCAAGGCCTCCTACCGGCTGCCCGCGCTGGCCGACGTGGCGTGTCTACGCTTTAATACGCGGGGCACCGAGTCCGAGCGGGGCAGGAGCGAGGGCGAGTTCGGCGGCGGCGAGAGCGAGCGCTACGACGTCGCGGCGGCGGTCCGCTACGCGGTCGAGGCCGGGCTGCCGAACATCTGGCTGCTGGGCTGGTCGTTCGGCACCGAGCTGACGCTGCGCTGGGGGCTGCTGCCGGGCGTGGTCGGCGGGATCCTGCTCTCCCCGCCGCTGCACCGGGCGACCGACGCCGACCTGGACGCGTGGGCCGCGTCGGGCCGGCCGCTGACCGCGCTCGTCCCCGAGTTCGACGACTACCTGCGGCCGGACGAGGCACGGCAGCGCTTCGCGCGGGTGCCCAAGGCCGACGTCATCGCCGTGGACGGCGCCAAGCACCTGTGGGTGGGGGAGACGTACGTCCGGGTCGTGCTCAACGAGATCGTGCGGGTGGTCAACCCCGCGGCGCTGACCGGCCCGGCGCTGCCGACCGAATGGGACGGTGCGCTGTGACCGATCCGCTGTTCAGCCTGGCGGGCAAGAAGGCGCTGGTGACCGGCGCCTCGCGCGGCATCGGCCAGGTCATCGCGATCGCGTTCGCTCGCGCGGGGGCCGACGTCGCGCTCACCGCCAGGACCGAGGCCGGGCTGGCGGAGACGGCCAGGGAGATCCGCGGCCACGGCCGCCGGGCGGTCGAGATCCCGGCCGACCTGGCCGACCGGGATGCCGCCGAGGGCGCGGTGCGAACCGCGCTCGAGGAGTTCGGCCAGCTCGACATCGTGGTGAACAACGCGGGCGGCTCGAGCTTCGTGACGCCGTTCCTCGACATGCGCCAGTCCGGCTGGGACAAGGTGCTGCGGCTCAACCTGGACTCCACGATGTGGATCTGCCAGGCGGCCGGAGCGCACATGACCGCCCGCGGGACCGGCGCCGTGATCAACGTCGCCTCGGTCGCCGGGCTGGCCGGGGCGCCGTTCCTGGCCCCCTACGGCGCCGCCAAGGCCGCCGTGGTCGCGCTGACCAAGACCCTCGCGGTCGAGTGGGGGCGCAGCGGCGTGCGGATCAACGCGCTCTGCCCGGGCTGGACCGCGACCGACCTGAACCGGGTCATGTGGGACGCGCCGGACGGCGGCGCGGCCACCATCGCCAACGTCCCGATGGGCCGCTGGGGCAAGGCGGAGGAGATGGCGGGCCCGGCCGTCTTCCTCGCCAGCGACGCCGCCAGCTTCATGACCGGGCAGGTGCTGGTCATCGACGGCGGCCAGACCGCCACCGCCTAGACCGAGCGGAAAACGCAGAAAACGCGTGCGCCCGGCCGATATCGGCCGGGCGCACGCGTTTTCAGTCGCAACGAGCCCCGTCAGGCGCAGTCGCGGTTACTCGGTCCACCAGTCCTCGGCGTCCGGGCCCTTGCCCTCGCCGTTGGCCGCGCCGTTCGGGCGCGGCGCCGGAGCGGCGCCGTTCCCGGCCGGCCGGACCGCGGGCGCCGCGGCGGCGGGGACGCTCTCGGCGATGGCGGGCTGGACCGGGGCGGCGGCCACGGCCGGCTCCATCGTCGGCATCTGGATGCCGAGCTGCCCGCCGAGAAGCTGGCGGACCTGGGCGAGGTGGGTGGAGATGTTGTCCTTCTGGCGGGTCAGCTCGTCGACCTCGCGCTGCGAGGCGACGCGGCGCCGCTCGGCCTCGGACTTGGTCTCCGACAGCAGCTGGTCGGACTGCGCCTTGGCCTGAGCGACGATCTGGTCGGCGTTCTTCTTCGCGTTCGACACCAGCTGACGCGCGTGCTGGTCGGCGTCGCGACGGGTCTGGTCGGCCTGCGCGGACGCCTTGGCGGCGCGCTGCTCGGCGGTGGACGCGCGCTGCTCGGCCTCGGAGACCAGCTTCTGGGTGGCGGCCTGGGCGGCGGCGAGGCGCTCGGCCTCCTGGCGCTCGGCCTCCTCGCGGCGGGTGGCGAGCTGGATCTCGAACTCGGCCTCGGCCTGCGCCCGCTGAGCCTCGCTCTCCTCCAGGATCCGCTGCGCCTGCGACCGCATCTCGTCGGCCTGCCGCTTGGAGGTGGTGAGGATCTCGTCCCGCTCGCGCTTGGCGGCCGCCTTGAGCTGCGCCACCTCGCGCTCGGTGGTGGTCCGCAGCTTGGCGATGTCGCGCTCGGTGGCGGCGCGCTTCTCGGCCACCTCGTGGTCGGCGGTGGCGCGCAGCTTGGCGACCTCGCGCTCGGTGGTCGAGGTCAGCTCGTCGGCCTCGCGCCGGGCGGTGGTGCGGATGGAGTCGGCCTCGCGCTCGGCCGCGCCGCGCACGTCGTCGGTCTCACGCTTGGCGTTGGCCCGCAGTTCGGCCGCCTCGTTCTCGGCCGCAGCCCGCAGCTCGGCGCCGTCAACCTTGGCGGCCGCCTTGATCTCGTTCGCCTCGGACCGCGCGGCCTGGACTAGCTCGGTGGCCTGTTCCTCGGCCAGCCGCAGCAACTGCTCGATGCGGGCGCCAAGACCGGAGTAGGTGGGTCGCTCCTGCTCCTGGATCTGCCGCTGCGCGTCCTGCAGATCGCGGCGCGCGCCGACCGCGTCTTCCTGGTGTCGGCGGACCTCGACCGCGAGCGATCGTATGTGCTCGTCGACCTGGTGCGGATCGTAGCCACGCATAACCTTGGCGAAGTCGCGCGGCGGAGTCTCTTCGAAGAAGCTTGTTAGCTGAGCGTCAATGTCCGATTGCATGTGGGCCTAATCCAAGCTAGACGGGGACGGCAGGCGGGGGCCGGGTTGCGGGCGGAGCTCTCGCCAATGAGAGGCAATTTACTCCGCCTTCGCCAGGTCTGTGGGTGGATCGGCGTTCTGTGCCGACAGAATCCCGGGCTGGCCCCGCATAGGTCCCCCGGGGAGAAGTCTAAAGGTCACAAGCTTCCCATATGCCTCTTGGACCCATCAGGAAAGTCACGTTTCATGCACTCTCATGGGCTGCACGAGCTCGGTCAGCACGCCGCCAAGATCGCCCGGGTGGAGGAACGCGATCGAGGCGCCCATCGACCCGTGCCGCGGCCGGGAGTCGATCAGCCGCACGCCGGCCTCGCCGACCTCGGCCAATGCGGCTGTGACATCGGTCACCGCGTAGCCGACGTGGTGCATCCCCTCGCCCCGTCGCGCGATGAACCGGCCCACCGGCGTCTCGTCCCCGAGCGGCTCGAGCAGCTGCACATACGAGTCGCCCGAGTCGGTGACCAGCATGGCCTCGCGGACTCCCTGCTCGGCGTTTGTCTCTTCGCTCGCCACCGTGAATCCGAACACGCTAACGTACCGGTCAATCGCGGCCTCGAGCGAGCGGCAGGCGATGCCGACATGATCGATTCTTAGCAACATGGTAGGTATCGTGACATATAGGCGGGATAGGCGTAATTGAGGAGGCCCTGGTGGGCGACCGTGACCCAGTGATCATAGGCGGAGCGCGGACCGGCATCGGGCGGTTGCTCGGATCCCTGTCCGGGTTCAGCGCGGCCGAGCTCGGCGGCTTCGCCATCTCCGGGGCGCTCGACCGGGCCGGGATGGCCCCCGAGGGCGTCGAGTACGTGATCATGGGTCACGTGCTGCAGGCCGGGACCGGCCAGATCACCGCCCGGCAGGCGGCGGTCAAGGCGGGCATCCCGATGACGACCCCCGCGACCACGGTCAACAAGGTCTGCCTGTCCGGGCTCGACGCCATCGCCCAGGCGGCCGACCTGATCAGGCTGGGCGAGTTCGACGTCGTCGTGGCGGGCGGCATGGAGTCGATGTCCAACGCCCCGCACGTGCTCAAGGGCTCCCGGCAGGGCTACAAGTACGGCGCCGTCGAGCTGCTCGACTCGATGGCCTACGACGGCCTGACCGACGTGTTCAACGGGCTCTCGATGGGCGAGTCGACCGACCTCAGCAACGCCAAGCTCGGCATCTCCCGCGAGCGGCAGGACGAGTTCGCCGCCCGCTCGCAGCAGCGCGCCGCCCGGGCCGCCAAGGACGGCCTGCTGGCCGACGAGATCGTCCCGGTCGAGGTCAAGTCCAAGCGGGAGACGATCACGTTCAAAGCCGACGAGGGCGTCCGCGGCGACACCACGGCCGAGTCGCTCGCCCGGCTCCGGCCCGCCTTCGGCAGCGACGGCACGATCACCGCGGGCACGTCCTCGCAGATTTCCGACGGCGCCGCCGCCGTCGTGGTGACCAGCCGGGCGACGGCCGAGCGGCTCGGCGCGCCCATCCTGGCCGAGGTCGGCGTGTTCGGCACCGTCGCGGGCCCGGACAGCAGCCTGCACTACCAGCCGTCGAACGCGATCAGCAAGGCCCTCGGCAAGGCCGGCCTGGGCGTCAGGGACCTCGACCTGATCGAGATCAACGAGGCGTTCGCCGCCGTCGGCGTCGCGTCCATGGACGCGCTCGGCGTCTCGCCCGACATCGTCAACGTCAACGGCGGGGCGATCGCGGTGGGCCACCCGCTCGGCGCGTCCGGCACCAGGATCGCGCTCACCCTCGCCTGCGAGCTCCGCCGCCGGGGCGGCGGGCTCGGCGCGGCCGCGCTCTGCGGCGGCGGCGGCCAGGGCTCGGCCCTGCTGCTGCGCGTCCCCTAAAGGCCGCCGCGCTGAATCCGGAAACGGTCGCGGAAAAAATACGAGCCGGGGACAAGCGTGCCCTCGCCCGGGCGATCTCGTGGGTGGAGAACGGGGACTCACGCGTCCGTTCGGTGGAAAAGGACTTGAAGCCACCGAAGACCCCGGCTCGCGTGATCGGCCTCACCGGCGCGCCGGGGGCGGGCAAGTCCACCGTCACCGGGGCGCTGGTGGCGGCTTTCCTCGCCCGCGGCGTCACCGTCGCGGTGCTCGCGGTCGACCCGAGCTCGCCGTTCTCCGGCGGCGCGCTGCTCGGCGACCGCATCCGGATGCAGGGCCACGCGACCGAGCCGGGCGTGTTCATCCGGTCGATGGGGTCGCGGGGCCGGCTGGGCGGCCTGTCGGCCGCCGCTCCGCAGGCCATCAGGGTCCTGCAGGCGGCCGGGTACCAGGTGATCCTGGTCGAGACGGTCGGCGTCGGCCAGGCCGAGGTGGAGATCGCCTCGGCCGCCGACACCACCGTGGTGCTGGTCGTGCCGGGCATGGGCGACTCGGTTCAGGCGGCCAAGGCGGGCGTCCTCGAGGTCGCCGACGTGCTGGTGGTGAACAAGGCGGACCGGCCCGACGCCCGGGCCGCCGTCCGCGACCTGCGGGCGATGGCGGCGCTGGCGCGCGGCGGGTGGCAGCCCCCGATCGTGACCACGGTCGCGACCGCGAACGAGGGCATCGACGACCTAGTGCGTCAGCTTGACCGGCACGACGCGTGGCTCGACGAGAGCGGCGAGCGGGCTCGGCGGCGCCTCGCGCGGGCCCGGGGCGAGGTCACCGCGCTGGCGTTCGGGCAGCTCGCGGGCGTGCTGGCGGTGCCCGACAGCCTCGCCGCGCGGGTCGCCGACGGCGAGCTCGGCCCGCACCAGGCCGCCAGCGAGCTGCTCGCGGCGGCCGGCCTCGCCGGGGCCTAGTTGCCGGGGGTGATCGACGTCGCCGGCGCCCACGAGGCGCCGCCGTCGGAGGTCATCCAGATCTCGTGCAGCGACGTGTCGGCGGGCACGGCGACGCCCTGGTCGTCGGTGGTCATGCCGACGTAGCTGAACCCGCCGCTCGGGGCGCCGCTGCCGACGGCGTTGCTGGCCTCCCACCGCTCGCCGTTGTACGGCAGGTAGTAGATCCCCCTGGTGGTGGCCAGCGTGAGCGTGCCGTTGGGCGCCGCCGCGAGCGACGTCGTGATGCCGAAATCGCTCAGGTCGGTGATGTCCGACCACGAAGCGGCGGGCGGCTGGGTCCAGGACGAGCCGCCGTTGTCGGACGTGTACATCGCGGGCGGAAACGCGGCTGACGTCCCGTTGCAGGCGATCCACAGCTGGTCCGAGCTGACCAGCGCGAGCTGCGCGGCGCTGGGAAGCCCGTCCGCCTGGGCGGCGCCGGGCTTGCAGGCCGAGGTGCCGGCCTGGGACCAGGTGCCGCCGATGGAACCGGAGTAGAGCGCCCCGTCCGGCGCCAGCAGGTAGCCGTTGGTGCCGGTGAGCGCGAGCACGGCCGACGTGGCGGCGCCGCCGTCGGCCAGCCCGCTGGTGGCCGGGCCGACCGGCGTCCAGTCGTCGCTGCCGGCGGTGGCCGTCATCAGCGTGTAGCTGGTGCAGCCGGCCGCGAAGGCGGACGCGGAACCGCCGCTGGGGGTGGAGCAGCCGTTCGCCCACAGCGCGTAGGCCCGCCCGCCCGACGTCTCCAGGTCGGTGACCCGCGCTCCCGAGGTGGCGACCTGGTGCCAGGTGGTGCCGCCGTTGTCGGTCGCCCACAGCTCGGGGCCGAAGGCCCAGCCGTAGCTGCCGTTGAGGAACCGGATGGCGCTCACCCCGGTCGCCCCGCTCGGGCCGCCGGCGTCCGGGGCCGGGCCGCCCTGCCAGCTCTGCCCCCCGTTGTCGGTCCGCGCGATCGAGGTGCAGATGTACGCGTCCTTGTTGGCGCACGTGCCGGGGGTGCCGGCCTGGCCGATCACCCAGGCCGCCTGCGAGCTGATGAACGTGACCGACGCGGGCTGGAAGTTGGCCGGGACCGGGTGGGCCAGGCCGGACGGCGCGGTGGCCGAGTGCGTCGCCGACGGAGACGGGCTCGACGTCTTATCGGGACTCGCGCTCCCGTTGGGAGACTGGGTTCCCGGGCCGGTCGAGGCGCCGCGGTCGGCCTCGCTCGTGCCCCCGGTCGGGGGCGAGGTCAGATGCAGGTTGAGCCCGACCGGGACGGCGATGGCGACCGCGGCCGCCACCGCGGCGGCCGACACCATCGTCACCGCGAGCTTGCCCAGCTTGCGGCGGCGGGCCCGGCGGGTGATCAGCTCGAACGTCCCCGGCGGCGGCGGCAGCGGCTGGGACTGCTGGCTGAGCCAGCGGTCAAGCGGGTCGCGCTCGTCGTCAGCGTGCATTGTCCCTCCCGCCCTTCCGTCGCCCGTCGTTCGCTTCGCCGTTGCCCTCGCGTTCCGCGAGAGCCTCCTTCAGCCGGGCCCTGGCATGGTACAGGTCCGCCTTGACCGTTCCCTCAGGCCGTTTGACCAGCGCCGCTATCTCCTTGACGCCGAACCCGGCGTAGTAGTGGAGCAGGAACGGGTCGCGCAGCTTGGTGGGCAGCCCGGCGATGAGCTCGCGCACGTCCACGTCCTGGGCCGGGTTGGTCGACGGTTCCGGGTCGCTGCCCGCGGTGACGTTGCGCATCGCCCGGCGCTCCCGCTCGGCCTTGCGCCAGTGGTCCCTGACCAGGTTGGTTGCGATCATGAAGAGGTAGCTCTGCGGGTTGTCGAGCTTGTCGGGGCTGGTCCACTTCGACAGCAGCCGGACGAACGCCTCCGACGCGATCTCGTGCGCGGTCTCGTCGTCGTCGACCAGTCGCCTGACCCAGCCCGCCAGCTTCGGGTAGTTGGCCGTGAACAGCTGTTCCGCGAGGGCAGCGCGCGACCCCGTGTTCGCGGTGACAACGGCGTAAGGGCCCGTCTCCGCCCCCGCGTCCGAGCCCACCAGGCCTCCTTGCTGGAGTACGCAACTACTTACCACTCTGGTTACCACACCTTCGCACCGTAGCGGAGGGCCCGTTTTCCCGGTCTCCCCTACAGACGCTCGAGCTGCCCGGTTGGTTGTAGTAGCTTCCGATTGGGGATCTACACCGGGCCGCCCGAAGCTCAAGTTCTCGATACGGTTGGTCACATGCGCGCGCTCATCATCGTTGACGTGCAGAACGACTTCTGCGAAGGCGGCTCGCTTGCGGTTGCGGGCGGGGCCGCGGTGGCCCGCGGGATAACGTCACTGCTAGCCAAGCCTGATCACGGCTACGACCACGTCGTCGCGACCAAGGACTTCCACATCGACCCCGGCAGCCACTTCGCCGACGAGCCAGACTACGCGAAGTCCTGGCCGGTGCACTGCGTGGCCGGGTCGGCGGGCTCGCAGTTCCATCCCGAGCTGGACACCGCCCCGATCGAGGAGACGTTCCGCAAGGGCGCGCACGCGGCCGCCTACAGCGGTTTCGAGGGCGCGGCGGACGACGGGACGCCGCTCGCGGCCTGGCTCCGCGCCCGCGACGTCGACCAGGTCGACGTCGCGGGCATCGCCACCGACTACTGCGTCCGCTCCACCGCCGCCGACGCGGTGGCGAACGGCTTCCGCACCCGGGTCCTGCTCGGCCTGACGGCCGGGGTGGCCCCCGGCTCCACCTCCGAGGCGATCGAGTCCCTGCGCGGCACCGGGGTCGACGTCATCCCCGCCTGACCCCGGTACCAGCCGCCCCGGGCGTGGTCGCGCTCAGTCGTGCACGGCCGGCCGCCCGAGCGGGAGGGAGCGCCCGCCGGTGGCGACCGAGGCGGTGCTGAAGTACAGGTACACGCCGACGGCGGCGAACAGCAGGACCACGTACCCGGCCGCCTTCGAGAGGCCGGCCGATGTCTCGTTGACCCCGAGGAAGACCAGCAGCAGGGCCAGGTCGACCAGGAAGAAGACGGCGGTGTAGGCCATCGGCAGCCGCAGCGTCGCCAGCGTGAGCATGACCATGACGACCAGCCACGCGACCAGGAACAGCTCCTGCGCGGCCTGGGCCGAGGCCGGGGCGATGCCGAACCAGCCGTGCGTGAGCCCGACCACGAGCACCGCGTAGCTGAGCCAGAACCCGGCGAAGATCCCGAAGACGCTCGCGACCGCGCTCTGCCCGAGCGAGGCGGCCCAGATTGTCGCCATGAACAGGCCGATCGACGTCGCCGTGAGGATGATCGGCAGGGCCGCGCCGACGGCGGCGGCCGGGACCACGCCCACCAGCGCCAGCCCGAGCGAGACCGAGCCGGCGATGAAGCAGGGCAGCCCCAGCGCCATCGGGTCGCCAACCAGCGGTCCCGAGGCGGCCGCCTCGGCGGCGGGCGGTTCCGTGGCCAGGGTGCCCGCAGTGGATGCATCAGCGGTCATGGCTTAACTCCTTGGTGTAGAGCCATGCTGAGCGCCCTCGCGCGAGGGCCTCAAGCGTCTGATACATCCGTACGCCGGGCGCCCACCGCCCGTGTTCTCACTTTGAATCAGTGCCCGGCCGGCCAGCTAGCGGCGGGACAGCGCCCACTGGCGGATCTTGTCGATGCGAGCCTTGATCTGCTCGGCCGACGCCTGCGGGAGCGCGGGGCCGCCGCAGGCCTGGCGGAGCTCGTTGTGGATGACGCCGTGCGGCTGGCCCGTGCGGTGGCTCCACGCGCCGATCAGGCCGTTGAGCTCCTTGCGGAGCACCGCCAGCTGGGCGCGGCTGACGGTCGCCGTCGCCGTCGCCTGCGGGGCGTCGGCGGCCGGGGCCGGCGCCCCGAACAGCCCGGCGTCGGCGCCGTCGCTGCCTGTCGCAGGCGAGCCGCCCGCGGCCGACGACCGCGACGCGAGCTGAGCCGACTGGTGCTTGCGCAGCAGCACGGCCACCTGGTCGGGCTCGAGCAGGCCGGGCAGCCCGAGGTAGTCCTCCTCCTCGGGGGAGCCGGCCTCGGTCGCGGTGCCGAACTCGCCGCCGTCGAACAGCACCCGGTCGAACGTGGCCGACGCCTTCAGCGCCTCGAAGGACCGGCCCATGAGCTCGAAGTCGTCGGGTGTCTTGCGCTCCCGCTGCGCGTCCTCGAGCTCGGCCTCCGGGTCCCGGTCGAGCACCCGGACCACGTGATCGCGCTCGGCCTCGAGTTCGGCCGCGAACCCGAGCAGCACCGGCACCGAGGGGACGAACACCGACGCGGTCTCCCCGCGCTGCCGGACCCGGACGAACCGGCCGACCGCCTGGGCGAAGAAGAGCGCGGTGGACACCGACGTCGCGTAGACGCCGACCGCCAGCCGGGGCACGTCCACGCCCTCGGACACCATCCGCACCGCGACCATCCAGCGGGCGGTGGAGGTGGCGAACCCGGAGATCTTCTTGGACGCGGTCGGGTCGTCCGACAGCACCACCACCGGCCGCTCGCCGCTGATCCGCCGCAGCAGCCCGGCGTAGGCCCGCGCGGTCTCGTGGTCGCCCGCGATCACCAGGCCCCCGGCGTCCGGCATCGCCCGCCTGACCTCGGTCAGCCGCTTGTCGGCGGCCTCGAGCACGCGGGTGATCCACATCCCCGACGGGTCGAGCGCGGTCCGCCACGCCTGCGCGATCTGGTCCTTGGTCATCGGCGTGCCGAGCGTCGCGGTGATCTCGTCGCCGGCCCGGGTCCGCCAGTGCATCTCGCCCGAGTAGGCGAGGAAGATCACCGGCCGCACCACGCCGTCCGCCAGCGCGGGCCCGTAGCCGTACACGTAGTCGGAGGCGGACCGCTTCGACCCGTCCGCCTCCGGGACATAGGTGACGAAAGGGATCGGGTTCGCGTCCGACCGGAACGGCGTGCCGGTCAGCGCCAGCCGCCGCCGGGCGGGCTCGAACGCCTCCCGGACCGCCTCGCCCCAGGACAGGGCGTCGCCCGCGTGGTGCACCTCGTCGAAGATGACCAGCGTCCGGCGGCCCTCGGTGCGGGCCCGGTGCAGCGCCGGATGGGCCGCGACCTGCGCGTAGGTGACCGCGACGCCCTGGAAGTCCGCCCCCGCCTTGCCCTGGGCGTTGCGGTAGGACGGGTCGATCGCGATCCCCATCCGCAGCGCGGCGGCCGCCCACTGGTACTTGAGGTGCTCGGTCGGCGTCACGATCGTGATGCTGACGATCTCGCGCCGGGCCATCAGCTGCGCCGCGACCGTCAGCGCGTACGTTGTCTTGCCCGCGCCGGGCGTCGCTACCAGCAGAAAGTCACGCCGGGGTACGCGAAAGTACTCTTCGTAAGCAGCCTGCTGCCAGCCTCGGAGAAGAGCAAAAGAATTGTTCCGAACGGACCCGGCTGACTCTGGTTCGCCCACTACTCCGCAGCGCCGTCGTCGCCGTCGCCAGGCGGCAGCGACTCGTAAATCTCCTTGCACTCCGGGCAGACCGGGTACTTCTTCGGGTCCCGGCTGGGCACCCAGACCTTGCCGCACAGCGCCTTGATCGGCGTGCCGAACACGGTCGCGTTCATCATGTCGTTCTTGTCGACGTAGTGCGCGAACCGCTCGTGATCGCCATGCGAAGTATCGACCTTGCGGTCCTCATGTACCTTCAGGTCGCCCTCAGGCATTACTTCGGTGCTCACGGGTCAAGTTTACCCACGCGGCGGCCTTCGGGTGGGACGACCCCCCGGCCGGCCCGGTCGGATCTCGGATTCCGCGCGTGGGCCGTCAGTTCAGCGCCGGGTCGTCGGGGAAGGTGGCGAGGAACGCCAGGTCGCCCTCCTGGCGGCGCAGCACCTGGCGCCAGAGACGGTCCGGGTCGTCGACGAACACGTCGCCCGGCTCGGCCGGGAGCACGTACCACGCGCCCTCGTCGATCTCGGTCTGGAGCTGGCCGGGGGACCAGCCGGCGTAGCCGACGTAGACGCGCAGGCTGGTGATGGCCGGGGCCAGCAGCCGCGGCGGCGTGTCCAGGTCGAGCAGGCCGAGCCGGGCCAGCGCGGGGGCGCCGTCCAGCGGGCGCCAGCCGATCGGCTCGTCCTTGCCGGGGACCATCGCCAGCGCCAGGGCGCTGTTGGGCGCGACCGGGCCGCCGCGGAACACCACCGAGGGCTCGGTCGCCAGCTCCGTCCACTGCTCGAGCACCTGCCCGACGCCGATCGCGGTCGGCCGGTTCAGCACCACGCCGAGCGTGCCCTGAACGTCCTCGTGCTCCACGATGAGCACCACCGCGCGCCGGAAGTTCGGATCCTCGAGGAGCGGAGTCGCGACGAGCAGTCGGCCAGCCTTCGGATCCGAACCCATGACATCCATGTAACCACCACGATCGGGGTTGCGGCAGCGGTAGCAGCCACGCGTCCCGCCTTTGGCTAGTCGGCGTTCGCGGCCTCGCGGACGGCGGCGGCCACCCCGGTGGCGACGTCGGGATGGAACACCGACGGGATGATGTAGTCGGGGCCGAGCTCCTCGGCCGGAACCACGTCGGCCAGCGCCCGCGCGGCCGCCACCAGCATGGCGTCGGTGATCTTGGTCGACTGCGCGTCGAGCAGGCCGCGGAACACGCCGGGGAAGGCCAGCACGTTGTTGATCTGGTTCGGGTAGTCGCTGCGCCCGGTGGCGACGACGGCCGCGTACTCGCGCGCCTCGTCCGGGTCCACCTCGGGGTCGGGGTTGGCGAGCGCGAACACGATCGCGCCGGGGCTCATCGTCTTGACGTCGTCGGCGGCCAGCACGTTCGGGGCGGACACGCCGATGAACACGTCGGCGTCGACGACCGCCCCCTTCAGGTCGCCCGGGTAGCAGGCGGCGTTGGTGTGCTCGGCGATCCAGCCGAGGCTCTCGTTCAGCCCCGGCCGTCCGCGGTAGACCGCGCCGTCGATGTCGCACGAGATGACGTTGGTCGCCCCGGCGGTGAGCAGCAGCTTGAGGACCGCGGTGCCGGCCGCGCCCGCGCCCGCCATGACGATCTTGACGTCGCGCAACTCCTTGCCCACCACCCGCAGCGCGTTGGTCAGCGCGGCGAGCACGACGATCGCGGTCCCGTGCTGGTCATCGTGGAACACCGGGATGTCAAGCATCGCGCGGAGCCGCCGCTCGACCTCGAAGCAGCGCGGCGCGGAGATGTCCTCCAGGTTGATCCCGCCGAACCCGGGGGCGATGGCCGCGACGGTGGCGACGATCTGATCGGTGTCCTGGGTGTCCAGGCAGATCGGCCACGCGTCGATGTTCGCGAACCGCTTGAACAGCGCGGCCTTGCCCTCCATGACCGGCAGCGCCGCGTAGGGGCCGAGGTTGCCGAGGCCGAGCACGGCCGACCCGTCCGTCACCACGGCGACGCTGTTGCGCTTGATCGTCAGGCGGCGGGCGTCCTCCGGGTTGGCCGCGAGCGCGAGCGATACCCGGGCCACGCCCGGCGTGTAGGCCATCGACAGGTCGTCGCGGTTGCGCAGCGGGACCTTGGACCGCATCTCGATCTTGCCGCCGAGGTGCAGCAGGAAGGTGCGGTCGCTGACCTTGTGCACCGCCACCCCGGGGATCGCGGCCATCGCGGCGACCAGCGACTCGGCGTGCGCCGTGTCGGTCGCGGCACAGGTCACGTCCACCCGGAGCTTGCCGTTGTTACCGGAGTTGACGTCAATGGCGGTTACCAGGCCGCCGGCCTGCTCCACGGTCCTGGTGATCTCGCTCACCGCACGGCCGTGCGAGGCAACTTCCAGCCGTGCCGTAATCGAATACGACACGCTCGGCGCCATGGTCACGTCAGTTACCGCCTTTCCGGACGACACTGTCCGCCCGACCTGCGCACGACTCTGCGCAAAGAGCCAGGGTTCTAGAGTATGAGGTCCGCGCGAACACCGCGTAATCTTCATGCATGGCGCGGGACACTACGATAAGCCCGTCGGCGGCCGGCCCGAGCGTGATAAGCGCGGAAGCCGGCGTGATCGATGTAACACGGCTGCGCGTTGCGCTCGCCCGGCTGTCGCGCCGGCTCCGCCGGCACGAGCTCGCGGGCCTGACCCCGACCCAGCTGGCGGCGCTGTCCACCGTGGAGCAGGCCGGCCCGCTCCGGCTGGGCGACCTGGCCGCGGCCGAGGGCATCGCCCCGTCCACGCTGACCCGGCTGGTGGCGGTGCTCGAGGAGCTCGGCTACGTCCGCCGGGACGCCGACCCGAAGGACGCCCGCGCCTCCACCCTGGCGATCACGGTCCTCGGGCACGAGACGCTGGAACGGCTCCGCGCGGAGAACTCCGCCCTGCTCGCCAAGCGGGTGATGCTGCTTACTCCGGAGCACCGGATCGCGCTGGCGGCCGCGCTGCCGGCCCTCGAGACGCTGGCCGACCCCGACCCGGCCCCGCCGCGCCCGCCGAGGGGCTAGCGCCTTAGAACAACAGCAGCGCGAGCTGGGTGCGGGCCTTCTTCACCCGGTCGTCGCCACGCGGCAGCACCTCGAACAGGTCGAGCAGGTGGAGACGGGCCGTGTTCCGCTCTGCCCCCGAGGTCCGCTTGATCACGCCGAGCACCCGGTCGAACGCCTGGTCCGCGTCCCCGCTGGCCATCTGGAAGTCGGCCATCAGCAGCTGCGCGTCGATGTCGTCGGGGGAGGCCGCCGCGTCCCGGCTGGCGGTCGCCGGGTCAGCCGACGACACCCGCCGCATCAGGTTCACCTGCGCCAGCCAGCTCTTGGCGAGCGGGTCGGCCGGGGCGTCGACGAGCGCCTTCTCCAGCGCCCGGGCGGCGGCGTCGAGATCGCCGGTCTCCATCGCGTCCCGCGCCGCCGCGAGCGCGGGCGGCAGGTCGTCGATGGCCTCGCCGTCCTCGCCCGGCTCACCCGGCTCACCGGGCTCGCCGCCCTGCAGGCCGATCTGGTCCGCCACCGCGAGGATCTGGGTGAGCCACTGCGAGACCTGGGCCTCGGGCATCGCGCCGAGGAACGCGTCCACCATCTGGCCGCCGACGATCGCCACCACCATCGGGATCGACTGCGCCTGGAACGCCTGGGCGAGCCTGGGGTTCGCGTCGACGTCGACCTTGGCCAGCACCCAGGCCCCGGCGGCCTCGTTGGCCAGCTTCTCGAGCACCGGGCTGAGCTGCTTGCACGGACCGCACCACTCGGCCCACAGGTCCACGATGACCGGGGTCGTCCGCGACCGCAGCACGACATCGGTGTCGAAGGTCTCTTCCGTCACCTCGAACACGTGGGCCGACGCCTGCCCGGCGTCGTCGCCGCCGGCGCCCGCGTCGGCGGCGCGGGCCGCCTGCTGCTCCCGGCGCTGGGCGGCGGCCTGCCGTGCGCCGAGATCGACGGCACCGTACATGGAGAAGTC
>Ga0208220_1000080_pt1 | contig 34740 bp, 27 predicted proteins | sample NGESurdeep092012_9_FD_184484 | JGI IMG/M metagenome (GOLD analysis project Ga0208220, IMG submission 184484) | Arctic peat soil microbial communities from Barrow, Alaska - NGEE Surface sample F53-1 deep-092012 (SPAdes) | ecosystem: Environmental > Terrestrial > Soil > Wetlands > Peat ...
GCAGCTCCGGTTCGTGAAGACGCCCCGGTCCGCATTTACTGCTTCATTGAAGATCTGTTCTTCCTGGCAAAGATCCAGGAGGCGGCGCGCAAGCTTGGTGTCAAGGTAGCTTTCGTCAAGGCTGACTCCGCCCAGCGACCGCGTATAAACGCCGCGCAAGGTGACTGGCGGAACCGGGTTCCAAACTAAAGCCGCCTTTGGCCCAAGCTGGGAACGCGTGTCCTCGCCGGAAGCGACGGGCGGTTGCCGGTAATTGTCTGGAAATGTCACCGTGTCATACGCGAACCCGCCGGTCAGCCAGAGCCGCTCCAGAGGTTCCACCGTGAGATAGCCGTAACCGGTGAAGCGCTCAAAGTTTTCTGAAACGGAATTTGTGGCGGGCGGCAAAAAGAAAGCGGGGAAACTCGTCGGCGGATTGTTCAGTGTGTTCACGGGATTGTAGAACTGATCCTGCGTTTGAAATGTGCCGCCTTGATAGCGCGCCCCGGCTGACAATGTCACCCGATCCCATTCAAAAATCTGGTTCAGCTCGGCGGAGTAAATGTCGAAGCTGTTTTGATAATTCACGTCAAAACCAATGGCGGTGTTCACATTGGTGCCAAAGACGGGGTCATTGTCCACCACCAGTTGCGGCGCAGCCTTGTCGCTGAATTTCTGCTCGTCGGTCAGGCGTGACAGCAGCACCAGCGTCCGCATTCCCGGCGACCATTCGTGATCCCAGCCGCCGACGAGAATCGGATGCTGATATTCGTTGAACGTATAATTCGGACGCGCATTCGTGTGGTTGTAATACTGGAAATTGTCGCCCGAATGATAATCCTGGTTTTGCACCAGCAGCAGCGCGGTGTCATGCGGAGTGACCTGCTGCTTGATTGTGAAATTCAATTCAGTGTCATCCAGTGTGTTGTTCGTGCGGATGCCGTCGTTATGATGATAATTCAGGTCTAGCGCATAAGAAGTGTTGCCAAACGTGCCGAACTGCGAGGCCTGCTCGTGATACATCTTGTCCGAGCGCACATCCGTCGAACTGGCCACGCCAAACCCGTCTTGCTGGAACAATTTTGAATACTCCTGCTGCGAAACTTCCTGCGAGAGCCGCCCGCCGCCGACCGGCGACAGCAAATTCGCCAGCAGCAATTCGTTGAACCAGACCGTTTCGTAACGGAGATTGAACTGCGTCGGGTCGCGCAAATCATTGTAGGCGTCGGACAAAAACAAATGGGCCGAGGCGTTTGCGTAATCGCTGTTCACCGCGCTCGCGGCTTCGCGCACGCTGACATCGCCCATGCCCGCGTCACGATAAATCGAGGCCAGATTGACGCTGCCCACCGCGCGGTCCTGATCCAGCAAAAGTTTTGAGCGGAACAAACTGCGGTTTTTATTGCGCGCCTGTGAATCTTGCAAATCGCCGATGGCGTCGTTGATTTTATTTTGCTGCTGGTCCAGCAGTGCGAGGTAGAGCCACGAAGTCGGGTCGTTCGGGTCAATTTTTTGGGCGAGGTTCAATTCTTTTTCCGCGCGTCCATCATCGAACTTGTTTGCAAACGCCTTCCCAAGATAACTTCGCAGCAAGGAACGGTTCGGCTCCAGCGTCGCCGCCACCTGCAAATCCTTCAAGCCGCCGTCCGCGTCGCCTTGATGGATGCGAACCAAACCGCGACCCAGCCACGCATTTCCCAGCGAACCGTCCACGGCAATCGCCTTTTCAAAAAATTCCCGCGCGTCCTTTGTTTTGTTCTGCGCCGCCAGCAAAAATCCTTTCAACGCAATCGCCTCGGCGTTGCGCGGCGAAAGTTGCAAACTTTTCTCCAGCGCATCCAGCGCGGCGGAAGTGTGGCCGAAGCTGAATTCCAGTTCCGCCAATCGTTCCCACGCGAAGCCAAATTCGGGCGCTTGCTTTGTCGCCGCGCGCGCCGCAGACAAAGCCTCTTCGAGTTGCGATTGCGATTGCAGATAATACGAGTCGGCCAGCAGGCAGGTTGAGAGTTTGGAATTGAGAGTTGACGGAAGTTTTTGAAATTTCACGGCGGCGACAACTTCCTGCAACGCACCGGCCGGCGGCGATTGGATTGAACCGATTTGTGTTTCAGCTTGTTCAACCTGCCCGACCGACAAAAGCAGTTGGGCATAATAAATCCTTTCGGAATCGGAAAACGCCGTGCGGTTGGACGGATAATCCGCCAGCGCCGCCAGCAAATCGCCCGAACGGTAATCGTCAAGCGAGGCCGCCAGCGCCTGTTTTTCCGCGTCGGTGAATTGCAATTCATCCAAATTCAAAACTGCCGGGTAGTAAAGACACCATTGGATGATGTTGGCGGCGTTGATGACGGCGGTTTTCCTCGGTGCAAGGCCCGGCCCGATGATGCCTTGCTCGCCGGAAACCAAATCCACCGCGCCGTTTTGATTGGCCAATGCGACTTCGCCGTCTATCAGCGTGACGACGGTCGAGCCGTCGTCGGCCACGGCGAGGTTGAATTCCGTTCCGCGGATCGCGCCGGAGGCCAGCGGCGTTCGGAATTCCATTTCCGTCGGGCGTTCGCGGCTGAAAAAATACGCCGCGCCCTTTTCGAGATTGAGCGCGGACTCTTTGCCCGGCGCTGAAGGCGGCTGGATTTGCAGCGTGGTGAGTTCGTTGACGCGCAGAACCGTCAGGTTGGACAGCCTGACGGTGGCGCGGCTGTGCAGGCCGGTCCGCAAACGGTCGCCGACGTGCAAAATTTGATTCGTGCGAGCCGGCAACCAGTCTGTCGAACCGGCAAGGGCGGCTTCTACCTTGCCTTCAGCCGTCAGCAACAGGGAATCATTTGACAGCGGCGCAGCCGGAGAATTTTGGGCGGAGGCGATGTGCACGACCATGAACAAGCCCAGAAAAATCCAAATGCCAGAATTTATTTTAGCACAAATCACGGATTGATTCTGATTGACCGCACCTGTGTATAACAAATCGCCGCCACGCGGCAACGAAAGAATGATTCGATATTTGGAAGCAACGGGTTGTGACATCAGCATTTGTGTCTGGCGGTCGCGCGCCGGGTGGGTTTGCGCGTCTGCAAAGACCAAAAAACGGAGAGCAATTGGCAAGGCAGGTAAAGCCTCCGGCTTGCCTTTGCTGCGACATTGCAGATATGACTCGCGGCAAATTCATCCATTTTCTGCTGCTCGCGCTGGCGTTGACGTGCTTTCAATCGCGCGCCGCAACCTTGAACGACAGCGACTGCCTCGATTGCCACGGCATTGACACGCTTTCCAAGACCAACGCCGCAGGCAGGGAAATTTCCCTCTTTGTGGACCATGCCAAATTCGCCGCGTCAGTCCACGCGACCAACAGTTGCGTCAGTTGCCATGCTGACATCACGGCTTCGCATCCAGACGACAGCCGGCCCGTGGCTGCGGTGAATTGCGCGCGCTGCCACCAAGCGCAGGGCGAAAGCTACGGTGCCAGCGTTCACGGCCTCGCGCGCAAGGCGGGACACGATGACGCCGCGACCTGCATGGACTGCCACGGCTCGCATGACATCCTGCCGCCGACATCGCCGGCCTCTCCGCTCCATTTCGTGCGTCAGGCGCAGACCTGCGGACGCTGCCACGCGCAGGAGTCGCGCGACGTGGCGGCGAGCGTTCACGGCAAGGCCATGGCCACCGGCAAACGCGACGCGCCCACCTGCACCGACTGCCATTCGGAACATAAAATCGAGGCGTTGAAAAACGATTCCGCGCTGGAAATTTCCAAGGTTTGCAGCCGGTGCCACGCCTCGGTTTATCTGGACGACAAATACGACATTCCCACCGACCGCGTGAAAACCTACATGGAAAGCTACCACGGCCTGGCCGCGCAAAACGGCTCGGCCTCCGTCGCTGATTGCGCCAGTTGTCACGGCTACCACAAAATCCTGCCGTCGTCCGACCCGGATTCCATGATCAATACGAACAATCTCGTGGCCACCTGCGGAAAATGTCATCCCGGCGCGGACAAAATGTTCGTGAGCGGAAAAATTCACGAGGACATTTCCGCCGCCGGCGGCGGGCGCGACCTCGGCGGGCGTATCAGCCGCTGGGTGCGCCGGGTTTATCTCGTGCTGATCTTCGGCGTGGTTGGCGCGATGTTTGTCCACAATGCGCTGCTGTTTCACAAAAAGGTCGCCGCGCATCTGCGCGCCAGCGGGCGGCCCGTGTTGCGCATGAGCCTGACCCATCGCTGGCAGCACGCGGTGCTCGCTTTGAGCTTCATCACGCTGGCCGTGACCGGGTTCGCTCTGAAATTTCCCGATTCAGGGCTGGCGGCGATGCTCGGCTCCAGTGAACCGTTGCGCCGCTGGATTCATCGCATTGCCGGCATCATTCTTCTGCTGACCGGGCTGTATCACCTCATTCACATTTTGATGACCCGGGAAGGCCGCCGGTTGGTCAAGGATTTGTTTCCGGTGAAAAAGGATCTGGCCGACGTGTGGCAGGCCGTCCGTTATCTGACCGGCCACAGCGATGAGAAACCGCAAATCGGCCGGTTCGGTTACGCCGAGAAAATGGAATACTGGGCCGTCCTGTGGGGAACCATCATCATGGGCGTGACCGGCCTGATGATCTGGTTTAAGCTGGACGTGACGCGGTTCCTGCCGCGCTGGATTGTGGACGTGGCGTTGACGATTCATTATTACGAGGCGGTGCTGGCGTGCCTGGCGATTGTCGTCTGGCATTTCTATCACGTCATTTTTGACCCGGACATTTACCCGCTGAACACGGCGTGCTGGAGCGGCCGCGTGTCCGAGGAATGGCAGAAGCACGAACATCCGCTGGACAATCAGGCGCTCCCGTTGACCACGGCCAGTCCGAATCCCGGTCAGTCCCAAACAGGAGAAAAAACTGCGCAGCAACCGCCGTCAAATTCCGCCGGACCGTCCGGTGCTGAAAAGTAAGCGCGCCCGCTGGGTTTGTCTGCCCGGCGCGAAGTCGGCGAACCGGCGTGGAATTTGAATGATTTCAAATCGGTGCAAGTTTGAACTTTGACGAATTACCACTTTTCAGCAAAGGTGCGGAGTTCCCGAACCCATGAATCTGCTGGCTCGTCAATCGGCGCTCGGTCACGGCGAAATTGGCAAAGACTTTCTGCAAACGCGATGAGCCAGAGATTTGCGATTTGCTTGCTGGAAATAGAAGCACGCTTTGCTTGCCGCGAAACCCAATCATCAAACTCCACGATTTCAATTCGCACGTTGTGGTTTTGTTCCAATTCTTCAACGCGCTTTTTGATTTCAGGTTTGAGGTTTGGGTTGGCGTCCACCACAAATCCAGCCAGCTTGGTTTCGGGATGCTCCTGAAGTTTTTCGTGAAGCTCTTCCATTTCATCACGCAGATATGCTTTGCCGTATTTTGCGTCCCATGATTCGATGATGTGCAAACTGTCTCGTTTGCCGGAGGTGATTTCAATGTCACCGATGTTGCCGTGTTTTTTATTGGCTGAACGCATCTGGGAAAGTTTTTTCAGGAAGCCTTCTTCAAAACCGCCGTTGTCTTCAAGAACTTGAAAGAGGCTGTGCATCGCAATCTCAAACAGTCTGGCTGCGTAGGTTGATGAGTCCACAAATTGACGGATAAATTTTGTCGCCTGGTCGAGATTCTCCAGTTTTCCAGCAATAGATTTGACGACTTTCAGCGTCAGTTCGCTGTCCTGCTTGAAAGTTTCCGAGCGGTTGAAAAGCATCACGACAAGTTGTTTCAGTGCGGTTGCCGGATTGAATTTGCCAAACTCGGCCATGTCAACGATTGCCAGCCATTCGGTTTTCGCGCCGCGTGATGCTGCTTTGTAAAGTTGGCTGTAAGGATAATTTTCCGCGAGCGAACGCGTCATAAAAACACCGTCAGCATTGAGTTTTACCAAATTGTATTTGCGAAGAATCGGCGTGTTGTATTCCTTATCGAGAACGCGCATCGGCAATCCGTCTTCCAAGAAAAACTTTCGCCAGTTCCGCCGCCCTTATGCAAGCGGATGCTTTGATCCGGGCAGATAGACTTGATTGCCAGTTGGAGAACCGTCAACCCGACGATTGCCCGGCCAACTTCGCTCGTGACAGAATCCACCAGTCGAGTGAGATGTTGAATCGCTTCATCATCGAGACCTTCAATTTTGATGTCTGGTGAACGGCAGTCGCCAACAAGTTTGTCCAAATATCCGTTTTCAAGAGCCTTGCGGATTTTTGCAAGCCGCTTCGCCGCCGCTGTCGTGAGCTGCCCCTCCTTGAAAGTTTGTCGCCCCTCTTCCTGCACCAAGACGGAGTGGCTTAAATAAACTTCAAGTCTTGGAATTGTCCGGCTAGATTTTTTCGCCATGATGTGGTTCAAGGTTTTTCCGCAACTGCACGCTCTGCGGAGTGAAAGTTGGAAAGGCATACGGCACGAGCAGGCAATCGGATGGAATTTGCGGATTGGTTTTATGGTTGCGAACTTCGTAGCCGAGTCCGCGCAGCCATTTTGCTACGTCCATAACTTTCGGGTTCGGAATTTTCCATGCGGCAGCAATTTCATCCAGCGTGGCAATTTTACGGACGCCAACACCTTCGACAACCAGACTCAAAACCCGCCACTCATCAGTGATTTCTTGGCTACTGGAAAAATGAAGTTTCGCGACAAACTCCGGCGTGTATTGATAGTAACTGCAAAGTTGAACAAGATCGGCTTTGATTCCCGCCCTGACCAATTCAGTTTCCAAGGCTTTCCATGCGCCTGTAAAAACTTCTCGCGTCATTGCGTTTCCCAAAAGCATCACCTTGCCCGCTGGCACTGCCCAGCCGGATTTTCTTGCTGGCAAAATGCTGATATGAAAGGCTTCCTGTGTCGCACCGCCAGTTGCAACTTTGATTTTCCAATTTGAATCGGTCGGAGAAAAAATAACTTTCAACGAATCTTTCTGTTCTCCGTTGATCGTCCAGCCAAAATCATTTCGCAATACGGCATGATATGATGTGCCCGCCGATTTTTTCACCGGCTCTGATTTTGGCAAGGTGCTGATTGCGCCATGTGCTTTTGCTCGATACGAAGTTGTCAGGCTACGCTTATGTTTGCGAAAACTTAACTTCTCATGCGTTTCCAGCAACGGCAACGCAACTGGCAATGCCACGTCAAAAATCTGATTGAGAACCGAGACAGCAAGAATGCGCGCGAGTTGCGGTGGGACAGAGTTGCCGATTTGATGGATGGCGATTTGACGACCACCTACAACCTCATAGCTGTCAGGAAAAGTTTGCAACCGTTTCAATTCCGCAACGGAAAACGCCCTGCTGTCCCAGTGAAACGGCCCAGTGTATTGACCGCCTTGTGCTTTGAGCGTCCTGATTGGCGTGGTCGGGTCGGCTTTGTAGAGGAAGTCTGAAAATTTTGACCGCCAAGAAAAAATTGGCGACGGATGCCCCATTTTTTCCGTGAAGAAACTGTAGTTCAAGCCCGGAGGAATTTCTTTGAGCAAATGCCCGAAGCGTCCACCAAGATCGGATTTGATTTTTCCTCCAAGATGCGGGACGCCTGCCAGTGCATCCGCTGCCGACACCAACGCCAAGCCATCAACTGAATCAAGTCCGTGTGTCGGTCTTGGAAACTTAAACGGCTTTCCGCGAGTTCCGACAATAATCATTCTTTCCCGATGTTGCGGCACTCCGTAATCCGCCGCATCCAAAATACGCGGAGTAATTGTGTAGCCCGCACCAGCAAAGGCAGCGCAAATTGATTGCCACGCCCTGCCATCATCCGCGCCGGTAATGCCGTAAACATTTTCAAAAAGAAATCCCGTTGGTTGTAACTGCTTCAACAAACGCACATACTCCTCAAACAAAGTGCCGCGCGCGTCGGTCGTTCCTTTTACGCCGGCCGCCCGGCGTCCGGCGGCTGAAAAAGTCTGGCACGGTGGTCCACCAATGATGAAATCCACCTTCAAATCATCGGGTGGATGAAAATCACGGATGTCTATGCTTTCAACCTTCGACTCGGAGAGATATTTGCCACGCCCAGAGTTCGCCCGCAATGTTGCCACAAACTTCTCTTCAATCTCAACCTGCCCGATAATTTCAAATCCCGCGTCGTGAAAACCAATATCCAAACCACCGGCCCCGGAAAAAAGGCTCAATGTGCGAACCGGCTTTGGCAACGCACCGTGTGCCCACACCCGTAATCCCACACCAAAAGAACCCTGCCAGTTTTGCCCCAATTCCACACCAATCGCCCGGCAAAAATCTTTGAAGCTATTTTCAGAGTCCGTGTGAGCCGGGAAAAGCAACGGTTGAGTCTTGGAATCAAACCGCGTGTGGTAAGCGGTTGTATCGTCATGAAGAATTCCGTTTCCTTTGTGAACACCGTTTGAGTGTTGAAGCTCACGTTTTGTCTTTTTCTTGCGAGCTGGGGAATAACTCACGCGCTCACCGCAAACTTTTCTTGGCGAAATTTTTTTAGTGGCGTGCTTCATTTACTTATGCGTGTGATTTTGCGCTGGAAACCTACCAGCGTCAATTCCACGTTCATCAGTATCTTTATTGTGTTTGAATTCGTCCCTGTTTTTTCATTACAGTCTGGAAACTTTATGGCCATCCAGCTTCGCGACAAGTCCGCCTGCAAATACGACCAAATCTCGCTCGGCGAAGTCATGCTGCGGCTTGACCCCGGCGAAGGACGCATCCGCACCGCGCGGCATTTCATCGCGTGGGAAGGCGGCGGCGAATACAACACCTCGCGCGGTTTGCGCAAATGTTTCGGCTGCAAAACCGCCGTCTGCACCGCGTTCGTGGACAATGAGGTCGGCCATCTCATCGAGGACTTCATCATGCAGGGCGGCATGGACACGGACTTCATCAAATGGCGCGAAGACGACGGCATCGGACGCAGCGTGCGCAACGGATTGAATTTCACCGAACGCGGCTTCGGCATTCGCGGCGCAGTCGGCGTGCCGGATCGCGGCAACTCGGCGGCTGCACAATTGAAGCCTGGTGATTTCGATTGGGATTACATTTTTGGAAAAATCGGCACGCGCTGGCTGCACACCGGCGGCATTTTCGCGGCGCTGTCGGAAACGACAGCAGCGTTGACCATCGAAGCGGTGAAGGCAGCGAAGAAACACGGTGTCGTCGTCAGCTACGATTTGAATTATCGTCCGTCGCTTTGGAAATCCATCGGCGGTTTGAAAAAAGCACAGGAAGTGAATCGCGAAATCGCGAAGTATGTGGACGTGATGATCGGCAACGAGGAAGATTTCACCGCGTCGCTCGGTTTTGAAGTGAAAGGCGCGGACCACAACTTGAGCAACATTGAAACCGGCGCGTTCAAGGCGATGATCGAAACCGCTGTGAAGGCGTATCCAAATTTCAAGGTCGCCGCGACGACCTTGCGCCGAGTCATCACCGCAACGAAGAACGACTGGAGCGCAATTCTCTGGCACGACGGCAAGTTCTTCGAAAGCCGCAAATATCCCGAACTGGAAATTTTAGATCGCGTCGGCGGCGGCGACAGTTTTGCCAGCGGCCTGCAATTCGGTTTCCTCGAATTCAACGATGCACAGAAAGCCGTGAATTACGGCGCAGCTCACGGCGCGCTGGCCTCGACCACGCCGGGCGACACGAGCATGGCCACGCGCAAGGAAGTGGAAAAAACCTTCGGCGGCGGCGGTGCGAGAGTGCAGCGGTAAAATTATAAATCGGAGGGCCGAGTTCCACGAGGCCCAAATCAAGAATAAGTTAGGGACTCGTAGAAATCGTCCCTCCGAAAGCTTGAATTAAATTATGAAAACACCGGCGGAACTTTTCTCTCTCAAAGGCAAAGTGGCGGTCGTCATCGGCGGCACGGGCGAATTGTGCGGCGCGATTGCGGAGGGATTTGCGGCGGCGGGCGCAATGGTTGTCATTGCCGGGCGCGACGAAGCGAAGGCTAAAGTCCGCCTTGAAAGAATTTTCAGCGCGGGCGGCAGGGCGGAATTTTTCGCGTGCGAGGCGACCTCCAAATCCGGTTTGCAAAAGCTTTGCACGGATGTCGTCGCCAAGTTCGGCAAGGCGGACATTTTGGTCAACGGCGCGGGCGTGAATTCGCCGACGCCGTTCTTCGATATTTCGGAAGAGGAATTTGACCGGATCATGGCGGTGAACGTGAAGAGCGTCTTGTTCGGCTGCCAGATTTTCGGCAGGCACATGGTCGGGCGCGGTTCGGGAAGCATCATCAACGTCGGTTCGGAGGCGGCGCTGTGTCCACTCTCTCGCATCTTCACTTATTCGGCGTCGAAGGCGGCCTTGCACAGCCTTTCAAAAAACCTTGCGCGCGAATGGGGAACAGCAGGCGTGCGTGTGAACACGCTCGTGCCGGGATTTTTCCCGGCGGAACAGAACCGGAAGGTGTTGAATCCCGACCGGATAAAAAACATCCTGGCCAAAACGCCGATGAACCGTTTCGGCGAAGCGCATGAACTCGTGGGCGCGGCGTTGCTTCTCGCATCGGACGCGGCTGGAAGTTTCATCACGGGCGCGGAGATCGTGGTGGATGGCGGTTTTGATGCGATGAGCATTTGAGCCGGGCCTTTTTATCACGAAATATACGAACCACACGAAAAAGCCCGTTGAAGTTTTGGCTTCAACGGGCTTTTTGTTTTCAAAATCGTTCAAGCTTTCTTGATTTGGACTTGCTCATACTTCGGTGCGCAAAGATGGTTGAGGCCAAAGGCGATCAAATAAACGAATGCGCAAACGCTCAAGAGCACGTTGTAGCCGGCGGTTTCGTCGCCCAGTGCGGTGAAATGATCCAGCACCTTGCCGCAAATATACGGAAACAAAGCACCACCCGTCGCGCCGGCAAGTCCGCCAATGCCAATGACGGAGGCGACGGCCTTTTTCGGAAACATATCCGAAACGGTGGTGAATAAATTGGCGGACCAAGCCTGATGCGCCGAACCGGCCAGGCCGAAGAGCAGCACGGCGGTCCAATTGCCGACGTGAGTAACAATCAGCATCGGCAGCAGGCACAAGGCGAAAATGAACATACCGGTCTTGCGGGCGCGGGTGATCGTCCAGCCCGTCTTGGCCAGATGGCCGGTAACCCAGCCGCCAAAAATGCTCAACACGGTGATGATGGAATAAATGGTGACAAGTTGCGGCCAACTGTGTTTGATGTCGAGGCCGCGCGTCTTGTAGAAATAGTCCGGCAGCCAGATGAGGAAAAACCACCAGATGGGATCGGTCAGAAATTTTGCGATGATGAAGGACCACGTTTGGGGATAACCCAGCAAACTTCCCCACGGCATTTTTTGCTGTGTCAACTGCTGCGCCTCGTCGCGGTCGCTTAAAATATGCTCACGCTCGGCGGGATTCAGGCGCGGCATTTTTTCCGGCACCTGATAAAAAACCAGCCAAAAAACCAGCCAGATGAAACCGGCGGTGGCCGAAGCGACATACACTCCGCGCCAGCCAAAATTCAAGGTCAACGCGATGAAGGGGACGAGGGCCGGCCCGATGATGCCCGACACATTGGCGCCGGAGTTGAAGATGCTCGTGGCCAGCGCGCGTTCGCGTTTTGGAAACCATTGAGCCGTGGCTTTGATCGAGGCCGGAAAATTTCCCGCTTCACCCAGCCCCACCCATGCGCGCAAAACAAAAAATCCGGTAATGCTGCGGACAAACCAGTAGGCACCGGCGGCGATGCTCCACGCGACGATGGAAACGGAAAAGCCGATTTTGGTTCCGAAACGGTCCACGAACCATCCGAAACCCAGCATCCCGAAACCGTATGCAAATTGAAACGCGGAATTGACGAGGCCGTAATCCGTATCGGTCCAGTGCAGTTCGTCGCCAATCATTCCCTTGCACAAACCCAGGATTTGCCGGTCGGTGTAATTGATGGTGGTGGCGAAAAACAGCAGTCCGCAAATGACCCAGCGATAATTGCGAAAAGCCGTCTGGGTTTGACTTTGAAGATTCATTGTTCAAGACAAATAGCGAAAAATAAAGCCGACACAAGCCTCGAAATCCAACTTTACAAACCGGCGGTGCTTGTGGCAACTTGCACGGATGAATTGGAAAAAATTTCTGCCGCTTTTGCCGGCGCTCCTGTTGACGGGCTGCGCCACGAACTTCACGCGCCTGACGCCGAACGAACAGCCGCGCAACGCCAATAATCTTTATCCCGTCGAAGTCGCCTTTAATTCGCAGCAGCAATCGCTCCGCTGGGACAGCATCCAGCCATATGTTCTGGTCAACGGCCAGCCTTATCAGATGCGCCAGGTGCCGATGATCACCAACCGCTGGGAAGCTTTTGTGTCCGTGCCGCCTTCGGGGAACAGCATCAACTACCGTTTCAAATTCGACTACCTTTACAACAATTGGGGAACGCAGCCGAAGCCCAACAGCGCCTATTCGCCGCAATATAAACTGGAGATTCTCGACCAATAGTCCCGGTCACCGGCGCTGCTTGAACAGGATGGCTTTTTTCTCCGTGCCGTCCACTTCCACGCTGTGCGTCTCCACGTCGGGATCGTCCTTCAACGCCTGATGCACGATGCGCCGGTCGAAGGCGTTCAACGGCTCCAGTTCCACCGCATCGCCCCAGCGGCGGACTTTGTCGGCGGCTTCCTGCGCGCGTTTCACGAGTGCGTCGCGCGCCTGCGCGCGGTAGCCGCCCACGTCCACCATCACCTTGGGCGAACTTTGATCCTGTTGAAATAAAATGCGGTTCGTGATGTATTGCAAGTCGGCGAGCGCCTGGCCTTGGCGTCCGATGAGCCGCCCGGACTCCTCCGTCTTCACGTCGAGCAAAATGCCGTCGTCCATTTTATGCTCCTCGACCGTCGCCGGAAAACCGAGCGACGTCAGGATTTTTTCCAGGGTTTCTTTCGGTTGCGCGGGCATAAGTTTGTGATTTGTTAAATCGTGATTGGTTGAATTGTAAAGCATGAACGATTTAACGATTCAACAATTCAACCAACTCATTTTTTCTTTTTTGAGGCCGGCGTCAATGCCGGAATCGTGGTCGCTGTCGGAGGCTGGCTCGGAGGCTGGTTCGTTTTCGTCAATCGCATCTGCAAAATTCCCAGCAGCGTGCTGACCGTCATATACAGCGCCATGCCCGACGCATAATTGTAGAAGAACACGAGAAACATCAGCGGCATGAAGCGCATCATCTTTTGCTGCGCCGGATCCATGCCCGGCGACACCGGCTGCTGATGCGCCTGCCAGACCATCACCGCGACCATCATCAGCGGCAGTAGGTTTAGCGGCAATCCCTCCGGCGTGCCGATGAACGGAATGAAGTTCAAGCCCGGAATCATGAACAGCGTGTCTGGCTTCGACAAATCGGCGACCCACAGGAAATGCGAGCCGCGCAGTTCAATCGCGCTGCGAAGCATCGTGTAAAAACCGAAGAACACCGGCGTCTGGATCAGCATCGGCAGGCAGCCGCCCAGCGGGCTGACCTTGTTTTTCTTCCAAAGTTCCATCTGCTTCGCGGTGAATTTCTGCGGGTCGTCCTTGTATTTTTCCTTGAGCGCCTTGATTTCCGGCGCGAGCGCCTGCATCCGCTTCATCGAGCGCGTGCCCGCCGCCGTCAACGGCCAGAAAACCGCGCGCAAAATGATCGTGATGAAGACAATCGCCCAGCCGTAGCCCATTTTCGTCACGTCGTGCAGCCAGTTCATCGCCAGCAGCAGTGCCTTCGCAAAAAACCCGAAAAATCCGAACTGCATCACGAGGTCCGCACGGTTTTGAAATTCCGCGCCGATCTGCGCCAGCTTCCAGTATTCCTTCGGCCCCGCGTAAAAGACAATCTGCCGCTCGACGTTTGAATTCGCCGTCAACGTCTGCGCCGGATAAACCAGGGCAGTCTGGATTCCCACCGGCGGCGCGGCTGAACCTGCATTGTCCTTTGTCAGCGGCGGCAGGTTGACCGTGCGCGCGACCATTTGCTGCGCCGGTTGATTGGGCTTCGTCATCGCCAGCAGCACGAAAAACTGATTGTGCGCCGCCGCCCACACGACGTTGCCGTCGCCCACGCGCAATTCCGTCGTCGGCGTCCTGCGGGAGAATCCAAAAAACGCCGTCGTGTTCGTGTTGAAATAGCGCGTGCCGTTGTCCACCGCGTTCGTTCCGTTGCACCACATCGTGCCGACATACATCCCGTTGTCGTCCGGACCCATCGGCGTGGCCGTGCCGACGACCCATTCCTGCGCGGGCAGCGCGAGCGGCTTGTCCGAGGTGTTCTTCAAGCTCACGCTCGCGTTGACGAGATAATTCGAGCCGACGTGAAAATCCTTCGTGAGAACCAGTCCGTCCGCGAAAGTTTTTTGCGCGCGGACATCGTCGCCGCTGCGCGTCATGGTGAAATTGCCGTCGCCGACAAAACTGGCGTCGCCCAAAATGGCGAGGACAGGAACCGGTGCGTGCGTGTCCAGCGTGGCCACGCTGTTTGTCGCCATTTCCTTTTTCCAGCGCGGCGAAATCGTTTCGGGATATTTCAGCAGCTCGACCGATTTCAAACCGCCGCCGCGCGAAGTGAACGTGTAGCGCGCGTCCGCATTTGAAATCACGATCAAATTTTCCGGCGCGTTCGTGTCGAAAATTTGAGGCGGAGCTGTCGTCGTTGTCGGAACCGTGGCCGAACTTGCCGCTGCTTGCGGCGTTGAAACGACATTGGTTCTGGCAAATTCCGCTTGCTGTTGCTGGAAGCGGTCTTCCTGCTTCTTCGTCTGGAAAAACCAGAGCACAAGCAGCGCGGCGCAAAGCGAAACAACGATGATTCCAGTTCTGTCCATGAGTAATTAAATTCTGAATTCTGAATTCTGAATTCCGAATTCTTTTTTCGGAACCGGATCGTGTCCGCATTTCCCGAACGGATGACAACGGCAAAGCCGTTTCGCCGCGAGCCAGCTTCCGGCAATTGCGCCGCGCGAACGGATTGCGTCAACCGCGTATTGCGAGCAAGTCGGCGTGAAACGGCAGCCCGCCGTCGGGCCGAAGAGAAAAGTCTGCGCGGGCGAAATCGTCCAGCGATAAACGCGGATTACAGAAACCAAAATGTGCTGGAACAGATTCAAATTGATCCTCGCTTAATTTTTCAAAAGCTTCGCGCGGTTCAGCGCCGCCAGAAAATCCTTTTCCACTGCCGCAAATGTTTTCCCGGCGATGGAATTGCGCGCGACCAGAACCAGTTCCACCGGCTGCACGAATTCATGCTGATGCTGCCGGAAACTTTCACGCAGCAAACGCCGCGCGCGGCTGCGTTGCACCGCGCCGCCGATTTTTTTGCTCGTGACCACGCCGAGTTTCGGCACCGCGCCGTCGGGCAACCTGTTCCAGTTCGCAATCAAACAGCCGAGCACGAGCCGCTGGCCCTGCTGCCGGACGCGCGCGAAATCGCGGCTTTGCGCGAGGCGCGAGGCGCGGTTGAGCCGCAGGCTCGTCGCGCCGGAGCGAGGCGTAGGCGGACGTTTCGGCGATTCGGCGGTCATGCGCGCGAAATCAGACCGGCGTCAGGCGTTTGCGGCCGTTGCGGCGGCGGTTGGCGAGCGTGGCCTTGCCGCTCTTGGTCGAATTGCGGTTGAGAAATCCGTGCTGCCGTTTGCGGCGGATTTTCGATGGTTGATACTGGCGTTTCATAAATTCAGATTCGTCCGCGCATCCGCGCCAAACGAGCGGTGGAGATTAACAATGAAATGCTTTGTGTCAAGGCGCGTTCAAGGTTCATTGCGTCCCTTGCAGCAGGCTTTCGATGGGCGCGTAATCGTCCGTGAGCAGAGGCGACGTGTCGGCGGTCGGCGGGCGCCCATCCGTGAACGACTTCACCCGCGTCGTGAACGTCGGCAGTTTCACCTTCCCGGCGTCCATCAAATTATACGCCTCCGCCGCCGCGCGCGTGTAGTTCATCGGCTCCGCAGTCTTGGTCGCCACGAAGACGACGTTCTGGCTCTCGGCGGCGGGAAACATATAAACGTGCGGAAACACTTCGCTCAAGGTTTTATACATCGCGCCGATCAGCGTGGCGCGGAAACCCTTGATTTGCCCGATGACGTTGTAGGCGAACACACCGTTCGTGCTCAAATGCCGGCTGGCCAGTTCAAAAAACTCCTTCGTCGTCAACTGGCGCGGCAACGACGAGCCATAACGCGTGGTGGAATAGGCGTCCATCAGGATGACATCGTAAATGTTCGTCGTCTGGTGCAGAAAAACGCGGCCGTCGCTGATGTGGATTTTGAGATTGTTCGTCTCCCCGACGTGGAAATATTTTTTGGCGACTTCGACGACGACGGGATCAATCTCAACCACGTCCACCATCACGTTGGTGTAGTAATGCTGGTAGGCACGCGGTGTGCTGCCGCCGCCCAATCCCTCCATCAGCACGCTCTTGATGTCGTGGTTCCAAATCCACGGCATCTGGAAATACTCCGTGTATTCAAAATGTCCCGTCAGCGGATTGGTGAGCGACATCGTCGTCTCCCACGAACCGTTGAAGCTCAACGTCCTGACATTGTTTTCGTCATAAACCTCAATGTGATGGTAGGCAGAGATGCGGTCAAATTGCACAACCCTTTGTGCGCTGGATAAAAATGGCGCGAGCAAAATTAAAAGACAAATAGCGCGGCTGTGAAAAATTATTTTCATGTTTGTTTTTGGTTGGACGAACCTCGTCGTAAAAAGTTTCCGGCGCGAATTTAATTCTGCCGCTTTGATTCTGCCTCAACGGCCTTGCAATTGCCGCCCAGCCAAAAATCCATCGCCAGACTTAATCCGGCCAGAATTAAAACCAAAACGCCCATCGCCCGAAAAATTTCCGTGACGGTCAGGTAATCAATGAAAATGTAGCCGGAAATAAAAACTCCGCCAATGCTGCCCGCCGTGCTCGCCGCATAAATCAGGCCGCTGACCGCCCCCACTTTTTCCAGCCGCCGCGCCGTGATGCGGATCATATATGGCGACAAGATCGCCAGCACGAAGCACGGCAGGAAAAAAATCACCGCGCTGCCGAACGCCGGGTCGAGCTTCATCCACAACATCGAAATGTTTTCGCCCGGCGGATGGCGGTTCACAATTGCGTTTATGAGCGGCGGCGAGATTTGCGGGATGAAGAAAATGAAAAATCCCGCCACCGCCAGCGGCGCGGCCAGAAAAGCCGTCCGTTGAAACTTGTCCGCCAACGAACCGCCGATGGCATAGCCCAGCGACAACGCCGTGAGGATGACTCCAATCTGGCTCGTCCAAACATAAAACGAACTGCCAAAATCTTTGGCCAGATAAAGCACGCCAATCATTTCCAGAACCATGATTACAAACCCGCCGAAGAAGACAAACATGATTGTGGCGGTGCGGAGCATGGCGAAGTTGCAGCAACAGCCTAAAGTGCCAGATTCATTTCATCCGACGAAGGCGGATTATTTTTTAGATACAGCCTGCATTGCCGGACGGCTTCGCGCTTGAAAATTTGAAAATCAATTTGCTTTGCGTAGTTGCAATGCAGCTCCTGCAACTTATTTAGGAAAGAACGCTCCATGGAAGCTTGCTCGCAATCAAACGGATCAATTGCGTTTACGAATTGGTCGTAAAGCGCGGCGAGTTGCGCTATCTGTTCCTTTGGAACGGTTAGCTGTGGAGATTGCGAAGCCTCTCGCATCGGTTGCGTAGATCTAAAATTTTATCATGCGAAACCGCGCAAGCAGGATGCCGTTGAGCCAATGCGCCTATTTTTCTTGCCACATGATCGCAGATGCCGACCATTCCACCCCACGTTTTTGCAATCAAAGACAAGTCTTCTTCGCGCTTGAGCGCAAGAACAACTATTCCATAAAGCTGTGTGAGTTGGGATTCCAAACGGGCAACAGCTTCATTGAACTCCCAGCACAGTCCAGGGTCAGCAGTTGCAATGGACTCATCAAAAGTCTTTAGCGCCGACTCGTTGATTTTGTTAATGTCTGCAATATCCAGTTCCATCGTGTTAAATTATGCCTTGCTTTCGAGAACAAAGCAAGCCTCGTCACCTCACATTCAGCTCGCGCTGGATGCCGAACTTGTCAATGCGCTTGCGCAACGTCGCGCGCGTGATGCCGAGCAGCTTGGCGGCGTGAACCTGGTTGTTGTTCGTCTCCTTGAGCGCCTGGATCACCAGTTCGCGCTCGACGGCTGGAATGACCTTCAATTTCGGGTCGCGCCTGGCCCATAGAAACAATTGTCGCGCGAGCGCGGCGGCGTCGGTCGCGGCAGCTTCGCCTCCAACTCCGGCAATTGGGGAATTTACGCCGACGGTTTGCCCGGAAATTTCCGGCGGCAGATCGCCCGACAAAATCGCATCGCCCTTGGCCATGACGTGCGCGCGGCGGATGGCGTTTTCCAGTTCGCGCACGTTGCCCGGCCAGTGATATTTTTCCAAGGTCTTGATGACGCTAGCGGCGACGGATTTCGGCGGGCGCTGGAGTTCGCGCGCGTTTTTTTCGAGAAAATAATTCACGAGCAGCGGAATGTCGTCGGCCCGCTCGCGCAGCGGCGGAATCGGAATCCGCACGACGTTGAGGCGGTAGAACAAATCCTCGCGAAACTGTTTCGCGGCGACGGCGGCTTCGAGCGGCTTGTTCGTCGCGGCGATGACGCGCACGTCCACTTGAATCGGCTGGTTGCCACCGACGCGTTCAAACGTGCCGCTTTGCAAAACCCGCAAAATTTTCGTCTGCGTCGCGGGCGTCATATCGCCGATTTCGTCGAGGAAAATCGTGCCTTTGTTGCATTGCTCGAATTTTCCGACGCGCTGGTTTGTCGCGCCGGTGAACGAACCTTTTTCGTGTCCGAACAATTCGCTTTCCAAAAGCTGTTCGGGAATCGCGGCGCAATTGACGGCGAGAAACGGCTGCGCGGCGCGTTCGCTGTGGTGGTAAATGGCGCGGGCGACGAGTTCCTTGCCCGTGCCGCTTTCGCCGGTGATGAGCGCGGTGGCGTTGCTGGCGGCGACCTGCCCGACGAGCTTGAACACCTGCTGCATCGCGGTGCTGCGGCCGACGATGCCCTGCTCGTAATCCTCCGATTCAAGAAGCGGCTGATACGAGACGACCTGTTTCATGTCGCGCGCGGCCTTGAGCGCGTTGCCGACGATCTCCTTGATCTTCACCGCGTCGAACGGCTTGAGCAGATAATCATACGCGCCGAGCTTCATCGCCTCGATGGCGGTCTGCGTGGTGCCGTAGGCGGTCATCAAAATGACGAGCAGCTTGGGGTTGCTCGCGCGGATTTTGCGGAGTGTTTCCAAACCGTTCAGGCCGCCCATGCGAACGTCCATTAGCACAAGGTCGGGCTTGAACTTGGGAATAACCTTCAATCCTTCTTCGCCGCTGGACGCGGTGGTGATCTCGATTTCCGGCGAATCAAAAATCCGCTGGAACGAATACCGCACGTCCTCTTCGTCATCAATCAACAGCAGCTTGCTCATTTGCACGGCAGGATAGCGGATTCCGGCGAAAGAAATAGTGAATTTTGCACCGCATTTTTAGTGTTGTATTCGTCCTTTCAATGGCGCAAAATACCGACCGTTCCTCAACTCAACCAAAAATTGTTATGAAAAAAAATCTATTGCTAGGGATTATCACACTCATGGGCGGCTCGCTTTTGACGGCGTATGCCGGCCCCAAAGACGACGTGCAAAGCGCGGCCACCGCGCTTGGCAACGCGGCCAACTACACTTGGCAGACCACGGTGGACATGGGCGCTGATTCGCCCTTCCAGCCCGGCCCGACGGACGGCAAAACCGAGAAGGACGGCTTCACGACGGTGACCATGAGCTTCGGCGACAACTCCAGCGAGGTCGTGTTCAAAGGCACCAACGCCGCAGTCAAGACGGCGGACAACGGCTGGCAAACGATGGCCGAGGCATTGGACGCTGGCGGCGGCGGTGGCGGCGGTTTTAATCCAGGAATGATGATAGTTCGTCAGGCGCAGAACATCAAAGTCCCGGCGGTCGAAGTGACGAATCTCGTCGCCTTGGCGGGTGACTTGAAAGCGGATGGCGACAAGATTACCGGCGATTTGTCCCAGGACGGCGTGAAATCAATGATGGCCTTTGGCGGTCGTGGTCGTCGCGGTGGCGGTCCTGGCGGTCCCGGCGGCGGCAACGGCCCTGAAATCACCAACCCCAAAGGCACGGTGACGTTCTGGCTCATGGACGGCAAGCTGACAAAATACGCCTCCCATGTCAGTGGCACCATGAGTTTCGGTGGCAATGACCGAGACATTGACCGCACCACAACGGTGGTCATTTCAAACGTCGGCTCGACCAAGGTTGAAGTGGCGGACGACGCCAAGAAAAAACTGCAATAAGAATTTCCTTTTCAACGCCGGGCGGCTCCACGCGGGCCGCCCGGTTTTTTTGTTTCCGACCGGCTGTCATCCGTCCCGGCCAGTTTGCACAACCGACGCGCAAATTCGCTTCAACAATTTGCTTGCGTCCATGCGCGAACGGGGTGAGTTTTGAGAACAAAGCCATGAGCCGGACTTTTGACATCATTTTGGGAACGACTGGCCTGGTGATTTTCATCGGCGCCGCCGGCTGGGTGCTTTTCTATTTGCTCAAGCGCAGCGACGACCCGCCCAAATTGATTTTCAAATGGATTTTTACCGCTGTCGTCCTGTGGTTTGAATTGACAGTTGCCTTTCCGGCGGCTGCAAAAGGTGGATTCGATGCGATTTACGGTCTTATTTTGACATTGTTTTCCGGAATGGCAATGGCCATCACATGGCGACACAGCATCATTGATTTGATCGCGAATCCGATTGCCTCACTTTATGACGGCGGCAGGGAAGAAATCGAACCGAAGCCGCTCTATTCAATCGCGCTCTCGAAACGGAAATTGAACAGGCCGCTCGAAGCCGTCGTCGCCGTCCGCGAACAGCTTGCAAAATTTCCGTCCGATTTTGAGGGCGTCTCCCTGCTCGCCACGATCCAGGCCGAGGACATGAAGGATTTGCAGTCGGCGGAAATCACGTTCGACCATTTTTGCAATCTGCCGACCGCGCCGGACAAACAGGTCGCCGCCGCGTGGACGCAGATGGCGGACTGGCATTTGAAGCTCGCCAGGATTCCGATTCGGCGCGCGTGTCGCTGGGAAAAATCATCGCAAAATATCCGGACACCGGATTGTCGCTGGCGGCGGCGCAGCGCATCGCGCACTTGGACGGGACGGTGAAACAACTGCTCGCGCCGCACGACCGCCGCGCGATGTTCCTGCCCGAAGGAGTGAAAAGCGCCGGCCTGCGCGCGTCCATGGCGGATTTGGTTCCCGAAGAAACCAATCCCGAAACGCTCGCGGCGGACCTGGTGAAGCATCTGGAATTGCATCCGCTCGACGCCGAGGCGAGGGAACGGCTGGCGATCATTTACGCGCGCCATTACAAGCGGCTGGACCTGGCGACGCTGGAATTGAAACAACTGGCCGAACAGCCCAACCAGCCGCACAAGCTCGTCGCGCACTGGATGAACCTGCTGGCGGATTTGCAGATTCATGGCGGTGCGGATTACGAGACGGTGCGCGACACCTTGCTGAAGATCGTGGAGATGTTTCCTGATTTGCCGGTGGCGCAAATTGCCCGGTCGCGTCTGGATCGCCTGAAACTGGAATTCAAAGGACAGTCCAAGCCGCCTGAAAATAAAACGCTGGGCGTTTTTGAGCAGAACATCGGATTGAAATACGGCCCAACCTACGGCTCACCGCGATGATTGCAGTTGCAGCGCGATTTCCGTCGCGACCTCGTGCGCCACGTCAATTTGCGGGCTGCCCATCGTCGAGCGGGACTGCACGGTGACCTGCGTGGTTTTCGGATCCACCGCCTCGACGCTCACCCAGACGTTGCGCTCGTTGACCTTGCCGTAAAATGCCAGCGTGGAGTTGGTGGTGTCGTGTGGCACATATTCCGTGAGCAGCACGCCGTCGGTCTTGATGGCGGCTATGGCCGCCTGGTAGACCTGGTTCATCGGCGCAGCGTAAAGGTTCTGGAGGGAATCCCTGCCGAACCAGATTGCGGGCGACTTGGTGCCGCTGACGGTGTGGACGCAACCGGCGGTGACAAGGACGATTCCCGCAAACGCCGCAAAAATTTTCGTTTTCATCTTGCCCACAGTGCAATCAAAAACGCCGTCCGCGTCAAGCATGATTCGCGTTCAATCTGTGCATCGTCTTTCAAAACAATTTCGACTGGTTTCCGGCACCGGGTTAATTATTGGCTGTTTCGCCATGCCGGATCAATTTTGTCCAATGCGTTGGTGGCATCCTCGCGTAGATTATAAGCAGAGTCCGCGTGTATACTTTGATTGGTCGCCAGAGAAATCAGTTTTGGCACAGCGGCTTTGGCTTGGAGACCAAACCGGCCAAGCATATTCATCGCATTGTGCTGAACCATTTCTTCGCTGTCGTCTAACGCACCGATAGTGGCGGGAATTACCAAGTCCATTTCGTCTTGCATTTGACTCAAAGTAATCAACGCGGTGTTATGAGAACCAGCCACCGGCCCTTGAAGGTCGCGGATTAGAACCGGGATTACTTCTTTTCTAGCAGTTTCCCGCGAGATTTTGCTCAAGGCAATCGCTGCCGCCGGCTTGACGAGATAAGGGCCTGACTTCATACCTTCCAGCAGCGCAGGAATTGCGTTGGTGGCACGCTCGCCAAATTTTCCGAGTGCTTCCGCAGCAATGGAACCCACGCCGTAGCCAGGATCATTGATTTTACCGATGAGCGCCGGAACTGCCAAATCTGGTTGTTTGCCGATTTCCCCCAAAGCGTCAGCCACGCGCTGGCGAACCGCAAAATCCGAATCCCCAAGAAGCTTTACGAGTGTTGGCACTGCCGGTTCCGCAGCGGAACCCGCCAACCCCAGCGCTTCCGCTGCACGCTGTTTTAGATGAGGACTTGGGTCGTCGAGCAACTCCATCAATGAAGGAATGGCATCGGCACCGATTGCAGCCAGTGACCATGCTGCAATTTCGCCATCAACCAAAAAAGGTTTTGTGTTTCGCATCACAAAATCGCCAAAAAAAACACGGTTGGTGTTGCGGATGGTTTTTCCATCGTCAAAGGCAGCGCTGTCACCCAGTGTCACATAGGAACTGCTGTTGTTTGCAAGGGCTGCAACCGTGTCAATACGCTTCATGCCACCAATACTCGGATAGAAACTGATGCCGTCCGGGTCATCGTGAGACAGCTTGGTCAAATCTGGAATCGCTGATTTGCCTTCCGGCCCCAAAGCTTGAAAACCCAAATAAGCCTTCCAATGAAACCAACTCGCAGGAATGAAATTTGATGTGTTTGTTCCATTCAAGGTGCCATCTCCAATTTGCCGCAGTTCTTCATCCACTGCGGGAGTATTCGTTTTGTGGAGCAATTCCAAAAGAAAAGGGGCAGCTTCGGTTCCAATGTGGCGCAACGCTTCGTCAGCTTGTGGCGAAGGCTTGTAGCCTTTCGGACCTGCGCCGTAATCATCCAGCCAAGCGCTTAAAGTTTTCCCTTGGTAACTCGGCTCCGCCCAACATTTCCCGCAACACGACAACAGGAAAAATATCAGGCAAATGCGGCCAATGGTTTTCATAAAGTCAGTTTGATAGATTGATGCCAATAAAGGCAAGAAAAACGCGGCTTCCGCGAATCCAGTTTTCAAATATTCCGAAAAACTCAAAACAATTTCGACTGGTTTCCCGCCGCCGGTTTCAAGCCGAGTTTTTTGTAGCTCAACTCCGTCGCGACGCGGCCTTGCGAGGTGCGGTTGAGGTAGCCTTCCATGATGAGATACGGCTCATAAACTTCCTCGATCGTGTCCGGCTCCTCGCCGACGGCGACAGCAAGCGAATTCACGCCCACCGGCCCGCCGCCGAATTTCGTGATGACGGCTTCGAGGATGCGCTTGTCCATTTCGTCGAGGCCGTTCTCGTCAATCTCCAACATCGCCAGCGCGCGGTCGGCAACTTGTTTTGTGATGCGACCGTCGTGACGCACTTGCGCGTAATCGCGCACGCGGCGAAGCAAATTATTCACGATGCGCGGCGTGCCTCGGCTGCGCCGGGCGATTTCATGCGCGCCGGTTTCTTCGATCTCCACATTCAGCAAACGCGCGGAGCGGATGACGATTTTCTGCAAATCTTCGCCGACGTAATAATCCAATCGCTCGCGCATCCCGAAGCGCGTGAGCAACGGCGCGGTGAGCAATCCGCTACGCGTCGTCGCGCCGATCAAAGTAAATCTTGGCAAGTTCAACCGCACGCTGCGCGCGTTCGGGCCTTGGTCAATGATGATGTCCAATTTGAAATCTTCCATCGCCGGATAAAGATATTCCTCGATGGTTTTTTGCAGGCGATGGATTTCGTCAATGAACAGCACGTCGCCTTCTTCAAGATTCGTCAGCAGACCGGCAAGGTCGGCGGCTTTCTCGATTGTTGGGCCGCTCGTGGCCTTGACATTCGCGCCCATCGCTTTCGCCAAAATGTTGGCGATGGTCGTTTTTCCAAGACCGGGCGGACCGCTCAACAGAATATGATCGAGCGCCTCGCCGCGTTGTTTGGCGGCGGCGACGGCGATTTCCAATCGCTCCTTCACCTTCGGCTGGCCGGTGAAATCGGAAAAGAGCGACGGACGCAGCGTCATCTCGAGCGCCACGTCGGGTTTGTTCAAAGTGGAGGCGGTATGTTCGGCCATCGCATCCAGCTTGCGGAAACCGGCGCGCAGCGGCAAGCGCGATTCGTCAGCAATGCATAAATCCTGCGCGGCACGCCGCGCCGTTTCTGCGTCTTTCATCCAGAATTGCGTCTTGCTTTCGGGCAAATTCAGGTTATTTTCTCCGGCTCGCGTTTGGAACAATTCCTGCGCGTCAGGTTAACCTTTTTTATTTTATGGCAACAGCAAGCGATCTTCGCCGCGGCATGGCGATCAATTACAACGGCGACATTTCCGTCGTCCTCGATTTCCAGCACCGCACGCCCGGCAACCTGCGCGCGTTCGTGCAGGCCACGTTGCGCAGCATCAAGACCGGCAAGGCGTCCGACGTGCGCTTCAGCTCCACGGAAAAAATCGAGCCGGTGCCGATGATGACGATGAAGATGGAGTTCAGCTACAAGGACGGCGCGGATTTCGTCTTCACGGACCCGGAAAATTACGAGACGGTCACGATCGCGGCGGAACTGGTCGGCGACGCGAAAAATTTCCTCGTGGAAAACGCGCCGGTGACGGTGGTGTTCGTCGAGGAAAAGGCCGTGAGCGTGGAAATTCCGCCGAGCGTCATCCTGACCGTGGCCGACGCGCCCGAAGGTGTGCGCGGCGATTCCGCCAACAACGTGCAGAAGGCCGTCACGCTGGAAACCGGAATCACGGTGCAGGCGCCGCTGTTCATCAAGACGGGCGAGAAGATCAAAATTGATACGCGCACCGGCAAATACATGGAGCGCGCTTAAAAAATTCAGAGTTTAGGATTCAGAATTGAAAGCCCGCCACGCGCGGGCTTTTTCATTTTTTGCGGCTGTCTTATAATTCATCTTGTGCATTTCAAATAATCATCATATTTTAACTTCAAAGCATGAGAATTACGATTGAACTTGATGCTAAAAACATGAGGCGGATTCAGAAAATCACCGGCCAGAAGAAAAAATCCCCCGCCGTGAACCGCGCGTTGTCCGAATTCATCCAGCAGCACCAGCGGCGACAGTTCATCGAGCGCGCGCTGTCCGGCCAGACGGATTTTTCGCTGACCAACGAGGAATTGGAATCCCGCGACGTGTATGAAGCTCGTTGACACTTCCGCGTGGGTCGAATTTTTACGGCGCAAGGGCGACGCGAAGGTGAAGCACGCCGTCGCACGGCTGCTGCAGGCGGATCAGGCCGCTTACACCTGTCCCATCCGGTTTGAGCTTTTGAGCGGCGCGAAAGCCGATGAAGAAAATGATTTGGAACAGGCTTTGGAATTGGCGCAGAACTATGAATTTGGAGCGGACGACTGGCGGCAAGCAGCCTTGCTGGAGCGTCGCCTCCGCGCAAAAGGATTGACGATTCCACGCAACGATCTTTTTGTTGCCGTTGTCGCAATCCGCACCCGGCTGCCAATCGTGTGCCGCGACAAACATTTTGACGCGATTGGAAAAATTGCCGACGGCTTGAAAGTTGAGCAGGCGTAGCGCGCGGATTCTTCTTCATTTTCACAGCGGAATTGCTTTGCAACACAGGCGCGTTCGGCTATTTCTCATGGGACACGAGTATGTCGTCGCAAACAAAAGGGGAAAAAGTGTTTCGCGGCATCGGCGTTTCCGCCGGGGTTTGCCGCGGAAAAATTGTCGTCCTCCACCGGGCGCGGCACATCATCGCCAAACGCGAAGTTCCTGAAAGCGAAACCGCGCCGGAGGTCAAACGCTTCGAGCAGTCGCTCGCGCAGACGCGCAGGCAGATTTCCGAAATCCAGCACCGGGTCGTCGAAAGCATGGGCGCGAAGGAAGGCGACATTTTTGAGGCGCACCTGCTGATGCTCGAAGACCGCGTGCTGGTAGAGGAGGTCGTCAAACTGATCCGCGAGCAAAAGATCAATGCCGATTACGCCTTTCACACCGTCGCCGAGCGTTACGTCGCCGCGCTGGCCGCGGTGAACGATGATTATCTCCGCGAACGCGCCGCCGATATGCACGACTTGACGTTGCGCGTGCTCGACAACCTGCTCGAAGTCAAGGACGCCTTCGACTTGCGGCATATCGCCGAGCCGTGCATTCTGGTAGGGCACGATTTAAGCCCGTCCACGACGGCGCAACTGGACAGGAAATTTGTCCTCGGCTTCGCGACCGACATCGGCGGCAGGACTTCGCACACGGCAATCATGGCGCGCTCGCTGGGAATTCCCGCCGTCGTCGGATTGCAGACCGTCGCGGAGGAACTGGAGAGCGGCGATTACGCGCTGCTCGACGGCTATAACGGCACTGTCATCGTCAACCCCACGGACCAGACGCTGTTTGAATACGGCCAGCTCGCGAAAATCAAGGCAACCCTCGAGGAAAAACTGCGCGAGATCAAGTCGCAGCCCGCCGTCACCCTCGACGGAAAAACAATCCATCTCTCCGCGAACATCGAGGATCAAAACGACATTGACGCCGTTCTCGCCCACGGCGCGGAAGGCGTCGGCCTTTTCCGCACGGAATTTCTGTTCATCAACCGCGACAGCCTTCCCGGCGAGGAGGATCAATACAAAGTCTATCGGCAGGTCGCAGCGGCATTGAAACCGCAGCCGGTCATCATCCGCACGTTGGATTTGGGCGGCGATAAATTTGCGTCGCATTTGCAGCTTGCGAAAGAGGTCAATCCATTTCTCGGCTGGCGCGCGATCCGGTTCTGCCTCGCACAGCCGGAACTTTTTTGCGCGCAACTCCGAGCCATCCTTCGCGCCAGCGCCGAGGGCAACGTGAAGATGATGTATCCGATGATTTCCGGTTTGGATGAATTGAACCGGGCCAACGCGCTCGTCGAGAAATGCAAGTCGGAACTGCGCGAGAAAAATATTCCGTTCGACGAGAAAATGGAAATCGGCGCGATGATTGAGATTCCGTCCGCCGCGCTCATCGCCGACGCGCTGGCGCAGCGCGTGAAATTCTTCAGCATAGGCAGCAACGATCTGATCCAATACACGCTCGCCGCCGACCGCACGAACGAAAAAGTTTCGCACCTCTACGAGCCGACGCATCCGGCGATTTTGCGCCTGATAAAAATGACCGTTGACGCCGCGCACAAACACGGCATTTGGGCTGGCGTTTGCGGCGAAATCGCAGGCGACCCGTTTCTCACGCCGCTGTTGCTCGGCCTCGGCGTGGATGAATTGAGCGCCGCGCCGCCCGTTGTCGCGCAGGTGAAATACATCATCCGCCGCCTGAAACTGGCCGAGGCGCAGGCGCTCGCGGAATTCGCGCTGCAATGCGAATCGCCGTCGGAAATTTTCGCGCGGTGCCAGAAACTCGCGCGCGAAACAGCACCGAGCCTGTTTGAAAATAAAACGTGATTCGTTAAATGGTTGAATCGTTGAACGGTTGAATTATATTTCCCCGCCTTGTTTGCCGATTTAACAATTTAACGATTCAACGACTCGCCAATGAAAGTCATCATCCTCGCCGCCGGTTACGCCACGCGCCTTTATCCGCTCACCCTCACGCAACCCAAGCCGCTGCTGCCCGTCGCCGGCAAGCCAATGGTCGAGCACGTCCTCGACAACCTCGCGCCCATCACCGAGATTGACCGCGTCTATGTCGTGACGAATGCGAAATTTGCGAGCCACTTTCAGAAATGGTCGGAACATTACCGCGCCACGAAATCCAAATTCGATTTCACCGTCGTCAACGACCATTCCACCGACGACACCAACAAGCTGGGTGCCATTGGCGACATCCATTACGTCCTCAAAACCCAAAACGTGGACGATGATTTGATCGTCGTCGCCGGCGACAATCTATTTAGCGAGAAGCTGGGCGAGTTCGGAAAATTCTGCCGCGAGAAAAATGCGCCTGCGCTTGCCGTCTATGACGTGGGCAATCTCGAGGAGATCAAAAAATACAATTCCATCTCCACCGACGCGGACGGCAAAATCACCTTCTTCGAGGAGAAGCCGAAAAATCCGACGAGCACGCTCACCGGCATCGCGCTTTATTATTATCCCAAGTCCACCATCGCGCTCATCAAGCAATACATCGCCGAGGGCAACAATCCCGACCAGCCCGGACGCCTCGTGCAATGGCTTTACCCGCGCACGCCGGTTTATACCTGGCGCGTGCCCGGCCTGTGGTTCGACATCGGCTCGAAGGAAACTTTGGAAGAAGCGAACAAAATTTTCGCCAAGTTTTAGAACTGCAAAAGTCATTATGAAACTTCTCAAATTCATACTTGTTGCCGCTGTGATTTTTGCGCCGTTCACAAACACGAACGCCCAAAGCTGGCTCACCGATGGCCTAGTGGCTTATTTTCCTTTCAACGGCAATGCCAATGATGAAAGTAAAAATGGAAACAATGGCGAAGTCCATAATGCAACTTTGACTTCCGACCGCTTTGGAAATCCTTCTTCAGCTTTTTATTTCAACGGAAGCAGCAGCTACATATCAATCCCTTCAAGCCAATCGCTAATGTTGACTGAAAACATGACCTTTTCATTTTGGATGAAGCGAATGTCCGTTGGTGGAATGCTACTCTGTAAAGGCGACGGAGAAGGTGCTTATTCAATTGGCCTCGCGAATGATGGCAGAATGGGTTTTAACCGACAGAACATTACTACTATGGCACTATCATCAACAGTCTCTCCTGAAAATGCATGGGTTCATGTAGTGATTACTATGATGTCAGGAAAATCCTGTATTTATTTTGATGGCAAATTAAATATTGTTGGCAAAGCTGTTACATTAGGAACGGGAACCGGCGAATTGACGTTAGGAAAAATCAACAGTGGTTGGCCTTCATACTACGGCGGTTCGCTTGACGACATGCGCATTTACAACCGCGCTTTGTCGTCAGATGAAGTCGTGCAATTATACAACGCCGAATCACATTCAAGCAATCCAGTGCCGATTACTTCTGTGCCAGCACCATTAGCGACAAATTCTGACAGTTTAGCTCCCGTAGAAACCAACATCCCGCCAGCTATTTTTGATGTTAGATTGGGTGAAACATTTCAAGAGGTGACAAATAGATTGGGAGTCATGGAATGCGTGACCAATGATGGCACTCAACTTCCAGACTCCGTGACTTATAGAATTATCAAAGGCGATTTTCTTTATGCGGTTACTTTCTGGCATGGAAAGAGTGTTGACGAAATCTATGGAACAACAAACAACTTTTCATCTGATGAAATTGAAACGTTTTTTGAAAAGAACAATTTAAGCGGGAAATTGATAAACGTTGACCAAGAACATCAAAACACAATGTTCCCCGAATTAAAACAGGACGGGAAGACAATGTGGCTTTGGAATCCAATTGCTTCTGGGAATGACGCGCCAACAATTCTTATGGGGTTTTCAGATAACCACCTTGTGAGCATTGGGACGCAAGACTATCTTTTCTCAATGGCAAATTTTAGCAGCATCCCGTCGGCTGTTTTGTCTGCCGCCAACAAGCTTTCGCCGCCAACAAACGAGGTTGCGAGGCTTTCCAACGTGACAGGTATAGTCTGCTTGATTGACGACAAAGGAGTGCTCATTGAAACAACAAACTTCGACTATCTACCTCGAATTCAGATAGCGGATTTACAAGATGGCGACTGTCCTGCCGTTTTGGAAAATAAGGTGTTCTATTCCGCGCTGACTTCATTCGGCAATTTCAGAAGCAGGACAGCACGGAGCGCGCTTTTTGAAAATCAAATGTTGCAACTTTGGTTACATGGAAAGAATTTGTGGGAAAAAATCCAAACTCGCTTTACAGTTCTGGACGAAATGCGCCACTATAATAAAGCTGTTGTGGCGTGTGATAGCAATGTTCGTTTTGTGGAACAGGCAAAGGCCAATGCCACCAGAATCAACTCAAGCATAGATGCGAATACGTTTGCTGCTGCTGATGCCTATGCACGCGCTGCTGATGCAGCAGATTTACAAGCGTATGGATTCAGTGATGCAAGACGCGCGCGTTTTTCCGCGAATAGTGAGCAACAACAAGCGGAAAACAATGTAAGTCATTTGCAAAATTCCGCAGCGACGATTGAAAAGCAGATTAACACAGCCAACCAACAGATTTCTGCTGGCTTGGACAGTGCCAACATTTATGCGTCTCGTTTAGCCAGTTATGGCATCGTCGTTTCAAGTTCACCGCCATTTATTCAAATTCCGCCACTCTCCATGCGTCTTGAAGTTGATGCGGAACGCGCTGCGTCGTCTATGTATTAAAAGGTGTTGCACGTTGATGTTTGGCTAAATCCTTAATCAAGCGAAGACGGAGGAAATTCATTTGGATTGGTTGGAATTGGTGCGTTACCTGAAATCATTGCGTAATTTTTTTTCCCTTTTCTCAAAATCAAATGTTGATCGAGAAGATAATCAGCCGACGTGATAACGCGGTTTGGGTCTTTCTCTTGTTTATCATTTAAGTAAATCCCGCCAGATTCAATATCACGCTTTGCTTGCCCTTTTGAGGGTGCGAGACCTGAAAAAACAACCACCTCAACCAAGGGCTTATTCAGTGGTAGCATCGTGGGATCAGTGATTGGGCCGGGTAACTCTTGGCGCGCGTCAACAATTGATTGCGGTGGCAGTTCAGCCACGCTTCCGGTAAAAAAAGCTTGGCTGGTTTTTATCGCTTCCGCTGTGGCGTTCACGCCGTGAATCAAATCCGTCGCGGCTTTTGCCAATGCCTTGTGCGCTTCGCGTGCGCCGGAATTTTCCGTGTGCTTCTTTTCAAGCGATTCAATTTCTTCGCGCGACAGAAATGTGAAGTATTTCAAATAACGAATCACGTCGCGGTCGTCCGTGTTTATCCAAAATTGATAGAAGCGATAAACGCTCGTGCGTTTCGGGTCGAGCCAGATTGCGCCCGCCTCGGTTTTTCCAAATTTCGTCCCGTCGGCATTCGTGATGAGCGGAAGCGTCAGGCCGAAAACCGTTTTGCCCAGTTTTTTCCGGCACAGATCAATTCCCGCCGTGATGTTGCCCCACTGGTCGCTGCCGCCGATCTGCAGTTCGCAATTCTGGTCGCGCGCCAGAACCATAAAATCAAACGCCTGCAACAACATGTAGCTGAACTCGGTGTAGCTGATGCCGGTCTCGCGGTCTTGCATGCGCGCGCGGACGGATTCCTTTGCGATCATCTGGTTGACAGAAAAATGTTTTCCGATGTCGCGCAGAAAATCGAGAAACGAAATGTTTTGTGTCCATGAAGCGTTGTCCACAAGTCGCGCGGGATTTTGTTTCGTCTCAAAATCCAGCAGTTTCGCCAGTTGAACTTTCACGCTGGCGATGTTGCGGTCGAGAATTTCTTTTGTGAGCAATTGCCGCTCCTGCGTTTTTCCGCTAGGATCGCCAATTGAACCCGTCGCGCCGCCCGCAACGGCAATTGGATTGTGGCCGAGCAATTGAAAACGTCGCAGCGCAAGCAACGGCACGAGATTTCCGACGTGCAGCGAATCCGCCGTCGGGTCGAAGCCGCAATACAGCGTGATTGGCGAAGAAATTTTCTTTTCCAATTCCGCCGAGTCCGTGCAATCGGCGATGAGGCCGCGCCATTTCAGTTCTTCCAAGATGTTCACGAGTGAAGGTTAAATCGCCGTCGTGCAAATGCCAATTTCCAATTAAAGCAAACAATTTCACGCAAAGGCTCAAAGGCGCGAAGCAATTTGACTTTGCGGCTTGGCGGCTTTGCGTGAGAATCCGGCGATGTCGCAAATGTTGAAATCGTCCGGCGCGATGGCCGCCGCCACGTTGTTGAGCCGCGTGCTCGGCATGGTGCGCGAAATGGTTTATTCGCGCTTCATGGGCGTCGGCTGGGTCACGGACGCGTTTCTGCTCGCGTTTCAAATCCCAAACCTGTTCCGACGACTGCTCGGTGAAGGCGCGTTGACGGCGGCGTTCATCCCGATTTTCAAGGAAAAGGAAAAAATCCACGGCGAACAGGAAATGTGGCGCGCGGCCAACGCCGTCATTTCCGGCCTCGTCATCGCGGCGACAGTCATCATCGCCGTCGCGATGCTCGGAATTTCGCTCGCGCTGGATTTTCATCATTTCACCGGTAAAACCGAACTGATGCTGCGGCTGCTGCGCGTGATGTTTCCCTACATGATGCTCGTGTGCGTCGCGGCGGTGTTCATGGGAATGCTCAACGCGCGCGGCCATTTTTTCATCCCGGCGATGGGCGCGACGATGCTCAACGTGGTGATGATCGCGTCTGTCTTTTGGCTCGTGCCGCATTTCGGCGCGGGACTTCCGAAGGGACAAAAACTGCCGTCACAAATTTTTGCGCTCGCGTTCGGCGTGCTGGCGGCGGGCGTGGCGCAGGCGGCATTTCAACTGCCAACGCTCCGGCGCGACGGTTTTCGCTATCGCTGGGTTTCGCCATGGAAAAATGAAACGGTGCGCCTCGTTGTGACGCGGATGATTCCGGCCACCATCGGCGTCGCCGCGTTTCAAATCAACGTCACCATCGTGCAAATCCTTTCGTTTTGGGTCGGCACAGGAATCGTCTCCTCGTTCGGATACGCCGTGCGATTGATGGAACTGCCGCAAGGATTGTTCGGCATTTCGCTGGCGACGTATTTGCTGCCGACGCTTTCGGGACTTGCATTGGAAAAAAGATTTCCCGAATTTCGGTCAACGCTGCGGAGCGGACTCGGCACGCTGTTTTTTCTAAATGTGATCGCCTCGGTTCTGCTCGTTACACTTGCCGAGCCGATCGTCCGCCTGCTTTTCGAGGGCGGCAAATTCGACGCGGCGGCGACGCACGAGGCTTCAATTGCGCTGATGTGCCTTGCGCCCGGGCTTGTCGCTTTTTCCACGGTCAACATCCTGGCGCGCGCATTTTTCGCGCTGGGCGACACGAAAACACCGATGAAAATCAGCATTGTGTGCCTGACACTGAATTTGCTTCTGGCGATCGCGCTCGTCGTGCGCTTTCGGCAGGGCGGGCTTGGAATCGCCAACACCGTGACTTCGATCTGCAACGTCTGGCTGCTTTTTTTCGCTTTGCGGAAAAAATTGGGGAAACTGGAAATGGAATCGCTGATGAAAACGCTTTTGCCGCTGGCGTTTGCCGGAACAATTGCCGGAGTAATTGCGTGGTTCGGCTGGCATTATTTGGAAAAGCAATTCGGCCACGCAACCATCGCGCTAAAAATCGGCGCGGTGTTTGCGCCGGCGATTGCCGCGGGTTTTATTTATGGAATCCTCGCGCTGGCGTTCAAAGTTCCGGCGGCGCACGAAATGCTGGGGTTTGCGCTTTCGCGATTCAAAAAATCCTAGGCTGGAACAACCACCGTCCAGCAATTTTTTCCAAATTTCGATTTGAATTTTTCAGCGAGAGATTCACCGGCGGAAACATTTTCGCAAATCGCAAATGTCGTCGAGCCGCTGCCGGTCATGAGCGCGGCGAGAGCGCCGTTCGCGCGGAGAAATTCCTGGAACAATTGCAGGATTGGGAATTTTTCGAGAGCGGGCGCTTCGAGCGAATTGTAAAGGCCGGCGGCGATGGCGGGCCAATTGTTTGCCTGCAATTTTGAAACCAGTTCGAGCACGCGGCCGGTTTTGCCGTTCAAAGCCTCTGGAAACCGCGCGAGGTTCTGGTAGGCCCACGGCGTGGAAATGCCGAAGCCGGGATGGATCAATAAAATCGCCTTGCCGTGCAACGCCGGAAAATCTTCGAGCGACTGGATTTTTTCGCCGCGCCCTGTGGCAAGCGCGGGCTTGCCCTGAAGAAAAAACGGGATGTCTGAACCGAGCGCGGCAGCGAGTTCAAAAAGTTTTTTCGCCGCCAGCGGCAGGCCGAAGAGTTCGTTGAGCGCGAGCAGCGCCGCCGCCGCGTTGCCGCTGCCGCCACCCAGCCCGGCGGCGAGCGGTATTTTTTTCTCCAGATGGATTTTCACGCCGCCGTTGATTTTTGCGGCCGCCAGAAAATCTGCCGCCGCCCGGAAGACGAGGTTTTTTGAATTCACCGGCAAATGCTTGTCGTTGCAGGAAAGTTCAATCCGCTTTCCGCCGCGCTCAAAAACCAGTTCGTCGCAAAAATTGACGGGCTGCACGACGGTTTCGAGTTCGTGAAAGCCGTCTGGCCGTCTGCCGAGGATGTTCAGCAGCAGGTTGATTTTGCAGTGCGAT
>Ga0208220_1000081_pt1 | contig 34683 bp, 29 predicted proteins | sample NGESurdeep092012_9_FD_184484 | JGI IMG/M metagenome (GOLD analysis project Ga0208220, IMG submission 184484) | Arctic peat soil microbial communities from Barrow, Alaska - NGEE Surface sample F53-1 deep-092012 (SPAdes) | ecosystem: Environmental > Terrestrial > Soil > Wetlands > Peat ...
GCGCTGCTCTTCGGTGATCTGCAGCAAGTTTCGATTATCAGCCACCTCATAAGACGCCTCCCCCGCACTTTATGTATCACCGGGACAGTCCACTAGCTTTTGAACGCGACGGCGTTGCTCTCTTGGCCCGGCACGTCGACATGGAGGCAGATGCGATCTTACACTCTCTCGGGGCGCGGCAGACGACCCAGCCTGCCGGAAGATCCGGATGGACTGGCTGCTCGACTCAGCCAGCTACTCGTTGGACAGCCCGAAGCCATCGAAACGATCATTCCCTACGTCCAGATGTATCAGGCTGGCCTCGCACCGGAAGGACGTCCGATCGGCGTGGTTCTGCTGCTCGGCCCCACTGGCACCGGCAAGACCCGAACCGTCGAAGCGCTCGCCGAAGTGTTGCACGGCAGCGGTAAACACTTACTCAAGGTCGATTGCGGCGAGTTCCAAATGGAGCACGAAGTGGCCAAGCTCATTGGCGCGCCTCCCGGATACCTCGGACATCGCGAAACCCAGCCCATGTTCACCCAGGCGAAGCTCAATGGAGTTGCCTCGGAGAAAAATGACGTCTCGCTGGTCCTCTTCGACGAAATTGAGAAAGCCGCGCCGTCAATGTCGCGCTTGTTGCTCGGAATACTCGATAAAGCAACGCTCCGGTTAGGCGACAACACTAGCGTTAATTTTGAGCGCTCGCTCATTTTTCTCACCAGCAATCTCGGGGCGAAATCGATTCAGCGCGCGAATAAACCGGATTTCGGATTTGAAACCATGCTGCCGGCTCAATCCGCCGCGGATACCTCGAAGCTCCATGGCATCGGAATGAGAGCCGTCCGCCACAAATTCTCACCCGAATTCGTGAACCGGATCGATTCCGTCATTACTTATAAGCCGCTGGACCGCGAAGCCTGCGAGGTTATTCTCGATCAGATCTTCGCCAATTTCCTGCGCCTCATTCATAGCCGCCTCGGGATTCGGGGCTTCCGGCTTCAATGTACGGCCGCTGGCCGCAATTTGCTCCTCGATACGGGAATCAGCATCGAATTCGGCGCCCGTGAATTGAAACGAACCGTGCAGCGCAATTTCATACAACCGGTCGCGGCGCTGGTTGCCCAGGGACACATTCCGCCGGGCGGCACGGTCATTCTGGACGCCAAGGCCGGCGAGTTCACTATCTTGCTGCGCCAGTGATCATGGTTGCTGCAGCTTGGCGGAACCGACTGCCAATGACGGTGCCCTCTCGAGAGTCATAGTCACCTGAATCTGCTGCGTGTTCGGCTGATAATCCACGACTCCCAGCCTCAGTTCGTCCCGGCCCAGCTTGATCTCACGGTGGGTTGTGCCGTCCGCAATAATCAGAGTCCCGCTCGAAGCCCGATCGATATCCCGTGCGTGGTGATTCCACGAAATCCGCACAACGTGATCGCTTTCTTTCACCGCGAGTTCCAGGTTGCCCGCGGCCGGCGTCATAAGCTGGAATAACCCGGTTCGCGCCCCAATCCACAAAATTGCCAGGATGCCGATCGCAATCAGCAATGGGATCGCAAGCGGCTTGACCCACTGTCTGGCGCCCCCTGAGCTAGCCGGAAACTCCTCTTCCTGGATCTCCGGGTTTGGCTGAATTTCGGGCAGCGTCTTAAGTTCGGCGTCGTCAAACCGAAACTCCCTGACCGAGGGCTCATCGGCCAGTTCTCCATTTACCGCGACAAACAGCCCGGCGGTGCGTGGTTCCCGCGCTTGTACCAGCAGCACCACATAAACCGACTGGCTGAATTGTCCGGAAAGCAGGCTGCGATCCGCCAGCGACGGCCTCAGCGGGCCGGGACGGATGTGGCTCCTGAAAAAACCGACCGTGACCTTATTCCGAGCCCTCGCTTTCCACTGAGTTTCCGTAAACCGCTCGTGTTGATCGGGATCGAGCATGTAGACCGGACCGTCTTCGGGGCGGCGCGGAATCATCTCCAGATCGTCCACCCGGAGGATCGGCATGTGCGCCTTGGGGAATGTCCCAATCAGCACGCCTCCTACTTCGATCCCCGCCGTCTCGGCTTCCGCCAGCTCTTTGGCGATTCTTCCCACCAGGTCCAGCTTCAGCTCAATCGCGTACGGAGAGCGATCCGGACTCCACCGGATATAAAACGGAGCCTCTTCGTGAAGCTGCTGTTCGGAAAACATCTCCATCTTCAATTGCCGATTCTCAAATTCGCAAGGCGCAACGCTAAACTTCTATTATTTGCCCGCCACTCTCTACCTGGTCGCGACGCCCATTGGGAATTTGGAGGATATCACCCTCCGCGCCTTACGCATTCTTCGCGAGGAGGTGTCTCTCATTGCGTGCGAAGATACCCGCCGGACTCAAAAGCTCCTGGAGCATTACGGAATCAAAAAACCGCTCATCAGCTATCACGAGCATAACGAGCGAAGCCGCGCCGCCGAAATTCTGAAAAGTTTACACGATGGCAAATCGATAGCCCTTTTGAGCGATGCCGGTACGCCTCTGGTCTCCGATCCCGGCTACCGGGTGGCTACTGCCGCAATTGAAGCAGGTTTCCCGGTGGTCCCTCTGCCGGGCGCTTCGGCGCTTTTGGCTGCGCTCGCGGCGTCGGGGCTGCCCGTCGATGAGTTCCGGTTCGTCGGATTTCTGCCGTCTAAGGCCGGTGCTCGCCGCAGAGCGCTTCAAGAAATGGCGAACGATCCGTTGACTATCGTCGCCTATGAGAGTCCGCATCGGGTTCTCGACACTTTGAGCGATATGACCGAAATCTTCGGGGAACGCCCGATCGTGGCAGCGCGCGAGATCACCAAAATTCATGAAGAGTTTCTGCGAGGCACGGCTGCCTCAATCCGCGAAAAGCTGGCGCAGCGACCCTCGGTCAAGGGCGAATTTACGCTCGTCATCGGACGCTCGGAACAGAAAACGCAAATCGACGACCCGGCGGCCGAAGTTTTAAGGCTGCAGCGGGAAGAGGGCTTAAGCCGGATGGACGCGATCAAGGCCGTCGCAAAACGCATGAGCCTTCCAAAACGGGAAGTCTACCGACTCTCCGCGGAGCCGGGCAACAATCCTCCGGACAAACGTCGTGGTTAGGGCCAAACGAACCCACTGCCAGTTTGAGTTGGTTCGGAGCCAGGCGTTCTTCGATCAATTGCCGGATCATTGTTACGAAAGCGGGATGCGTTCCCACGGTGGCCGCGCGAACCATTTTCATGCCCAGTTCCGCTGCCAGACCGGCCGCTTCGACGTCGAGATCGTAGAGCACTTCCAAATGATCCGAAACGAAGCCAAGCGGCGCGATCAGGACATTTTTCACGCCTTGCCGATGCAAGTCTCTCAGGCGATCGAGTATGTCCGGCCCGAGCCAAGGCTGATGAGGCGGGCCACTGCGGCTCTGAAAAACCAAGTCCCAATTTGTAAGTCCAACCGCCTCAGCTACTAAGCGCGACGTTTCCCGAAGCTGTTTCTCGTAATCGCTGGTTTCGGCCATCGAGCACGGGACGCTGTGGGCCGAAATTACCAAACGAACTGGGGTATCGGATAGCGCGTCCCGAATCCGGTCCGCGCAGGCCCGAATGAAGTTCGGATGATTGTAGAAGACTCGGAGTTTATCGATTTTCGGCGTATTTTCGCCTACTTCGGCTTGGGCGGCCGCGATGTTCTCGCGGTACTGGCGGCAGCCGGAATAGGAGCTGTAAGCCGAAGTCACAAACGCGAGCGCGCGCCGAACGCCATCTTCTCGCATCCGGCGAAGGGTATCGGCGAGAAACGGGCTCCAATTCCGGTTTCCCCAATAAACGGGCAGATTCAGCCCGTGTGCCTCCAGCTCCGGGCGTAGCGCTCGAATTAAGTCGCGGCATTGGTCGTTAATCGGACTCTTGCCGCCGAAGTAATAATAATGTTCGGCCACTTCGAGCAGCCGCTCGCGCGGGACATTTCGTCCTCGGGTGACATTTTCGAGAAATGGCAGGACGTCTTCGGATCTCTCAGGTCCACCGAAAGACACGATCAGAACAGCGTCGTACATGACTAGGACAAACCGGTGATGCGATGCAGCTTCAACATATTGGTCGAGCCTCGCAGGCCTACCGGCTGACCGGCCACGAAGACGATATTGTCGCCGGGGCGAACCCTACCCGTATCGATGAGCACGCGCTCCATTTCATGCAGCATCTGATCGGTCGATTGCGCCACGGTTGAAATAATCGGGTCCACTCCGTACACGATAGAGAGTTGGCGGGCTACGATTTCGCTGGAGGTGAAGGCGTAGATGGGAACGGGCGGCCGGTATCGGGCGAGCAAGCGCGCCGAAGTTCCGGCGGTAGTTCCCACGGCGAGGGCCACGACACCGGCGGAACGAGCCGCATGATAGGCAGCATCGGCAATGATCTCCGGAATGGGCATGTCTTCCTGAAGCCAGACGTCCGGAAATCCTTTCCGGTGCATCGACGCCTCAGCTTCGCACGCGATGCGCGCCATCATCTTCACAGAGTCGACGGGATGCCTTCCGGTCGAAGTCTCCGCCGAGAGCATCACCGCGCTGGTGCCGTCATAGATAGCGTTTGCGACATCGCTGACTTCGGCGCGAGTGGGCAGAGGATTCTCGATCATGGATTCGAGCATTTGCGTAGCGGTGATGACGAACTTGCCGCACTTTCTCGATTTCTCGATAATCCCTTTTTGAATCGCGGGCACTTTCTCGAGCGCCATTTCCACTCCCAAGTCGCCGCGCGCCACCATCACGCCCTCACATTCTTCGAGAATGGAATCGAGGTTCTGCCAGCCTTCCGGTTTTTCAATTTTTGCGATGATGGGTTGCTTCGCGTCCACTTCTTCGAGTAAGTGCCGGAGGCGCAGCACGTCGCGAGCCTGTCGAACGAAGGAGAGCGCAAAGAAATCGACGCCTTGTTCCACGCCGAAGTGCGCATCAGCGATGTCCTTTCTCGAAAGAGACGGCGTACTGACATTGACACCGGGCAAATTGATGCCCTTGCGGTCGCTGATGGGGCCGCCGCTGACCACCTGGCACCGGACTGCTACTCCATCCGTGCTGAGAACCCGAAGCTGCACGGAGCCGTCGGCGAGCAAGACAGGGTCGCCCGGCTTTACATCGCGCGCGAATTCGGCGTAATTAGTAGAAGCGATCTCGGCATTTCCCTCAGCAGGCTCGGTGGTAATGGTGAATATCGTATCGTCGCGGAGAAACGACTGGCCATCCCGAAACGTGCCGAGACGGATCTTGGGGCCTTGCAGATCGAGCAAGATGCCCGCGTACCTATGAAACTCCAAGGCAAGATCGCGGACCGCCTGGATGCGGCGGGCATGGTCTTCGCGCGTTCCGTGCGAAGCGTTCAAACGGAATACATCGACCCCCGCTTCAAACAGCCTTCGTAGAACATGTTCAGAATCGGTGGACGGGCCGAGAGTAGCGACTATTTTGGTAGCTCGCATGAATGGGTAAAAGAAAACGGTACGCTACGATAGCGGAGACTTCACAGCGAAGGGGAAGCTTCAATCATCATTATGCCGCTTTATCAAGCGATCATCCTCGCGATTGTTCAGGGCTTGACCGAGTTCTTTCCGGTCAGCAGCAGCGCGCATTTAATTGTCATTCCGGAATTCTTGGGCTGGAACGACGGAGGCTTGGTGTTCGATGTGGCGCTTCACGTCGGCACTCTGGCCGCGATTATCATCTACTTCTTCAAAGATTGGGTACAGGTGATCGCAAACGGACTGGGTTTCTCCCATGGCGGTTCCAGGCCGGACGAAAGAAGCCCGCTTCTTCTCTGGTACCTGGTCGTCGCCACCATTCCCGGCGCGATCGCGGGCTGGAAATGGGACAAATATGCCGAGCATGCGTGGCGCAGCCCGTATATCATCGGCGCGGCGGCGATTCTGGTCGGGATCTATATGGCCGTGGCGGACCGGGTGAGCGAGAGAAAGGACGGCCTGGACCAGTTGAACTGGCTCGAGGCGATCGGTGTTGGCATCTCCCAGGCATTTGCGATTATTCCAGGTGTTTCCCGGAGCGGAAGCACAATCGCGACCGCCCGGTTTTTTCATCTGGATCGGGAAACGTCGGCGCGGTTCTCATTCTTGCTTTCCACTCCTATTATCGCGGGCGCCGCGGCGAAGAAATTCTTCGATATTCATAAGCAGGGCGGCTTGCCACCTGAAATGAGATTGCCTTATGCGGTTGGAATTCTGGTGAGCCTGGTGGTTGGAATTGCAGTCATTGCCTTCTTTTTGAAGTACCTGCGTCATCACAGCCTGGCCGTGTTCGTGTGGTATCGGATAATTTTTGGCATAATAGTGATCGCTCTGGCAGTTTTCTTCCGCACCGGCGGATGACGCTTTTATCACCGTCTCGTCATACACGGCTCAATGAAGCCGCAGGTCTTTTATTGCTTTTGCTCGGCTTAGCCGTTTCGCTAAGCCTGCTCTCCTATTCCTCGGCCGATCCCTCCTGGAACACGGCGACAGGATCTCTGCACACGCACAATCTGCTCGGACTCTTCGGCGCGAAATGGGCTGACTTACTACTGCAGATTTTTGGCATCAGCGTGTTTTTGCTGCCGGTACACATTTGGGCGCTCGGCTGGAAATGGGTGCGGTCGTCACAAATCGAAAGCACCTGGTTCCGAGTGTTGGGGAGCGTGGCTCTTTGGTTTTGTATTTCGACCGCGTGCGGACTGAGTCCCCACACCTGGCTGATCGGGAAGGCGATCCGCCCCGGCGGCATCGTGGGAATGGTGCTGGCCGATTCTCTGCTGAACCGGTTCGACTTGGCGGGGGCCGCGATTATCACGGTCGCATCCGGAATCGTCGCGCTGTATTTTGCTTCTACATTTGAAGTCTCGACGCTAATGCGTTGGCTTCGCGGACCAACTGCGAAGTGGCGGGCGATTCTCGCCGGATGGAGAGCGGCGCGCGAGGCAAGCCGCGAACGCGCGATTGAAAAAGCGAAAGCAAGGGCGGCAGAACGGACAGCCCGACGGAATATACGGCGCACGGAACCGAGCGCTCCGGCTGCAAAGACAGTTACCGAAACGCAAGCGGGCGAGATTCCACCTTCTGATATGGAAGAGTCGCCGCGCCCGACGCCGGAATCGCAGGAGATTCCCATTCGGACACTCGAATATCAACCGCTTATTCGGACTCAGCCTGCTGAGGAAGAAGAGCAGGAGATGCCAAGTTTCGAGGAGCCCGTTACGCCTTCTCGAACTACCGTGAAGCGCAGGAAGCCTTATCGCCTGCCCTCGACGGAACTGCTGAATGAAGTTGCGGCGGGGAGCGGCTACGACGGCCTGGAATTAAAAGGCATCGCCAGCGTCATTAAATCGAAGCTCGAGGAGTTCAACGTGCGCGGCTCCGTGGTGCAAATCAATCCGGGGCCGGTGGTTACCACCTTTGAATACAAGCCGGAAGCGGGGATGAAATATAGCCGCATCACGACCTTGAATGAAGATCTGTGTTTGGGCTTGCAGGCGGAATCGATTCTCATCGAACGCTTGCCCGGCAAGCCCACGGTGGGAATTGAAGTGCCCAACACCAGGCGCGAGCTGATCAGCCTGCGGGCGATTTTGGAATCTGACGAATTTCACGATTCTACTTCGAAGATGACCATCGCGTTGGGAAAGGACATCAATGGGCGCATCAAAGTTTCCGCGCTCGAGAGCATGCCGCATCTTCTGATCGCGGGATCGACCGGCTCGGGCAAGAGCGTGATGCTGAACGCGATGATCATGTCGTTCCTTTATAAAGCGACGCCGGATGAAGTTCGCATGATCATGGTAGACCCGAAGCGGGTGGAACTGGGCATTTACGAAGGCATCCCGCATCTGCTGACGCCGGTGATTACCGAGCCGAAAAAGGCGACGAATGCGCTGCGCAACGCGGTGATCGAGATGGAGCGCCGGCTGAAATTGCTGGCAGCCCAGGGCGTCCGGAATATCGATCAATATAACCGCAAGGTGACGCAAATCCGGCAGGAGCCAAGAAGCCTGTTCGAGGAGACTGAGGCCGACGAAAACCTGAAACCTCTGCCCTACGTCCTGATACTGATTGACGAATTGGCCGATCTGATGATGCTCGAGCGGGCGAATGTTGAAGAATGCATCACACGGCTCGCGCAGATGGCCCGCGCGGTGGGCATGCACCTGGTGCTCGCGACACAGCGGCCGAGCGTGGATGTCATCACGGGATTGATCAAGGCGAACTTTCCATCGCGTATCAGCTTCCGTGTTGCGACCCGCGTCGATTCGCGAACCGTGCTCGACATTATGGGCGCCGAGCATCTTCTCGGAAAAGGCGACATGCTATTTCTGCCTCCGGGCTCCTCACGCCTGACGCGAGTGCATGGAGCGTTCGTGACCGAGGCCGAAACCAATCGCGTCGTCGATTTCTGGAAAGAGCAGGCTACGCCTGAATACGACGAGAGCTTTCTGATGACGCCGCCTACGGAAACGGATGAAGAGGACAGCGACGCTTATGACGGCGAGCAGGATCCGATGTATCAGGATGCCGTGCGGGTAGTTGTGGAGATGGGGAAGGCCTCGACATCAACGCTGCAGCGGCGTCTGCGATTGGGCTATGGACGCGCCGCGCGCATTTTGGATGTGATGCAGCGGGACGGCATCATCGGACCGCCGGACGGCAGCAAACCGCGAGAGGTATTGAAGCGACCGGATTGGCTGCGGGAAGTCGAAGGGCAGTTGCGGTAAAGATATTCTTTCAGGTAATGACCCCGGCGGGAAGATTCAAAAGTGATAGTGCGCCGTCGCTTAAGGCGAATGGAAACTTCCAAATAAAACTTGTTGATCGTCTACCTCACGCAATGTAAACATATTAACGTTGATGGGCAGTGAGCAAGAAAAGCCGACTCAAGAAAGACGCCTCTAGGTATTGCCCAGCGTCATTATTCGAACCGAGATCCGCAGCCGCGATGCGAGGAACCATTTCGTTCATCGTACGATACACGAACTGCTTGCCGAGTTCGGTAAGTTCATACTTCTTCTCATCGTCGAATGCTGACGCCGTCGTTAAACTCCGTTGCCGTGATCGCCTACGAGGTTGAGCTTTGACGAAATTCTCCTCGGCAAAACCATTCCGAAAAGATATCAATCCACCACGCTGGCATTGGCTTGACGACGTGTGAATAAACGCGAACAACTATGACAATTCTGTAATCACCTGAATCATGTTTGATCCGCCGCCCGACATTCTTTTCGACTTGCATGGTTTGCTGAACGCTTGAAACTCGTCGATTGCAGCGCACCGGATTTGATTAATGGCGAGTCGCTCCCGGTTGAAGTCACTACTCAGAAAGGCCCATAATACGACGAGGAAGGGGCTTCTCATAAACGTGCATATCTGGCTTAGTGTCTGTTTGGCTTTAGGAGCGCTATCTAGCGCAAAAGCCCACGTATTTCCGGAATTGCCGGACAAGCCAGCCGACTATGTTACGGACGCGGCGGGAGTGCTTTCGGCAACCGAGCGCTCAGTGCTTTCGCAACGGTGCGCTCAGATTGACAGAAATCACCTAGGTCAGATTGCCATAGTGACCATTACGTCTCTTGCAGGCGAGTCTATTGATACTGTGTCGTTGAGCCTTGCTCGAAAATGGGGCGTAGGCAGGAAAGGCGTGAACGACGGCATTCTAATTATGCTTGCGATCGGAGATCATAGATCGCGCATCGAAGTCGGCAGCGGATTGGAAACACGGGTTACCAATGACATATCGTCGGCGATTCTTACCGCAATGAGGCCGGATTTAGCTAGGGTCGATATAATGCAGCACTCACGCTCGCGCTTGACCGATTGACCGAAAGGTTGTCCGCAGCTCCTTCCGACGTACACCAGTCATCTGTCCCATCCTCCTCTGCGGGGTGTAATGGTTTTGTGAATGCTGTTGTGCCCGGAGCGTGTCTCGGCGAGTTTCGGCACGGCACGCTGGTCAAGAAGGTCGGATCTGGGCCAAATGAAGTTTTGGAAGTGGCCAGTAGCTCAGCAGAGGCTACTGATACCCATCCCGGCGATGACTTGGTCGCATCCTGCGGTTCGCCGGTATACACCCTTGCGGATGGACTGGTAGTTGACGTCATTTCGGACGAAAGCGATCCAGATTTTCGCTACCTGGGGTACATGGTGAGGATCAAGCACGCGGCGACGAGCACAGGGCTGCCCCTTCCTGCGGTGCAGATGAAACAAACGGAGACGCTTTACCTGCACTTACAAGATCCGCCACAGGTGCAAGTTGGCGATTTTGCCATTGAACACGCACTGTTAGGACATGTGGGGCGAACGGGGGCTGCGTGGGGATGTCACACCCATTTTGAAGTCAGACACTTTCCGGGTAGGTACATGACCGACCCGCAGTGGAATTCACCGCCAAACATTTACGGACGTGGTGACCAGAGAGCGAATAAGCTGTTCAAGGACAGTTGGACCGATCCTTCAGTTTGGCTCGCAAAGTTACCGACTGAACTCTTGAGCCCTCAGGAATCCGTGCTTGAGCTTTCGATGAACTCGACTTCGCGCGATTATCCGAACTCCCCAACTTCTTACACAGATCCAGGTGCATGTCCCGGCGAAGGTTGTCGATATCACGATACCTGGACGATGAATGTGGACACGCCCGTCCACCCGGCGCAGGGCAGCAAAACAACCTCGTTCGTGCTGAAGAAGGGCCAGACGGTCACAACCCTCACGGGTGCCGTGATTACAAAGCCGGGCAGAATTAAAATTATCCATCCCATTCGCATTTCCGGGCAAGAACAAGTGCAAGCTGGCGATCTGTATGTTCTCACCTATCGGGGCGAGGGCTTCTGGAAAATTTGGTTGAAAGGCAAATTGATCGATTCGGTGGCGCTCCCAAATGTCGTGTCGGCAGGTGGCTGCAAAGCGTCAGACATGTCCTGCAAGCAAAAGGCCGAGGCTCGATGGATCGCCGGACCGATTTGGGGTGTACTCGAAGTAGCGCCGCAGCCTAGCTGGTGGGTACAGATCAACGACGCCAAGGGCCGAACAGGGTGGATTGAGGTACCTGGGCCAACGTGGGCAAGCATCCATGGGGAATTCTAGGGCGCATACCCTTTACCCCGCAACCCGGCGAATTATGCAGCAGTTGCAAATTGAGATAGAATTTGTGACCGAGGAGAACGACTGTCGTGCGCCAGAACCTCGCGGTATCGCTGTCCGTAGTTTATGTACTCTTGAGCTCATGTGGTCCTCCGGCTAGGCCGTCCGACGGACAAGCACGGGAAGTAGTGGACCAGATCCTATAAGGGGCTTACAGACCTCGGCGCGCGTATTACCGATTTTAGAAAGCTAAATGCTGAAACCAAAGAAAGAGCAGGCCAAAAAATATACGAGTATCATTTTCTGGCAAGCGCGGAGTTACCTGCCGGTATTGCGTGGGCTGCGCCCGGCCTGATGGATCGAGGCGGTTTCGTGAAGGACCCCGGAAACGGACAACCAATCGCGTGAGGCGCCGGAAAGACTCAAAGTCTTCTAAAGGGAACAACGGCTATTCGATATGGGGGCATCACGTTTCGCATGACCGAGAAGGGATGGGTATCAGCGGACCTTCCTGACAACGCCGACGATGGATACTGTACGGATGCCGGACCGAAAGACTGCTACCCGAAAATGGGACGGGAGAAGCTAAAGTGATCTAAGTAATATCAACGGCAATTCAAGATAATTTTAACGCCTCAATCCAGTGGATCTTCGGCAGTTCCAAGCCCTGATCATGAACCCCTGAATGAAGTACACGAGGCGTGGCATAGTCATGTGCGATTCCAGTCCCACATTTCGCAGCCGATGTGATATCACCCCATCAATCCGCGGTGACCCGTCTGAGCCCTGTGACAAGTAGAAGCAACGCTAGCGCGACAATTTTAAGCTTCGCCATTGATCGCTCGCCCTTGCGACTGTCCCACCGAGGATTGTGCATCGGTCGATGATGAAAGTTGATATGATATGTAGCCGATTGGAGGCGCTCATGCGCATTGATTTGTACACGAAAGCGATTCTTACCGTGATTGCCGTTGCACTGCTGACAATCGCGGGCAACTCGGTTGTCCGACCCACAAGCGTTTCGGCGGATGGTGCGCTGAGCGGAGTCGAATTTCTCGCCATAGGTCCTGGATTTATGGCCATCGACACGAGAAGCGGCGATATTTGGGAATATCCATACCGGCCCGGCACCCCTTCGCATATGGGAAAAATCACCCATCTGGGCCAGCCACTCACGAACCAGTAAAGTTTGGCGGGCGCCACTTTGGCCGATGGATGGTGTGGTTTCGGTGCCGCTTTCCGTATCAGTTCTAGACAAGATACAGGGTAACGACAGTAGCTGAGGACAAGAGCCTAAACACATCGAACGAGAGAATTGGGAACTTGATTCTGGGTCAAGCCCTACTGCTAGGTAACATACGCGCCTTCGCATATGCAATATCTGCGTGGCTGATGACGCACTTGTTTGTCGTTACCTACGAGGAACCAACATTGCGGAAATCCTTTGGGGCCGAGTACGAAACCTTTTGCGCTCATGTTCCACGGTGGTTACCGCGCTTCCGCCCGTGGCGCAAGGGTACGGAATTGGATGTGATGCAGCGGGACGGCATCATCGGACCGCCGGACGGCAGCAAACCGCGCGAGGTATTGAAGCGGCCGGATTGGCTGCGAGAGGTCGAAGGACAACTCCGATAAAGGGAACGCTTTCCGCTTTTAGATACACTGCCATCATGATTCGTTCATTGCTCTACTGCCTGCTGGCATCTGTGGTGTTGGTTCCGCAGGTGTCTTCCGCCAAGTCAAACCCGTTCGAGGGCCGCTGGGATTTCAATGTGCCGACGCGCAATGGAATCGGCGCGAACTGGCTCGGGATATCGGAAAAGAATGGCAACCTGGATATCTGGTTTCAGCCGACCGGGGGCCATGTTTATCAAGTCGCGAATTACAAGCAAACCGGCTCACATTTGACGCTGACGGTTTCGCCGCAAAACGGGAACCATGCGGCAACGATATGGGAACTCGACGCAACGGACGGCAAACTGAGCGGCACGCAGAAGCGCGGCGACGACACAATCGCGTTGACGGGCTTACCTGCGCCGGTGCTCGACCGAAGCGCACCCGCCTCCTGGAGCGCGCCCGAAGCTCTGTTTGACGGCAAAGACCTGGACGGATGGGAGCCCATTGGAGACACGGCGCAGAACCACTGGATTGTCCAAGATGGTTTGTTGATCAACCAGCAGCGCGGCGCCGATCTCAAGACGACTCGAAAATTCGGCGATTTTAAACTTCACTTCGAAGTGAACTGTCCGCGTGACGGCAACAGCGGCTTCTATCTGCGCGGCCGGTATGAGTTGCAAATTGAGTACGAGCCTGTGGACCAGAACGCACCCAATCGGCAAATAGGATCCATCTATGGACGAATTACGCCGGTTTCTCTTACGCCCACGCCCGGTCAGTGGGAGACGTTCGATGTGACGCTTGTCGGCCGCACTGTGACTGTCCACCGGAATGGCAAAACGATCATCGACCATAAAAAAATCGAAGGTATCACCGGCGGCGCGCTCGATGCGAATGAAGGAGAACCAGGGCCCTTCTACATTCAGGGCGATCACACGGGCGGCCTAAAATTCCGCAACATCACTGTTTCGGTCCCGCAGTAAACGGAGGCGGCGGTCAAGTTCCGGTGGCGCGTGTGATCGGGCAGTATACGGAGACTTCTGCGCTGCATCGTTAACGCGTGCGGATCATACAGGCAAAATATTCGCTCTGAAGAGTTGACAGCAAGCGCCGCCCCTCCTTTTATGAGCAAGGAATTTAAGCGCGAGATCATACGAGAAGATCGAAGCTCAGCCTACCCTCGAAAACCGCCCGGCACATAAGCCGATGGATGGTGCCGGGCGCTCTTTTATCGTCTGACCGCTGCATTAGCGAAGGGCTCAGCAAGGTCGAGTTCGTCGCGAAGTAAGGTAAGATTTTTCTCGAATTCCCTAACCTCATCTCGAGCCAGATATTGATCGTCCGCAATGCTGAAGCACTCCCAGACCATGACGAACGTTGACGTGAGAAGCTCCCTTTCGATTGCTCCTACGCCGTCGGCCTTCTCTCCATAACGGTATTCAAACACCGGGTATTCGCCGCCAAGCACTTCTGCACGAGTTCTTTCCTCGCTCCTCCCATAGACATATTGTTCTATGAAAGCCCCGTCCGACGTTAGCAGTAGCGCGCAAGCAACAGAACTGGAGTACATGTGAAGCTGCAGATTAAATCCTTTGCTTTTCCAGTTCCGGACATATTTGATTGTTTGATGTACGTCACTATAAAGCTAAAGCTGAGTTTCCTTGTGCTTGGTCCATGTCCACTGCTGGAGTTCGGCGCGTACTTCGTCCGGAGCGCGCTGATCGGCGACGGCTCTTAAAATAGCCTGCTGTGATACCGGGTTTACAATCGCCAGTCGTACAAGCTTGCCAGTCGGAGGCTTTGAGATCTGTCGGATGCAGTCAGAGTCGCGGTAAAACTTTCCTGAGATTGCCATAATATCGACCCTATCTCGTTCGCAGGCGAGCACGGCCTCAATCTCACGTTCAGTCAAAAGCTTTCGATCGTCACGCCGGAAAATGTTCTTGAGGCCTGATCCGTTGATTGCGCTAGCAGTACCTACGTCATTGCGTTTATATTCCTTACCCTGGTCAGCATGCTCCCAGGTTCTCTTCAGCGAATATTCCAATTCTTTGTACTGGGGAGTGCCGTTTTCGTAAGCAATAAGGGGAAGTGCTGCAGCGAGCGATTGATTTCTGTAGTCGTATTGCTCCACAAAGATTTGCTTGTCGGTGCAAATCGCGAAGAAAAACGGACAATGTTCGTACAGATGGACTTGCAGGCACGTATTTGCGTGATCTCCCAGCCTGCTCTGCTGCATTGATACGGCAGAGAACGCGACCGGCACGTCGTAAGGCAAGCCCAAGTTTCCAATTTCTTTCTTTTCCAAAGAATGTCGGAAATTGCCCTCACCAGATCGGGGATCGAGCAGCAGTACCTTCACGTGCAGCCTTTCGGCGATCGGGACACAGGCGGACTGCTCGTGTTGCATCCGCTCGCATATCGCCCTCCAAATTTCATGGAGCGTACCGATGGGAGGAAGAAAATCCCGTAACGATATACCTACCATCTCGATGTGCCTGGACGTCTTAACCAATGACAGAAGATCGGAGGCAGCCATTCCCCGAGTTGGATAAACCTGTTTTATTCCAGCCGCTTTGAGAATCGATTCAGGAGTCGGCCCAATAGCAATCTTGAGATAACGGTCCACCGCTAGTGCTGCAATGGTGCCTATTATGGCTGCCTTTATCGCCTCCATTCCCAATTCAGACAAGAGTTTGAGTGGCTCGCTTTCGCGGACTTTACCCAAAAGAAAAATGGCAGACATCCACCCGACTAGGCTTACAGCAATGAAACCGAAAAAGGCCGCGTTCGAAAGAGTGACTCCTCGACGAGCTTGCAGTTGCACTGAGCGACCTCCCTGGTTTCATGCAGAAACCTTCGCTAACTATGTTTTTCGGGGCAACTTTCTTCCCAGAAGTGCCGCGATGATATCACAAATAGTTGAGTTCGTGGTGACGGGCCATCCCGGGTGCTGGTTCGAGCTCACCATTGAACCAGTAAGCTGCCCAGTCATAGGATTAGCGATAATTCTGTGGCTGGGCTTTGAATAGGACCAGCGGAACGGCCTTGCAACCGTGGCGTAGGCGCGAATGTATTTTCCGATTTTGCAGGACAGGTCGGCCACCGAGATGAAGATGCCCCGAGCCAACGGGTCGCGCTGGATTTAGGGGAACCAGAGTTAAATTTGGTTCAACCAGGACGAGTACGTGGCGTGAGTGAAAGCGAAGCTTGGGTGCTTGGCCAGGAACTCCTCGAATGCTTTGGTCTTATGCGCCGACAGATTATCGAAGCCAATATGAATCTCTTTCGCCCAACGTGCGCGGCTCGCCAGTCCCGACAGAAATGCGACGAACTCACCGCTGGTATGGCGCTTCGCGGTCTTGCCCTGTACCTCGCCGGTCTTCACATCCAGCGCCGCGCAGAGCGAGAGCGTTCCATGCCGATAGTATTTGAAGCCATGCCGCTTCGCCCCACAGGACGAAAGCGGCAGAACCGGATCGAGGCGATTCAAGGCTTTGAATGCCCGTCTTCGCATCCACGCAAAAGATGCTGTGCTGCGGCGGCCTTGGTTTCGAAATCCGGATCGTTGCTCGCCATGTACCGCTCCAGCCGATGCGGCTGCAGCCGCGCTTGCGACAGGATGCGATGCACGCCGGATTTGCTTATACCAATTGCGGCCAACTTGCGAACCGGCCAGTGGGTGCTGCCATCAACCGGCTTCGGCTATACCGTCCGGTACGCCTTGGCTTGCGCCGCTGGCGTCACTGTCTGGGGCGGCGTCCCCTTATCCTGGGCTCTAAGCTACCTATACCAAACGCTTTGAAGCGTTGTTTCCAGCGCGAAATCGTCGTCGCGGTAGTATGTAAATTCTTTATCGTACTATACGTCATGCATCGGCTAGCACCAGAATCGGACGTGCCCGAAATACATCCGGCGGCCAGAGTACGCGGTTGCGCCCAACGCTTCAGTTCTTCACGCTTCTCTGTAGTAAGCGAAAGCAACTCTCGACATCGTCCCACTCAGTAACGACAGCAGAATGGGCAGATCGTCGGCCACACTTCCGCTACTTGGATTTATGTGCGGATTGCGCATCCGATCGGCAATTTTCGGCGTGCGCCAACACGCTCGATTCGAAACAACAGCCGGAGCGAGATTCATCTAGTCCGTTACGCACTCAGCTTATTTAACAGGATGGAATTCTTAAAGTAAAAATGGCACGGGAACGGTAGCAAATGAGCCGCAGAGCCGCGTCCTTGCGACTCGGCCGCATGAGCCGGTGGGGCCGCTAACCGTAAATGTAGCTAAGTACCTCGCCTTGATCGTCTGTGTTGAAGGTCGCGAGGCTGATGTAGCGTAAATCGAAATTCTTCCCGTTGGGCGACACGGTGAATTGCACTTGAAATAAAAGCCTGCAATCGGTCACAATTCGACCGCGGCCGTGAGTGAGTACACGTTTCCGATCGTCATCGATGCAGGTTGTTGCGGAACGCAGGGAGACAGTGCCTTTTTCACCGAGAGCGCCCCAGGCGGCGGCAGTCTCCTGATTTGAGAAGGGCGCCCACACCGCGAACCCGTTCCGGTACAGAGTGGCGGGCGAAACTGAAGCGTCGAATTCGACGACCACCCCCGTGGAGGTTGTAAATTGCCGCCAAGCGCCGTTCTTGAACTTTCGTTCCAGCGCGTTACCAACGGTTGCACTGTTATAGGTCTTGACTGTGGCATCGCCATGCCGGATCTTCAGAAAGCCATTCCGAACGAGATTGATCGCCGCGCCGGGTTTCGCGCCGGATTTGCCGCAGCCAATGTTGACCGCCAGGGTGATGGCAACTACAAGCGCGCAGAGCACGACGCCGACAATCCGGTAAAGCTTAGTCCGGAAGCTGAGTGGGCATACAAGAACGCACATAAATTCTCATCGGCAATTGTGGGCCGGGTCATTCGGAAGCGCCGATAGAGGTCACTACAATCCGGTTGTTCACGGCTGCTTCGTGATGTACAACCAAAGATGCCGACAATGAATACGCTCATGAAAAAAACCTTGCTGCTCGCCATGCTGTTGCTCGGCGTCTCTTCGGCCGCTTGGGCCGCATCGGTGATGACGACGCGGCTGGACGATCCCAAAGCGGTTTATCTAGCGAGGCCCGAATTCGATGTGCGCGGGGATGGAAAAACCGATGACAGCGCTGCGATCCAGGCTGCTATCGACAAGGCTGAAGGCAACGCCCGCGAAGGAATTGTGTTCGTACCCTCCGGCCGCTACCGGCTGACGCGCACCGTCTACGTATGGCCGGGCGTGCGTCTCTTCGGCTATGGCGCAACTCGCCCCGTGTTCCTGCTGGCGGACAACACGCCGGGTTTTCAGAAAGGCGTGGGCGTGATGGTGATGTTCACCGGCGCGCGTCCCCGCGGCACCTCCGGCACAGGCAGGCGCATTCCCTTTCCGCCATCGGGCAGCGTGCCGCCGAATAACGCGATCGCAGACGCCAATCCCGGTACATTCTATTCGGCGATGAGCAACATCGATTTCGAGATCGGCGACGGCAATCCGGCGGCGGTCGCCATCCGCTTTCACGTCGCCCAGCATGCCTATCTCAGCCATATGGATTTCCATACCGGTTCCGGTCTGGCCGCACTCACCGAGATCGGCAATGAGGCGGAGGATCTGCACTTCTATGGCGGACGTTACGGCATTCTCACGGACAAGACCTCACCCGCGTGGCAGTTCACGCTGATCGATTCCGTGTTCGAAGGCCAGCGCGAGGCGGCGGTTCGGGAGCATGAGGCGGGACTGACGCTCATTCGCGATACGTTCCGCGATGTGCCGACGGCGATCGATATCGATCCGCACTATTCCGACGAGCTGTGGGTGAAGGACAGCCGCTTCGAGAACATCTCCGGACCGGCCGTGATCGTCAGCAATGAGAAGAGTCCTCTCACCGAGATCGGCTTTGAGAACGCCGTTTTAAAGAATGTGCCAACATTCGCCCTGTTCCGCGAAAGCGGGAAGAAGGTATCCGGCAAGAGTCCGGTCTACCGGATCGGGAATTTCAACTACGGGCTCATCGTGCCCGGCGAGGGCCCCGGTCGAGGAATGACCGGCGCAATCGGGATGCTCTACAATTCGACACCGCTGAGCACCCTGCCCGCGCCGCTGCCGCCGGCGATCCGGCCGCTGCCGCCCACCGAAGACTGGGTGAACGTACACACGCTCGGCGTCGCTGGAGACGGCGCGACCGACGACACGCTCGCGATCCAAAAGGCCATCGATACGCATCGGGTGCTCTATTTTCCGAGCGGCCGTTACATCGTCCGCGATACGCTCACGCTGAAACCCGACACGGTACTGATTGGGCTGCATCCGACTCTGACCCAGTTTGACCTTCCCGATGGCACGCCGGGCTATCAGGGCGTGGGCGCCCCACGAGCCGTGATCTCCGCGCCTCCAGGCGGCTCCAACATCATCCGCGGCTTCGGAGTTTTTACCGGCGGCATCAATCCCCGCGCTGTGGCCGTGCTGTGGCGCGCGGACGCCAATTCGCTGGTGGACGACGTGCGCTTCCTGGGCGGTCACGGCAGCGGCACGAATCCTTACAACAACAACCACACGGCCGATCCCGATCCGCACAAGCGGTGGGACGGACAATATCCCAGCCTTTGGGTGACGCACGGCGGCGGTGGCACGTTCGCCGACATCTGGACTCCGGACACGTTCGCTCAGGCGGGCTTCTATGTCTCCGACACCAAAACTCCCGGCCATGTCTATGAGCTTTCCACCGAACACCATGTCCGCAACGAGATCAAGTTCGATCACGTGGAGAACTGGGACATCAACGCGCCGCAGACCGAAGAGGAGGCAGGCGAGAGTCCCGAAGCGTTGTCGCTGGAATTCGATTGGTCGAAGAACATTACTGTCGCCAATTATCACGCTTATCGAGTAACACGCTCGCGCGCGCCGTTTCCCGCGGCGGTTCGTCTCTACAATTCCGGGAACATTCATTTCCGCAACGTTCATGTCAATGCCGAGAGCGGATATGCCACTTGCGACGAAAACGGCTGCGGCACTTTTCTGCGCGTCAGCAAATTTCCCTACGAGAATGCGGTCGAGGACATGACCCATCATCTGGAAGTGCGCGAACGGGAGTTTGCCGTGCTCGACATTCCCGCTGAGCCGGCCGCTCCCGCCGATGCTGCCGCGGTGCTGAAGTCAGGGTCGCAGGTCCAAAAGCTGGAAGACGGTTTCTATTCCATCTCGGGCGCAGCCGTGGACGCTTCCGGCAAACTTTATTTCGTCGATCGCCATGAACAGCGCATCTATGGCTGGTCGCGGACCGAGGGACTCACCATCGAGCGCGACAATCCGCTGGATCCCGTGAACCTGGCCTTCGACAAGGCGGGCGACCTGCTGGTGCTCTCTTCCGCCGGCCCGGAGGGAACCGTCTATTCCTTCCGTCCCGGGTCGCCGGAAGATCGGATCACGCTGCTTGCGCCGCAGGAAATGAAGCCGCGTCCGGGTGCGCTGGCGCTGCTGCCGGTCAATTACTGGAACAATGGCGAATTCGCAAACCAGATCGACTTCAACACATTGACTTACACGACGCTGGCGGAGATGTTCGCCCATGATGTGTCCACCCCTAAGACAAAGGAATACATCTCGCCGGACGGCAGTCTCTTCCTACCCGCCGGGCGCGTCTTCGAGCAGGGGCCGTCCGATTCTACCGGCTGGCGCTTCTCCGACAATCTGGACACTTATGGTTTCACCAGTTCCCTTCCCGGCCATCGGATTTATGTCAGCAGCGAGTCGGAAGACGCGACCTACAGCGCGTTAGTGGATGCCGACGGCACGCTCAGCGAGGTGCGGTCTTTTGCCGAGCGCGGCGGCGAGAGTGTCGCTGTCGATCGCAGTGGCAATGTGTATGTTGCGAACGGACAAATCTTCGTCTACAACCCGGCGGCCAAGCAGATCGCCCGGATCGATGTGCCTGAGCGGCCCATCGACATCGTCTTTGGGGACGCCGACCGCCGCACGTTGTTCATCCTCGCTCACCACGCGCTCTTCGCAGTAAAGGTACGCAGTTCGGAATAACGCTTGGGGTATTGTTCAGATTCCAGTGCTAACGTAATCTGCCCATTGACTGCTGGTGGTTCCATGGGAATCTTATTTCATGAACCTGATGGGCTTGGTTGAAGATATCGCCGACGCGTTAAAGGCCATTGACTCTTCTGGTCTGCCGTTCAAGAGCTTTCAACCCGGAATAGGACCTTACGGCGAGCCGCAACTCGTTAAACTCGTCGCCGAACAATAAACACCAAATTTCAATACACGGATCGCGTAAGGACGATGCGTACCCCAGATCTTCTGGTGCCTGGCTCCTGGGCGAATCGAGATAAAGATAGCTCGACCATTCGGCGACAACGGGAGGGTGGCGGAGAACTGGTCAGTGAATCTGCTCCACCCTTATGAAGGAAATACTAGCTTGCTCGGAGATTGCCTAAAATTGCGATCTTGTACGTTCCAAGAGCGGAAGGCAGCGGTAGTGATCGGCTATGAACATGATCCTCCGAAGATCGGCCTGGAACCTCTTATACGGTCGTTCGAGCAGATCGCCCGCGAAGTACTGTCGGTTAAATTGAGTGAAAGGGCATCCGCAGTGCGAGTTGGCTTAGTCCACCCGGTACACCAACGGTTGACAGTGGCGGGCTGGGAGCTTGTTTAGCCTACTACCGCTGAAGCCGCCGGTATCGGCAGGAGTCACGAGCAGAGCCGCAGTTGACGAACGTTTCAGGTCGAGTTGGAGAACATCTCCGGAAGGCGCTCAGATATTATTGCCTATAGAGCGCCGGGGTTTGTTCAAAAGGGCTGCCCTTAGGGTCCCCTTGATGGTCCGACGCGTTTGCGCGAGTGAAACGTGCGGCTTCACATGTCCGGTGCCTCGAACCATTCCCAGCCCCAGGTCACGCGGCTTCGCTCTCTCAAGGCGGGTACGTTGCCGAACTTGCGCAGGGCGGCGGCCCGAGCATCGTCCGGCGTCATGCCGGACTCGAGCCGTTCCTGGCGGCGCAACTCCAGATGCAAGCACATTTCCTCTTCGAGGTCCGCATCGAATCGGCTCCGATGCGCCAGCATCCTGAATCGTTTTGCGAGTTCGCGCAGCCGGTTCATGACGAGTTCCTTTTCAAACCGCCTCAATCACGCGCGTAATGGCTCCGATAACGCGTTCGAACTGCGACATCTCCGCCGCCAATTGCTTGCGGCCCGCCGCAGTCATCCGGTAGTAACGAGCGCGGCGATTTCCCGCCGTCGTGCCCCACTTCGCAGTCACCCACCCCTTGATGAGCATCCGCTGCAGCGCGGGGTACAGCGATCCTTCTTCGACCTGGAGGACGTCATCCGATATTCGCTGAATCGAATTGGCGATCTCATATCCATGCATCTCACCGGAACGCGCGAGCGTTTTCAAGATCATTAAATAAAGCGTTCCAGGCGGAATCTCGTCTCGATGCAAAGCGCTGCCCCCTTTACATAGGTAGACTATGCTAGTATCGAATGGTTAAGAGCCGTTGTCAAGAGATCAGGGGACAAGCGAGGCAGCGGCGCCGACATTCAGCCGAGTTCTAGGGTACGCGGTGGCGCACGAGTTGGGGCACGTCCTGTTGCACTCGGCCGAACATGAAGACAGCGGCTTAATGAAAGCGGTTTGGTCGAAGAGCGATTGGCAGCGCAAGCAGGCGGCTCGGGGACCAGGGCGCTGGAAACGCATTCTGCAGGCGCTACGTATACATAAGAAGATGCCGCGTTTCCTTGTGCCATGGCTTCTCGTGCTTGCGACACAAGTATTCGCCAATCAGGATCCTGTCATCTATAAGAGCGACGTTGCCTTGACACGCATAGATGCGCAGGTGGTCGATCGAGATGGGCGCAGCGTGACCGGTCTGCAACTCGAAGATTTTATTTTGCGGTTGAATGGAAAAGTTCTGCCGATCCGCAATTTTGCCAGCGAGAACATGCCCATCGACATCCTGCTGTTGTTCGACGTAAGCGGGAGCATGCGGCCGCATGTCGAGCGCATCGCGTCTGCTGCGCAACAGGCACTGGACGTGCTTGCCGCAAAGGATCGTGTCGCGATCATGGTGTTCGATACCTCCACTCGCGTTCGCCTGCCGTTTCGGAGCAGCCATAGCGAAGTTACGAGTGAGTTGGACCACCTGCTTCGCTCTGAGCGGTTCAATGGCGGAACGCGGATCACACACGCGATGCTGGATGCGGCCGCTTACGTCCAACGTGAAGCCCGGCCGGATGCTCGCCGGGCGATTGTGATCTTGACAGACGACGAGACGCAAGATGGGGAAGATGAAGCGCGCGTGGAAGCCGCTCTGGCCCGCGCCAACGCCGTCCTCAGTTTTCTTCAAGCTCCTTATGAGCTGCCCGGAATGAACGGCGGCGGACGCCCGCGCGGTCCCTGGGGAAGCGGAGGCGGTTGGCCGGGTGGAGGAGGCCTGAATATCCCAGGAACGGGTCCGGTCATCCTGGGCCGGCGCGGCGCAGGGCCATACGGCGGAGGCGATCCCTCGCATTCAGCGGGAACCGCCGATATTGCCCGCGACTCCGGAGGCGACACGATGCAGGTGGACGAGGCGTCGGCGCTTGAGGACACGCTGGCCAGATTGCGTCAACGGTACGCATTGTATTTCTACTTGCCGGAGGGATCGGGAACGGCCGAGCAGCGAAATGTTCACGTCGATCTGTCCGAGCAGGCCAGGCTCCGCTTCGAACAGGCGGAGGTTCGATATCGGCCGGTCTATCTGCTGGGCAGTGCTTCCGGCCAAACTGCCGGAGCGGTGATCACCCGCGTGCAGCAGCCGGTAGATACGAATGTCGAATCCGCTCCATCCCAGGAAGAGTCAGCCCCTAAAGGCCGTAGAATCGCGGTGAACGAGGACTCAGAGCCGCCCGTGGACGCAATCGGCATCGACTCCGGCGATTCAGATCAGGAAGCCAATCCTTCGCCGGCGCAAGCTCCTCAAAATGGGGGATGGCCGCGCGCTACCCAGCAAAAAACGCCGCCTCAATAGATAAGCGCCGCCACTGCTCGTTGCTATCCCTATAGGTGGGCTAACGCGCGGCCTTAGCTTGAGTGCGGGTAGCCTCAGCACGGATGGCTTTCATGCGCTCCCTTGCGACTGCGATTTGCTTGCGGCCTTCCGGCGTCGAGTCAATCAGCTTTTCGAGGTTGGCCCCAAACCGCGGTGAGTAGATACCGCGAATCTCGCCAAGGATCGGTTCAATTTTTGCAAATACGCCGAGATGCTCTCCATTGGTCTCGGTGAAGAGGTCCAAGCCGATGGCGCCGTTGTTGACCAGGGCAGCGGCCATATCCCAATAGCTGACGATCATCCGCAAGTGGCCGCTGTGCTCGCCGAGCATGGCTTCATTGAAATCCGCCAGCGATTCGGGATTGAAGTCCCGGAAATACCAGTCGCGCGCTTTGCGCATGGTTTCCTCACGGCGCAACTCGTAGAGCTTAAGGATGAGACCGGCTTCTTCCTGCTTTGACATTTTAATTCTCCTTTCGAGGACTCGCAAAAGGCGAGTGAAAACCGCTCTGTCAGCTTAACAGGAGGAAATCAGCGGGCGTCCCCGCCGGAGTTCCCGCGTCCCAGTTGTTAAACTAACGCTCGGATGCTATTGGCTCGTGAATTTATAGGATATCTGTCGCGTCAACTCATAGAACGGCTTAGCCCCGCGTCTTTTGAAAACTCCAATCCGGCCGTCGCCGCGCCGCTCATCGCGCAAGTCATTGAAGACGATCTTTCCATAGAGGACCGGCTGAACGACGAGGTTCGCGATCTGCTGGACGATTACAGCGAGTACATGCGCCGGGAAAATGTCTCTTATCAGGAGATGTTCCGCAAGATCAAGAATCAGCTATTGTCGCAGCGCAAAGTGATTCGGGCGGCGGGCCGCGACACGGGCGACGCTATGAAGCTTTCACGCGATAAAGTGAACGACCTGTCTCACAAGATGGTCGAGATGATGGGGAAATCGCGCGATTTCAGAATTCGTAGGGACCGCAACGAAGTTCGTCTCGCGCTGGTGCGCGAAATGACGGATATTCTCCAGTTAGAAGATCGGATCGACCGCGCCGCGAGGCAGAAGATCCGCACGCAGAAGCGCGATATCGCTGAGGGCGGCGAAGAATACGACATTCTGCACAAGCGATATTACGCTGAAGAGTTGAAGAAACTCGGCATCAATCTCCACAGTTAGCTGGGGACGGCGATGCGCGCCTTCAGTGGCGCGGATGCATTGCGCAAATCGCGCGAATCGTAGACCACGAACTCTTTGTTCGCGAAGACAGGCCGAATGCCGACCAACCGATTGCTTCTCTTCAAGACGTAATAGTCGATCGGAAGCGGGAGATCGCTCTCCAGCCGCTCGGGGGAATACGCGCCCTGCATGGTCTGCTCCCAGCGACGCCACCATTCCTCCCCGGCCGATTCAAAGTAGTCCACCAGCTCGCCGCTTTCCCAATCGACCCAAAGCGCGCGCCGGGATTCGGCTCGAAAGATGCCCGGATACCGTTCGCGTCCAGCATCGGGGAATAAGAACATCGAACTCCCCCAGGTGTTCGCTTCCGCCCAATCCGCAACCTCGCGAATGGGCGTCTCATTCATTTTTGCAGTTCCAACTCCGGTTTTCGGAATTGCAAACATCGCCGCAACCGGGAACAAGAGGACGGCCGCCCTCCATTTCGTTGTGCCGATTTGCCGCAGTGCGAGAGCCAGCCCACACGCGAGCGCAACGCACAAAAGCAACTGCGCGCGATCAATCGATTTACTCAGTCTCAGGAAATCGAGAACGCGCGTATTGATCGGCAGCGCGAACACCACGAAGAGCCATAAACACGCTTCAAGTGTCTTTCTCTTCACTGCCGCCCGCAGGCCGGCCAGCGCGCATGCCAGAGAGGCCAGAGCCACGGTAAAGAGTAATGTCCTGGCGGGCTGCGCATGGGAGATGAGCGACCACCGCAGATGCTCCAGCAGGAGATCCGACAAGGGCAGGCTCAGAATTCCAAAGGTTGGGAGAGTGAGCAGAAACCATCGCATCTGGCGGTTTAGAATCGGCCAGAGCCGCGCGGCCGCCCACATTCCGCACACCCAGATCGCAAGATAATGCCAAAGGTCCGTTCCCGCCCAAAGCGATACCCAGACGAACTTGGTCCGGTATTGCTGCAATGCCGCGAGCTGTGGAGTGAGCTTTCCAAAGAACGGCTGCGGGTCGCCGACTCCCGGCTGTAACTGCGCCAGATTGGCGAGGAGCAGCACGAAGACGATTAAGATCGTCAGGGCCGGACGCAACAGAGAGCGCAAGCGGCGATCCAGTATAAATGCCAACAGAACCGGTACCCAAAACGGCCCGGCAGTTGCGGGATGGTACACCAGCGCCATCCCCCCCGCCAACCCAGCCAGCAGCGGTTTCTCTCGCGCGAGCAATCCCATGGCCAGCAGCACCAGCCCAAACGCAAAGCCGCTTGGCGTTGGTTCGTACGCGACCAACCGGACGGCCGGGCCAGCCAGAGCGGCGCCCAAATTCAGCAACACGGCGGCCAAAAGCGCAAGGGGATCGCTCAGACCCGCCGAAATCGCTAGAAGGAATACACCGAGGATTGCGGCCGCGCGGCACAAAAACTGCTGACCGATCAGCGCTTTCTCCAATGTCATTCCATCGGCTTTGTGCAGAAACAGAGTAACTTCGTCGTAAATGGTGTAAGTGAAGTGAGGGTGAGTGGCGACTAAGTCGCGCGACAAATAGCCTGGCGTGTCCAGCCGTTCGAGTGACGGCAAATAGATTTGGGTTCCGGATTGTAAGTAACTATGTCCCGGAACAAACTCGAATTCCAGCCAGGTAAATGCGACAATTCCCAAGCCGAGAAGAATCGCTCGCCGCATTCAGCGCGCCGGGGTCTTCTCCAACTGCTCTTTAGCCCAAATGCGCCTTGGGTCGAGTTGAATGGCGCGCTCGAGCGCCTGCCGGGCTTCGGCGTTCCGGTTCGCTTTGCGCAGAGTTATGCCTTTCCAGAGGTAAGCTTCCGCCAGATTGGGGTTCAGGGAAATCGCTTTGTCGAAATCCTTCACGGCGAGGTCCACTCCTCCTCCCATCGAGGCGGGCAGGTAAAAGTTTCCCACCCCTCGGCTCACATAAGCAAGCGCCAGCTTGTTATCCAATTCAATCGCCTTGTCGATTTCATCGCGGGCGCATTGGCCATACTTCAAAGCCCCAAACAGAGGATTGGCCGGAATCACCTGCCCGCAAAGCTCGCCCGAAAGACGATGATATTCCGCGTTGGATTCGTTTGCCGAAACCGCTTTCTTCGCCGGAGCCATGCCGGCCTCCGCGAACGCTTGCGCTTTCCTTTTATCGTGAAGTTCCGTAGCCACTTCAGCGGCGTAAGAATAGGCCAGCGCCAAACGGTATTGGGCTTCCGCCGATAGAGAGTCTTTCTGCGCCGCCTGCTCATGCCGCGCAATTATCTGGCTGAGCGCTCCCATATCCTGGCGGTCTCGCGCGTCGACCAGATCGCCGAGCCCTGTGTCTGCCGCGAATGCCATAAAGCACGCGCAGGCCGCAATTAGAACGCGCCGCGCGTACATCGATTTACTTCCTCCGGCATGTCTGCTTCCATTGTAGGAATGACGGATGGCCGCGCTCAGAGTTTCGAAACTTTCCGCTGTACGAGCAGGAAATACGCGGCAAGCAGCACGACCAGCACTCCGTTTCCGGCCATAATCGCCGGCGCGGAAACCTGCTTAATGAGCGAGCCCGAAATGACGCTTCCAAGCGGCATGCCTCCCCGAAACGCTACGTTGTAGACGCTCATCACGCGCCCGCGCATGGCATCGCTTACATACAGTTGGATGAGAGAAGAGTTCAGCGCGAACACCACCATCAGCGCCGCTCCCGCGCCGAACACGAGCGCCGTGCTCAAAACCAGGTTCTTCGATAAGCCGAATGCCGTAATGAGGACGCCGAGAACCACCATGGCCAGCAGAGATCGCTTGGCCTGACCGACGTGCGTCTGGCTGCCCGCCACAACCAGCGCTCCCACCACCGATCCCGCGCCGGACAGGCATAGAAACAACGTAAATATATTCGAGCCGCCATGGAAAACCTCGCGCGCCATAACCGGCAAAAACGTAATGAGCGGAAAAGACAGCATGGCCGTGAAAAACGCCAATGCTACAAGACCCGCCATGCCTTCGCGCTGCCGGAGAAAATTTATTCCTCCGCGCATGCTCTCGATGACCGATTCGCCGGTCTTCTCCGGCACAAATTCCGGGTGAATCGCAAGCAGCGTAAAGATAACCGCGATATAGGAGATCCCATTCAGCCCGAAGCACCAGGCCGCTCCGAGCTTGACCAGCGCGATGCCGCCTAACGCCGGGCCGACTACTCGCGCAAGATTGAATTGGATGGAATTCAAAGCGACGGCATTTTGGATGTCCTCTTTTTTCACAAGCGTCGGGATCAGGGCCGAATACGCGGGGCCTCCGAACGATTGAGCCAGACCCACCATGAACGAAAGGCACCAGATATGCCAAACCCGCACTACGCCCGTTCCGGCCATCGCGGCGAGGGTGAAGGCGCTGGACATCTGCATCACCTGGGACGCCACCAGCAAATTCTGGCGGTTCTTGCGATCGGCGAAAACTCCGCCGAAAAGGGAAAACAGGAAGATGGGAATCTGTCCGAAGAAGGCATCCAGGCCGAGATACAGCGAGGAGTTCGAGAGGCTATACACAAGCCAACTCTGCGCCAGGATTTGCATCCAGGTGCCGACGGTGGATGTACACGCCCCCAGCCACATCAGCCGGAAGTCCGGATATTGAAATGCCTTAAAGACTCGCTTCAGCAAGCAATGCTCTTTGTAGCACGCTTGGCTCGTGGAGGCCGCAATCAGGCGAGCGGTTTATCGCGCTTGATGAGGTGAACCCAATTTCCATCCGCGTCGCTGAAGAACACCAGGCGATTGCCTCCGGCGGTGTACGGCTCGCCTTCGAACTTCACGCCTTGCGCCTGCAGTTGACGGTAAGCCGCATCGAAATCGTCCACCATGATCGCCACGTGTCTCATTCCCGGCGTGCGCAGACCGCTTTCGGCGCGCTCGCCCTCCGCTGGAATAATCTCGATCAAGCCGCGATTCCTGGCTTCTATGAAGTAGTTTCCGGCATATTCGAAACTAACCTTGAACTCGAGATGAGAAACGTACCAATCGGCAAGCCGTTTCGGATTCGGCGATGCGATTGCGAAGTGTTCCATGCCGGTAAACATAAATCTGGATTGTATCAGCTTCTCAGCCTTCGTTCACGGGGTCGGGCTGCGCCTTAGGCTCGAGTTTTTCGACGAGCACGGTCTCGATGCGGTTGCGGTCCATCTTGGTGATGGTGAATCGCCGGCCGCCGTATTCGACCGAATCCTTCACTTTCGGGATGTAGCCGAATTGAAAGAGCAGGAAGCCCGCGAGCGTCTCGAAGCCGGCTTCGCCCGGCAACACGAGATTGTACCGGGTCTCGAGATCGCGGATGGTCGTGCTGCCTTCGAGCTGGAGCACTCTTCCCTGGTAGGCGGGCGCCGGGCGAACCACGTCGTGCTCGTCGCCGATATCGCCGAATACCTGCTCGAGCACATCCTCGAGCGTTACCAGCCCGGTGACGGTTCCAAACTCATCCACCACCAGCGCCATATGCGTATGGCTCGTCCGAAATTCGTCGATGAGCTGATTCAAGGGCTTCGTCTCCGGGACGACTAAGGGCTTGCGGACAAGACGCCGCAAGCGGAAGGGCTGCGTGGCGCGGTGCAAATCGCGCGCGAAACGGCGCTCGTCCCAGACCCGCATGAGGTCCTTATAGTGAACGATGCCGATGATCTGCTCGGGGCGATCCTCATAGACCGGAACGCGCGTAAATTTATGCTCGGTCATTACGCTGAGCACTTGGTCGAGGGTGGCATCCAACGGGAGTGAGACGATGCTGTGCCGCGGCGTCATGATCTCGCGCGCCGAGTAGTCGGAAAGATCGATCAGGCGCTGGATGGCGTCCTGCTCGAACTGCTGAAGGTGGCCTTCATGGCGGCTGGATTGAATGATGTATTTCAGCTCTTCCGGAGTGTGTCCGCCCCGCGCGTGTCCGGCGCCGTGCCGCAGCACGCGAAGAATCAGCGCCGACGATCGCTCGATGATCACCACAAACGGCTGCGAAAGGCGGTAGAACACGAGCAGTACCGGCGCGGCGAGTACGGCGATGCGATCCGCCTTCTCCATGGCGAGATTCTTCGGAACAACCTCGCCGATAATCACGTGGCAGTAACTGATGATCAGAAATGCGATCGCGAAGGCAATCCCGTGCAACAATACGCCCGAAGCCGGAAGATGGACCGACTCTAAAGCGCCGCGAAGTAAATGAGAGAGCGCATCTTCTCCCGCCCACCCGAGACCCAGGCTTGCCACTGTGACCCCTACTTGCGTGACCGACAAAAGGCGTCCGGGATTTGCCAGCAGATTCAGCGCGGTTTGAGCGCCGGCCTGACCTTGTTCCGCCAGCTCGCGGAGACGCGATTGCCGGACCGATACCAATGAGACTTCAGCGGCCGCGAAGAAGCCGTTAGTCGCCAGAATCAGCAGCAAAATGACAAAACGCAAGGCCATAAGGCGCTAGAAAGGCCGCGTAAGCGGGCGAAAGCGCGGCGAACCGGCAGAGTAAAATCGGTGCGTGCTGTCTCGCGTCGTGCGCATTGTCAATGTGAGCGTGGCGGTTCTGGTCGTGCTCATTGCGATTGCGGTGTATTGGTACGCCGTGCGGCCGCTGCCCAAAACATCCGGTGAACTCTCAGCGCCCATTTCCGGACCCGCGCTGATAAAGCGGGATGCGCGTGGAGTTCCGCACATCGAAGCGTCCTCATGGCAGGATGCCATTTTCCTGCAAGGTTATGTAACGGCCCAAGACCGATTGTGGCAGATGGATAGCCTGCGGCGGTTCGGCGCGGGAGAGCTGGCCGAGGTGTTTGGCCCAAGCGCCGTCCCCATCGATGAGCGTTCCCGCAAGATGCGAATGCGGGCCATCGCGGAAGCCGATGTCAAGCGGCTCACGCCCGAGGATCGCGCGGTTATGGTGGAGTACGCGCGCGGCGTGAACTACTTTATCGACACGCATCGTGGAGATTACTCGCTCGAGTTTTCCCTGCCCGGTCACGCCTACGATCCACAGCCCTGGACGTTGGCCGATTCCATGCTGGTCGGACTCGTGATGTTCCGCGATCTCACCGACAAATCGAAATTCACGTTCGATAAATGGCAGTTGCTGACAGACGGAGCGGATCCGGCGAAGATCAAAATCTTGTTTCCGGCCATGCAAGGGCAATATGTCAATCCCGGTTCAAACGCCTGGGCGGTTTCCGGCGCGCATACGGCCGATGGGAAACCGATGGCCGCAAACGATCCGCATCTTGCATACAGCATCCCCGGAACCTGGCATCTGGTGCAGTTGAAAGCGCCCGGGCTGGACGTATCGGGCGCGGCATTGCCAGGCCTGCCTTGCGTGATCACCGGCCACAACGCCCAAATTGCGTGGGGAGTCACCAATCTGCAGGTGGATGTCTTCGACCTCTACCAGGAGCAAATCGATGAGCGGACCGGCCGCTATCTATTTCAGGGAAAGCCGGAGCAGGCGCAGCTCGACAGGCAGACGATCGGCGTGAGGGGCGGGAAGCCGGTGGAGGTGGATACCTGGGTCACGCGGCATGGACCAGTTATCCTGCGCGAAGACGGCAAGGCCTACAGCATGCGTTGGAGCGCGGCGGAAGGATTCAGTTTTCCGTTCTTCCAGATCGATCGCGCACAGAACTGGGAGCAGTTTCGCGCCGCGCTCGGTGCGTTTTGGGGACCGCCGCAGAATTTCGTTTATGCGGACAGATCGGGAAACATCGGATATCAGGCCGCCGGGCGGGTGCCGATCCGCCAGGATTTCGACAGCGATCTTCCGCTGGATGGATCTTCCGGCAAATTCGAATGGAGCGGCTACATCCCGTTTGAGCAAATGCCCGCCATTTATAACCCCGCTTCCGGCGTCGTTGCGACAGCGAATCAGAACCCATTCCCGCCCGATTTTCCGTACCGCATCGATGGCGACTTCGCGGATCGATATCGCGTGCAGCAGATTCGGGCTCTGCTGGGAGCTCATAGCAAACTGACGGTGGACGATATGCTTGCCGTCCAGAAGGACGTGTACTCGGCTTACGATTCCTTTCTGGCACGGCAGGTAATTGCAGCTTTCACGAGCCGAGGAAGCACTGACACCCTTGTGCGTAACGCAATCGATGTTCTGCGCCGCTGGAACGGCCAAATGGATAAAGACGAGGCCGCGCCCATGATTACCCAGCTTCTTAACGACGAAATGGGGAGGATGCTCGTCGTGACTTTGCTGCAGCCGGCCATGAATAAAGCAGTTCAGGAGAAGCTAAAATCGCAGCCGCCGCAGAATTCCGCCGCAAGAACCGGAGGACGGCCGCAGTATCGGGGCACGGCTATTTCAGGCCCGGTTATTCCGGACATTCTGCCGCGCCCGCAAGTGATCGAAGGCTTGCTGCGCCAGCGCCCGCGCGGATGGGTGGCCAAGGACGATTGGGACGCCTGGCTGCTTGAGAACTTCCAAGCCGCGCTCGAGTACGGGCGGCGGCGGCAGGGAAGCCCGGTTTCAAAATGGAAGTGGGGATTGATTCTGGAGTGGAAATTCGCTCACCCGGTCGGCAACGAATTGCCATTCGTGAATCGCTTCTTCGATATCGGCCCTGTCGAGATGAGCGGAGCGGGCACCACGGTGAAGCAGACCACAGGCACGCTCGGCCCTTCGGAGCGCATGGTAGTGGATCTGGGAGATTTGGATAAGTCCGTGCAGAATCTGCCAGCGGGCGAATCGGGATTTGTGGCCTCGCCACACTATAAAGACCAGTGGCCCGCTTACTATGTGGGAAAGAGCTTTCCCATGCAGTTCGATCTTGTCAACGTGAAAGAAGTACTGCGGGTCAGACCGCAATAACACGCGGCATCTATGGATGCGCGATGACCATCAGCGTTTTCGCGCGGGCGATGGTACATTCGAGCGCCAGTTTGAGATTCTCCGGATCGAGCGCCGCGAAACTTTCATCCAGAATCACCAAATCCGCGCCTTGCAGCAACGCCCGCGCGATGTATACGCGGCTTCGCTCGCCGTGAGACAATTGCCATCCGCCTTCTCCCACCATCTGCAATAGCCCGCTCGGCATGGCATCCAGCAAATCGGCTAATCCAAGCTCGCGGCAAATCGTCTCCGCCTCTTCCATATCCGCCTGAGTGGGAGGCCAGCGCTTTCCCATCAGCAGATTGAACGCGAGGGTTTCCGTTAAGACATGATTCTCATGAAATTGCGGCGCGGCCGCCACTCGTTCGCGCCAACGCACGCTGCCCAATATATGCCTGTCGAGACCATTCACGAGCAACAGCCCGGACTCCGCCTGCCGTAGCCCGCAGAGCACGGAAGCAAACGTGGTTTTGCCGCCGCCGGACGGTCCTTCGAGCAGAATGCGCTCGCCTCTGCGCACCACGAGACTGCAACCCTGGAGCGCCGGATTGCCCTCTTTGCGATAGCGGAAAGTCAGACGGTCGGCTTCGATCACCTTTTGATGCGGCTCCTCGCCGCTCTTCCTGGCGAGGATTTCTCCCAGCGCTTCGGGCCTCGCGGCAGCGCGAAACAGAGGCGATATTCGCTTCCAGGCAACCCATGCCGCCGCCAGATCCGCGAACGATCCGGTCAAGCGGGTGAATGCGGTAAAGGCGAGCAGTATGCCGCCCAAAAGAATTGCAGTTGCCTCACTCGAATTCTGCCCGGAAGCGACGGATGGCGCAAGCGCAATCAGTCCCACGACCAGCCACGCGCGCGGAATGGCGGCGATTAAAAATGTTCCGTGCTTATCGACCGAGCGGGAAACTTCGAGATAGGCATTGAGAGCCCGATCTTCGGATTCATGCCATTGGCCGCGGGGCTGCTGCGCCAGCCTGGTTCTATTTCCGACCATCGCCTCCACAAGATCCTGCGTCATATCCAGCCGCGCATCGGTCCAGCGCCGATAGCGTTGCACAAACCTCCACGCCAGAACGGCCGTGATGGCGCACCAGACCAGCAGCAGGAGGGCCAGGCGTCCGAGCACCAGCGCCGACACCGCAATTTCTATCGTGGCGAGCAGGCCCGCAATGCCTCCGCTCAGCGCGAGCGTTTCCACCGCCTCGGCTTCGAGCGCTTGGCCGAGAAAACTGCCGATCCCGCAATGCCGCATCTCGTCCGGCTCCAATTTCATGGCGCCGGAAAGAAGTCTCCGCTTCAGAAGTCCGCCGATCCCGATCGCCAGCAGCCCCTGCAGCCAGGTGGTGAGCAGGCGAAACGGTATCAGTGTCATCAGCAGCAGCGCCCAGGCGAGCAGCCAGCCGCGATCCATGTGGCCTTCAAACGATAGCCGGCCTAGAATCGCCCAGGACGCGAGCCACAGAAGATACTGCACTGTGTGAGCCGCAATCAGCGCAGTTCCATTGGGGATCGCGCTCGCTTGGCCCAGCCAGCGAATACCGGACGCTCCGGATGCCACGCGCAGCACCCAGCATTGATCGAACCGGCGGTCGCCGAGTTGTTCATTCAGGAGCAGCGTCGCGGTCCGAGACTGCCGCGCGGCCGGAATTTGCGCTTCTTCGAGCAAGCGCTCGATCCCGGCGCGGCTGGCACGTTCCGCCGGCTCGCGAATTACCTGGCACGCCGCGTGTAGCGAAACCCGGCGCACCTCCAGAGCGGGAGTAACTACGCGAAGCGTTCGCGCGCTCGCGCTTAGGATTGCAAGATACCGCGAGTCGGAGATTCTCAGCAGCGCCGGATATGCGCTGGAGAGCTCGCTCTCCAGATCGCGCAGCGTGGTCTCGACGGCTTCAGCCTCGCATCCGAGCTGTTCC